>Ga0075471_10002330_pt1 | contig 12476 bp, 11 predicted proteins | sample DEB19_08_DNA_2_FD_74787 | JGI IMG/M metagenome (GOLD analysis project Ga0075471, IMG submission 74787) | Aqueous microbial communities from the Delaware River and Bay under freshwater to marine salinity gradient to study organic matter... | ecosystem: Environmental > Aquatic > Marine > Coastal ... | reverse complement strand
GCGCGCGACCGCGACGTCGGGAAGAACGCCGGGACGCCGTGCGCGGTCGACACGGTGGACGCCCCGTGTTTCGCGGCGGCGCTCCTGCGCGTCGAGGATGCGAAGGGAGCCGCGGACGGCGTCGGCGAAGTCTTCGACACCCGGTACATGGCCTACTACGAAGACGTCGATTTCGGCCTGCGTTTGCGCCGTTCCGGTCGTCGCGTCCTGTTCGTTCCGGACGCATCCGGGGTTCACGACCGCGGTTTTCGGCCGGGAGGTCGCGCGGACATTCCGCCGCAAGTGCGCCGCTGGTCGCTCCGCAATCGGTGGTGGACGATGCTGAAGAACGTCGGTGTCGCGGGGGTTCTGCTGCGCCTTCCTTTTCTCGTCTTGCAGGAGACCGCGGTTTTCGGCTATCTCTTGGTGAAGGAAAAGGGGACGATCGCCGCGTACCTCGACGTGATCGCGGGACTCGGCCCGACGATCGCGCGTCGGCGACATCGTCCGCAAGCATGACTTCAGTCGACTCAAGGCCGGATCTCTCCGTTCTCGTCGCATCGTTCAACACGAAGGATCTGCTCCTCGCGTGTCTCGGATCCTTGTTCACGGCGACGGACGGGCTCGCGATCGAAGTCTTCGTCGTCGACAACGCGTCGTCGGACGACACGCCGTCGGCCGTCGCGGCCGCCTTCCCGAACGTGCGCCTGATCGCGAACGCCACCAACGAAGGTTTCGCGAAGGCGAACAACCGCGCGCTCCGTGAGTCGAAGGGGCGTTACGTGCTGTTGCTCAATCCCGATACGCTCATCCCTCCCGATACGTTGGGGCCGATGGCGCGCTTTTTGGACGACAACCCGCGCGTGGGGATGGCGGGCTGCCGCGTGGATCGTCCCGACGGACGTCTCGACGAAGCCTGCAAGCGCACGTTCCCGACGCCGATCACGGCGTTCGCCCGCTTCACCGGACTCGATCGCATGTTCCCGAAGGCCCTCGGCGGGTACAGCCGCATGGCGGACGATCCGTCGGGGCGCTTCGAAGTCGATTCGGTCGTCGGCGCGTTCATGATGGTGCGTCGCGAGGCGGTCGAGGAAGTGGGCGGCCTCGACGAGGAGTTCTTCATGTTCGGCGAGGACCTCGACTGGGCCTACCGCATGAAGGAGAAGGATTGGGCGGTTTGGTACGTCGGCGACCATCGCGTCATCCATCACAAGGGCGCTTCGGTGCGCAAAGATCCGCACCGGATGAATTGGCACTTTCACCGGTCGATGATCCTCTTCCACAAGAAGCACCTCGTGGATCGGTACCCGTTCTTCGTGAACTGGCTCGTGTACGCGGGGATTTCGGCGCGCTACGCGCTCAAGTCCGCCGCGCTCGCGGCGCGTCCGAAGTCCGCCGAAGCGGCGCTGAATCCGCAGGACGTCGCTCGGCTTCGAAGCCGTCACGGGATTCGCATCGAATCACCCCGCGAGAACGAAGCGGGTGCTTGACGGGTCGTCGCGAGCGACCGACCATGATGGTCGGAGGAACGCAGTCGCATGCTCACGATGGCGGGGTGCACCGACAAGGGGCGCAAGCGGAACGAGAATGAGGACCGCTTCGGCGTACTCGCCGACCAGCGCGCCGCCATACTCGCCGACGGCATGGGTGGTCGCCTCTACGGCGAAGTCGCGTCCACGATGGCGGTCGACATTCTTTCGTGGTCCTTCGTCGAAGCGTGGCCCGCATCGGCCTCCCGTCTCCCGCAGCAGGACCGTGCGGTTCTCGCGAGCAACATCCTCGACGGTTGGGTCCGCGACGCGAACAACGCGATCTGGGTGAAGGCGCGCGAAGACGAGCGCTACGCGGGCATGGGGACGACGCTCCTCGTCCTGGTCGAGGTCGGGAACCAACTCGTCCGTTGCCACGTCGGCGACAGCCGCATCTACAGGTATCGGGACGCCGTGTTGACTCAAGTCACGCGCGACCATTCGTTGGTTCAAGCGCAACTCGACCAAGGCACGTTGACCGCGGAAGAAGCCGCGAAGTCGGCCCAGAAGAACGTCATCACGCGTGCCCTCGGTTCGTACCGGGACGTCAAGCCCGAACTCGGAGTGGAAACGCCGCGGCAAGGCGACGTCTACGTCCTTTGCTCCGACGGTTTGACGGACATGGTGTCGGATGCGGACATCGCCCGCATTCTCGCCGCGGGCGGCGGTCTCGACGAACGCGCCCGTGCGCTCGTCGACGCGGCGAACGAAGCGGGAGGCCGGGACAACATCACGGTCGTCGTCGCCGACTGGCAGTCCTGACATGGATCCCGTGGTCGTCGTCCGGGGCGTGGCGAAGGTCTTCGACGATCCCAAACGCGGCGTCGTCGAAGCATTGAAGGACGTGTCGTTCGCGTGTCGTCCCGGCCGCATCTTCGGGCTGCTCGGCCCGAACGGGGCGGGGAAGACCACCATGCTCCGCATCCTCGCGACGACGTTGTCGCCGACTCGAGGTTCGGTCGTCATCGACGGCGTGGACGTGGCGTCGGATCCGCAGAGGGCGCGTCGGCGGATGGGATTCCTCTCCGGCGTCGCGGGACTGTACGAACGCTCGACGGCCCGCGAACTGGTGGGCTTCTTCGGCGAACTCCACGGCATGTCGCCGTCGGCGATCCGCGAACGCATCGACGTGCTCGCCTCGCTGCTTTCGATGGGGAGTTTCCTCGACATGCCGTGCGGAAAACTCTCCGACGGTCAACGCCAGAAGGTGCGTCTCGCCCGCGTGCTCGTCCACGATCCTCCCGTGTTGATTCTCGACGAAGCGACGGCGACCCTCGACGTGCTCGTGGCGGACGAGGTCATGCGCTTCATCGAATCCGAGCGTGCCCGCGGCAAGTGCATCATTTTCTCCACCCACGTGATGGGTGAAGTCGAGCGGCTTTGCGACGACATTCTCGTGGTGCATCGCGGAGCGGTGCTTTTCGGAGGCACTCGCGAAGCGCTCGCGGGAGACGGACGCGTCGCCGACGCGTTCCTCGCCCTGCTGCGATCGGCCGCGGCGGCGGATGCCGCTTCGGGGGAGGGCGCGCGGTGAATCCATCCGTGATTCTCGCGATCCTTCGCCGCGAACTCCGCGACGTCCTCCGCGATCGCCGCACCCTCATCACGAACTTCGTGATGCCGATCGTCTTCTATCCGCTGCTCATGATCGGCATGGCCACACTCGGAAAGGCCGAGCGCGATCGACTCGACTCCACGACGTTGCCCGTCGTCGTTCGCGAAGAGGGGCGCGTGCTCGCCGCCTTCGATCCGGCGTCTCCGTCGGGCGGATTCGCGGCGCGCTTGGCGGAAGACAAGCGCCTCGTCCCGACGTCGCCCGCCGATCCGGACGCCGCGCTGAAGAGCGGTGACGTCCTCGCGATCATCGACGTGCCGGGAGATCTCGCGAAGCGCGTGCGCGAAGGGGTCGCGACGGATGTCGCGGTGACGCTCTTCACGTCCGATCCGCTTTCGGGAGAAGTGTCCGATGCCGTCGAACGCGCCGTGACGGCCTATCGCGGCGGCATCGCGCCGTTGAACAGGAAGGTGGTGGACCTTTCTCCTCCGAACGAGCGGGGAGCCGCGATCCTCGGCGGCATTCTCGGGATCATCTTGGTGACGTTCGCGCTGTCGGCCACGCTGTTGCCCGCGATCGATCTCGTGGCGGGCGAGAAGGAGCGCGGCACGCTCGAAGCGTTGCTGATTTCTCCGGCGAGCCGTACCGACATCGTCCTCGGCAAGTTCCTGACCGTGCTCGTGGTCGCGACGGCGTCGACCGCCGTGAGTCTCGGTTCTCTCGCCTTCTCCATGAACAGCATGTTGTCGGGGCTCGACACGGCGGTGCCGGTCGAGATCTCGATGACGCCGCTTCAGTTCGCGTCGATCTTCCTCGCGCTCGTCCTCGTCGCCTCGCTCTTCGCCGCCCTCGGATTGGCGGTGTCCGCCTTCGCCCGCTCCTTCAAGGAAGCGCAGACGTGGCTCGGCCCGCTCATGTTCGTGTCGTTTCCGCTCTGCTTCCTCGCGATGCCGCAGACCGCGACCTTGCACGCCTTCGCCTGCGTGCCGTTGACCAACGTGGCGCTGCTCGTGAAGGACATGCTCCGCGGTCAGGCGCAGGCGTTCGACGTCGCCTTGGTGATCGTGGAAATGTCCGTGTTGGCGGCGGTCGCGCTTGCATGGACAATCTCCCTCTTCCGTCGCGAAGACGTGATCTTCCGCGAAGGCGGGGTGCCGTTGTTCCGTCGCGACGAAACGCGTCGGACTCCGCCCGCGACGGCGGCGCTCCTCGCCGTCTTCGCGGCGTTCGTCGTGGGCTTGCAGGCGGGCCCGAAGCTGCTCGCGTGGCATCCGGCCGCCGCGATCGTCGGGAGTCAGGTGGCGTTTTTCCTCGCGGGCGTGGTGTTGTGGAAGGCGACGACCGCATCCGGTATCGGATGGATCGGATCGAAGCCCGCCGCCCGTCACGTCGGTGCGGGGGTGTGCATCGGACTCGGAGGGCTTCTGTTCAACGCCCAGATGCATGCGTTGCGGTCGGCGTGGTTCCCCGGTTCGTCGGGCCTCGAAGACGTTCTTTCGAAAGCGCTCGAATCGGTCGTTTCCCTTGGTGTGCCCATGGCGTTCCTTCTGATCGCCGTGTTGCCGGGTATCGCCGAAGAGACGCTCTTCCGAGGATCGGTACAACCCGCCTTCGGGACGCGACGTCGGTGGGTCGGCATCGTCGTCTCGGCCGTGGCGTTCGGCGTCATCCACATCGTTCCCGAACAAATTCTCTCGGCGACGATCCTCGGGCTCCTCCTCGGATGGCTGCGCGCGTCCACCGGATCGCTCATCCCGTGCATGGTCGCGCACGTCGTGAACAACGGACTCACGGTGCTCGCCGCGACGGCCGCTCCCGGCCTCGCACCCGCCGTGGGCGACGGCGCGTTCCCCGGGTTGTCCGGGGCGACGACGCGTGCGGTTTGTCTCGCGGTTTCTGCGGTTCTTCTCGCGGCGGGCGTCGGCCTCGCCCGCGCGCGGGTTGCCCCCGCTCCCCGGGACGGCTAAGACTTCCCCGTGCCAGGATCGTCTTCCATGCAGAAGTCCACGTTACGTCCGCGACTGGAGCCGGCGCTCCAAGTCCGCATCCACGATTTGATGGTCAAGACCCGCTGCGTCGAAGAGCGGATGATCAAGATGAACCGCGACGGCGAAGGGTTCTTCTGGATCGGCGCTCCCGGCGAAGAGGCGTTCGGAGTGCCGCTCGGCCTCCAGGTCAAGAAGGGCCAAGGCCCGGACTTCGACTATCTCCATCTTCACTACCGTTCGTCGCCTCTCATCATGGCGATGGGCGGCACGATGCTCGACTCGCTCCGGCAGATGGGGATGCGGGCCACCGACCGTTATTCGGCCGGGCGCAACTTCACGAACCACTACGCCATCCCCGAGTGGAACGTCGCGCCGATGGCCCCGACCATCGAGACCCAGTATCTGATCGCTCCCGGGACCGCCTGGGTGCAGCGCCGTCACGGCGGCGACGGCATCACCATCGTGAACGGTGGTGACGCGGGCACGGCGGAAGGCGACTTCGCGTCGTGCCTCATCTGGTCGACCCGCCCGGGCAAGGAAATCCCGATGTTGATCATCGTGGTCAACAACAAGTTCGGCATTTCGACGTCGCACGGCACGCAGCACGGCGTACGCAACATCGCCGATCGCGGTATTCCGCACGGTATGCCGACGAAGGTCATCAACGGCAACGACGTCTTCGAATCGTGGGCCGCGATCGACGAAGCGATGCGCTACGTGCGTACGGAGCGTCGGCCGTACCTGCTCGAGGCGCACGTCTCGCGCCTGAACGGTCACTCGTCGTCGTCCGGTGCGAATCGCGTCGACGAACTCGACTGCATCCTCGAATTCGAAAAGCAACTCCTCGCCGACAAGATCCGCACCGAAGCGGAAATCAAGGCGACGTGGGAACGTTGGCGCGACGAAGCCAACGCCTGCGTGAAGCAGTTGCGTACCGAGCCGTTCCCCGAAGCTTCCGACATCTGGAAGTGGACCTTCCACAACGACGCCGACAACACGCTCGCGAAGGCGGGGGGAGACTGACCCATGGCGAACATGGCTCAAGCGATCCGCATGGCGCTCGCCTACGGCGAGAAACACCTCGGAGTCACGGACGTCTTCGGCGAAGACGTCGGTCCGCCGCTCGGCGGCGTCTTCACCGCGACCCAAGGTCTTCGCACCTCGTGGAACTCGCCGCTCGACGAGCGCGGGATCATCGGCATGGCCTACGGCATCGCCGTGGCGGGTGGAAAGCCCGTGGCCGAAATCCAGTTCTGCGACTACATCTTCAACACGATCGACCTGTTGAAGTTGGTGGGCAACGCCCACTGGGGTTCGGCCGGGAAATTCAACCTTCCGCTCGTCGTCATGACGCCGGTCGGTGCGGGTATCCACGGCTCGATCTATCACTCGCACTCCTTCGACTCGATCATGACCCACATCCCCGGATGGAAGGTCGTGATGCCCTGCACGCCGATCGACGCCTACGGGCTCATGATCGCGGCGCTGAAGGACACGAATCCGGTCATGTTCATGAAGCCCAAGGCGCTCCTGCGCACGAAGGGCGACGAGCGCATCCCCGGTGAACCCGAGGACGAGAAGGTCCTGAAGGACATGATCGACGCGCCGCTCGGTGATCGGTCGAACTGGAAGCCGCGCTGGCCGGAACTCACGGATTACACCGTGCCGATCGGCAAGGCGAAGATCGTCCGCGAAGGCACGCACGTCACGTGCGTGACCTACGGTCGCCACGTGCACTGGGCGAAGGCGGCGGCGGATACCCTCGCGAACGAAGGTATCTCGGTCGAACTCATCGACCTGCGCACGCTGTACCCCTACGACTTCGATGCGATCAAGACGTCCGTCCGCAAGACGCGCCGCGTCGTCTTCCTCAACGAAGACACCGCGGTCACGAACTTCGGCGAGCACCTTCTGCGCCGCACCACGGAAGAGCTCTTCTACGAACTCGACGCTCCGCCGCGTCTGCTTTCGGGCAAGAACGTCCCGGGCGTCGGTCTCGCACCGGTGCTCGAAGACGCGTCGGTTCCGCAGATCGCCGACATCGAGAAGATGTTGCGCGAGACGGCGACCGTCCCCGCCTGATCGGACGGGCGAACGAAGCGGCCCCGGCCTCCGCGCTCGGGGCCGTTTTCATGTCCGGACCGAATCAGACTTCGGGCCAGAGTTCGGCGTCGTCGGCGCAGGCTTCGAGAAGCTCGGCGCGGGAACGAAGGAGGGGCGCCAGCATGGGCCATTCTTCCGGAGGTCCGATCGAGAACTCCGGATGCGCTTCTCCGCGTGCCATGTGACCCGCGACGTCGAACCAACGTCGCGCGAGCACGCGGATCGCGTCGCGCGCGTTCGTCGCGGCGGACGCGGCGACGTAATCCGTCGGCAAGTCGCCGCAGACGACCCAAGCCCCGGGGAACCCGAGTTTCATCGCGTCTTCCACCGACCACACCGAGATATACGGTGCGACGAACCACGACGGTTCGGCCTCGACGCGCGCGAGGGGGAGACCTTCCGCCGCGACGTAGTGGGCCACCTCGCGGCGACGATCCGCGCACCACGCCGCTTCGTCGATGTCGTCTTCGGGGGACTGCATGGCGGGATCCTACGGGAACGGGCGCGGGGCCACGCCGAGTTCGGCGGCGACTTGTTCGGCGAAGCCGCGTAGGAACGCGGCGCGCGTCTCCGCTTCGGCGCGCCCGCGTGCGGTGGCGAACGTGGCGGGCAGGTGCAGCAACTTCACGTAGAAGTGGTCGAGTGAAAACCGCTTGTCGTCGAGGGGGCGTTTTTCGGCGAACGGATCTTCCGGGTCGAACATCCGGCCACCCATCGCGACTCCCGTCGCCACGCATCGCATGATGCCGATCGCTCCGAGGGCCTCGAGTCGGTCGGCATCCATGAGAATCCGTCCGAGCTCCGACGCGGGTACGCGTCCCGCGGACCACGAATGGTCGCGAATCGCCTCGGCGACCGCCGCGACCTCGTTCGGTGCGAATCCGCACTCTTCGAGCAGCGTCGTCGCGCGCGCGGCGGAGAGTTCGGACGCCTGCGACCGCAGCGGCGAGTTCTTCGGGACGTGCACGATGTCGTGGAGGAATCCGGCCGCGATCGCCAATCGTCGATCCGACTCGGTCTCGGCGAGGGCGCGGGCGGAGGCCGCCACGCGTCGGAAATGCCAGACGTCGTGGGCGGGATCGGTCGACGCTTCCGCGGTCACGCGTTCGACGAGACGGGAGAGCGCCGCGTCGGATCGAATGACCGCGTCGAGGGCGTCGACGCCGTTCACGGCGTGCGCTCGAATGCGACCTTGCCCGCCACGATGGTCGCGACGACCTTCGCGCGCATGAGGCTTGCGGGCGTCGCGGTCAGCGGGTCCGCTTCCAAAATCACGACGTCCGCGTCCATCCCGGGCTTGAGCACCCCGCGACGCTTCTCCGCGAACGTGGCGTAGGCCCCCCACGTCGTGACGCCCGCGACCGCTTCGAAACGGTTCAGGCGTTCTTCCGCTTTGAACGGGCCACCCAACACGCCGTCCGGATCCCACCGCGTGATCGCCGCGACGATGTTGCGAATCGGGGAGAGCGGTTCGACCGGAGTGTCGGTACCCAGCGTGATGCGGGCACCGGCGTCGAGCAGGCTGCGCGCGGGGTAGCCCATCTCCGCGTAGCGCGCCGCACCGAGCCGCTTCGGCGCCCACGGTCCGTCGGACGTCGCGTGACACGGCTGGATCGACGCGATGACCCCGAGCTTCGCGAACCTCCCGAGATCCTTCGGGGAGACGACTTGGGCGTGTTCGATGCGGAAACGGTGATCCGCGACGGGACGTTCCGCGAGAGCCGCTTCGATCGCGTCGAGAACCATGCCGTTGGCGCGGTCGCCGATCGCGTGAACGCACAACTGCCACCCTTCGGCCAACGCCTTGCGGGCGGCCGTCAGGAGGTGCGGCAGGGGCGCCAGAATCAAACCGGTCGACCCCGGGCGATCGTCGTAGGGAGTGTTCAACGCCGCACCGCGCGATCCGAGGGCACCGTCCGCGGAGATCTTCAGTCCGCGCACCGAGAGGCGCCCGTTCGACAGGTCGAGAATCGGCGGTCGCGCCGTCGCGGCGGCCAGTTCGTCGGGAGTCGACGCGTGCAAAAGTGCATGGACGCGGACGGCGAACTCTCCTGAATCGACGAGGGCGGCGAGTCGAAGCAGTTCGGTGGGCGTCGTGCCCGCGTCGACGAACGTCGTGACACCGTGTTCGAGACACCGTTTCGCGGCGGCTTTCAGATCCGCGACGAGGAGTTCCGGTGCGGGGTCCGCGTCCGCGATCGCGGTGACGACGTCCATCGCGCGGTCGACGAGGATCCCGGTCGGACGGCCGTCGGCGGCCTTCAGGACTTCACCACCGGCGACGTTCGGCGTCTTGTCCGAAATGCGCGCGGCGGCGAGTGCCGCCGAATTCGTGGCGAGCGCGTGCCCGTCGGTGCGATAAAGCGCGACCGGGTGCTTCGACGTCGCACGGTCGAGATCGGCGGCGGTCGGCATCACGGGATCCGCGAACCGCTCGTGATTCCATCCGCGCCCGACGATCCAACGGCCTTCGGGGACGGCGGCGGATGCGGCGGCGACGCGCTTCACGACGTCGTCCACGGAGGTCGCGTCGGAGAGGTCGAGCGTGCGTTCGGTCTTCCCCAAAGCCCGCAGGTGGCCGTGCGACTCGACGAATCCGGGCATCGCGACACCGCCTTTCGGCACGTGGAGCACGCGGGTTCGGGCGCCGATGCGCGCGCGTGCGCCTTCGAGCGAAGACAGGCGTTCGATTTGTCCCGCGCGGATGACGACCGCTTCGGCGACCGGGACCTTCGGATCGAGGGAGACCACCTTCCCGAGGATCACGAGATCCGCACCGTCGTCCACCCTTTGGGCGAACGCGACACCGAGGAACAACAGCGCGACGAAAGACCGGACTGGTGACATGAGGAACGCTCCGCGGCTCATGCTAACTTTCCCGACCTCCCGGCGCGGGAGGTGAACGCCGCATGACCACCGCCCTTTCGATCGAATCGCTGACCGTCCGCCATGGCGCGACGACGGCGGTCGACGATCTGAATCTTGAAGTACGGGTGGGGGAGGTCTTCGGCTTCCTCGGGCCGAACGGTGCCGGAAAGTCCACGACGATCCGAACCCTCCTGGGGCTCATCCGCCCCGACGCGGGCACGGCCCGCATCCTCGGCGTCGATATGCAGGCCGCCGAGCCGTCTCTTCGGCGGCGTGTGGGCTTCCTCCCGGGGGACCTCGCGTTGTTCGCGCACGCCACGGGACGCGAGACGCTCGAACTGTTCGCGGCGCTCTACGGCACCGACTGCCCGGATCGCGACGCGGTGTTCGCGCGCTTCCGTTTCCCCGCGTCGGCGCTCGATCGGCCCGTGAAGGGCTACTCGACCGGGATGCGCCAAACGTTGGGGATCGCGTTGGCGTTCCAGCATCGCCCCGAAGTCCTCGTGCTCGACGAGCCGACGACCGGGCTCGACCCGTTGGCGCGCGACGCGTTCCTCGCCTTGGTCGCCGACGCGCGTGCGCGCGGGGCGACCGTGTTCCTTTCGAGTCACGTGCTCGACGAAGTCGACCGCCTCGCGGATCGGATCGCCGTCATCGCTCAAGGCAAGTTGCGGGTCGTGGATACGGTCGAACGTCTCCGCGCCTCACTCCCGCGCCGCGTGACCGTGCGCCGCAAGGACGGCACCGATTTGGTCTTCGACGCCATGGGCCCCGTATCGGCGCTGCTCGACAGGATCCGCGGACTCGATCCCGAAGACGTCGAAATCGCACCGGTACCCCTCGACGCGATTTTCCAGTCGGTGGTGCAGAGGAGGGACGCGTGAACTTCCCGCTTCTGTGGTTTTCCATCCGTCGCCATCGCATCGCGACATCCCTCCTGTTCCTCGTGCCGGTCATCGTCGGCGTGTTCACGGGAGTCTTCTTTCCGGAGAATCAGAAGGATCGCGAAATGCTCGGGCAGGTCGCGAAGATCTTCAAGAAGGCGCTCGACGAAGAGATGATTCTCGACGTCGTCACGCCCGCGGGGTTCTTCAACGTCGCCTTCCAGCACCCGTTGACCTTCCTCGCCGTCATCTTCGCGGGGGCGGTACCGCTCATGGCCCTTCCGTCCGGTGACCGCGGTCGTGGGACGCTCGACATCCTCTTGGCGACGCCTCTGTCCCGCGGGCGTCTCGTCGCCACGGCCTTCGCCGCCGGAGCGTTCGGCGCGATCCTCGTCGCGTGGGCACCGCTCCTCGGTGTGGGGCTCGGCGCTCGGTTCGCGGGAGTCGCCGATTCGGTGCCGATGGACGCGTTCGTGAAAACCTCGGTGAATCTCACCGCGCTCGGATTGTGGTTCACGGCGCTTTCCGCGTGGGTGTCGGTCGTCTCCGAAGACGGACCCGCCGCCATGCGCCGACTCGGTGCCTGCATCTTCATCGCCTTCGCGTTGCAAGTCGCGGGACAGTTGTGGAAGGGCAACACGTGGATCCGTTCGGTAGGGCCGATCGGCTGGTACCGACCGGCGCTCGTGACGGCGGGGAAGGGCACGCCGCTTCTCGACGCGGCGGTGCTTTTCGCGGTGTCGATCGCGATGCTCGGCGTCGCCTTGATGCTCGCCCGTCGCCGTCGCCGCGCCTGACCGATCCGCTACGATTCCGCCATGGGCAGGATCCTCATCGCGGCATGGTGCGTCGCCGCCTTCGCATGCGCGCAGACCTTCTCTCTCGAAACCGCACTCGCTTCGGCCGACGGCAATCGCAAGGCGCTTGAAACGGCGATCGCGGCCGTTTCCGGCGAAGAGCGCGCGTCGATGGAGTGGCTCGTGGCCCGCATGCCGGTGCACGATCTGCGAACGCTGTCGGCCGACTACCTCGTCGAAAACGTCCTCGCCGCCCACGTCGCGATGAAACGCGCACCGTGGAGCGCGCGGGTGGACAAAGCGCTGTTCTTGGATGCCGTGCTGCCCTACGCGAGCGTGACCGAACGGAGAGATCGTTGGCGGGCGGATTTCATGAACCGCTTCACGCCTCTCGTCGCGTCGGCGAAGACTCCCGGCGAGGCCGCGACGCTCTTGAACAATCGGATCTTCACCGATTTGAAGGTGAAGTATTCAACCAAGCGACGACGCGCGGATCAGGGGCCGTACGAATCCATCGAAACGGGATTGGCCTCCTGCACCGGGTTGTCGGTTCTGCTGATCGACGCGTGTCGCGCGGTCGGCGTCCCCGCGCGATTCGTGGGAACGCCGCTTTGGGCCGACGGCAGCGGCAATCATTCGTGGGTCGAAATCTGGGACGGCGAATGGAAGTTCACGGGTGCGGCCGAGCCGACCGGAGAACGACTGAACGAGGCGTGGTTCACCGATCGCGCGGCGACGGCCATCGTCGGAGACGCGAAGCGGGCGATCTTCGC
>Ga0075471_10002327_pt1 | contig 12481 bp, 8 predicted proteins | sample DEB19_08_DNA_2_FD_74787 | JGI IMG/M metagenome (GOLD analysis project Ga0075471, IMG submission 74787) | Aqueous microbial communities from the Delaware River and Bay under freshwater to marine salinity gradient to study organic matter... | ecosystem: Environmental > Aquatic > Marine > Coastal ... | reverse complement strand
ACCGCCGCTTTGGGATTGCGGGCAAGGACCATTGCCTCTGCGAGAACGTCCGCACTACCGATGTGGTTCATGAGGATCAGTATAAGACGGGCATTGAGAGCATGACTTTCCGCTTCGCTGAGCCCTTCGTGTGTGGCGATAAGCCGGGCGTAGGTTTCGTCGGGCTTCGTCAAGTTGGGGTGTGTGATCAGCATGATCACTCCTTTCCGAGGGCGCGAGCGAGCGCAGTGGTGACAGCTGCTTCATTGTAAGCGTCCCAACGTGCGGCAACATGCTGGTCCGGACGAATGAGGTATACAGCGCTGGCAGCGGAACCCAGGTATCTGCTCCGCAAAGCCTCGGTAGCAGTCAGGCTGAGCCTGCGCACAGTGAGGCCGTGAGCCGTCAGCGACTCGGGAGCCTCGGCATCGATCGTCATGAGAACAAACCCATTGCCGAGCGTGTTGAGGAGCCAGCCGGAAGAGAGAGGGGCATCCGGGCATGGGCTACCAGGCCGGCTCCGAGCAGGCATTCCCGCGGCATCGGGACCATTCAGACTGGAGCCATCATAGGTGCAGGGCAGGGAAAGCCGCCCCGAGTTAACGACGCTTCGCGCAAAAGGGACCGTTTCCGCAAGTTCAAGGACTGCATTGCGGAAGATCTTCGACACTGCACTTTTCGGTGTGATGAAGTCCGTCGCGCGCGTTGAATTCAGAATGTTTTCATCGGCGCCATGGACACGTTCCTGGTCATAGCTGTCGAGCAGGCTTTCGGGGGCAACGCCGTCCAGGACCAGAGCGAGCTTCCATGCGAGGTTGTCGACGTCCTGTATCCCCGAATTGGCCCCGCGGGCGCCGAAGGGGGAGACCTGATGGGCGGCATCGCCGGCAAAGAGGACGTGACCGTGGCGGAACTTGTCCATCCTTCGGCACTGGAAGGTATAGATGGAGCACCAGTCCAGTTCATAGGGTACGTTTGGCCCGAGCATCGCATCCACGCGCGCCCTGATGCTCGCAGGTTCGAGTTCCTTCGCGCGGTCGATGTTCCAGCCAAGCTGGAAGTCGATACGCCAGATGTCATCCGGTTGCTTGTGCAACAGGGCGCTGTCGCCTGACTTGAAGTGAGGTTCGAACCAAAACCACCGCTCGGTTGGAAAATCAGCTTTCATTTTGACGTCGGCAATGAGGAAGTTGTCCTCGAAGACGCGTCCATCGAAACCGAGACCGAGCATGTTGCGAAGTGGTGAGCGCGCGCCATCGCAGGCGATCAACCAGTCGGCTTCGAGTTGATACGGACCGTCAGGCGTCAAGATATCCAGCAACACGTGATCCTTGGAAGGAGTGACGCCAGTCACGAGGTTCTTGCCGCGAATCTCGATTGAAGCGCCTTGGTTTCGAGCATCGACGATCCCGTCGTGGAGGAATTTCTCAAACCAGGGCTGTTGGAGGTTAATGAAGGCCGGGAGTGCGTGGCCATCTTCAGGTTGAAGGTTGAACTCGTAGAGCAGGCGATCATCGTGGAAAACCTTACCGAGGTTCCATTGCACGCCTTTTTCGAGCATGGGTGTCACGGCGCCCAGTCGATCGCATATCTCGAGGGTGCGCTTCGCAAAGCAGAGAGCGCGACTCCCAAGCCCGGCACCTTCGTGATCGTCGAGGAGTACGACTGGTACCCCTCGACGGCCAAGATCAAGCGCCGTGGCAAGACCGATAGGGCCTCCTCCGACGACGACCACCTTTCGACGGACAGGGGTCTTGGAATCCTGATCTGGCGTTCGCGTGAATGGGTAAAGCCGAAATGCCAGCGTATAGCGATCCGGAACCAGCTCTGTCATCGTCGCCTCCCTGTCGACCGCCTCAGCCCTGCAATGCCGCCCACATGTCCATGTCGCGCTGTGCGGTCCAGATGCGCGGATGTTGAATCCCACGCGCTTCGTCGTAGGCACGCGACACGTTGAAGGGCAGACAATGTTCGTAGATCGCGTAGTCCTTGAACTTCGGGTCGCATTCGGCGCGCATCGCGTCCCATGCTTCCTTCAGGGAGCCACCGCGAGCTGCAACACGCGCAACGGGACGATACGTGGAGTCGACGAAGTCCTTGGTACGGTCCAGCGCTCCATTGACCGCTGTGCGGCCAATGACGGCATCTCCGCGACCCGGAGCGATTGCGGCAAGATCGTAGTTCCTGACAGCTTCGAGCGTCTTACCCCACTCCGCAAAGTGCCCGTCGCCGCAATAGCAGGCTGAATGTGCCTCGACGATGTCGCCGGTGAACATCACGTTCTGATCAGGCACGTAGATCACTGAATCGCCAGCCGTATGAGCACGACCGAGCTGCATGATGTCGACGCGTCGCTTGCCAAGCCAGACAGACATCTTGCCGTTGAACGTCGTTGTGGGCCATGTGAGCCCCGGGATGCTTTCATACCCCTGGAACAGGCGGGGGAAGCGCTGGAATTCGCTGTCCCAATCCTCCTGACCTCTTTCGGCCACCATGTTGCGGGCCGCCTCGGACATGATGATCTGGGGAGCCTTGAATGCAGAAGCGCCAAGGACGCGCACCGCGTGGTAGTGCGTGAGCACAACATGCGTGATCGGCTTGTCAGTAACCGAGCGGATGCAGTCGATGACCTTCTGGGCGAGGCGAGGGGTCGCCTGGGCTTCGACAACCATTACGCTATCGTCGCCAATTATCACGCCCGAGTTGGGGTCGCCTTCAGCTGTGAAGGCATAGAGCCCGTCACCGATTTGCGTGAAGCTGATCTTCTTTTCTGTCAGGTCACCCTGAGATGCGAATGCCTTAGCCATTAGTTCCTCCCATAAGGGTCGGTCAGTGCGGGAATGACTTTCCCGACACATTCGCCGAACCCGATTCTATATCCATTTCCCTGCGCATGCCCACGAAGGGTCAGGGTGTCGTTATCTTCGATGAAGGTCCGCTTGCCGCCCTCGATTTCGAATGGCTCCTTCGCGCCCCAAGAGAGCTCCAGAAGGCTGCCCCTGCTTTCCTTTGTCGGTCCAGAGATTGTTCCGGACCCAAGTAGGTCGCCTGTATTCATGGCGCAGCCAGAGGTCGTGTGGTGGGCCAACTGCTGGGCCGCCGAATAGTACATTTCGCGATAGTTGGTTCGACTTATGATGCTCTCTCTACCGCCTTCGGGAGCCAGTCCCACTTCGAGCGCAATGTCATAGAGCAGCGGGCCAGGCTCCTGCAGATGAGGCAGGAGCGGAACGTCGCGCTTGGGTGTGGAAACGCGGAAGGGTTCCAGTGCCGCCTTCATCACGATCCACGGTGAAATCGACGTGGCCGTGGCCTTGGATTGGAACGGCCCCAGTGGTTGATACTCCCACGCCTGGATGTCGCGAGCAGACCAATCATTCAAGAGAACGTAGCCGAAGATCATCTCATCGGCCTGCGCCACGGTCACTGGGCGACCGTGGGTGGACGGAAGCGCTACCACAGCTCCGAGTTCCAGTTCGATGTCGAAGCGCTGTGAGGGGGCGAAACGCGGCAATTCATCGGTTGGACCCTTTACCTGCCCCCAAGGCCGCCGAACCGGAGTACCAGAAACAACCACGGATGAAGCGCGCCCATTGTAGCCGATCGGTATATGAAGCCAGTTTGGCGGCAAGGCATTTTCGGGCCCCCGAAACATGGTGCCGACGTTGAATGCATGATTCCGCCCGGCATAGAAGTCCGTGTATTCGGATACCCGGAATGGCATCTGCATCGTGACAGCCCGCAAGGGGTGAAGATGTGGTTCAACGGATGCCCGGTCTGAACTTCCTTCCTTCAGCAAGTGCGACAAGCGATCCCGCATGGCCGACCAGACGGCGGGGCCAGCCGCCATCAGCTTGTTCCAGGAGGGTTCTCCGAACAGAGGGCTGTCCGACAGGGCCAAGAGGCCCGAATGCTCGAGTGCAGTGACATCAAGCACGAAATCGCCGATTGCGACGCCGCATCGAGCCAAATTGTCGACCGAAAAGACCCCGCAGGGGAGGTTGTTGAGGGGAAACGGAGTGTCAGGCCCATTGGCCGTCTCTACCCAGCTGCGAATGAGAGTCATGTACAAGCCTCAAAAAGAAGGGATAATGGCAGGGCCCACTTCGCCACTTATTTCTTGATGCCAGGCGTGCCATCGAATTTCTTCTCGAGGCTTTCCCAGCAGTCGATGTAGTCATCCTGCAGTGGTGCGTTCTTCGCGGCCCACTCTGTGAGGTGTTGCGGGAAGCGGGTCTCGAACATGAAGGACATGGTTTCGTCCAGCTTCTCCGGCTTGAGATCTGAGTTGGACGCGCCTTCGAATGCCGTCCGGTCCGGCCCGTGCGGGAGCATGCAATTGTGGAGGCTCATACCACCGGGAATGAAGCCCTTCGGCTTGGCGTCATAGATGCCATAGATGTTGCCCATCATCTCCGACATGACGTTCTTGTGGTACCACGGAGGACGGAAGCTGTTCTCGGCCACCAACCAACGTTCCCTGAACAGGACGAAATCGATATTGGCGGTTCCTTCGAGACCCGAGGGAGCCGTGAGAACCGTGAAGATCGACGGATCGGGGTGATCGAAGAGAATCGCACCGACAGGGCTGTAGGTACGAAGGTCGTATTTGTAGGGTGCATAGTTGCCGTGCCAGGCAACGACATCGAGCGGACTGTGCTTGATCGGCGTGGTGTGAAACTGGCCACACCACTTGATGATGACCTGCGAGGGCGCATTCCGGTCTTCAAACGCAGCAACAGGTGTCTTGAAGTCACGCGGGTTGGCGAGGCAGTTCGCACCAATCGGACCGCGGTTCGGAAGTGTGAACGGAACACCGTAGTTCTCGCAGACGAACCCGCGGCAGGGTCCTTCCAGCACCTCGACCCTGTAGAGAAGGCCGCGAGGAATCACGGCGATTTCCTTTGGTTCGAGGTCGATGATGCCGAGTTCCGTGCAGAACCGAAGCTTTCCTTCCTGCGGAACGACGAGAAGTTCTCCATCGGCCGAGAAGAAATATTCGTCGTGCATGGATCGGGTGACAAGGTAGATATGCGAGGCCATGCCAGCCTGCGTGTTGACGTCGCCGGCAGTTGTTACTGTCCGCATCCCGGTCACCCAGGTCAGGTCTTCCTCGGCATGCGGTACCGGATCCCAGCGGTATTGGCCGAGGCTGAGAACGTCCGGGAGTACATGGGGTGCCGACTTCCAATGCGGTACCGCGATCTTCTTAAACCGCGTCGTGTGCTTCACGCTTGGACGAATGCGGTAGCACCAAGTCCGTTCGGGGTGCGGCATGGTGAAGGCGGACCCTGAAAGCTGTTCTGCATAAAGTCCGTAGTTGCACTTCTGAGGACTATTCTGTCCCTGAGGGAGGGCACCGGGCAGGGCTTCTGTCTCGAAGTCGTTGCCGAAGCCGGGCATATAACCTTCATTCGGACCGGTCGTTGATGCCGCCCGAACCATGCCGGCGGGAAGGGAATGAATAGTCATCTAAGGCCTCCTCGGTGGCGTTCCCAATTCAGTGGTGCGTCCTAATAGTTGCGATTGCAACCAGGTCAAGTCAAATATATGGGCGACCGCCCGCTCAGGCGGCCGCCTATGTTTCGAAGGCGACATCAGCTCGCAGCAGCGAGACCGGCATCCAATGCGTCCGCGATGGTCTTCACGTCAGACGACGTGATGACGAGCGGAGGAGACAGAATGATGGTGTTGCCCGAGATGCGGATCATGACGCCACTCTCGTAGGCCTTTTCGAAGATCTTCTGCATCACGTCCTTGCCCGCAGGAGATTTCTTGCCGCGGTCCGCAACGCACTCGATCGCGACCATCAGACCTTTGCCACGGACATCACCGACCAAGGCGTATTTGGCCTTGAGCACCTCAGCAGCCGCGAGCAACTCCGTGCCGCGTGCTGCGGCATTTTCATTGACCCGGGCCTTGGTGATCTCAGGAATGCAGGCGAGCGCGGCGGCGGCGCCCACCGGATGGGCGGAGTAAGTGTAACCGTGACCAATGTTGCCGAAGGAAGTCTTGTCCTTCTCGAAGACCTCAACAACCTTGTCCGACATCATCGTGGCGCCGAACGGGAAGTAGCCGTTGGTGATGGCCTTGGCGAGGCACATCATGTCCGGCTTCACGTTCCAAAGGCGGGAGCCCGTCCACGCGCCAGTGCGACCGAAGGCGGTGATGACCTCATCGGCGATGAGAAGGATACCGTGCTTGTCGCAAATTGCGCGCACCAGCGGCATGAAACACTCGTGCGGCGGGATGACGCCTCCGGCACCCAGAACTGGCTCCATGATGAAGGCCGCAATGGTGTCGGCACCCTGGAACGCGATCTCGTCTTCGAGGGACTGGGCGCAAAGCTGCGCCAAGCGCGCCGGGTCGGTTTCATTGAATGGGTTGCGGTAGGTGTAGGGCGCGGCAATCTGGAAGCAGCCGGGCATGAGGGGTTCATAATTCCGGCGGAAATTCTGGTTTCCATTTACCGATGCGCCGCCGAAATGGGTTCCGTGATAGCCCTTCTTCAGTGACAGGAACTTCACCCGGTCGCGGTCGCCGCGGATCTTGTGATACTGGCGGGCAAGGCGGAGGGCCGTCTCCACGCTGTCTGAACCGCCGGATGTGAAGAATGCGCGCGTCATGCCATCGGGGGCGAACCATTCGGACAGCAGGTGGGACAGTTCGATCGCTGGTCCGGTCGATGTTCCGCGAAAGGCGGAATAGTAGGAAAGCTTGTCGAGCTGCTCTGTGATGGCTTTCTTTATAGGGTCGCAGGAGTAACCCAGGTTCACGTTCCACAGTCCACCGACGCCGTCGATTACCTTTTGTCCGTCGACATCGGTCAGAGTGACGCCTTCTGCTGCGACCACGACCTTCGGCGGATTGGCCAGCGAGTCGGCTGGGTGGGCCATCGGGTGCCACATGTGCTTGGCATTATGGGCCTTCAGGAAATTGCTGTCGTGAGCGTTCATCGAGCTTCTCCAGTGGTGTGGATATTCAGAAGAGAGAGGGCCTTGGCGTAGCTGAGGCCTGGATTTCGGACGTCGAAATGTACGACTTGCATGCCGGCATTCTCGGCTCCGCGGATATTCTTCATTTGATCATCGACAAACACGCACTCGGTGGCCGGCAGGCCGAGATCAGAGCAGACGGATGTGTAGGCGCGGGGGTCCGGCTTGAGAATCTGCGTGTAAGTCGCGTCGATGATCGTATCGAACTGCGCGAGGAATGGCAGCTTAGTGCGGAAGTCCGCGCCATAGAAGAGATCAAGCTCATTCGAGAGAATGCCGAGTTTGCAGCCGGCCGCCTTTGCCCGGTGAATGGCGTCCAGGGCTTCGGGCCGGATGATCGCCTTGGGCTCCGCGCCGCGCGCGGCTCTTACGAAGTCTTCCATCTTTGTCCAGTTGTGGCCCGCGATCTTTCCAGTTTCGATGGTTCTCGTGAGCCAGTAGTCCCGCTCCGTGATGTCCTGCCGTTGCATCGCGCTCCAGAGCGGATCGCTATCGGGATCGAAGGGGCCGCGCCAGGTGAGAGTGCCGGCCTTCAGCCCGAGGGCCGCCTCCGTAAGGTCGTGGGTCTCGAACATGGTGCGCGAAATCACGCCACCGAAGTCAAGCACAAGAGCTTTGGCACTCATTCAGCCTTCGTCCCCCTTCTGGAATCTGCGTCGTAGTCGAGAGGCGTTCCGACTTTTCAAGAGCCATCATGCTTGACAGAAACTCGTCTTCCATGCAACATTTTTGAAACGGTGGTGATAATAATGAAACTTTTTCACCTGGCGGGTCGCATGCAGAGAAATCTCCTGACGTCATTCATTGTGCCTGCTGTTGCGGCGCATGCTCCGCATCCGCTCGCCCCTTCAATTCGCACGTATGTGGATGCCTGACACAATGCAGAACAAGATTGATGCACTTCGACAGCTTCCGGTAGCCCCTCAGGGGTTATATCTCGACGGGCTCTCCAAGCCGGCAATGTCAGGGAGGCGGCTTGACGTTCATTCTCCACTGGATGGCTCTCTCCTGACCACCATCGCCGACGCCGATGCAGAGGACGTCGCCCTTGCCTGTGCCTCGGCCCGCACTGCCTTTGAGAGCGGTGTATGGTCGCGATCCGCCCCCGCCCACCGCAAGAAAGTGCTGTCCAAGCTCGCCGACCTCATAGAAGCCGAAGCCCTTCAATTGGCTGTTCTCGGCGTCCGTGACAACGGAACCGAGATCGGGATGGCGCTCAAGGCAGAGCCTGCCAGTGCTGCAGCAACCTTTCGCTATTACGCGGAACTGATCGACAAGGTCTATGGCGAGATCGCGCCGACGGCACCTGACGTGCTTGGCCTGGTCCACAAGGAACCCATCGGAGTCGTTGGCGCCATCGTTCCATGGAATTTTCCCCTCATGATCGGTGCGTGGAAGATTGCACCAGCGCTTGCGGCCGGAAACTCCGTAGTACTCAAGCCTGCCGAGACGGCCTCGCTGACCCTCCTGCGACTGGCTGAACTCGCCACGCAGGCGGGCGTGCCGCCCGGCGTATTCAATGTCGTGACCGGCCGGGGATCTGTCACAGGTGAGGCCCTCGGCCTGTCGATGGATGTTGACGTGTTGGCCTTCACCGGATCAGGCGGCATCGGGAGGAAACTCCTCGAGTATTCAGCACGGTCCAATCTGAAACGCGTCTATCTCGAGCTTGGCGGAAAGAGCCCCAACATCGTCTTCGCTGATGCGCCCGACCTGGACAAGGCGGCGAAAGTGGCTGCCTATGGCATTTTCCGGAACTCGGGCCAGGTCTGCATCGCCGGGTCGCGCTTGCTTGTTGAGGCTTCCATCGCGAGCGAGTTTGCGGAGAAAGTGTCCCGCGTGGCCGCCAAGATGAAGGTAGGCGATCCCCTCGACGTAACGACGGAAGCCGGTGCCATAAACTCCGCTGCCCAACTTGCCAAGAACCTCCGCTTTGTCGAGACAGCTGAACAGGAAGGTGCAAAGCTCCTGACGGGCGGCAAGCCCATTCTGGAATCGACTGGCGGTTGGTACATGTCGCCTGCAGTTCTTTCCGACGTGCGCCCCGAGATGGACGTTGCGCGGAACGAGGTATTCGGTCCCGTCCTCGCCGTGATCCCCTTCAAGGACGAGGCAGAAGCCATCAGCATTGCCAACCAGACGGAGTATGGCCTCGCCGCTGCAGTGTGGACCTCGGATCTTTCGCGCGCGCATCGCATGGTGCGGCGGGTCAGGGCCGGGCTTGTCCACGTAAATACCTATGGAGGATCGGACCTCACCGTTCCGCTGGGTGGGCATGGCCAATCGGGCAATGGTCATGACAAGTCGCCGCACGCCCTCGACAAATTCCTGAACATCAAAAGCGCCTGGATTCAGCTGTGACCGAACTCCCCTCTCTTCCGCAAGCCGCTCCCGTCGTCGTGATCGGCGGTGGTATCATCGGAGTATCCACGCTCTATCACCTCGCCAAGCGGGGGGTGGAGGGTGCGGTCCTTCTTGAACGCAAGCAGTTGGCATCGGGAACCACCTGGCACGCTGCCGGCATCGTCGGGCAGCTGCGTGAGAGCTCGGCACAGACTGAACTCTCCAAATACACGGCGCGACTTTTCACAGAGCTCGAAGTCGAGACTGGTCAAGCGACCGGATACAAGCAGAATGGAACGCTGCATCTTGCTCTTTCGGAGCTGCGGCACGAGCAACTGCTTCGCAATCACGATCATGCCGGACGAATGGAAATCGAAAGCCGGATTCTGACACCTGATGAGATCAACGAACTCTGGCCGCTTGTTGACACATCAGATGTCAGGGCTGGTTTCTTGGTCCCGTCCAACGGTCAGGTGAATCCCCTCGATGTGACGCAGGCGATGGCAAAGGGCGCCAAGTCAAGGGGCGCCCGGATCTTCGAGAATACCAAGGCCGTCCGCATCCTGACGCACAATGGAAGGGTGAGCGGCGTCGAGACAGACCGTGGCATCATTGCGACTGAGAAGGTGCTCCTGGCCGGAGGCATGTGGACGTCTCGCTTTGCGGCCGCCCATGGTGTGACCGTCCCCTTGCACGCAGCCGAGCACTTTTACATTGTAACGGAGCCCGTGAAGGATCTACCGCGGACCCTTCCGGGACTCGTCGTTCTCGAGGAGCGCCTTTATACGAAGGAGGACGCGGGAAAGCTGCTGATCGGCGGATTCGAGGCTCATGGCAAGGCCTGGGCCCGCGAGGGGATCCCGGACAGCTTCGAATTTGACGAGCTTCCATTCGACATGGATCATGTCGGCCCGGTGCTTGAGAAGTTCTTCACGCGCTTTCCAGCGCTGGAGAGCATGGGCATCAAGACCTTCTTCAACGGTCCGGAAAGCTTCACACCTGATGGCCGCCCCTATATCGGTCCCGCGCCGGAAATGCCGGGCCTCTACGTCGCTGCCGGGATGAACTCGAACGGTATCCTCAACTCGGGTGGTGTCGGCCTCACGATGGCGGCCTGGATGCTTGATGGGCAGCCGCCGCGTGCGATGGGCTCCATGCTTGCGGCGCGCGCCCATCCGTTCCAGCGGAACCTCGCCTACAATGCGGAGCGGGTAACCGAAGCGATCGGCCTGCACTGGGGTCTTCATTGGCCTGGCCGCCAAGTCGAAACGGCGCGTGGTGTGCGAAGAGTTCCTGTGCACGATCAGCTGAAGACCGCAGGCGCCGTGGTGGCTGAGCGCATCGGGTGGGAAGTGCCGATGTATTTTGACCCGTCAGGCGGGGGATGGCCGGAGCGCGCGAGCCTGGGTTGGCAGGACTGGTCGCCTCTCGTGCGTGAGGAATGCCTTGCCGCGCGCGACACTGCGGTTCTTATCGACCAGTCCATGTATGGCAAGCTGCTGGTGCAGGGACCGGATGCCGTGAACGCACTCAATCGCGTTTCGGGTGCCCAGATCGATGTCCCGGTCGGGACATCCGTCTACACACAATTCCTGAACGAGAAGGGAGGGATCGAAGCGGACGTGACGGTCACGCGAATTTCCGCCGAGGGTTTCATGGTGGTGACCGGGCATCCAAGCCAGATTCGAGACCAGGCTCACATCCGCGCCCATGCCGATCAGGATTGGCGTTTTGAAATTTTTGACGCCACTGCAGCTCACGGCCTGCTGACGCTTCATGGACCGAGGTCGCGAGAGATTCTCCAGTCTCTTTCCGCAGATGATCTTTCCAACGAAGCCTTTCCCTTCGGTGCTGCACGGGAGATCGATCTGGGATTTGCCCGCGTTTGGGCCATCAGGCGCTCGTTCCTGGGCGAACTCGGATATGAGCTAATGATGTCCGCCGAGTTTACGGCGCATGTCTACGAATCTTTGCTCAAGGTAGGCACGCCACTGGGTCTCCGTCACGCCGGCATGTTTGCGCTCGGCTCGTGTCGCCTCGAGAAGGGATTCCGGCATTTTGGCCATGACATTGGCGAGGAAGATACACCCTACGAGACCGGACTTGGCTTTGCCGTGAAGCTGGAGAAGGGCGATTTCATTGGAAAGAAGGCCCTGGCAAAGCAAAAGACAGAGCAGGGGGCGGCAACCCGCTTCCGTACTGTTTCGATCAAGCTTGAAACGGCAACAGCGGAACAGGGCCCCTATCTCATTCACAACGAACCGATCGAGAAAAATGGCGTTCTCGTCGGACATGTGACCTCTGGAGGATGGGGGTGGAGGCTCAACGCGATGATCGGCCTTGCGACGATGCACAGGGATGAGGGGGTGACCAAGGCTTGGCTCGATGAAGGTGGATTCAGCGTTTTGATTGCTGGCCATGCGCATCCCATCAAGGTGCAGCTGGCTCCATTCTATGATCCGTCTGGCGAGATCATGCGCGGCTAAAGATAAGAAACTGGGGGAGTGAAATGACTGACAAGAAGACGATCCTGGTCATAGGGACGTACGATACCAAGGATGCGGAGCTCAATTTTGTGTCCGCGAGCATAAGGGCACTTGGCGGCGATGTTCTCTCGATGGACGTGAGCGTCCTGGGTGACCCCTCGCGGCCCGTCGATATCTCCAAGCGTCAGGTCGCTGAGGCGGCAGGACGGACGATCCAGGAGGCAATCGACTCGGGTGACGAAAACCATGCCATGCAGATCATGGCGACGGGCGCCGCTAGCCTGACTTCACGCCTCTACGCCGAAGGTCGCATTCAGGGGATGATTGCCCTCGGTGGCAGCATGGGCACGGATCTTGCCCTGGACTGCGCCAGCGCACTTCCCATCGGTGTGCCGAAGTATGTCGTTTCGACCATTGCATTCTCGCCATTGATTCCGCCGGATCGGCTCTCTCCGGACATTCAGATGATCCTGTGGGCAGGTGGGCTGTATGGTCTGAATTCGGTCTGCAAGTCTTCGCTGTCTCAGGCTGCTGGCGCCGTTCTGGGAGCAGCAATGGCTGTCGAACATCCCAAGCGTAATCGGCCGGTCATTGGGATGACGAGTCTGGGTTCTTCATGTCTCAAATACATGAAGCACTTGCGCGAGCCTCTGGAGGAGCGCGGCTTCGAGGTGGCAG
>Ga0075471_10002326_pt1 | contig 12481 bp, 23 predicted proteins | sample DEB19_08_DNA_2_FD_74787 | JGI IMG/M metagenome (GOLD analysis project Ga0075471, IMG submission 74787) | Aqueous microbial communities from the Delaware River and Bay under freshwater to marine salinity gradient to study organic matter... | ecosystem: Environmental > Aquatic > Marine > Coastal ... | reverse complement strand
CCATATATCACACCGATAATCCTTATCGCACCTGGTGAAACGATACTAACTTATTGGTCATAAAATGAACTGGTCAGTATTGTGGTAATATAGGGAAAATACAGAATAATTGGATTATATTGGGAATGGATGAGAATGATTCTCATTTGCGTTGGGATAATCGCAAGGATATTGTAAGAAATGGGTCTTAGTTTCTTCCCGCGATTATCCTTAGAGAATTATTCTATATTATTCGCCGGTTTTCGCACAAAAATGGTGAATTTCATCGACGGTTATAGTATAGGCCTGCAATAATTCATCAGAAACCATATATTTTCTGACATATTCTGGACCCTTTACAATATAATCAATGGTTTCTATGGTTTCCAGAAACCCAGGGAGATTATGATTCTCTCCGAACTCATTAACCATACGTAATGCTTCTGCTGTTGTCATAGTGTATCCCTATGGATGAAAATCGATAGTTGAACTATACAGGTTCTGGTGGGCTTGGCAAGAATAGTTGACCGGAATGCAAGGCAAATTGGAAAAAACTATTGGTGGCGCGTTGGTGATAGCTTTAGATTATATGACCAGCCTCCGCGTCCACCCCAGTCGTGCTTTCGAATGGTTGGATTCTACAGGAGCCACAAGGTTTGGCAAGTATAGTTGACCAGGATGGTGGATAGTTCAGAGCTTGAACTATATTTCCCGAAAAGCCCGAGGTTTTTGCATAATAATTGTGCAATTTAGTTCAGAGATATAACTATATTATATAACGCCCAGGCTCCGTGTGCACCCCAGTAGCTTTCGAATGGTTGGATTCTACAGGTCCTAGAGCATTCGGGCAACCATACCGACCAATCCGGTCAACTATTCCGAGGGTGCTTGCCAAACCCGGTGGTTCTGGTAGAATGCGTCCATGTTGAATTTGAAAGGAAACAAAATGCAAGCAACGCAACAGTCCCTGGCCCAAGCTCTGGCCGTTATCAATACCCAGATCAAGTCCGAATTGGACCAGGCTCTGATTCGCCTCGAAGCTGCTCGGAAAGCTCTGGCTGATGAGCGTGAGAATGTGAAGCTGGCCGAATTCCGGCAGCGTGAGGGTCTGAAGCAGATCCGTGCCCTTATGCGTCAGCACAAGCTGTCGGTTCAGGATCTGGCCTAATAGTTGACCGGAGGGATGGATATTTGCCATTCCCTCCGGTTCTGATACAATCCATTCCATAGTAAATCGAAAAGGAAACAAAAATGTTCAAAACACCTACCCCCGACACCCTGCTGTGGATCGCTAACTGGCTCTCCGGTGTGTGCTGCGGTTTTGCTGTGGTGATGTTGATCCAATCCCTTTCCAAATAAGGAAAAACCATGTACCTAACCAACGATTCTCTGGTTTTCTTCGGCACCATCGTGGCCTCTGCGGTCCTGTATGGTCTCCTCGTTTTGCTTTGATAGGGTAAAATTATGTCATACAATGGCTGGTCCAATCGTGAAACCTGGCTCATCAATGTCTGGTACTTTCCTGAGAGCCGAGCGGACGTGGAGTACATCCGCGAAACCTTGGAGGAACAGTATGACGCCATGCCGGCCGGTCCGCTGAAGGACATGGTGGCTCTTGGTGAGGTGGACTGGGAGGAGCTCCTGGCTCACTTTGAAGAGGAAGAGGATGCCCTGGAGGAATAACTGACCATTCCGGTCAAGTATTCCAAAAACGCTTGCCAAATCCTCCAGGACCTTTATACTCCATTCCATAGTAAATCGAAAAGGAAACAAATGAAAGCAAACCAACAAGCGATCTGGGACCTGACCAAGGAATTGTCGGATGTACTGGCTGCGGACTACATGAAGCGGACTGGTTGCAGTGGTCCGGATGCTCAACACTACGCCACCGGATACACCTGGTCCATGCTGGCTGGCTTCGTTGAATTTGGCGCCAGTAAGCGTAAGGCTGTCGCAGAAATCCAACGGTTGATCGCTGTGAAGCGTGATGCGATAATTCTCTGAGGAAATAGAGATGATCCCTTTTCATTCTGTTCGCCTGGGTGAGCTGTTCACCCACTATGGCACCCTGTTCCTGAAGCAGACCGATTACACCGCGCTGAAGGTAGGGACGCTCGCTGTTTGGAAATTTGATGGTTCTGAGGCCTGTAAGATATAAGGAGAAAGCTATGAGAGGACGCATTCGGTTGCTGGTGGGTTTTCTGATGGTGTTCGGTGGCGCGGGCATCCTGGACAATGGAGACCCGGATCTGGGCTACGGTTTCTTCGTTTTGGTGACGGTCGGTGTTGCTCTGATAGCGTCGGGCTTGGAGCATATCAGAAAGCCAGTGTAAGGGCAAGAGCCTTTTTTGACTGTATGGGGGTGAAAGCTAGAAAAAGCCCCACCAGGTCAAACTCTTTTTTCCTATTTTTTATTTTCTGGGCCGGATTCTGAGGATTCTAAAATTTTTTCCACAGGCCACTAATATCATTTTCTCTTTTTCACTCCAGGTTTAACCCTCGTAATCTTCGTCTTTACTCTTCCTGTTTTCTTATTCATTGTTTTCGTGGTTCTTATTGATCCTGCAAGTTTCACGATTCTTTTAAATAAATTACCCACTTCATTATTCCTTAATTTTTTCCTGCCAAGTTTTTTGGAATTTGAAATTTTTTCCAGGCCGGTTTTGTTCTATAATACAATTCTCTGTTATATGATAATATAGAAGGATAGTATAAATCTTTCAGTAACTTCATAATCTTTGTGTCTATACCCATTCTGTCATATTCATTCTTTACTCTGAAATGGTCACATTTTTTATTTACGGGTAAGGAGAGCATTATTAATACTTCTTCTCTGTTAAACTCTGTAAAATTTTCAAAGCAAAGAAGTCTACTAGTCTTTAAAGTTTCCGTAAAGATGGGGTCGATCCCCAGAGTATAGACAAGGAAGTCACTGATCATCTTATCTTCTGCAACATACTTGGGATGGGGTATGTTGATGAGGTTAGGATATTTGATGATTTCTTTGATGAGATCACGGCTAATAATCATGCCTGTGCCACCAACGTGATATGGTTGAAATATGCCGGCTTTACCGGAAAGGCACCGGGTTGTAGGAAGCGCGGAAAGCCGTTCTAATAGTCCGTCAAAATACCAGAATGTACTGAGGTTAGTTCTGACTAGGTAATCGTAATCGAAGTTTTGGTCAATGTACTCCATGGCACGGATGACTTTTCTGGTGGACCAGGGAGGAGTGACCGTTTCTTTGAGGTCAGGATAGACCAGGTCGTATTCTCTTGGAGTAAAGGTAGTACCGGATCCATAGGTGAAAAAGACTTTGACATTAGGATTCCTGTGCATATAGGATTCATAGATGGACTTGAAGAATCTATAAATCGGTTGGTTGTCGGATGCCAGTACAAGAATGATGCATCTATAATATGGTTTTTCCATAATATTCTTGGAGGAGTATCTTGGCTATTTCTACGTCTATGGTTTCTCTGTGTTTACGGCTCTTGATGCGGAAATGGTCATGGTTCTGTTGTCGAGCGGATTCTATTTCTTTCAGTACAAGGTCCCGGTCAAAATGAGTGAAGTGTTCCATGAAGTGTATGGCTCTGGGATTACTGGCCCTCGGTTTCATATTTCTATCAATAAAAAACTGGCTGAGAGCCCAATCTTCTGGTAAGTTTTCGGAAATAACTTCTTTTTGGTTGCGTACCATTTCTTGTACTAAGTCTCGGCTCAGTAAGAGGTCTACACCAGAAACATAGTTGGGAGATTTTCTGTCAATGTAAACACAGGTACGTAACGTGCCAGTAAAACAATTTTCTTTGGGTTCTCTGTCGAGGCGGTTCAGTAGCGTTTCAAAATCCCAGAAGGTACTGATATTGGTTCTCAGAAGAAAATCGTAATCATAATTGTTTTCGATATACTCCATACCACGCATCGTCTTTGTTATCATACCGGGATAATAATTCTCTTCAATATCATCAAAGATCAAATCGTGTTCTTGTCTGTCGAAGTCTGTGTCACTTCCGTACAACATCAGGACTTTGACATTTGGATTGACATCGTGATATGCATGGTATATTTTTCGGAATTCTTTGTATAACTTATTATCGTCCGATGCAAGAACAAGAAGAATAACTCGATAATAGGGTTTCATTTATCAATCCTAATTTTAGGAAAATATCTGATGAACTCTACATTCTTTTTCTTTGATAAAACATTGGAACGAATCTCGTCATAAAAATTCCAAGCCAAAGGAACAATTACAATCTTTTCATTTTCTTCCAGTATGGCATCTGGATGTTTGATGGGTATGTGCATTCCTGGAGTATACAATCCGTGTTTCAGAGGATTGTCATCTACAATATAGTCTAATTTAATCTGTCCAAAATTTAAAACTGTACTGCCCTTGGCTGCAGCACCGTAACCAATGATTTTGTAACCTTTGTAACGATACTCATCAATTACAAATTTTAAATCAGAAATAATTTTGTAGACATTATTCCAATAGAACATCAATTCTTTGTTTAACCTGAGTGGCATTTCCTTTTCGATAAATTCTTCAGACCGGTCGCCTTCTTTACCAATTACAAAGATGAAACTGGTTCCGTGAATGGGCATACGCACAACATCAATCAATGCAAGACCAGCACGTTTTACGCAGGCAGCCATTGACTTAACACTAAAGAAAGAAAGATGCTCGTGATAGATTGTATCAAACTCATTGTTTGCAATCATATTAGCTTGTGAAGTCTGAATGAATATTCTTCCAGAATCACTTACAACATTCTTACAATATTCTAGAAATTGTACGGGGTAACTATTATGTGCAAAAACATTCTGTGCCAGTATCATATCAAATTGAACACCGAAACTTTTAATATTATCTTCTGTTAGATAATCACAGATAATATTCCCTTGTTGTGAACTCAACTCTAGTAGATTTTCGGCTGGATCTATACCGTATGTTTCATAACCTTTCTGTTTGTAGAAAGAAAGTTGAGCGCCATCATTACATGCAATATCTAAAACTGTCTTTGCGTTCTGTACATACTTCTCGGTGAAAGGAACAAATTCTTCGAAGTGTTTCATACCAGTTTTACTAGTACCAGAAACATACAAATAATTTTTAAATAGATTGTCTGGATGTACAATATGACTGAGTTGTAAATGTGTACAATGTTCGCAGAACAACAACTTCAGTGGATATAATTGTTCGGGTTCATCAGGTGAAGACAAATAATAATTTGCAAGTGGTTGATTTTTCAAATCTAAAACTTGAGTTAATTCATCATTACCACATGCGAGACATTTTTTATTTTCTGTAATCATAACCATCTTTCATTCGCAAGAGTCCACTTTACAACTTGTTCGATGCGAGTCTCAAAATCATACTTAGGTTCCCAACCTAGTTCCTTCATATACTCACCACTCAGTGCGTATCTGAAATCATGTCCAGGTCTTTGTAGGTCATAACTGACCATTTTATACTTTAAAGGTTTATTGAGAATGTCAGCAATTTTTTGTGCAACAACTAAGTTACTAATTTCCTTTTGGCCGACGATGTTGAATTTCGGGCAAGTGAAATGTGGATCTTGTAATTTAAAACCTTTATGTGGAAGATCCATAATAAACATGGTCGCATCCGCCACATCGGCCGCATGTACCCAATGACGAAGGCCCGATTTTGTTCCCGTTTCTGGGTCACAATGTATCGTTACCTTTTCGTCAGCCAATACTTTTCTCATAACAACACCAATAAACTTTTCAGTTAGTTGCCTTTCACCGAAAACATTCATAGTATGAGTACAATAAATCGGCATGTTGTAGGTGTTCTCGTAAGCAACACACAGTTCTTCGGCGCCGGCTTTTGTTGCGCTATATGGGCTTCGACTATTGTATCGGTCGTATTCTGTAAATTCAACTCCATCAGGTGCCGAACCAAATACTTCATCTGTACCAAAGTTAATAAATTTTTCTAAATTAGGTAAATGGTGTCTGGCATATTCCAGAAGATTGCAAGTGCCAACAACATTGTCCATAACAAACATCATTGGATTTTCAATGGAGCGATTCACATGACTACCTGCGGCCATATGAATGATAATATCAACATTACCAATTTGTTTGACTAGTTGTGAATTAATTTCTGCACGGAGATCGTGATGAATGACCTTTAGTCGTTTCATTGTTTGTGCAGGAAATTCTTGACCTAATTCGGACAAACGATTTAGATTGCCGGAAAAGTCTAGGCGATCCATTGAAATGATATTGTATTCTTCGTGTTTCAGAAGTCTACGAATCATGTGGTGGCCAATAAAACCGGCACCACCCGTAACTAATACTGTTTTCATTTTAATTTACAAAGTTATTCAGATTTATTATATAGTTCTTGTTTGATTCTTTCTTTCCATTGAATGGCGTCTTCCTCATAATCGAAATGTGGGCTGAGTTCGTCATCATGGTTTTCATCGTCTACCCAAACATAGACACCTTGGAATTCGTCAGATATCAATTTCATATATTCACCTTTAAAATGAAAGCAAAGTACAAGGCCACAAATGCAAAATAAACAGCAACATAAGTAAGTGCTCTAGACCTCCACATCGTGGCCGCAAAAAACATTCCCATTACAAAAGAAAATAAATTTAACGTTTCGAGATGGATTGAGAAGAAGGAATTCATATATATAAGTAGAAACACTAATATCGTTAATACTAATAGGAGTTCTAGAAATGTTTTCTTATCTACTACCAATCAAGAACATTATTAGCTGGTTACAAGATTTCACTAAAGACATGCATCAAGTTCAACTTGAAGCTTATGTTTGTTCCAGAAATCCAAAGCACCCAGCAGATATAGATCGTTTAGTGCGTGAATTTGAAACTCGTTCACGCTTGTGCCTCTAATCGAATCTTTGACCACTTTTTAAGTTTCTCCATTTTGGCCATGCGGGCTCCATTTATATTGGAGTCAGATACAATGGCTTTACGAATGAGAATCTCTACCATTGCGAGAAGGTCACCAATTTCTTCCTCTAAACATTCTTTATTGGTTTTATTGGTGACTGGATGCTTCGAGTCGAATCCAAAACGAAAAATCTTGGAAATAGCCTGAGTGACCTCTGCGCACTCTTCTTGGGTGATGCAGAAGATTTCTTTCTGTTCTTTATTCATTGAGAAACACCGGTTCGCCACTATCGGATCCGACATAATCTTCGGCCAGTTCTTCGGCCTTATTCTGCGAACCAATACCATGAACTGCATTTACAAGGCGTTCATCCTCGAACATTGTCACAGAATATCCAGCAGGATATTTTTTAATCTGTGCTGTTTTTGAACCATTAAAAAATTCAGAGATTAACATATAATTCCTTATGCGATAAGCCCAATAAAACGATTAAGAATAACTCGGTTATTCACACGAGCGCTTGTGTATTTACTAAATGCGGAAACAAGCCCGCGAGTCGTTGCATTTTCTCGGACAACAAATTCTGTATCATCTTCGGTATTCAATGCGTTCGACCTCAAAATGTAATAGTCATCAAATGAAGTGTTTGTGGAAATAACGTACTTGTTTTTTCGGAAGTCAAGTTTTATGTTATCAATTTCTAACGCAGAAATATTTCTGGGGAAAAACATCGATAACTTATTCATCAATTCTCGGTTGGTCGTTACATAAAAACCAATAACATTAGAATTTGTACGTTTCTTCAACAAACGAATAAGAGCATTTGTTTGAGAGAATGAATTGTATATGGAATCAATTCTATACTTTTCTTCATTTTTTGTAACTGGGTCAACAAGAACAACGTGCGAAGCTTTTTTGTATAATCCATCAACCGTAATATACCGAGTATCTTGCATTCTTTGGCCATCATAATAATTCGTCAAATTACCACCTTCACCATCAGTCAACACAACAGTATTTACAATTTGCAGTTTATATTTTTTCTGAAATTGTGGAATAATTTCCATTGCAGCAATAAGCGTTTCGTTCAAAGGAGTTCCAGTCAAGCGAAACCATTCTGGTGTATAAACTCTACCGTGATGACAAATACCAGACATAACCATCAATGCGCCGCCGGCAGTGGTGAACTCATTGGCTGACATTCTACTTGAGAGAATGTTCATCAATTTGAAATTACCAACATTCAAATCATCTTTTTTAAGTATATCATCATTTTTGATATGATATTCCGGATCTTCATCGATAAAAGAATATACTTCAAAAGGTATATTTGCTTTCTTACAGAAGAGTACAAGATTCAGCAATTGCTTCATTGTATTCGAAATATGGTGTAGCATGGATCCTGACCAATCAAGAAACATCACCAATCCGTGAGATTTGCCACCAGGAACAATAGTAAGTTTTTTGAAAATGTCATCATTGAAATTGTAAGAATAAATTTTTGACATATTCAAATCACCAGTTTTGGCCGTACTGGCACGCTTCATTTGGTCAGCGTTCTTGCGCATCTCAAATTCTTTGATGAGATAAGAAACAACCTTATTAGATTCTTTTCGATATGCATTGAAAGCTTTTCTGTTAACAGTAAAATCTTCATCGACATATCTCTTATACAATTTTTTATAATCGTAAATCAAGTGATCCAAATTTAATTTTGGAATATTAACATATACGTACTCGGTTTGTTTATCCGCAAAAAGTTGGCTTTCGTTACGACGATATGCATCATCCGTAAATGAACGGATTTCTTTTTGGCCACGAGCGCCAGAGTTGATAATTGATTCGAATTCTTCATCATCACCTTCTTCGTCACCAGACACAGGATGTTCCTCATCCAAATCGTCGTATAACGTATCTTCTTCATCGCCATATCGAGAATCATAATCGTCATAATCATCTTCGTCATCAGAATCAAATCGAGACATGATTTGTTTTTGCACTTCTTCTTCTTTTTCTTGTACAGATTTCATGTATCGAACGATTTTTTCGGCTACTTCTAAAACGTCTTCGTAAGTTTCAGTCGAATCAACTTCACGCATAAGCTCACGTTCTTCTTCATTAAATTGAATATTAAGAAGAGCGCCGCCTTTTGCAAAAAGATTAAGTCGGTCAATAAAATTCATTGAGTTGAGATTTTTGCCGCGAGTTTCAAAGAAGTCTTTTTGCATGAGTTCGTTATAACCCCGCAAAAAAGAATTTTTGAGCCCAGGATATTTGTATTTGATTTTACGTTCGATACGGCAATCTTCAACGACATTAATAACCGACATGTTCATTTTACGGTCGATAGCATCCATCATACCGTCAAGAGGAGTATACAGAGCATGACCAACTTCATGTCCCATGAAAAGGTCATACAACGAAGATGAAATATTATTATCGAGCGTGGGAACGGTGAGTACCCGATTTTTAACATCGAAACTTGCGGTACGGACGCCTCGTTGTTCAACCTTCAGATTCTCAGTCGCCATCAACTTGGCCAAGATCGATTTGGATTCCATCAAACTCATAACATCTCCTTACGTTAGGACTATATTATATCATGTACCACACAAAAAAATCAAGCAGAATCTTCGTTTTGTTGTTTTTTTGCAACATTTAAGTTTTTTAGAATGATATTTCCGTCTTCGTTGCTAAAATCCAACACATCTCCTTCTTTCCAACCAAGATCATCAATCATTTCCTGTGGAAATATAAGAATTCCGTCGCCGGATCCGTCTTTAGCATCTATAATTTTGCCTTCATAACTCTTATTCATACTGTTCTTTCAACTTTTGATAGTTTTCCTGATCTTTTTCGAATCCGGAAAGTGCTGCCCAACTTCGGATTACATCGTCTAGTCTTTTCCAAGCGGGAATTTCATCATTAATCTTATTTTCTTCGACAAAAAGTTCAAGTTGTTGTGCCATAATATACTCCTAGTTTATAAAACTTCATTTTTTCTGCCAAGTGAGGCAGGATTCATACCCTCAGACACATAAACGTAATTACTTTTATGTAGAGGAGCAACGGACTTGCTGATATTATCAACAAGCTCACGATCTTTTGCTGAAAGTTTGTGGTATTCACTCATAATACCTGACTTTGAGAGAGATCCTGTGACCCAGGTGTTCAGTGAATCGATTTTTTGTGTGGTTCTGCGATATGGTGCCGGTGCAGATAGCGAAACTGATGTTATTTTTGACAATTTTTTTGTCGGTTGATGGGATTTCAACCAATTTTCATACTGCTCGCGCTGAGCTTTCGGTGCTTTTTTTGGTTTTGACTTTGGAATTTTCGCGTGAATCATCATAAGACATACTCCTATAAGGCATGTCTGCATTATATAACAAATTTTAAAATCCTGCAAGCGTATTGTTGCAGGAAAGCAACATTATCCTGGTCTTCTTGCGGTGCGACGACTATCTTTTTCGTATTTTTCGTCATCGTACATTTCTAGGATTTCATCGTAGTTATAATTTTTTAATTTTTTAATTTCCGCATGTTCGCTTTTATTGCGTCTTCTTTGATTATTAAAATCGTAATCATCATTATAGTCTTTATGTTTACGGAACTTACCTACGAATTTGGTCACTTAATACTCTCCTTGCTTAAGAACTTCAAATGTAATACCGGATATTTTTGTTTCCGGCATGTTGTGCATATCCTCATCCGATATAAAATGTATATCAGCTGAAGGATAACAGAATTTAATTAATTTTAAAAGATTGCAGACTGTGCCATCTAAATCATTAAATTGGAAAACCTCATTTACAAATTTTAGGTTCTCGACAACTTCTTTTCTTTCGTTGTGGTTCATAACAGAACCACCTCGACACAGTTCCATAAATTGATCCGAATGTACTCCAACAATTAACCAGTCACCTTTGGTTTTGGCCTTTTTGAGAAAACGAATATCACTGAGTGTTAAGGGATCAAATTCACCGGCTGTGACAATTATTTTTTCTCGTTTTCTCATGGCAAAAGATTGGGGAAAGCTTCTTTGACAAATTTATAATCAAGACCTTTCACACCCAAATCTTTTTGGAAAATGCCGAGTATAATCTCAGCTTCTCTCGGTTCGATGGATTCTAACATTTGTACTAGAATTTCATTTCTTCGTTTGTCAGATACGGATGATGATGCTGGATCACCTTCTCGGAATAAGTAGAGTCTACGCAGTTGTGCATTTAAATTATCAAAGGTGATACCAGGTAAAATATCAGTAGGTATTTTATAATTTTCCGGAAGTTCTTTTACTTTCCATTGATACTGTGGATGAAATGCTAATTCTAGAACTTTTACGAGTGTTGGAGATAAATTTTTTCCAATTACATCCATTCTCTCTTTTTTAGATTTAGCAGTTTCAAATTCATCAAAAATTTCATAAATGTTTTTCATTAAAATTCCTCAATCACTTCCATTAGGTTTTTGAGTTTGTTTGCAATAAAATAATCCAAGATTTTGGAACGAGAAGCAGGTTTTGTCTCGTTATAACTATTTATGATTTTCTCTTTAATATCAACAGGGATGAAAGATAAGTCAATTAGAGTTTGATTTCGCCAGAATCCTACTTTGGCTTCACTTGAATAATTGATCGATTCTTCCGACAAGAATTTGTCTAATTTTGCTTTATGAATGGGCGTCTGTCTGAGTTCACGAACAAAACAATCACTAGGCGAAATGATATTAGGTATACCGTCACCCTTATCGCCTTTGATAATTTTTTCTTTTAGTTCCAAAAGCGGATCATCCGAAACAATATATTTTTTCATTGCTGGATTATATTGTTTGACTTTAAATTTATCGTTGTTATATCTCTGTAGCTGAAGAAAATCTCCATCGCTGGAAATAATCAACACGTTTTCATGCGCAGAATAAATTGGTGTCAGTGTGCCGATGATGTCGTCGGCTTCAGCACCTTCAACGTCGATAACTTTATACGGAAAATATTCTTTTAACTCTTGTTTGAATTTCGACAACATATCGAAAATCATATGCCAATCGAGGTCAGATTTTTCTCGGGTTTTCTTTCGACCTGCTTTATAAAAAGGAAAGAATTCTTTGCGCCAATACTTTCGGTTGTCACAACACAATACAACTTCACCATAATCATTTCGGAAGTTACGAATGTGCATACGAAGAATATTCAGAATCATATGCCGAACTAGACTTTCTTCCAGTGCCACATTCTTCTGTGAAGAAATTTGTGCCATCAATCCTGATAACAATACTTGGTTCAAATCAACAAGAATCATAAGGTCTTTCTTTTAAGTAGAAACGTCCTTATTGTAATACACTTCATCAAGTTTGTCAATAGTGGCTTTGACAAATTTTTTGGATGTTGTTGTTTTTTTGGCAACAAATCCATACCAATTTTGTGGTATAAGATTCGAAATATATTCCCTAGGATCCGAAAATATACCTTCAAATACATCTTTACTGTATACGCCGTCCCGATCAGATTTAAATAAAACGATATGCCATGCGGGACCAATGTCACTATTATCTATAAGTTTTCCTGGTTTATTATAAGTTGCCGATTCCAGGTAAACACCATCTT
>Ga0075471_10002325_pt1 | contig 12482 bp, 8 predicted proteins | sample DEB19_08_DNA_2_FD_74787 | JGI IMG/M metagenome (GOLD analysis project Ga0075471, IMG submission 74787) | Aqueous microbial communities from the Delaware River and Bay under freshwater to marine salinity gradient to study organic matter... | ecosystem: Environmental > Aquatic > Marine > Coastal ... | reverse complement strand
CCTGGTGGTCGTGGTGCCGCTGGTCGAAGAACTCTTCCTGCGGGGCTTCCTCATGCGGACGGTGATCCGCGAGGACTTTTGGACGGTTCCCTTCGGCACGCTCACCGCCGCGTCCGCGGCCGCCTGCATGGTCTACGCGGTCGCCACGCATCCGGCCGAGGCGTTCGCGGCAGCGGGCTGGTTCGCGATCGTCAGCGGGATCGCGGCGGCCACGCGGCGGCCGATCGACACGGTGCTGGCGCACGCCGGCACGAACCTGGCGCTCGGCGCGTATGTGCTGGCCACGGGCAGCTGGTGGCTGCTGTGACGGTGAAAGATCGTGCCTGGTCCTCTGCGACGGTATCGCCGGGGTGGCCCGTGCCCCATCGCCGGACGTTCGCCTCGGCCTTCCGGGCCTCGGCTCACTCGGGTGCTGCCCACGCTTCGCCCTCCAGGCTGCGCTTGTCAGCACACGCCGGCTCACGGGGCACGGGCAACCCCTCCTCGATCGGCAGTATGGGATGATGACGTCGTGCCCATCACACGCGTGTGCGCTATGGATCAACCGGATGGCATGCAGCGGCTCGACGATCGTGCCCGCAGTGGGCTGCGTGGCCGGCTCGCGCCGACGCCCACCGGACTTTTGCACGTGGGGCATGCCCGCACGTTCGCGGTGGCCGCGGCCCGGGCCCGAGCCGCCGGACTCGTGCTGCGGATCGAGGACCTCGATCGGCCGCGGTGCCGTGAGGAGTTTTCCCGCGCGGCGATCGACGACCTCCGCTGGCTGGGTCTTGCATGGACCGAGGGGCCCGACGTCGGCGGCCCGCACGGCCCCTACCGCCAAAGCGATCGCACGGCCTCGTATCTCGACGTGTGGCGGCGGCTCGAGGCCGCCGGCGCGATCTACCCCAGCCCGCACTCCCGCCGCGACGTCGACGAGGCCGCCACCGCGCCGCATGAGCCGCGGCCCGAGGACACCGACGCCGAGCCGGTCTTTCCGCCGAGCCTGCGGCCGGCGCGGTGGGATCGGGCGGGAGAGCCCGGCGGCGTGGCCTGGCGGTTTCGCGTGCCGGACGGGCGCACGATCGAGTTCGACGACGCGCTCGCGGGCCGGGTGCGGCGGACGGCCGGCGTCGACTTCGGCGACTTCGTCGTCTGGCGGCGGGACGAGCTCCCCGCCTACGAACTCGCCGTCGTGACCGACGACCACGCGATGCGGATCGCGGAGGTGGTGCGGGGCGCCGACCTGCTGACGAGCACGGCGCGGCAGCTGCTCCTCTACGAGGCGCTCGGCTGGACGGCGCCGGCCTTCTGCCACGTGCCGCTGGTGCGGGACGCGGCGGGCCGGCGGCTCGCCAAGCGGTCGGGCGGCCTGGCGATTGGCGACCTGCGGACAGCAGGCTTCTCTCCTGCCGAGGTGCTCGCGGCGCCGCTCGAGCTGCTGCAGTCCGGAAGCGCGTGAGGCCCCGTGCGGCGGCGGAGCCTCGCGACCCGTCCGCAGCACGACGCGCGACGATCCTGCACGACCCGCATCACGGCCTACGGCTTCCCATACCGCTCGATCGCCCAGGATCGCACCTGGCCCTCGCAGGCCTTCCACTCCGGCGGCGAGCCGGCGTTCTGGACGAGCCACACCACGGCGACGCCGCGGGCGGGATCGATCGTCATGTTCGTGGCGTAGGCGCCGCCGTGGCCGAAGCGGCCGTCGGGCTGCACCTGGAAGCCGAGGCCGTAGCTCTCCTTGACCGAGGAGGGCGTCTGGCGGCGGGTGAGCTCGGCGACCGCCGCCTCGGAGAGCAGCCGCCTGCCGCCAACGGCGCCCCGGCCGAGCATCATCCGGCAGAATCGGCCGCAGTCGTCGGCGGTCGAGAAGAGCCCGCCGCCGGGCATCGGCTGCCGCCCGGCCGCGTCGAGCGGGGAGTGCAGCTGCAGGATCCGCGTCGCCTCCAGATCGGACGCGTCCTTGTTCGCCCGGTAGGCCGTCGCCAGCCGCTCCAGCTGCGCGGCCGTCGGCCGGAACGTCGTGTCCTTCATGCCCAGCGGCCGGAAGAGCCGCTCCTCCAGGAATCGCTCGTACGGCATCCCGGAGACCAGCTCGATGATGCGGCCCGCCGTGTTGATGCCGGCATTGGAGTAGTGGTAGCCGGTGCCGGGCTGGAAGAGCAGCGGGGTGGCCGTGTAGCTCCGCGCGTTGACCGCCAGCGGCGTCAGGTCGAGCGTCGGCTCCTCGATGGCCGACTTGAAGGGCAGGCCGCTGGTGTGCGAGAGGATGTCGCGGATCGTGATCGGCCGCACGGGCCGCTCGAGCACCATCCGCTCCGGCCCCTTTTCGGCCACCACCCAGAGATCGCGGAACTCCGGCAGGTGCGTGGCGACCGGGTCGTCGAGCGACAGCTTCCCCTCGTCGACGAGGATCATCACGGCCGCGGCCGTCATCGGCTTCGTCATCGACGCGATCCAGAAGAGGGCGTCGGTCGCCATCGGCCGGTTCGCGGCGATGTCGGCACGGCCGGCGGCCTCGACTAGAAGCGGCGCATCGCGGTCGGTCACGAGCACGACCGCGCCGGCAAGATGCCGCTTCTCGAGCGCTGGCCCGACGATGCCCGCGAACGACTCGGCAGGCTGCGCCGCCACCGAGCGGCATGCCGCCATGATGCCCAGGAGCACCGCCGCGTGAAGCAGCCCCGCCATCCATCGCGTCACCACGTCGCGTCGCATGAGTCCCTCCCGCGCGGATTGCAGCCGAGCTGGCGGCGAGTGTAGCGGACGCCGGCGGGCGATACTCCGCGGGCGATGCCTCCCCACGGGCGGCCGCTTTGCCGGCGGCCGGCGGTCTGCCTATGCTCGGTCCAGGTGTCGCCGGGACTGTCGGCAGGACTATCGGCAGCACGTGCGCGTTCCCGGGACCGCTGGCAATGAGCGTCGACCACATTCCTGACGACGGTCCCGCCGCGGTCCCGCCCCCCTCGGGCGCGGCCGCTCCGCACGGCGACATCTACGCCACCCGTCCGGGCTCCGGAGCCCGGGAATCGCGGCCGCCGTTCGGCCCGGCGGGGGCCGCGGCGGACCAGTTCGGCTTGCAGCCGGGGGACCTGCTCGACGACTTCCAGGTGATCGCCGCGCTCGGCCGCGGCAGCTTCGGCAGCGTCTACCTCGCCTGGCAGCGGTCGCTGGGGCGACAGGTGGCGCTGAAGGTGTCGGCCTGCACGGGTCAGGAGGGGCGGACGCTCGCGCGGCTCGACCATCCCCACATCGTCAGCGTCTACGCCGAGACGGTCCGCGACGGCCTGCGGCTGCTCTGCATGCAGTATGTGCCGTCGCTGCCACTCGACGACCTGCTGCGGCGGCTGGTCGCGCGGTCGCCTTCGTGGACGGGGGGCGACCTGCTCGCCGCGATCGACGCATCGCATTCCGGTGCCACCGAATTCGACCCCGCGCAGCTGGCCGACAGGCAGGAGCTCGCCGGGCTCGATCACGTCGACGCCGTCTGCTTCATCGGCAGCCGGCTCGCCGACGCGCTCGGCCACGCGCATCGCCAGGGGGTGCTCCATCGCGACATCAAGGCGGGCAACGTGCTCGTGAGCCGGTATGGCCGGCCACTCCTGGTCGACTTCAACATGGCCGAGTCCCGGGGGGCGGCCGACGGCGAGTCGATGTTCGGCGGCACGCTGCCCTACATGTCCCCCGAACACCTCGACGCCTTCAATCCCGCCGAGCCGGCGGCGGCGGCGGCCGTCACCGAGCGGTCCGATCAATACTCGCTCGCGGTGCTCCTCCACGAGCTGGCCACCGGACGGCTCCCCTTCGCCACTGCGGCGGACGGTCGGCCGCTGCCGGAACTCTTGCGTGGCATGGCGGCCGAACGCCGGGCGTCAGCGGGGCTCTGGGACGACCCGCTGTGGGAGGCGGAGACGGGCCTCGCGACGGTGCTCGGGCGGGCGCTCGCTCCCGAGCCGGGAGACCGCTGGCCGTCGGCCGACGCGTTCGCGCGGGCGCTTCGCGACACGATCGACATGCGGCGGACGCTGGCGGCCGCCCGCAGCCACAATCCGCTGCCGCGCTGGATCACGGCGCACCCGTTCGCGGCGCTGGTCGCGGCCGGTGTCCTGCCCAACGCGGTCGGCAGCGCGGTCAACATCCCCTACAACCTGCTGCGGATCGTGCCGGCGGAGCACGAGCCGACGTTCTTCACGCTCGTCAACGTCTACAACCTGCTCGTCTATCCGCTCTGCATGGCGATGCTCTGGGCGGTGGTGTGGCCCGTCTGCCGCCGGTGGCGGCGGCTCGGCGGCTGCACGCCGGCCGACATGCGGGGGCTGCGGGAGCGGGTCGTCCGCTGGCCCCGCTGGGCGGCGCGGATCGCGGTGGTCGGCTGGCTGCCCGCGGCGATCTTCTTTCCGGCGCTGCTCCACTGGTGCGACTGCGGCCTCGAGTGGTCGCGGCTGGGGCACTTCCTCGTCTCGATCGGGATCTCCGGCATGATCGCGCTCACCTACTCGATGCTCTTCGTGGCCTGTCTGGTGGCGTGGGTCTTCTACCCGGCGCTGTGGCGAGACCCGTCGGGGTTTCGCGAGCGGGCGGCGGGCGACGTGGCGGCCGTCCTCGCGCCGCTGAAGGTGCTCCCCTTCCTGGCCGGGGCGATCCCGCTGGCGGCGGCGATCCTGCTGATCAGCGCCAGCCCGATGTCGTTCACGGAGGGGGAGTACGAGGCCTTTCGGCTGCTCACCACCGCGCTCATCGCCGGCGGCATGGCCGGCTTCCAGCTGGCCGTGCTGGCGACGGCCAGCGCCCGGGCGGCGCTGGCCGTCTTCATGCCCGAGCGAGGGGCGGCAGCCGGCCATGGGAACCGAGCCGGCGACGAGATCCGACGCGGCTGACGATGTCGCCACGGCTGGCGCGCCCACCAGGATAAAAACCCACGGCCACGCCGGCGAGCGCCGGACATGGCCGTGGGCCGTCGTCTTCAGCAGCGATCGGGATGCGGGCGATCAGTCCGGCATCTCGAAGTTTCTGCCGTCCTTCCGGTTCCGCAGATATCCGTAGGTAGGGCGATCGATTTCGTTCTTGAGCCAGATCACCGCGCCGTCGGCCAGCGAGAAGTATGCCCCGCCGAGGTGCGGGCTCGAGGAGATGAACATGCCCCACGATGTCGCCGAGCGGTTGATGTCAGTATTTCCGAAGCTTGGGGGCGCCGGGTTGCCGCTGCCGCCCCAGCTGCCGTCTTCATTGTTGTTCATCCCGGGCGTCGAAGTGCCTACGGCGGCGGCGAGCCGGCTACCAATCCAGGCCCTGCCGTTGAATCCGCACGCCGACGGGGCGGCGCAGGTGCCGCAGCAGCTCAATAACCCGCCGATCTCGGGGCTCGTGGACATCTCGGTCAGCATGATGGTCTTGCTCGTGCCGTCCCGGATATCGGCCAACTTCCAGCAGATCGGCTTATGGTAGCCGTTGAACAAGCCTCCTTGGTCAGCCGGGGAGCAGGTCGCGGATCCGGAAGCAATCTGTGCCCCCGTGGCGCCCGACGGGGTCACCGTCGCGCCGGGAAAGGGACTCGTGCCGGAGTTGCAGGCGTAGTTGATCTTACCCAGGCCTCCTTGCGTGATCGTGAGGCTCGTGGAGGGCTCACCGTACTTTTCGTTCGTCGGGCATTCGAAGGCTTTGATCGACTTCACCGCCAGGTTTGCAGCCACGCTTCCCGTCGTGCTCTGCCAGTTCACCGTGAGGTTGTTCGTGTCCTGCACGATCTGGTCGTACATCTCCTGGCCTTCCGTGTAGGGGAGCGTCAAAGCCGCCCAGCTCAGGCCGGTGATGTTCTCGGCGGCCGTGACCGGCGTGTTGTTGGCGGGATTGTTGTCATGCGTGCTGGGGGGCAGGCCGTTCTTCGCGTTGGCGTAGCCCAGCACCCCGAGCGACAGCTGCCGGAGATTGTTCTGGCAGGAGGACTTGCGGGCGCTTTCGCGGGCGGCCTGCACGGCGGGCAAAAGGAGGCCGACGAGCACGCCGATGATGGCGATGACGACGAGCAACTCGACGAGCGTGAAGCCGCGGCGGCCGCCGCGAGTACACACCTTCGGAGATGGAACGGGAAAAGACATGGGAAGATGCTCCTTGTGAATGAGAGGCGGCGCATGGCCGCCGAAAGCGATGAAAATCGAATGACGATCCGAGAGGTCTGCTTAGATTAAAGTTCCGTTAGGAATCTGGGTGGGCAGAAATTCAGCCGTCCGAACCCGATCGAAACGCCGCCCCCCGTTCAGGGAGCTTACCCTGGGCTGGCTGGACAGTGCAACAAGCTCGTGGCGGCCATGCTTCCAGCGGCCTCGATAGCTTGGCTGCTGCGCCCTCGACGCTGTCCCCAGGCCCGTGGGGCAGTGCAAGACGAGCGTGACCCGTTGTGAAAAAAACCACGGCCACGCCGGCGGGGGCCGGCATGGCCGTGGGGCAGTTGTCGGAGGCGACCGGGACGCGTGCGATCAGTCAGGCATCACAAAGTTCTGGCCGTCGTTGCGGCGCCGCAAATACGAGTAGGTGAACCGATCGGTTTCAGTCTTGAGCCACATCACCGAGCCGTCGCACATCGAAAAGTATGCCCCGCCGAGGTGCGGGCTCGAGGAGATGTACCGACCCCAGGAAGTCGCCGAGCGGTTGATGTCCGTATCTGAAGGAGCCGGAGCTGCCGGAGTGCCGCGGCCGCCCCAGTTGCCGTCCGTGTCGTTGCTGAAGCCCGCGTTCGAAATGGTCGAGGATCCGGAGAGGACGCCACCGATCCAAGGCCGGGCCGCGAAGTTGCAGGCCGTCGGGGCGGCGCAGGTGCCGCAGCAGCTCATCATGCCGCCGATTTCGGGGCTCGACGTCATTTCAGACAGCAGAATGGTCTTGCTCGTGCCGTCGCGGATGTCGGCCAGCTGCCGGCTGACGGGCTTGTAATAGGAGTTCATCACACCGCCGGTGTCGGCGAGGGTGCAGGTCACGGATCCGCTGGCGATCTGAACTCCCGTAGACGTATTGCTTCCACCCGCACCGACGAACCCGGACGTGCCGGAGTTGCAGGAGTAGTTGATCTTTCCGAGGCCACCTTGCGTGATCGTGTAGCTCGTGGAGGGCTCCCCGTACTTTTCGTTCGAGGGGCACTCGAAGGCCTTGATCGACTTCACCGCCAGGTTTGCCGTCACGCCTCCTGCCGTGCTTTGCCAGTTCTCCTTGAGGTTGTTGGTGTCGCTGGCGATCTGGTCGTACATTTCCTGGCCTTCCGAATAGGGCAGCGTCAAAGCCGCCCAGCCCAGGCCGGTGATGTTCTCGGCGGCCGTGACCGGCGTGTTGCCGATGGGATTGTTGTCGTGCGTGCTCGGGGGCAGGCCGTTTTTGGCGTTGGCGTAGCCCAGCACCGCGAGCGACAGCTGCCGGAGATTGTTCTGGCACGAAGACTTGCGGGCGCTCTCGCGGGCGGCCTGCACGGCGGGCAAAAGGAGGCCGACGAGCACGCCGATGATGGCGATGACGACGAGCAGTTCCACGAGCGTGAAGCCGCGGCGTTGGCCGCGACTGCGCGGCTTTGGTGATGACATGGGGCGCATGGCAGAAAGCTCCTTCGAATGTAAAAACAGATCGAATACAAGAACGAAAGGCACGATAGAGGCGGAGAAATCCATGACGTGGAATGCGAGCGAGAAATCAGGGACATGCCCCCTCGCTCAAATAAATATTTCTCCCGACCCCGCTCCAAGCAGGAGTATAAGAGCGGTGGCCTGCGGGGGCAACCGCGGCCGAGCATTCGCCACAGATTGGCGGCGGCGTTCAGGCTTTCAGCCGCACCGGCACGCACCGGGAACGCGAAACATCCGGCCGAATGGCCGGATGTTTCTTGCTTTTTCCCGCGTGCCTCGGCCGGCTGGCCGCTACTTCGACGTCAGGTCGAAGTTGAACGTGTTCTCGCCGGCCTTGACGTCGGCCTTGAGCTCCGACTTCTCGTTGTACTTCGCCGGAATCGGGTCCTTCCAGTTTGGCGGCGGGGCCTGTTCCGTGGGCGTGGAGATCTTGACCACGTTCGTGCCGATCACGGCGCCCTTGTACTTGCCGGTGTATCGCATCTCGTAGCGGCCGGTCGCATCGGTGCCGCCGAAGGCCACCTGCCCACCCTTCTCGGTCATGAAGACGATGCCGACACCGCCCAGAGGCTGGCCGTCCATCGTCACGACGCCGCTCGTCGGAGCCACGTCAGGCATGCCGGGCGGCTTCTGCGAGCATCCAGCCATCACCGCGAGGCAGACGACCAGCGGGCAGGCGAGCCGCGCAACCGAACGAAGAGCGGATCGGAACCAGAACTGCGAGGTGACCATGAAGAACTCCGAAGTGACGCGAACGAGGATGGAGCTTGGGATGGCTGGCGACTGTTTGATTTGGGTCGTGCGGCAGTGCCGACTACCGCAGGAGACGCGACAAAACAGGCTGCCAGTGCCCGAATCCCGCTGTTTCCCGACCCAAACGTGTTAGAATGAGATTAGTGGATTCGACGGATCTTGACAATCGGATCGGCCCGCATCCGATTCGGGCCGGCATGTGCCGGCCGAACGCCCCGCGACCGGCCCATCGGTGACGCCTCCAGGTTGGCCCATGCCCCTCGCCGCCCGCGACGTCGGACTGCTGCTCTTGGCCGCGGGCCTGCCCCTCGCCACCTGGCTGTCGCTGCCGCACCTGCCGTCGGTCCGCCGGCCTGCCCCGGTGTTTTCGGCTGGGAACAGTTTTCCGCCGTCGGTCCTGCCATTCGAACGGCAGCCGCTCCCATTGGCCCACGGCGACGCGGGACTGCCCGTGGTCACCAACGTGCAGGTCATGGACCTCGACGGGGACGGCACCCTGGAGGTGCTCGCCTGCGACGCCCTGGGCAATCGGATCGTGCGGTTCGACCGGGGTTCGGACGGCTCCTGGCGGGAAACGACGCTGGTCCGTGACGTGTCGGTGCCGGCCCATGCGACGGTGGTGGACATCGACGGCGACGGCGACCGCGACCTCGTGGCGTCGGTGCTGGGCGACATCTTCCCCGACGACGGCGTCGTCGGCCGGGTGGAACTCTTCGAGCGGGATGGCGACGCCTACACCCGTCACGTGCTCCTCGACGACGTCCGCCGGGTGGCCGACGTGCAGCCGGGAGACTTCGACGGCGACGGCGACGTCGACCTGGCCGTCTCGGTCTTCGGCTACAGCCGGGGCGAGGTGCTCTGGCTGGAGAACCGCGGCGATCGCGTGTTCGCCGACCACCACCTGCTCGGCGGCCCGGGATCGATCCACGTGCCGGTGGCCGACTACGACGGCGACGGCGATCCCGACATCGCGACGATCATGTCGCAGGACGACGAGGAGCTCTGGGGCTTCGAGAACCTCGGCGGCGGGAAGTTCGCCCGGAAGATGCTCTGGCGGTCGCCCAACTACGACCTCGGCAGCGCCGGGCTGGTCGCCGCCGATCTCGATCAGGACGGCGACGTCGACCTGGTGCTGCCCGTGGGGGACAACCTCGAGGATTTCGACGCCTTCCCGCAGCCCTACCACGGCTGTCTGTGGTTCGAGAACGTCGGCAAGTGGACGTTTCAGGAGCACCGCATCGCGACGTTCGGCGGCACCTACGCCGCCACCGTCGACGACCTCGACGGCGACGGGGATCGCGACATCGCGCTGGTCAGCATGTCGAACGACTGGAGCAACCCTGCCAACGGCAGCATCATCTGGCTGGAAAACGACGGCCGGCAGTCGTTCCGCCCCTGGCAGATCGCCGCCGATCCGATCCATCTGGTGACCGTGGCCAGCGGCGACCTCGACCGCGACGGCCGGCCCGACCTCGTGGCCGGCAGCCTCAACCTGCGGCGTCCGTTCCAGCGGGTCGGCGGCGTCACCGTCTGGCGCAACGCCGGCGGGAAGGAGCGAGGCCCATGACTCCGATCCTGCGCAGGCTGCTCGTGGCGGCGGTGGCGGTGGAGTTGGCGGTCTGTGGCTGGCTCGTCTGGGGACGGCTCGCGCGGCCCGTGCCGGCGCTGCCGGCCGCGTTTCCAGACGACCCGCTCCTGGCCGGCGAGTTTGCGGTGCTGGCGGAGCGGGCGGAAAACGGCGGGGCCGCGGATTGGATGCACTTGGGCGAGTCGCTCCTGGGCCAGGGTCTCTACGGCCATGCCGAGCGGGCCTTCGAGCAGGTCGTGGCCCTCGACCCGCGAAACGTGGAGGCCAGGTTCGCCCTCGCCTTTTGCGTGGAGCGGACGGGCCGGGTGGCCGAGGGCAACGCCCTCTACGAGAAGTGCATGGAGGCCGTCGACGGTCCCACCGTCCAGCCTTCGAACAAGAAGCCCTTCGCGCTGTTCAACATCGGCCGCAACCACCTGCGGCTGGGGGACGTGTCGGCCGCCGAGGCGGCGTTCCGCAGGAACGAGGGATTCGTGCCGGCGGAATACCAGCTGGCGCGGATCCTGCATGCCACGGGCCGGCCGCGCGAGGCGGAGGCGGTGCTGCAGAAGCTCTTGCTGCGGGTGCCGCTGGCCCTCGAGCTGCACCAGCTGCGGGCCCGGGTCCTCGACGCGCTGGGGCGCCCGGCCGAGACCTTCGCTGCGGCGGCGATGGAGGAGCGGTCTGCCCACCTGATCGAGACGTCCTTCGGCACCGACTACGTGCGGCCGTTCACCAGCAGGCAGGGGCTGCGGGCGCTCTTCGCGGGCTACGACAAGCAGATGGCGGCGCATGATGCAGCCGGCGTGAACCGGGCTTACGAGGCCATCGTGGCGGCCGTGGGCGATCGGCGGATTCCGGAGCGGATCACGGTGCTCACGCTGCAGGGAGACCGGGCCTTAAGCGCCGGCCGCAACGAAGCCGTGCTCGAGTTCACGACCAAGATCGGCGCCTTGGGGGATGGCAGCGTGGGGCGGCTGGCGCTTGAAGGGGCCGCCCGGCAGCGGATGGGCGAGTCCGATGCCGCGCGAGCACTCTGGGAACGGGCCCTGTCGATGGAGCCGGTGGCGGAGCTGCATCGGCTCCTGGCGGACGACAGCGACCGTCGCGGCGACGCCGCCGGTCGCGACCGCCACCGGGCCAGCCAGCGGTTCCGGGAGGCGATGGCGGAGTATCGCAGCAACAAGCTGCCTGCCGCCCTCGAGCTCCTGCGGCAGGCCGCACAGTTCGATGACGCCGATCCGGTGATCTGGTTTCACATCGGCGAGATCGAATACCACCTCGGCCGGCAAGAGTCGGCCGACATCGCCTTCCGCCGCGCGCTCGAGCTCAAGCCCGAATACGGCCGCGCCCGCGACTACCTCGAGCGGCGGCCCCAGTGAAGGCATGCGTTGGCTCGGCAACGGCATGCCGACGCGCGCTCACGCGGGCGCGACGATCCGGGGCGCACGACGCCGTGCGAGAGGTCCAGGTTTCTGCTGCGATCGGCGAACAAATCCTGGGGCTACTGGTTGAACGTTTCGGCGGGGATCGCCTTGCCGTCCCTGCGATCGCGCAGATACGAATACGCCCACGCATCGATCGAATCGTTCAGCCAAATCACCGCACCGTCGCAGAGCGAGAAAAACGCCCCGCCTTGATGCGGGCTCGACGCCATGAACTGCGGCCTGGGACCGGACGGATTGGCGAAATGCCGATTGATCCACCACTGGGTGGCGTTCCCGGTGTTTTCGACGTAGGCGACCGCGAGCCCGGTATTCCAGCTGCCAACGCCACCGCCTACTAACTGCGAACCGATCCACAGCTTCCCTTCGTGGTTGCAAGTGCCACCGGCGGTGCCACCGCAGTTGATCAAGGTACTGGCATCCGGCGTCGAAGACGCCTCGGCCAGCATGATCGTCTTGCTTAAACCGTCCCTCACGTCGGCCGGCTTGATGGCCGCCGTCTTATGGTAGTAGGAGAAGACTCCCCCGTAGTCGGCTCCGTAGAGATTGAGAATGGTCGACCCGCTCGCGATGGCCGCGGCCGTGGTTCCTGCGCTGGTGAGCACTGTCGGACACTGCGTCTGGTTGGTGCCGCTGTTGGCCGCGTAGTTCATTCGGGCGTAGCCGCCGCTGCCGAGCGTGCTCGGCTCACCGAACTTCTCGTTCGACGGGCACTCGAACGTCTTGATCGCCTTCTTGGCGAGCGCGGGAGTCACGCTGCCCGACGTGCTCTGCCAGTTCACGGTGAGGTTCCTCGTGTCGGTCGCGATCTGATCCCAGATCTCCGCGCCTTCGGTGTAGGGCAGGATGAGCGCGGACCAACCCAGGCCGGAGATGTTCTCGGCGGCCGTCCCCAAACTGTTCGCGATGGGATTGCCGTCGTGGCAGACGGGGGGGTAGCCCTTCTTGTTCTCGGCGTAACTAAGCAGGCCGATTGAGAGCTGCCGCAGGTTGTTTTGGCAGGAAGACTTGCGGGCACTTTCGCGGGCCGCTTGCACGGCCGGGAGGAGCAGCCCCACCAAGACGCCGATGATCGCGATCACGACCAAGAGTTCGACGAGCGTGAAGCCGCGGGCAGACGATCGTGGGCGAGCC
>Ga0075471_10002323_pt1 | contig 12486 bp, 11 predicted proteins | sample DEB19_08_DNA_2_FD_74787 | JGI IMG/M metagenome (GOLD analysis project Ga0075471, IMG submission 74787) | Aqueous microbial communities from the Delaware River and Bay under freshwater to marine salinity gradient to study organic matter... | ecosystem: Environmental > Aquatic > Marine > Coastal ... | reverse complement strand
GGCGAGTGGGTCGACGGTCTCGAGATCTGCGGCATGACCGACGACGAGCACGGCGTGCGCTACCGCGTACGCCGGCGCACCGACGGCGTGGCTTTCGACGACCTCGTCGACGCCGCCGACGTGCGGTACCTCACGGACGAGACGGCGGGCGAGACGGCGCGCGAAGCGGCGGACGAGACCGCCGGCGGGACGACGGGCACCTGGTCGCCGCTCTGATCCGGCGCCCGCACCGGGACCGCCGAGGACCCACCGGCAGCGGGCCGAAGTTCTGTAGGCCGGAACGCAGTAGGCCGAAATGCAGTGGGCCGGGCAGCAGAACTGCCCGGCCCACCTCTCTCCGAACGCGCCCCGGGGGAACCCCGGGGGAACCGGTCAGAACTCGAGCACGAGTTGCGGCGCGAGCGACGGGTTCGCCTTCGCTCCTGCACCCTGGAACGAGTAGTAGCTGATGAACCCGGTCCCTCCCGGCTTGCGGACGAACCAGGTCATGAAGTTCTTGTCCTTCGGCCCGAGGCCCTGCTTCACGTCGAGGGTGACGTCGAAACTGACCTTCGTGCCGTCGGCCATGTTGTTCACGATGGTCGTCGACGGCCGCGCCGCACCGTCGATGGCCTGACCGCCACCCCACGGCTTCTTGCAGTCGCGGGCCTCATTCGCGATGTCGGTGTCGATCGGGCAGTTCCAGGTCACGCCCGCACCCGTGCCGTGCGGGTTGTTCATGATCGGGAAGTTGTTGCCGTTGCCCTCGGGCGGCACGGCAGTCGGCGGGAGGCCGCTGCCCCAGTTCTCGTAGCCGTCGGCGAGACGCTGGGCGACGTTGATCCCACCCGCGGCCGGCCACTGCGAGGGCGGGTCGGGGCAGAAGTTGAAGTTGCCGGGCGTGTTGCACACCGTGAGCACGAGGGTCGCCTTCTTGACCGCCGCGAAGTTCACGCCCGCGACGTCGAACCCGATGATGCTGCTGAGCTGGTACCGCACCCGCAGCGAGTTGTTCGCGCCGTTGTTGAGGTTCTTCGCGGCGTGGAAGAGCGTCGCGTCCTTGTGCTCGACCGGCGGGGGCGGCGGCTGGGGCGGGTTGACCGTCGTGCTGTGCTCGAGGTCGACCACACCACCCGCGTGCAGCGAACCCTGCACGGAGCTCGAGTTGCCGATGTGGATCCCGCCGTTCGGCGTGAACACGTTGCCGATCCACGACGACGCGCCGCCGATGCTGAACGCGTTGTGGATGTCGTTGCTCTGGGCCTCGACCTCGAAGTCGGGAGCGAGCAGCGATGCCGGCCCGACGATCACCGTGCCGACGTCGAACGCGCCGCACAGGAACAGCTTCACGCCGGGCACGGCGTTGATGCGCATGCCGTTCCCCGCGGTGATCGAGTTGAAGTAGTAGTTGCCGGCACCGGTGAGGTTGAGGGTGAACTGCCCGCCGTAGGCGAGCGTGCCGTAGGTGCCCGGGCCGATCGACTTGGTCGCGCCGTTCGCCCCCGAGGAGCTGGGACCGGCCGTGGGGCAGCCGCCCGGGATGGGGGTGGGCGGCGGCAGTGCGGGGAGCTGCGGATCGGCGACGACACTCGTGCCGATGTGCGCACTCGCCGCCTTCACGAGCGAGGTTCCCGGCGCCCGGGTGAGCGTGTTCTGGATGTCGGCGTTGTTCAGCAGGTTCACGTTGCCCCCGCTGCGCGCGTCGCCGGGGACGCCTTCGATCGTGTCGGCGACGATCTTCGCGTTGCCGAGCAGTTGCACGGCGTAGCCGTTGAACGGGCTGTTGAACCGGCCGCCGACGATTCCGACGACCGTCGAGGTGTTGCCGATCTGCACACCGTTGAGACCGAACACGGCGTACTCGGCGAGTGTCGGCGCGGCGGCGCCCGCCGGAGCGGCTGCAGTCGTGATGACACCCACGGACACGGCCATGGCGAACAGGAGCGATGCGATGCGACGCATGAAATCCCCCCCACGGGATTGATGTTTCGTGCGCTGGACCCGAGTGCGGCCCCGAGGAACGCAGTGGTGGTTATACCGCGCCCATGGGAGACCCACGCAAGACGAACACGCCGAACGCGACCTCTTATTACGTCGCGTCGCGCGCATGCGCGCCCGTTTCGCGCCTTTGCAGCGCGAGTGCGCATCTGCCAGGGAGGACTTACCTGTCTCACCGAATGCGCGCGTCGGAACGCGCACACTGCGCGCGACCCGGCCGCGCACGCGGTACTCGCGCGCAGCACTCGCGCGCGACCTCCGCGCGCGACCTCCGCGCGCGATCACGCTGCAACACGCCTCGGGATCACCCGCCGGGCCCTCGTCGCCGGCGACCACCCGGGCGGGGGGCGGCGGGCCGGCGGGTCGCGGGCGACCTCCTCCCCAGGTATGAGGGCGTCTCCGCCCTCCGCCTGGGATCGCCGGGCGATCGCTGCTAATTTGCCCGGCGTGCCGCGTCGGCGGCCCGCCCGCTCGCCCGAGGAGTTCCCACCATGACCGCGACCGTCGCCGGCGACATCACCGCCCCCCGTTCCCGGCCCGCCACCGCCACCATCGCGCCCGCCGTCGCCGTCGCGGGGCTCACTTCCATCGGTGCCGGTGCGATCCACGCCGCCGCGATGGGCGCGCACGCCGAACACAACCAGGCCGTCGTGACGTTCGCGATCGTGGCGCTGGTGCAGATCGCGTGGGGCATTTACGCACTGCTGCGGCCCGGCCGCGTGTTCCTCCTCGTCGGCGCCGCGATCAACGCGGCACTCGTCGGCGGCTGGATCCTCGCGAAGACGAACGGCATCTCGTTCGTCGACGGGCTCGACGTCTCCGAGTCACCCCAGTTCGCCGACACCCTCGCCGCCACCTTCGCGGGGATCGCGGTGATCGGCGCCGTCCTCGGTGCGACCGCCCTGCGCGCGCCGAAGGCGTGGTTCAACACGGCAGCGTTCACCGGGGTCGCGGTCGTCACCGCGCTCGTCACGACGTTCGGCATGGTGTCGGCCGGGAGTCACGCCCACGGCGGGCACGACGAGGCCGGCGCCGCGACCACCGGCGGGCACAGCCACGGGACGGGCGACGACCACGGCGTCGCGGTCGTCGCCACCAAGCCGTACGACCCGACCCAACCGATCGACCTCGGCGGCACACCGGGCGTCACGCCCGAGCAACAGGCTCGTGCCGAGAACCTCATCGCGATCACCCTCGCCCGCCTCCCGAAGTACGCCGACTATCGCGCCGCCGAAGCCGACGGCTTCGTGAGCATCGGCGACGGCGTGACCGGGTTCGAGCACTTCGTGAACACGTCGTACTTCAACGACGACCACTTCCTCGACCCCGACTACCCCGAGTCGGTCGTCTACAAGACCGACCGCCAGGGCAACCGCACCCTCGCGGCCGCGATGTTCATGATGAACACCGGCACGACGCTCGCCGACGTGCCCGATGTCGGCGGTTCGCTGATGCAGTGGCACATCCACGACAACCTCTGCTTCAACGCGCAGGGCAAGGTCGCCGGCTTGCGCGCCCCCGGAGGGGCGTGCCGCGAGGGCACCGGGCCCGGCGGCGAGAACCCGATGATCCACGTGTGGATCGTCCCGCACGAGTGCGGTCCGTTCTCGGCGCTCGAGGGCATCGGTGGCGGCACGATCGCCGCCGGCGAGACCCGCCTGTGCGACACCGCGCACGGCAGCGGCGCCCACGATCACGGATAGGCGCGTCCGAAGCCCGGCGCGCCGCCCCACACCCGACGCGGGCGAACGCGCTCAGGTGAAGATGATCTGGCCGCCCGCCGCCATCTCGTAGAACTCGCCGACGGTGATAATGCCGGCGACCTGCTCGATGAGGTCGTCGCGGGTCAGGCCGAACATGTCGACCGACGCCTGGCACCCGTAGAGCCCGGCGCCCGTGTCGGCGATCATCTCGATGAACTCGGGGATCGACGGGATGTCGAGCTTGTCCATCTGGCGCTCCATCATGTGCGTGAGCACCGCCGACATGCCGGGCACCCCGCCCAGCCAGGTCGCGAGGTGCAGGCCCGGGTTCCCGACGGTCGCGATCTTGATGTGCTCGTGGCGCTTCCGGTGCACCGCGTCGAGACCGAAGAACGTGAAGAAGAGGTTCGCCTCGATCCCCTCCGCGCGCGCGCCGTTCGCCATGATCAGGCCCGGGTAGATCCCGTCGAGGGATCCGCGGCTGATGATGATCGACACCTTCTCGATCGGTTCGTTGCCCATTGCTCTCGCCTCTCGGTCGTGACGCGGCCGGCTCAGATGCAGCCGCGTGGCTTCGGGATCCCGGCGATCTTCGCCGCGAGCTTGGCCGGTCCCTTCGGGAAGAGCTGGTACAGCTCCTTCACCGGTACGCCCGACGCCTTGCCCAGCACCCGGACGGTCGGCCCCGTGCCCTTCGCCGCGTACTCGGCGCGCATGAAGTGCACGACCACCCAGTGGCGGTCGCTCAGTGCGTCGATGCCCGCGGCCCGGGCGATCTCGGGCGCCATCTCCTCGGTCCACTCGCCGGGATCGACGAAGAACCCCTCGTCGTTCACCTCGACGTCGTGACCGGCGAAGGTTGCCGTCGGCATCAGGACACTCCTTCCGTCTTCTTGCCCGCAACGGGCATGGCGGTCCCGACCCCCGGGATGTCGCGCCCGGGGAGCAGCGCGTGCCAGTAGAACCACTGGAACATCAACTTGCCGAGGTGGTTCAGGCGCGATTCCTTCAGCAACGGGAGCCCGACCGGCCCCGGGAACCGTCCCGGACGGGGTTCGGTCGCGTAGTTGAAGTCGATCAGCAACGCCTTGTGGAACCCCGTCTCGATGAAACAGTTGGCGTGCCCGTCGTAGGAGTCGTCCAGTGACTCGCCCGCGACGAAGCGGACGATGTTCTCGACCAGCACCTCGCCCTCGAAGTGCGTCACCGAACCCGCCTTCGACGCGGGGACGCTCGCGGCGTCGCCGATCACGAAGATCTCGGGCCGCACCTTCGACTGCAGGGTGCGCTCGTCGGCCGGGACGAACCCGAGCTCGTCGCCGAGCCCCTCCGACCGGCCGACATAGGCGGCGCCGCCGTGCAACGGCACCACCACGGCGAGGTCGAAGGGGACCTCGCGCCCGTCGTACCCGACGAGCCGGCGGCCCGGGCCGTCCACCTCACCGGTGTTGAACTCGGTGATCAACTCGACGCCCTTCTCCGCGAGCAGCCCGGCGAGCGCCTTCGACGCCTCCGGCTTCGTGAACGCGCCGTCGAGGGGGGTGGCGTAGACGATCTGCACGTCGTCGCGCACACCGCGCTTGTGGAAGTACCAGTCGGCGAGGAAGCAGAACTCGAGCGGTGCGACCGGGCACTTGATCGGCATGTCGACGACGTTCACGACGATGCGCCCGTGATCGAACGTCGCGAGGCGCGCCTCGAGCGCAGACGCGCCGGTGAGGTCGTAGAACGTGAAGACGTCGTCCATCCAGCCCGGGCCGGTGAGGCCCTCGGTCTCCTCGGGCACGAGCACGGCGCCCGTCGCGACGACGAGGACGTCGTACTCCAGGACGGTGCCGTTCTCGAGATGCACCGTGCGCGCGTCGATGTCGACGCGGTCGATCCCCGCCTCGACGAAGTCGATGCCATCGTGCAACTGCCGCCGCCGGGGCCGGACGATGTCCTCGGGGTGCGTCAGCCCGAACGGCACGAACAACAGGCCCGGCTGGTATACGTGGGCGTCGTCGGCGTCGACCACCGTGATGCCGGCGGATGCCGGGGCGAGCGCGGCACGCAGGCGGTTCGCGGTCAGGGTGCCACCCGTCCCGCCCCCGAGGATCACGATCCGGGTGGGCATCCCGCCGTCCCTTCCTCTCGCCGCCGTCGTCGTACCGGCCCATTCAACGCCGGGAGGCGGCCGATCGTCGGGGGCCGAAGGTCCCGAGCGGGCCCGCCGTTGGTCGGGACGCGCACCGGGGGCGCGGCGGGGCGACTGCATGCACCCGTGCCACCCGGTCGGGCAGACTGCACGACAACCGGGCCGAAAGCGGGGAGTTCGATGCGCCACTCGAAGTACGCGGCTGTCTGGGTCGCACTGTTCGCGATCGTGCTGGGCGCCTGCAGCGAGAGTGGCTCCAGCGACGCCGACGGCAGCAGCACGCCCACCACCGTCGACGACCGCCTCGAGAAGTGTGCGTCCGCCGCCACGGTCGTCTCCTGCATCCCGTCGGGCTCGATGCTCGACGAGTACCTCCCGCAACAGGCCACGAAGGCGACCGGCGAACCGATCGTGCTGGGCACGATCAACCAGGACACCGGCGCCGCCGGTGCCTTCCCCGAGCTCACGACCGCCGACAAGGTCGCGATCGACTTCATCAACACCGAACTCAACGGGGTCGACGGACGACCGATCGAGCTCGTCACCTGCGACACCCAGTTCAGCCCCGACCTCTCGCAGGGTTGTGCGCAGGAGATGGTGTCGAGGCGGGTCGCCGCCGTCGTCGGGGGCATCGACGTGTGGGGCACCGGCATCACGACGCTCGAGAACAACGGCATCCCCTACGTCGGCGGGATCCCCGTGAGCTTCGAGTCGGCCCGGTCGCCGGTGAGCTTCCAGTTCAGCGGGGGCACCTGGGGCGCCGTGCTCGGGCAGGGCGAGTACGCGATCGAGGAGCTCGGCGCGAAGAAGATCTCGCTGATCTATGCCGACTTCGGGCCGATCACCGACTCCGCCGAGCTCGGCAAGCGCGCGATGGAGGCGCACGGTGCCACGGTCACGCTCGTCCCGGTCGCGCCGGTCAACGCCGACATGGTGACCGCCCTCAACACCGCCGTCCAGCCCGGGCCCGACGCCATCCTCGCGCTCACCGCCGACAGCGGCTGCCGGCCCGCGATGGACACGGTGCAACAGCTCGGTGTCACGGTCCCCGTCTTCTACACCGGCGCGTGCGCCGCGCCCGCGATCCTCGACGCTGTCGGTGACGCCGCCGACGGCGCGATCTTCAACCTCGAGGCCGAGCTCGACGCCGGCAACGCCGACAACCTCGTGTACCGAGCGGTCGCACAGAAGTACGGGCCGAAGTACGACTACGACTGGCAGGGTGCCGGGACCGTCTCGTTCCGCTCGGTGATGAACCTCTACGCGCAACTGCGCGGGATCGGCGGCGCGAACATCACGCCGGCGGCGATCCTCGACCGGTTCCGGGCAGCACGCGACGTCCCGAGCTTCTTCGGGCACCCGTACACGTGCAACGGCCGCCAGCTCGACGGGTACCCGGCGATGTGCTCGCCGCAGCAGACCCTCGGCAAGCTCGAGAACGACGCCATCACGCAGATCAGCGGTTGGATCGACGTCGGCGCGTTCGCGCGCTGACCGGCACGCGGGAGCCGGACATCACCCAGTACCTCCAGCAGTCGCTCACCGGGCTCGGCACCGGCGCGGTCGTCGCCTTGCTCGCGGTGGGCCTGGTCCTCACCTTCCGCGCGTCGAACGTGCTCAACTTCGCGCACGCCGCCATGGGCATGTACGTCGCGTACACCTACTACGGACTGCGCAACTTCGGCAGCGCCCGCACGGGAACGGGCGGCGATCTCGTCCTGCCCGTCATCGGCCTCCCCGCGAAGGTCCACGTGGTCGACCGCCCGACCGTGATCACGGCGCTCATGATCGCGCTCGTCGTCGCCGTCGCCCTCGGCACGGTCGTCTACGGGCTCGTGTTCCGGCCCCTGCGGAACGCGCCGCCCCTCGCCCGGGTGGTCGCGTCGCTCGGCATCTTCTTGTACCTCCAGGCGGTGATGCAGCTGCGCGTGCCCGGCATCGGCGCCGGTTCCGCACTGCAGCTCAAGTCGTTCCTGCCGCGCGGCGTCGTGCGCCTCGGAGACGCCGCCATACCCGCCTCGAGTTTCGCGCTCGCCGCGGTCGCCATTGTGTGCGCGATCGCGCTCTCGGGCGTGTTCCGCTTCACCCGATTCGGCATCGCGACGCGCGCCGCCGCCGAGAACGAGACGGGCGCGATCCTCACCGGCGTCTCGCCCGACCGCCTCGGCTACGCGAACTGGATCATCGCCACGGTGCTCGCAGGCCTCGCAGTCATCCTCTTCGCCGGGGCGTCGTCACGCCTCGACCCCACCGAGACCAGTCTCCTCATCATCCCGGCCCTCGCCGCCGCGTTGTTCGGTCGCCTCGACAGCTTCGCCGTCGCCACGGGCGCCGCCCTTGCCATCAGCATGTTCCAGAGCGCGCTCGGCACCTTCCAGACGCGTGCCGACTGGCTGCCCGACTGGCTCCCGCGCGGCGGCCTCGCCGCTGCGCTCCCCGTCATCTTGATCATCGCCGCCGTCACGTTCCGCGGCGACCGTCTCCCCACACGCGACGCGTTGGTCGACCGTCACCTCCCGGCCGCACCGGTGCCGCGGCACCCGGTCGTCGCGACCGTCGCCCTCACCGCCGTTGCGCTCGTCGCGATGCTCACCCTCGACGAGCACTGGCGGCTCGCGATCGTGGTGTCGGTGATCGCCACCGTGATCGGCCTCTCGAGCGTCGTCCTCACCGGGTACGTGGGGCAGATATCGCTGGCCCAGTACGCGTTCGCCGGGCTCGCCGCGTTCGCGACCGCGAAACTCTCCGTCGAGGGCGTCGGCTTCCCGTGGGCCCCGCTGCTCGCGGTCCTGATCACCGCCGGCGTCGGCGTGATCATCGGCCTCCCGGCCGTGCGCGTGCGCGGGATGTTGCTCGCCGTCGTCACGCTCGGCGCCGCCGCTGCGATCGAAGTGCTCGTGTTCGCGTCGCCCGCCCTCGCCGGCATCACCGACGTGCCGGCACCCCGGCTGTTCGGTCTCGACCTCGCCTTCCTCGGCACGGGCACCGACAACTTCCGCCCTGCGTTCGGCGTGTTCGCGATCGTGATCGCCGCGGCCTGCGGGCTCGCGGTCGCGAACCTGCGGCGCAGTGCGACCGGCCTGCGCTGGCTCGCCGTTCGCAGCAACGAACGAGCCGCAGCCGCATGCGCGATCGACGTCGGCCGCACGAAGCTCGGCGCGTTCGCGATCTCGTCGGCGCTCGCCGGCGTCGGTGGCGCGCTGCTCGCCTACGAGCTGCCCGCACTCTCACCCCTCGAGTTCATGGTCGTCGGGGCGCTCGCCGTGCTCGCCCTGTGCTATCTCGGCGGCATCGCGACCATCACCGGCGCTCTCGTCGCCGGGGTGCTCGCCGCCGGGGGCGTCCTCACCCAACTCCGGGGCGGGGCCACCGGCACGGCGTCCACCTCCCAGTTCGCGATCAGCGGGCTCGTGCTGATCGTCGTCGTGATCGTCTACCCCGACGGCCTCGGCAACGCCGTGCGGCGGGGCGTCGCCCGCCTCCGGAGGGCGTCGTGAGTGCGCTCACCGTGCGCGAACTGGTGGTGAACTTCGGTGGGCTGCGCGCCGTCGACGACGTCGCACTCGACGTGCCCGCCGGGTCGATCAGCGGCCTCATCGGGCCCAACGGCGCCGGCAAGACCACGACGATCGACGCCCTGTGCGGGTTCGTGCCGTACGCCGAGGGCACGATCACCCTCGCCGGGCGCCCGATCGACGCCCTGCGGCCCCACCAGCGGGCGAAGGCGGGGCTCGTGCGCACGTTCCAGTCCGACGAGTTGTTCGACGACCTCACCGTGCGCGAGAACCTCGTCGTCGCGGCGACTCCGGGGCGTTGGTGGTCGCCCGTCGTCGACGCGTTGATGCCGCGGCGATCGTTGCGCGACGTCGATGTCGATCACGCACTCGATGTCGTGGGGATGCGCGACCGTGCCGACGCGTTGCCGACCGAGCTGTCGCACGGGCAACGGCGCCTCGTCGGGATCGCCCGGGCCGTCGCCGCCCGCCCGCGGGTGCTCCTGCTCGACGAACCCGCCGCCGGCCTCGACCCGGCCGAGACGGCGGCGCTCGGCGCGGTGCTGCGGGAGCTCGCCGCCGCGGGCACCGGTCTCCTGCTGGTCGACCACGACATGACCCTGGTACTCGACGTGTGCGAACAGCTCACGGTGCTCGACCTCGGGCGCGTGATCGCGCAGGGCGCGGCCGGCGCCGTCCGCACCGACCCCGCCGTGATCGCCGCCTACCTGGGGACGACGTGACGGCCACGACCACGCCCGTGCTGTCCGCCCGCGGCCTGGACGCCGGCTACGACGGCGTCGCCGTCGTGCGCGGCGTCGACATCGACGTGGCGCCCGGCGAGGTCGTCGCGCTCCTCGGCCCGAACGGCGCCGGGAAGACCACGACCCTGTGCACGCTGTCCGGCCTGCTGCCCCGGCTCGCCGGCACCGTCGAGGTGCTCGGCACCCCGTCGCCGGCGAGCGGCCGCACGCGTCGCACCAAGCAGGCGCTCGACCTCGTCCGGCGCGGCGTGGCGCACGTACCCGAGGACCGCGGGCTCTTCTACGGCCTCACCGGCCGCGACCATCTCCGGCTCGCTTCCGGCCGCGGCGGCACCAACGCGATCGACGCCGCGGTCGCACCGTTCCCCGCCCTCGCATCCATCCTCGACCGCCGCGCCGGCCTCATGTCGGGCGGGGAACAGCAGATGCTCGCCATCGCACGCGGCCTCGCGACGCGGCCGCGCCTGCTCATGATCGACGAGCTCAGCCTCGGTCTGGCCCCGATCGTGATCGAGACGATCCTGCCGCTCGTACGCGAGGTCGCCACCGGGCAGGGCGTGGGGGTGCTGCTCGTCGAGCAGCACGTGAACGCGGCGCTCCAGGTCGCCGACCGCGGGTACGTGATGGTGCGCGGTTCGATTGTCGCGAGCGGTACCGCCGCGGAGTTGCGCGACGGCATCGACGAGATCACCCGCGGCTACCTCGGTGGGGCGCCGGAGTGAGCGACGCGTCGGCACGCGTGGTGCGGCGCGAGCCGCCCCGCTTCCGGCCCGTGACCGTCGCCGCCGTCGCGCACCGGAGTCCCTGGCTGGTCCGCGTCACGCTGACCGGACCCGCGCTCGCCGGCTTCGCGATCCCACAACCGGCGTCGAGCGTCCGCGTCCTCCTGCCCGTGTCCGGCGCGGACACCCTCGAGATCCCGGCGTGGAACGGCAACGAGTTCCGGCTCGCCGACGGCGCCCGTCCCGTGATCCGCACGCTCACTCCCCGGCGGCACGACCCGGCGAACGACACACTCGACGTCGAGGTCGTGCGCCACCGTGAGGGCGCGGCCTCGGCGTGGGCCGCGCGGGCGAGCGAGGGCGCGCCCGCCGCCGTCTCCGGGCCCGGCCGCGGCTACACGATCGACCAGGAGGCACCCGCGTACCTCGTGCTCGGCGACGAGAGCGCACTCCCCGCGATCGAGCAACTGCTCGAGGCGTTGCCGCCCGTCCCCGTCGCCGTGCACGTGGAGGTCGCGCACCCCGACGCGCGCGTCGAATTGCCCGCGCATCCCACGGCGTCGGTCACGTGGCACGACCGGCCCGACGGCATCGCGCACGGCGCCACCCTCGAGGCCGCGGCGCGCACCGCCGAGATCGGTCCCGGGACGCGGGTGTGGGCGGCGGGCGAAGCCGCTTCGGTGCAGCGCCTCCGTACCCACCTCTTCGGCGAGCGCGCCGTACCGCGACCGCACACCTGGATCCGCGGCTACTGGAAGCACGGGCGCGCGGGCGGGGCCGACTGAGCGCCGGCGCGGCCCGCGGTCAGACGATGCCCTGGTGCTTCGAGAGGCGGAGCATCCCGTAGCCGGGGATCGTCGGGAGCCAGAAGGTGAAGAGGCGGAACAACAAGACGATTGCGGCGGCGGTCGCACCGTCGACCCCGGCTCCGATGAGCGCGGCGGTCAGCGCCGCCTCGATCCCGCCCACGCCGCCCGGCGTCGGCACCGCGGAGCCGACGGTGTTGGCGATCATGTAGAGCGCGCCCGCCTGGGCGAGCCCCATGTCGACCCCGAGGGCGTGGATGCTGACGACGAACGCGAAGATCGTCATGAGCTTCGACATCGCCGCACCCCCGAAGAGGAGCGCCATTCGCGACGGGCGCCGGGCGAGTTGCCCGAGGGTGCCGAGCACCTTCGAGAGCGTGCGCTCGACCCACGGCATCACGCGGCGGCGCCCCCACGACGACAACACGATCGCGCCGATCACGATCACGATCCCGAGCACGACCGCGATCACCGTGCCCGCGCTCGGCAACGTGAACCGCCCGAACGCGTCGGTGGTGCCACCCCAGACGAAGAACACGACGATGAACACCACCTGCACCACGCCGCTCGCCGCCGAGGTGAGCCCGACCGATGCCGCCGCCACCGCGACGTCCGACCCCTCGAGTTGGAGGTAACGCACCCGCATCGCCATGCCGCCGGCGTTCGCCGGCGTGAACCGGTTGAGGAACGACTGCGCGAACATCACCTGGAGCGTCCGGAGGAACGGCAGGTCGAACACGACGGCGCCCATCAGGCTGAGCGTCCCGCCCACGTAGGTCAGCACCATCAGCCCGATGAGGTACAGGCACGACTCGAGGTCGACCCGGCGCATCACGTCCCAGATCTCGCGCCAGTTCGCGACGAGCGCGAGCAGGTAGATGCC
>Ga0075471_10002322_pt1 | contig 12488 bp, 11 predicted proteins | sample DEB19_08_DNA_2_FD_74787 | JGI IMG/M metagenome (GOLD analysis project Ga0075471, IMG submission 74787) | Aqueous microbial communities from the Delaware River and Bay under freshwater to marine salinity gradient to study organic matter... | ecosystem: Environmental > Aquatic > Marine > Coastal ... | reverse complement strand
CGGCTCGACCACGGACGTCGACGTCACCACCGCAGGGGGCGTCGAGGCCCCGACAGCGGGCGAGGGAGCCGCGGCCAACGCGGCCGTCGGGACCAGCGCCGTCGAAGCCGGAGACGGTGTCACCGGCTTTGTGACCTCCTTCGGCGCGGGAGTGGCCGCTACCGGCGCCGGCAGATTGCGAACGGGGACAGCGGCGACAGCAGGCACCGAAGGCGTCGCGACCTTGGTCAGCGCCGCAATCTTCCGGTTCGCCTGTTTGACGTAGACGCTCTTGGGATACTGGCTGACCAGCCAGCGATAGAGCTTGAGAGCCTTCTCCTTGTCCTCACCGCGACTCAGGCGTTGATACGCCGCATCGGCCAGGCTCCCGGCGTGCCAGAGTGCGTCGTCGGCGTAGCCGCTGGTGGGGTAGCGCCGCACGACGCTTTCGAACGACGTCATGACGTTGGCAACCTGGGTGACCAACTGACTGGCGGGCGTCTTATCGGTGTAGTTGGTCAGCAGCAGCCGAACTTTCTCGTCCTTCTGCTGCGCTTCCTCAAATCGCTCCTTCACGCTCGGCGTCGCGGTCTGCGCGCTGACCGGCAGGCACACGAACAGCCACCCGGCAACAGCCAGCAGGCTCATCACGCCGGTGCGAGTCCTACCGAAGCTGCGCATCCACTTCCTCGAAGTACTCGCGTCCGACGAGCACCTCGCGCGGTTTTCCACCAGTGGCGGCCGAGACCAGGCCTTCGGCCTCCATCATGTCGACCAGGCGAGCGGCGCGGCTGAACCCAATGCGCATCTTGCGCTGCAGGTACGAAATCGACGCCTGGCCGGTTTGCACCACGATGCGTGCAGCCTCGTCGTACAACTCGTCCTTGTCGAACTCGAGCCCTTCGGGGCCGCCCTTCTTTTCTTCCTCGGTGATGGTTTCGTCGTAGACCGGCTTGCCCTGCTTGCGCAGGAAGCTCGCCAGTCGCGCCGACTCCTGTTCGGAGATGTACGGGCAGTGCAGGCGCAAGTGCCGTGACGAGGCCGGCGGCAGGAACAGCATGTCGCCCTTGCCAAGCAGCTGTTCGGCGCCGTTGCTGTCGAGAATCGTGCGCGAGTCGATCTTCGACGTCACGCGGAACGAGATACGGGACGGCATATTGGCCTTGATCAGACCGGTGATGACGTCGACCGACGGGCGCTGGGTGGCGAGAATCAGGTGGATGCCGACCGCGCGGGCCATCTGTGCCAGGCGGCAGATCGACTCTTCCACTTCGTTGCCGGCGACCATCATCAAGTCGGCGAGTTCGTCGACGACCACCACGATGAAGGGGAGCGGACGGTTTGGCTTGCCCTCCTCGATCGGCTCTCCCGATTCGAGCGCCGCGCGCACGTTGCGGTTGAACTGCTCGATGTTGCGAACGCCGTAGGCGGCCAGCGTTTTGTAGCGCTCTTCCATCTCGCGCACCGCCCAGCGAAGCGCGTTGGCCGCTTTCTTGGGTTCGACCACCACCGGCGTCATCAAGTGCGGAATGTCTTCATACATGCCGAGCTCGAGACGCTTGGGATCGACCATGATCATCCGCACATCATCCGGCGTCGCGCGATAGAGGATGCTGGTCAGCATCGAGTTCAGGCCGACCGACTTGCCCGAGCCGGTCGAACCGGCGATCAACAGGTGCGGCATCGTGGCCAGGTCGGCGACGTAGGGTTCGCCGTGGATCGTCTTGCCGAGCGCCACGGCGAGCTTCGAGCTGTGACGCATGTAGGCATCTGATTCGAGCAGTTCGCGCAGCGAGATCGCCTCGCGATTCGGGTTGGGAATCTGGATACCGACCGTCGCCTTGCCGGGGATGCGGTCGATCAGCACCGACTCGGCCTGCATCGCCAGGCAGAGGTCGTCCGACAGGCCAGTCACTTTCGAATACTTCACGCCGGCGTCCGGCTTGAGTTCGAACGTGGTGACGACCGGACCCGGGTGGATCTGGACCACCGAGCCCTCGACCGAGAACTCACGGCACTTCTCTTCGAGCAGGCGAGCCGAGTCCATCAGCTCGCGTTCGTCGATCTTGGTCTCGGCGCGTGGCGCATCGAGCAGCGACACCGGCGGCAGGGTGTACGAGCCAAGCCGTCGCTCGACCCGCTCCGGCTCTGGCAGCGGCAGCGAGGGCGTCATCGGCGTCTTCGAGACCGGCTTCTTCTGCACGACGGGCGGGGGAGCCGCGGCACGAACCGGCGCGGCGTCTCCATCCTCGTCGCGATCAACCGATCGGCGGGCCACGACCGGCTCGGCTATCTTCTCGGGCTTGGCCGCCTTCAACGCGGCCTTCTTTTCTTTCTCCGCCTTTGCCGCCGCTGCGGCTTCTTCCTTCTTGCCGTACTTGACCATCACCTCGCGGCGCTGCTGCGCCTTGCGACGCTCCTCGCGCCACTGGGCGAACGCTTCGGTGCCTTGTGACATCAGGCTCGACATGCCGGCAAAGATCGCGCTGAACAGGCGGCCGAACGAGAACTGCGTCGCCAGGATCACGGCCACGACCATCAACGTCAGGATGACGATGACCGAACCGGTGCGGCTCAAGTACTCGGACATGAAGCCGCCAATCCATTCACCAAGGTATCCACCGGCTCGAAAGGCGCGCGGCCCGAAATCCACGCGGCCGATCGTCAAGTGCAGGAACGCGCTGCTGCAGGAGAACAGCATGATGGCGCCGACCGCCTTGGTGTAGGCGGCGTCGATCGCCCGGCACCAGAAGTAATGCCAGCCGGCTACGGCGATCATCGCCGGGATCAAGTACGACGCATACCCGAGGATCTGGAACGATAACTCGCTCAAAAACGCGCCGACACGACCGGCAAAGTTGGCCGGAATGTCGTTGGTCCCGGTGCTGAAGAACCAGACTGGATCGCTCGGGTCGTAGGTGGCGAGCGCAATCAGCCAGATCAGCGCGACCGCGAACAGGGCGACGCCGACCACCTCGCTCACCCGGCGCGAGATCGCCGAATCATTGCTTACAACGCGTGAACTTTTCTGTCCCATCGTCTTGTCTGTGCCTGCGAGGCCCGCCGGGGCCTAGATCTCCATCACGACCGGCAGCACCATGGGCCGCCGGCCGGTACGTTTCTTCAAGAACTTGCGCAATTCCACCCGGATGCGTTCCTTCATCAGTCCGGGATCGCCGCGCTCTTCCACGCTGCACCCATCGATGGAGGCGGCCACGATCGCCGCGCCGTCCGACAACACGTCAGCAGTGCCGTCGTCGCTGACAAAGCCACGCGCCACCAGTTCCGGCACGCCCTCGATCGCGCCGCTGCGCGCGTTGATGGCCACCACCGGCACCACCAGGCCGTCGGTCGCAATGTGCCGCCGGTCGCGCAACACCTCATCGCCGACTTCGCCGACCCGCGTGCCGTCGATCAGCACCTTGCCGACGCGCGTTTTCTCGACCACGCGTCCGCCTTCGGCGTCGAAGCGCATGACGTCACCGTCCTCGGCCATGATCACGTCGACCGGTGAGGGGAGTCCGCGCGTGACGAATTTCGCGACTTTTGCGTGCTGCGCCAACTGGCGGTACTCGCCATGGATCGGCACAAAGTGCTTCGGCCGCACCAACGACAGCACCAGCTTCAGCTCTTCTTCCGACGCATGCCCGGAGACGTGCACGTGCTTGTTCGCATCGGTGATCACATCGACGCCGCGCCGGGCGAGGTGATTCATGACCCGGCCGATGGCCTTCTCGTTGCCGGGAATGGCGCGCGCCGAGAACACGACGCGATCGCCGTCCTTGACCTGGACGTGCCGGTGATCGTCGATCGCAATCCGCGACAACGCGGCGTTCGGCTCGCCCTGGGACCCGGTCGCAATGCAGACCACATCCTGGACGGGGAAGTACTGCACGTCAGAGTCCTTGATCACGACGCCGGTCGGCAGGTGCAAATGTCCGAGTTCCTGGGCGATGCGGGAGTTTTCGATCATGCCCCGCCCGACAAAGGCCACCTTGCGGTCGAACTGCGCGGCGAGGTCGACCACGATCTGCAGGCGGTACAGGCTTGACGAGAAGGTCGCCACCACGATCTTGCCTTCGGTGCTGGTGAAGATCTCCTCGAACGCGTCCTCGACCTCGGCCTCCGAGCCGGTGTAGCCGCGCCGGTCGATGTTGGTGCTGTCGCAGAACATCGCCAGCACGCCTTCCGAACCTAACTGGGCGAAACGCTGCAGGTCGAACGGCTGACCGTCGAGCGGGGTCTGATCGACCTTGAAGTCCCCGGTGTGCAGCAGTGTTCCTTGCGGCGTGCGCACGACGATCGCCACGCAGTCAGGCATGCTGTGGGTGACGCGCACGAACTCGAGCGTGAACGGCCCGATCGAAATGACCGAGCCGGGCGCGATCTCGACCGTCTTCGGTTCGAGCGCATGCTCTTCGAGTTTGTTCTTCACCATCGCCAGCGTCAGCGCCGTGCCGTAGACCTCGCCCTGCAAGTGCGGCAGCACGTAGGGGACACCACCAATGTGATCTTCATGCGCGTGCGTCAGCACCAATGCCTTGAGCTGTCCCTTGCGCTCTTCCAGGTAAGCGAGGTCGGGAACGATCAGGTCAACGCCCGGGAGATCCGCTTCTGGAAACATCGCGCCGGCGTCGATGACGATAGTCGTCTCCCCACACGAGATCGCCATCATGTTCAGGCCGAACTCGCCAAGGCCGCCAAGCGGCACGACATCAACTGGTGGCGCTCCGGCTGTAGAGCCGAACGCCGCGGACACACTCATGCGATATCCCAGCCAGACGGTGCGTTGATACGGACGCACGTCCAGGGAAACTAACCAGGCTGCCTAAGACCCGGGCGGGTCGTTTCGGCTGCCTATTCAGACCGCTGGGAGGGTCTGTGAAAAACAGGCGGGTTCGCCGGAAACTATAGCACAGCTTTCACTTACGGGCGTTCAAAGGCGGCAGCCAGGGCCGCCATTTCGGCCAGCTCAAGCGTTTCGGGGCGCCGCATCGAATCGATGCCGGCTGTGGCCAGCACTTCGGCCGCCTCGCACCCGCGATCCTGGGCGAAGGACTTCAGCGCGTTCGACACCGTCTTCCGGCGCTGCGTGAACATGGTCCGGACCATCCGGACAAAGAGTTCCTGGTCGCGGATGGCGACCTTCGGCGCTCGAAAGGCCAGGCGCACCACGGCGGACTGCACCTTGGGGGGCGGTCGAAACGCGCCTGGGGGGAGGGAGAGCACGCGCGTCACGTCGGCGTAGAGGCCCGTCAACACCGTCAGGACGCCGTAGTCGCCGGTCCCAACCTTGGCGACCAGCCGATCGGCGACTTCCTTCTGCAACATCAGCACCGCGTCGCGGGCGCCTGCCGTCCTGGCGGAGAACTCGAGCAGCTTGAACAGGATCGGCGACGAGATGTTGTAGGGGAGGTTGCCGACAATGCGAACCTGGTTGGATGGCCCCGGCGGAGCGCCAAGCCATTCGGTCACGATTGGATCGAGCTCGATCTCCAGCACATCGCCGGTCACGACCGTCACGCGAGCCAAGCCTTCCGCTTCGAGATCCGCGGCCAGGTCCCGGTCGACCTCGACGGCCAGCAGTTGGCGGGCCCTGGCCGCGAGCGGTCGCGTAATGGCGCCGCGCCCCGGCCCGATCTCGATCACGGCGTCATCGCTATCGATTCCCGAAGCCGCCACCAGCTTGGTGACCCAGGCGCTCTCAAGAAAATGCTGGCCGAAGCGCTTCCTCGTCTTCACTCGGACTCGCTCGCTGGAGGTTCGTCGTCTTCGATCTCGAGCTCCGGCGGGAACGCGTCACCTCGCCAATAGCGCTCCTCGATGTCCATGATCTGTTCTTCGCTCATGCCGAAGTAGTGGCCGAGTTCATGGATCAGCGTTTCGCCGATGGCCACGACGATTTCATCGGGATCGTCGTTGGCGTCGTCTTCAATCGAGAACTGGAAGAGCGTGATGCGATCCGGCAGGACGTTGCCGTATCCGAACCCGCGCTCGTTGAGCGGTGTGCCCTGGTAGAGGCCGAGCAGTTCTGAGGGCTCGTCGATGTCCATCTCGTCGAGCAATTCTTCGGACGGTTCGTCCTCGATCACGATGGCGAGGTTCCGCACCTTCTGGGCGAACTTGGCCGGAATCGTGTCGATGGCGTCTTCGACCAGTTCCCGAAACGCGTCTCTATCCACGACGTTTCGCCTTGCGCGAGGCAGAGGCCTTCGACGCCGTTACTTTCGTGGTCGCAGCGCGCCGGGTGGCGGGTTTCGCCACGGCTCCGGTGCGATAGAAATCGCAATCCGGACGCGCGTTGCAGATCTGGCAAGCAGGCTTCGGCTTGCAAATGCGCCGGCCGTGAAGGATCAGGCAGTCCGACGCCTTCGTCCACCGCGCCTTCGGCACCACATCGCAGAGTTGCGCTTCGACGCTGACCGGATCGTCGCCATGAGCCATGCCAAGGCGGTTGGCGACGCGGAGCACGTGCCGATCGACCGGCAGGCCGGGCACGCCCAGCGCGTGACCAAGCACTACGTTGGCGGTCTTGCGGCCCACTCCGGGCAACTTCACCAGGGCGTCCATGTCGGCGGGCACTTTGCCGCCGTACTCATCCACCAGCTGGTTCGCCATCCCCACCAGCGACTTTGCCTTCTGGCGGAAGAAGCCCGTCGACAGAATCAGCTGCTCGAGTTCGGCGGTCTTCGCCGCCGCCAGCGATCTCGCGTCGGGGTACTTCGTGAAGAGAGCCGGCGTCACGATGTTGACGCGCGCGTCCGTGGACTGCGCGCTCAGGATCGTCGCGACCAGCAGTTCGAACGCGTTACGATGCGCCAGCTCGGTGTCGGCGTCGGGATAGTGCCGCTCGAGCGCGTCGACGATGCGCGAGACGATCGCCTTGGTCTTCACCCTAGTGAATCGGGCCTTTGCCTTGCGGGATCGGCTGCGGGGCCTGCTGCTGGTGTGACTCAGAGAAGATCCGCATGTTCTCCTGGAGTGCCGCAATCAGGGTCGGCACAAACTGCACCGGCAGCACCAGCCGAGCGCGGATCGGCGCGCGCACCACGTGGTCGGCCTCGGCGTCGCGGATCTCTTTTTCCGACAGCGGCATCACCTCGCAAAAGGTGAGCGTGAAGTCAAAGGGCGTGTGATTGACCGCGCAGAAATTGGCGTAGGTGCGCGGCTCGTTGCCACCGTCCTCGGGGACGATGGTGAAGTTGATCTGTTTGCGGTCGGTCATTGTTTTGGCTCTGACCGAATTGTACCGCTAATACTTCCGCATCACTCCAACGACCACGCCCTGGATCTGCAGCGCATCCGGCTCGACGTAGATCGGCTGCATGGTGGGATTGGCCGGCTGCAGGCGGAAGCGATTGGTTTCCTTGTACAGCTTCTTGAGGGTGACGTCCTGCCCGTCGACCAGCGCAATAACCATCTCGCCGTTGTCCGCCGTCTTGCGGTCCTCGACCACGACCCAGTCGCCATCGCGGATCTGTTCGTCGATCATCGACTCGCCGCGCACGCGCAACACGTAGGTGTCGCGCTTGCCGTTGACCAGCGTATCGGGGACGCTGATCGTCTCGTTGCCGGCCACCGCTTCGATCGGCATGCCTGCCGCGACGTAGCCCAGCATCGGCAATTCGATCGCACGGCCGCCGGAGCGGCTGGGCAGTAGCTCCACCGAGCGGCTTCGGTTCCAAGCCCGGCGGATAAAGCCCTTGTCCTGCAGGTTCGTGAGGTGCTTGTGCACGGTGGCCAGGGACGACAAGCTGAAGCGCTCGCCGATCTCTTCGAGGCTTGGTGCGTAGCCATGCTGCGCAATGAACTCGTTGAGATAATCGAGAATCTCGCGTTGACGCTTCGTCAGTGGTTGCATATGCACCTGGGGCTCGTTAGCCTGTCGGCAGTTTCGCCGTCGGCGTGTTTACCGTTTCTTCGCCCTGAAGAGGAAGCGTAAACAAACAAAAGGCGAAAGTCAACGGGCCGAGTGAACGCGAACTTCCGTTACGCGATTCAACCTTCCGGAAACCAGCCGGTCTAAGCAGTTGAGGCCGGGACATGACGCATGACTCAGCGCTGGCATTTCGACCGTGGGCGGCGGCCATCGTGACGCCGATCGACGACGCCGCAGAGAAAGCCCTGCGCGACCTCGATGATGTCGCCCTGGCGACAGCCGCTGCCGCGGGAAGCCGCGACGCGTTCGACATCATCGTCGAGCGGCATCGCCGCGCCGTCTATCAGGTCTGCTTCCGCTTCATGAATAATCACGAGGACGCCAGCGACCTCGCCCAGGACGCGTTCGTGCGCGCGTGGCGAGGGCTCAAGAACTTCAAGGGACAGGCGGCGCTGTCGACGTGGCTCTATCGCATCGCGGTCAACACCTGCCTGAACAAAGTCAGCACCAAGCGCCCGGCCACCGAACCGATCGAGTCCACCGAACAGATGGCAGACCTGGCTATCGAAGGCGCCCAACAGCAGATGCTGCGCGAGGAGCGCGCCGCCGCGGTCCGGAAGGCGATTGCCGGCCTGCCCGAGAAGCAGCGCGCCACGCTGATCCTGCGGACCTACCATGACATGTCGCATCAACAGATCGCGGACACTCTTGGCAGTTCCGTCGGCGCGGTGAAAGCCAACTTTTTCCACGCGCTGAACAACTTGAAGAAGGCGCTGAGAACCGAGCCATGACGCACCTCACCCCAGACGAACTGATCGATGCCGTCGACGGTGTGCTGGCCGGCGAGCGCTCGGCGCATCTTGCCGCTTGTGAGGAGTGCCGCGCGCAGCTCGACGATTTGTCCGCGGTGCTCAACGACGCAAGGCAGGTGGCGGTGCCGGAGCCGTCGCCGCTGTTCTGGCAGCACTTGTCGGCACGCGTGAACGAGGGCATCGAGTCCGAGCCGGCTGGCGCCTGGCCTGGATGGCTGCGGTGGCAAGTACTGCTGCCGCTCGGAGCGGCGGCGATGGTCATCCTCGGCTTGATGATGGCCGTGCCCAAGCAGGATCCGCGGATCGCAAGCGCCGCGTACGAAGACGCGGTGGTCGAGCCCGGCCCGGCCGCTGACGACAACTGGGGCGTGGTCGCAACGCTGGTCGGTGATCTCGACCTGGATACCGCTGCCGCCACGGGCGTGATCGGGCCCGGCGTGGCTGACCGCGCCGTATTGGCGTTAACCGCAGAAGAGCAATTGGAGCTCACGCGCCTGCTTCAGGCCGAGCTCGCGCGAGCGAAATCATGAAGACCATCGTCCGTTACGTCGTCGTGTGCGCCCTGGTGGCGCTGCCATCTGTTGCGGCAGCCGGGCAAGGCCCCCGGGCTGTCCCGGAGCAGAATCCGCCGGTCCCGGGAGGCCGGCCGTCACAGCCGGGTGGCGGCGGACCGCTGCCTGGGCTTGGCAACGGCGACATGACCCCCAACGAGATCCAGCGACTCTTCGACGCGTACCTGGTGATGGAAGTCCAGCAGGCGTTGGACTTGAGCGACTCGCAGTACCCGCAGTTTCTCGCCAGGCTCAAGACGCTGCAGGACACGCGTCGCCGCAACCTGCAAGAGCGCAATCAACTGATGGCACAGTTGCAGCGCCTCTCGAATCCACGACAGCAGAGCCGGATGGACGAAGCCGCAATCAAGGAGCGGCTCTCCATGCTCCAGGAGCTCGAGGCCCGCAGCGCGGCCGAAATGCGCAAGGCTTACACCGGCATCGATGAAATGCTGAACGTCGTGCAGCAGGCACGCTTCCGCGTCTTTGAAGAAGCGATCGAACGCCGCAAGATCGAACTCTTGATGCGCGCGCGCCAGCAGAACCGCCCAAGACCACAAGTGCAGTAGCCAGACACGAGGGAGCCCCAAACGCAGCGCCGGCGACGGGCTGCCGGCTACTGGCTACTGGCTACTGTTAATATGCTGCCATGCGGGCCGCGCTGATCGCGACACTTCTGCTGGCAGGTTCGGCGTCAGCCGCCGACGTGCTGTCGCCGCAACTTGCCGCGGCTTTCGAGAAGAAGATCGTGCTCGTCCGCAAGCAGTCGGAAACCAAGGCGGCCAAGGAACGGCCAACCACCTTTACGCAGGCAGAAACCAACTCCTACCTGAAATTCAAGGCGGGTGACTTGATCCCAGTCGGCCTCACGCAGCCGGAGATCACTCTGCTCGGCAATGGCCGGATTGCCGGAAAGGCGATCGTCGATCTCGACGTCGTGCGCCAGAAGCAGAGCAAGGGTGGCTGGTTGGATCCCACCAGCTATCTGACCGGCAAGCTCCTGGTGACCGCGCGCGGCCGCGTCATTACCCAGAACGGCCAGGGCAGGGTGGAAGTCGAGAGCGCCGACGTGAGCGGCATCTCGATTCCGATGTCGTTCCTGAACCAGATGGTGAACTTTTTCACCCGAACGGCTGACAACCCCGGCGGCTCGACGCTCAACGACACCTTCGAGCTACCCGCCAACATCCGTCGCATCGACGTTCAGCCGGCCCGCTTCGGCGTCTTTCAGTAGCGCATGGCAGAGGATGTGATGCAGACCCTTCAGTTCCTGAAGGGCGTCGGTCCCCGCAAAGCGGCTGATCTCAAGAAGGCCGGGCTCAACACGGTTGAGGATCTGCTGTTCCGCTTTCCTCGACGCTATGAGGATCGCAGCCGGATGCAGTCGATCATCTCGCTGCGTCCCGGCATGACCGCCGCCATCACCGGCAAGGTGCTCAATGCCGGACTCGCGCACACGCGTCGCCCGGGCTTCAAGTTGTTCTCGGCGCTGGTGCAAGACGAGAGCGGGCAGATCCAGGCGGTCTGGCCCAACCAGGCTTTCCTGAAGGACGTGATCAAATCGCAATCGCGAATCGTCCTGTTCGGCAAGGTCGAGATCTGGGGCTCGCGCGGACTGCAGATTACCGATCCGGAATTCGAGATCGTGAAGGACTCCTCAGGGACCGCGGGAGACCAGGACGCCTCGGAGTCGCCCGACCCGCACCAGCTGCATACCGGACGCATCGTTCCGGTCTACGAACGTGCCGGGAGCGTCACGACGAACATGCAACGGAAGTTCGTGTGGCAGGCTCTCGAGCAGTTGCCTGACGCGGCCTTTGATCCGATTCCTGACGACATCCTGACGCGGGAGCAGTGGCCGGCGCGCAAAGCCGCCTTGTGGCAGACCCACTTCCCGGCGTCGGACACCAACGTCGACGACCTGAACGCATTCACCACGCGCGCGCAGCGCCGGCTGGTGTTTGAAGACTTCTTCGTCTTTCAGACCGGCCTCGCGTTGCGCCGGCACGAGAACGCCCAGGTGCGCAAAGGCCTGGTCGCCAAGGTGGATGATCGCATCCGTCAGTGCGCCCGCGCGGTCTTGCCGTTCAAGCTGACCGACGGCCAACGCGAGGCGCTCGCCGAGGTCGTGGCCGACATGCAGAAGGCCTGGCCCATGCAACGCCTGCTGCAGGGTGACGTGGGCGCCGGCAAGACGATCGTGGCGCTGCTGGCCGTCGTGGTCGCCATGGAGAACGGGTTCCAGGCCGCGTTCATGGCGCCGACTGAAATCCTCGCGGAGCAGCATTACCGGACGATCGTGAAACTCCTGGACGGCAAGCCCTATCGCGTCGCCTTGCTCACGGGGCGCGTCACCGCGGCGATGCGTCGCGATCTGCTGCCGGCCATCGAGCGCGGTGAGATCAACCTCGTGATCGGCACACAGGCACTGATCCAGGACCACGTCACGTTCAAGTCGCTGTCGCTGGTCGTGATTGACGAACAACACCGCTTTGGCGTGGTGCAGCGAGGCACGCTGGCGGCCAAGGGCCACAACCCCGACGTCCTTGTCATGACGGCCACGCCGATCCCACGCACGCTGGCGCTCACCGAATGCGGGGACATGGACGTCTCGGTGCTGCGCGGCCTGCCCCCGGGCCGTCAACCCATCCGCACCCTCGTGCGCGCCGACTCGCGCCGCGACGAAGTGTTCGCGATGATGCGCGAGGAGATCGGCCGCGGCCGCCAGGTCTACGTGATTTACCCGCTGGTCGAGGAATCCGCAAAGATCGACCTCAAGGCCGCAACCGCCATGTCGGAGCACATTGCCAGGGCGTTCCCCGACTGTACCGTCGCGCTGCTGCACGGCCGGATGAAGGGCGACGAAAAAGAAGCCGTCATGCTGCAATTCGGAGCGGGGAAGTTGCAGATCCTCGTCTCGACCACCGTCGTCGAAGTCGGCGTCGACGTCCCGAACGCAACCTTGATGGTGATCGAGCACGCTGAGCGGTTTGGCCTGTCGCAACTGCACCAGCTTCGCGGACGAATTGGCCGGGGGCAACACGCCTCAACCTGCGTTTTGCTGTACCAGGCGCCATGGACCGACGATGCGCGGGAGCGGTTGAAGGCCATGCAGGACACCTCTGATGGCTTCATCATCGCGGAGCGCGACCTGAAGCTGCGAGGCCCCGGCGACTTCTTCGGCACTCGCCAGTCAGGCCTGCCGACGCTGCGCGCCGGTGACCTGATGCGCGACGCCGATCTCCTGGAACGCGCCTACGAAGAGGC
>Ga0075471_10002321_pt1 | contig 12489 bp, 3 predicted proteins | sample DEB19_08_DNA_2_FD_74787 | JGI IMG/M metagenome (GOLD analysis project Ga0075471, IMG submission 74787) | Aqueous microbial communities from the Delaware River and Bay under freshwater to marine salinity gradient to study organic matter... | ecosystem: Environmental > Aquatic > Marine > Coastal ... | reverse complement strand
GTGTCTCCGCAAGGTATGGCCGGGGGCGGCATCGTTGCGCTTGCTGCTGGTGGTGATTGGAGTACGCCATCGCGTGATGTCACGCTCGCTAAGCCTTATGAGTTTGGCGAAAGAATTCCTGAACAAATGGACATCATCACGTACGTCAAACAATTTTTGCCTAACTTTGATCAACTGTCTCCGCAAGATAAGCAGCAGGTTCTTAGTGCTTACGATAGGCAATATAGAGCGGCACGTGAGCGTAGTAACCCGTCAAGGCAGACTGCTCCTGCGGCTCAAGCCGTAACGCCGGATAAACTTAATATGGCCGCTGCTTCGGCAGAACCATTTGGCGTGATCATGCCTGACACTCGTGCAGAACTTGATGCTGCTATGCGTCGATCTGCTGAACCCACACCTCCTCCTGCACCGGCTGCGGCGGCTCCTGCGCCTGCGCCTGCTGCGCGTCCAAGTGCGATTGCTAAACCGACATTGGCTGCTCCTGCCAAGCCAAAAGAAGACCAGTTCTCTAAGTATGAACTGCCCACACCTAAGGATGAGGCTACGCTTCGTGCAGAGCGTTTGGCGCGGCAAAAGGAAGAAAAGACTGGAGTATTCAGTCAAGCCGATGCCGATCTTGCTGCGTTTATCAAAGAACAAAAGGACAAGGGTGGCGACGAAAAGACTGCTTATAAGAACTTCTGGGTAATGACCGGCGCATCGTTGCTTGCTAACAAGAGTCCGTTCTTTACGCAGGCGCTCGGTGAGAGTGTTAGAGACAACTACGGCAACCTTGTTAAAGATCTCAAGCAACTTAAGGACGATTCAAAGGCGTTGCGTTTGCAGGAAATCCAACTTTTGCGTAGTCAAGAGCAGGCTAAAGAAACCGGCGCTAAGGAAGATCGTGACCGCGCAGAAAGTTTGCGTGATAAGTATCAAGCCACGGGTCTTAAGATTGCAGAACTTCGTAGTGGTATTGAACAGAAAGTTCTTGATCGTGCCAATGAGCGTACGATTGCCCAACTTCGCCAGTACGGTAACGAGCGCATGGCTGACCAACTCATGCGTATGTGGGACGCCGCACAGGAAGAAAAAGACCCTGTTAAGCAGAAGGAACTGATGTCGCGCTATCAATCCCGCTTGGCAGAAGCCAATACCATCATCAGTCAAACTACGGCTGGCGGTATCGGTGCCACGCAACGTGATGAGGCTGCGCGACGTAAGGCGCTTTCTGATGTTAGAAAGTCTGACGCCTACCTGCGTGATCAGAGCATTGCTAATAGTTCAACTCGTAACGAGCAAGAAAAAGCACAGGCACGGGCGCGTTTGCAGCGTATGGAAGATGAGGCTATGGGGGATATTGGCGGGCCTCGTGCCGGGGGTTATGTACCTGAAAGTGGTAACATTAGGAATCCTATCGACTTTACAACGCTGCCACGATAAGGTGTAGGTAATGGATGTACGCCTGCCAGACGGGACTGTTATTAACAATGTCCCGGACAACATTACTCAAACCGAGCTGCTTGCACGTCTCAAGAAAGCTGGGTATGACGTAGACGCAATGCTGTCCGGTAAAAAACCGGATGAAGCCCCTGCCAAGAAAGAGCCAGAACGCACGGTTGCTGGCTATGCCAAAGAAGCCCTCAAGGGAGTTATTCCCGGCCTTGTTGGCATGGGCGAGACTGCCGTCACAGGCGCTGCTGCACTTCTTCCGGAAGAGGCAGAACGGGCTATACGTAAACCGGTCGGTGAGTTTGCTGCTGGCGTACGTGAGACCTTTGCTCCTGCACCGGGATACGAAGACACTATTCCTCGTAAACTTGGTGAGGCGGTTGGCTCGACTATTCCGTTCCTGCCTTTGGGGGCGTTGGGGGCAGCGGGTCGCGTTGCTGCGGCAGGTCTTGGCGTTAGTGCTGGCGCGGGTGAAGCCCGTCAACGTGCAGAACAAGCAGGTGCTACCGAAGGCGAACGTGGTGCCGCAACGGCACTTGGCACCATACCCGGTGCGTTGGAGTCCTTACCTCCTGTACGTATCTTACGTCGTTTTGGTTTTGGCGACGAAGCAGTAAAAGAAGTCGCTGGGCTTGTACCGGCTCTTACTCGTGTTGCCAAGGCTGGCGGTGAAGAGGCACTCCAAGAAGCAAGCAGCCAAGTGTTGCAGAACCTCATTGCCAAGGGCGTATACAAGCCCGATGAGGCAGTGCTTGGTGGAGTGGGCGAAGCCGCTGGGCTTGGCGGTGGAGCAGGCGCAGTTGTAAGTGCGATTGCCGAACTTGCTTTGGGCCGCAGACTGCGCGGGGCTGAACCCGCAACTGCAGAAGAAACACCTCCACCTCCAGAAGCTGCGCCTACAGCACCCGAAAGAGTTGAAACCCCGCCTACCGCCCCTCAAGAAGGCGCTGACCTTGAGTCACTTATTGGTGGCGAATTTACGGATACGGAGGTGCCAAGTGGAAGGAGAGGACGTGCAAGAACTGCTGAGCAAGCTGTCGCTGACGCAGGTGGAAGAGGCGTTGATGTGTCTGCACAACGACCAGCAGCCGGTGAATCAACAGTTGAAGGAGTTGGAACTGAGGGATTGGTGCCTACTCCACAGCCTTCTGTGCAGTCTGTTTCTGGAGAAGAAGTTGTCGAGCCTGCACTAGAAGAAGTTACGTTTGATACCGGCGATACTTATCGTGGTGAACTTGACCCCAAGGGCAGGATGGCTGGGCGTGGTACTTATACCTACGCAGACGGCAGCGTTTACGAAGGTGAATTTAAAAATAATAAGTTTCACGGCGAAGGCGTATTTACAGATGCTGATGGCACTGTCATGCGCGGTAAGTTTAAGAATGGTAACTTCTTAGAAGAAACTGCGGCACCGGAAAAAGTTGAAGAAGTAGTTACTGAAGAAGCCCCGGCTGAAGAAAAGCCTGCGGCTCCCGAACCGTTGCCTTCACTTAGCATGGACGCTACAGATGAAGAGATTCAACGGTATGTCGAAGCCCTTGATCGTCGTAAGGGTGTAGTTAAAGCCAATCCGCAGATTAGTGCCGAGACTAAAAAGTTCCTTGCCTCTGCCGGTAAAAAGAAAAAGCGTAGTGCTATTAGCAGCATTGCCGCATTGATGGCGGAGAATGCTCCGACAGAATCTGAAGCGATTGATTACGTAGAAAGCAGTGTTGATCCGCTGAGTGGTAGTAAAGAAACTATCAAAGCGGACCCAAACATGAACGTCAAGCGCATGGCTAAGTTGGTTGGGCCGCAAATATACGGCGACCCTTCTAACATGAGCGTCGTCACGGTCAAAGAAATTCTACAGAACTCGTTTGACTCAATTAAAGGCATGATTGATAACGGGGAGTTGGAGAAAGGGCGAATTAATATTACCGTAAACCCGGATACCCGCGTTATCAATATGACTGATAACGGTCGTGGTATGACGCCTCAGTTGTTAGGGACAAGATTTCTTGAAATAGCTGGTACGGGTAAAGACGCAAGGACGCCGTCTGGTGGTTTTGGTATTGCCAAGATGTTGTTCTTGTATGGCAATAAAGACATAAAAGTCACTACAATGCGCGACGGTAAAGTCGCTGAAATGGCTACTAATGGGCAGCAGTTGTTTGATGCGCTTGAAGATAAAAGTCAAGCACCAGATATTTATATTCGTAAGCCTACGGAAGAAGATGAAGCCATGTTCCCGGAAGGGCATGGCACTAATATTGTTTTAACCATTCCAGAGGATTTTGACGACGCTCAAACTGGCACCAAGAAAGAAATATATTTTGCTCGCCACCCCGATTCAATAGACCCATTAGTACAAAGTCCGCTATTTGCGGATATTGATGTTACTTTTCAAGACGCCAGATATGATTGGTCTAAGCAAACTGTACCAATCGGTAGTGCTTTTCCGTACGACAAATATTCTGAATTTACGAATGTTAAATTTCCGTGGGGCACAGCGCGTGTTTATGTAATGCCCGATGCTGAAGGTAATCGGTGGGGCGGAGAGAATATGCACATCCTGTCTAACGGGTTGTACCAATTCTCACAGTCTGTAAAGAAAAATCCATCGCAACTTTTGTCAGATAATGTACCGTATACATTTTATGTAGATATTAAACCTACCGTTAAACCAGAAGATAATGGATACCCATTTACTTTGAACCGTAAAGGGTTTACTGAAGAGGCTGAAAAAAACTTTGCTAAGGTAAGAACCTACATAAATGCCCTTTTTGCTTATAAAGAAGCAAATGAGTCCGCTAAGTCTTTTGGTCAACTGCAATACTTTGATTCTGAGAACTCGCTTAGTCCGCCAGTAGATATCAAGCCGACTGTACCGCCTGCTGAGGTTTCGATCCTCGGTATTCAAGAAGGCGATAAAGTAACTGTTGAAGACGGTAAATTATTTGTACGTGGTAAAGAACTACCTGAACTTACCCCGGATCAACTGCGCGAAGGTATTCCCGACGCCAGTAAGTTAAAAGTTGACCCCAGCATGATTGACCCTAACAGGGTCATGCTGCATGACAATCTGATAATGAAGGGTACGGGACAGCCTTTCAGCGACTACATGCGCGAACAGTATGGTTCTGCGTACGATAGGTTCTTGTACGAGATTGGCGATGTATTCCTAGACCTTAGGAACGAAGTAGCAGAATTGCTTGAATACCCGGAACTTCGTACTGAAGGCGTGGGTATATCTATGGACCCGGAATACCGTGGCGTATCTATCCGGTTGCCATTTAGCGGATCTTTCGTAAACCCGTTTGCTACGCGATCTGTAAATCCTGTTGAAGCTGCATATGGTTCGTTGGGCACGATGGTCCACGAACTAGCGCACTTTAAAGTGCGAAGCCATAACGCTGATTTCCCAGCGGAAATGCAGTTCATAGATTACAAGATGCAGGCTAATAAGAAGCAGCGGTGGGATGCTTATCAAACGAAACTCGTAAGTACGTTTAATAAATACCAAGATATATTTGAACATGGTTGGAGACAGCTAAATGAAAACCGAAGTGTTGAAGCTCGTGGAGAGCGCTTCAAAGATGGTAGCCGGGAAGACACAGGCAAACCTGAGGATGAAGGCGTATCTGCAAGCGAGCGCGGACCAAGCGGAGCAGGACGAGCCGGGGAACGAGTACAGCCGTCTGCTAAACGTGGCGGTAAATCTGCTGGAAAGAGGGGTGCGCCCGGAAAACGTGGCAACGCAGATGCAGGCAAGTCTAAGGTAGCCCCTGCTCGCGTATCTGCCGAGAAAGACGTTGCTGAAACTATTAGCAACCGTAAGAAGGCTATTGCTTCTAAGTACACCAAAGAAGGCTTGGTCAAGCGTATCCGCAAGTACCTGTGGGGCGATGAAGCCGGTGCTAACCGCTTAGATCTTTATGAACGTACCGTTAAGACGTTCCAAAATGAACTACGTCCGTTGGAGGAGTGGGAGCGTAACCTCCGTCGTTCTGGCGATACCATTGTTGGTTTACCGGGATTCAACAACATCTATACCCTCATAACCAACGCGCAAGATAAAGCCGCGTTTTATTCATCCATGCTTCTTAAGCGTCCGATGGATAGCGTGCATAAAGGCATCGAAGCATACGCACGTATGCGTAACATTAGTTCCGAAGATGCCTTGGAAGAACTTGACCGTCTGCGCGTAATCAAGCACGAACCGGAGCGTAGGCAAGTATTGTTCATTCTTACTGCCCCGCTCAGTAAGAAGCGCCGTACATTTAAAATGGCAAGTGGCAAGACGATGCGTGCCAGCCCTGCCGAAATACGCAAGATGATCTTGGAGCAACTTGTTAAGCCGGGGGTGCGACTGAGTCCCGACAAGAGCCAAGCCCTCCGCACGGCACTTAATTTAATCGTTGCTGACAAGAAGAACCTTGATCCGCTTGGCGATAGCCCGATAGCAAAGGAAGGCCGACCGCTTTCTACTGATATCAACTCAGCAGACTACAACGTCTTTGGTGGCTATACCCCGGAATTTGTTAAGAAACTATCTGCGGATTACGACAGACTTGGGCCTAACGTCCGTGGGGCCGCTGAGAAAGTATTGTCGGCATTGGAAGAAGTGCAAAAGCGCACTCGCCAGCTAAACCAAGAAGGTAGGTATTGGTCTAACTCTGTTAGCAACATCGTAGATTTCTACGGGTTCAAGTTCTACACCCCGTTCAAGGGACGTAGCGGCACGGAGCGTTCGGCTATCACCGATCCTAATGACCGTCGCATCAGCGGTGAGTTTGCACAGGCCGATCAAGCGATGGAAGGTCGTGAATCGGAAGCAGATAACTCCGTTCTCCAAGACTTGTCAGATGCCATGTATGCAGCGGCTCGTGCTGGTCGTGCAGGTGTGACTGAAGCGGTGAAGAACGCTATTGAGCAAAAACATATCAAGGGTGAGAAGATCGCTACGATCACGCCCGCTCAGCGTTATCTTGACCGCGAGTTTGATATGCGCCCCTACAAGGGTGACGACAAGATCTTCCACTATGACAACGATGGCAACATTGAAGTTTATAAGATCTCTCCAGTTGACCGTAAGCTGCTAGAGGCCATCCGTCGTCCATATCAGGAAACTAACTGGGCCGTGAAGATGGCTAACGGGTTGACTGGATTCTTCGGGCAGATGCACACTCGATTTAATCCGTCGTTTGCCCCGCTCAACTTCCCTCGTGACGTATTCACCAACTCGTTGACTATCGCTAGCGACCTTGGTGGCAAGCAAGCGGCTCGGTACTTTACCGACGCTCTACTCACTAACGTCATGAAAGGTGGGCTTAGAAAGTCTTATAAGATCTCGCGCATGATAGCTGCGGGCGATGAAGCAGGACTTAAAAGACTTGCTGCCAAGAGCGACTTTGCCCGCGATACGTTGGAGTATCTGGAGAAGGGTGGACGTACCGCCTACCAACAGGCATACAACATCAGCGCCCAAGCGGATACCGTCAGCAGGAATCTGAACCGTAGTGGCGTTGTTGCTGCCACGCAGAAGGGGCTTGAGTCTGTTGCAGACTTGATGGACTCGTACAACGATGCGTTTGAATTCACTAACCGCGTTGCTGCGTATACGATGGCTAGGAACAATGCCGAAGCCACGATGAAGCAAGAGTTTAAGCGCCGTAACAACCGTGCGCCTAACGCTACTGAACTTGCACAAATCAAGGAAGCCGCCAAGGAAGAAGGCAGTACCCTCGCTAAGAACCTCGCCAACTTCAGATTGGTGGGTACGGCAGGTAGAGAAGCCGGTGCGTTGTTTATGTTCTTCCGTACTGCGGCTACCGGTGCGGCACGTGCGATTGATTCGATGCTCCCTGCACTTGTTAGCTATGAGACTGCGTTGGCTCGTGCTCCGGAATCTGTACGTAAGAACCCGGAATCAACACGGCGGTTCAAGGCAAACTACGAAGCCAACAAGAAGCGAGCCATGTGGACTATGTTCATCACAGCGGCAGCGGGTGCGTTCTTGTACGAACTGGGTCTTGCGTTTGCCGACGATGATGAGGAAGGTCGTAACCGTGTCGCTACCGATGATATGGCACGATGGACTCGCTATGCCCGTATGCCTGTACTTGGTAAGGACACGTTCCTACAGATACCGTGGGGCTTCGGCATAGCGGCGTTTGGTGCATGGGGCGCACAAGTAGCGGCGGTTGCTCATGGCAATAGCGCACCTAAGGACTTTGCGGCAAACGGCATCAACATTGCGTTTGACTCGTTCATCCCGCTGCCTAAATCAAACATTAACGTATTCGATAACTTCGCCGGGTTCTTGGTTGACTCCGTTGCGCCAACATCCATACGTCCGTTCGTAGAGTATGCGATGAATACCGATAACCTCGGTAACGATATCTACAACAGTCGTCAGAGCCGGTACAGCGATGTCTTTACTGGCGGCAACAATATCCCAGAGTTCTACAAGAATCTTGCTAAAGACTATTATGAGATAACCGGATTTGAAGTAAGTCCTAACACGATTTACTTCTGGACATCCAACTACGCTGATGCCTTGAGCCGTGTTGCAACGTCTGTTTATGACTTACGTATGTTCGCTAGCGGGCAACGTGAGTTCCGTAGCGTCGACGATTTGGACAAGGTTGTGCCGTTCATTGATAGTTTCATTGGCACGAAGTCAAACTACGATGCGCGTCAGTTCTCTGCCGTTGAGAAGCAGATTAAAGAGAAGGAGCAACGTCTCAACTCTATCAAGAACCGACCGGATGACTATGTAAATTACGTGGATAAGAATCCGCTTGATAAAGAAATCGTTGACTCGTACAACAGGCAGATAAACCAACGACTCAAAGCCCTGCGCGAAGAAGCCAACTACATCCGTACGACCTCTGAACTAAGCCCTCAAGAAAAGCGGGACATGCTCAAGGACAACACCCGGATGCAGAACATGGCTAAACGAGACATCATCGACTCGTTCAAGATTTACTACGGTATAGAACCTAAGTAACCCGCCATACCCTCACGCCAAGGTGTCCATCCTTGGACGAAGCGAAGATCTTTACTTTGATCTTTGCAACCTTGGCGCGGGAATCTATTACGTGGATCATCTCCGCAGGACGAAGTGTAGGCACGAAAAAACTGTCGCCTATCTTCATGAATTCAAACGGGAAGACCCACTCGGGTTCATGGAGTCTTAGTGAGTTCATTGACCAGAGAGTCTACGTTATCGGTCTTGAAAGCGTACACCCAGATCGGATGGAACGCAGAGCCGCCCTTCCAACCTGCACCAAGCCGCTTCTTCTCCACGCCCACCATGAGTTTGTCGTTTTTCATCACTAGTTCAAACTGACGGGCGCTGATGCCGCGCTCCGCTAGGAACTTCTTGAACTCGGTGCGGGACACGTAGTACATCCCAGTATCAATTTCAATACGACCGATTAACTCACGAGGCTCGTACGTGTTGATTACCTTGTCGCCATCGAAGCACAAGAACGAGGATTGGTGGTTGTTACTGTACTCACCAAGCAGGGTCTTATAGTCAGACGGCGCGATCTTCACCGTGCTATCACGAATGTCTATCATCTTGGATACAACTTTGGTATATACGTTGTCCAAATCAACCTCGATGATGCCTGCTTCCTTTACCAACTCACCGGCAGTAAACGTAGCCACAACAAGGTTCTCGTAGAACCGATACGAAGTGTCAGTACCGAAGTCGGCCTTGAACCTGTCGTGCCACTTCTTCATACGCAGGATGATGTCGTCGTCACCCATCTTAAACACATACTTAATGAATTCAATACCGGCATGACCGTAGTTGTATCTAAACTCGTTGAAGATCTCACGACCAAGGTTAGGGTTAGCCACCAGAGCGTTGGGCCGTTCGATGTGAAACTCTACAAGGCGAGCGACCTCACCGTCCGGGCTAGCCTTGACCATCTGCAACTTGTCGTAGATTGGTTGGTTCGACGTAAGGAACGCGATGAGCGAGGCAGTCATCTCTAGGTCTCGTTCAGCGTTGACCGAAGACTGCATACGCATCTTGGCCTTACCTTGCGAGATGCGGTGAATGAGCCGGGACAGATCGTCTGGCTTAGCGTTGGATGCCTCGTCAATCCCAAACATGATGTTCTTGAGATTCAGCAGACGCCCGATGAAGGCGTTGTCTGTGGAGTTACCATCCACCACGCTGAGTTCTTTTGGGTCACCCCACACCGACAACCCTGCGTACATCGCACCCGTCTTAGCGTTGCCCGACTCTGGACTAGTGAACGATACGACCACACCGCTAGTAGAAGTGAACCGCATCAACGGGGAGCCGAACCCGCACAGTAGTCCGAACATGTGCATCTCAAAGCCCTTCTCATTGAGCGCGTTGGCAGACTTCTTCCAAATCTCGTAGTCGCCTGTCGGATTAAGTAGTTTAGAAATGTTACGTACCAACGGGCTAGCGGATGCCTTGTGAACGTCTCCGTTCTTAGTGATTTCGTTAAGCCCGATAACGAACGCATCGTTGCGCTCTGTCCAACCCATTTGCATGTGCATAGTTTCTGCCTTGTCCTTGCTTTGGAGATACTGATTCCATTTGATCAAGTAACTCATTAGATGATTGATATGCTGAGGTATAAACGCCACGCTGTTGGCACTCAGCGCCTTTCTCAATAGATCTACTGCATACACCGATGTCATTGGCAACACGAACTCTTTGGTAGGGTCGTGCTTCATGATGTGCCGCATAAGCAGACATTCACCCTCAGACGGGCTGAACATACGCTTGATAGGCGCAAGGTCATTGATGCTGATGCAGATAGGCTCTTCCTGCTCCTTGTTGCCTTCTTCATCTACTGTCGGAGCCGGGGCGTAGTAGATGCCGCCATTCAGTCCTCGTACGTACGGTTTGAGGTACGGCGGGAAGAACGGAACAACTTTGGAATCCTTTTCGATCCGAACTGTGTCCTCCGGACTAATCTCTTCGACGGTTGGTGCTTCGGCAAGTCTTCTACCAATAGCGAGAGGATTAGTGATCCGTCCTCTAAATGGGCAACCTTCGCATCCACCGGGGTTAAGTGACTCAAACTTATCGCATGCGAAAGGTTTTCCAAAAGCCTGTTCAGATTTTCTAATTGTGGTTTCACGGTTGTACTCGGGGTGGTCTTCGGACATTAAGTGGATGGCGGTTTCCCAATCCGTGCAATGCCTTGCGATGGAAAGCCCTGCGTACCACAACGGTTCCTCAAGAGTAGCGGCGTTCGTAAGTACATTACGAATTTGGTTGCACCCGTTACCCTCAAGGCTCTTCTCGGCAATCTCTTGGAACGTGGTTTGGAAGTTATCCAACCGCGCAATCTGCTTAGTATCTTCATCCAATCCTTTCGGGATTAGATCTAGGATAGATCCCGTCGTAGTTTCAACTTCACCAAGATACTCCTTGAACATGTCAAACGAGTATTCGGGAAAATCGGTATCCAAGAACTTCGTCGGTTGTGGCTCTTCCTTCTTGTAATTAAACGTATCGGGACACCGCAATACACGTGCAGCATCTGCCGTAACCGCAGGGTCAATCTTGAGATGGTCTAAGCACAGTTGCTTGAACTTGACCGCATACGCCTTCCAGATTTCTGTTGGCACATCTTGGTCTAAGATCCAATACGCATGCACCCCGCCACCCGAATCAACACGCACGGGGGGAGGCAACTCCTTCAGACGTACAAAGTCATCCAGATCTGCAAGGGCTTCTTCCTTGCTTTTATATTTCTTGTCGCTATCGCCAACGTCAAGATCAACGAAGAACGACCGACAGTAGAGTGCGAACTCAGCCTTACGGCTATAGCCGCTAAAAGAATTTAGTGCAACGAATACATTCTGTTCATCCTCTTTTAAGCCTTCAACTGTATTGATCAAGTCGCCTAGCGTTTCTGCAAACAGGTTTACAACCTTTCCTTCACGGCTGATTCCGGTTACACAGTAAACGCCCTGCGACGGTAATGCTTTCTCATAAAATTGTTTTATCATGACCGCACAGATAAAAAAGGCGGGGTGGGAAGTCCCCCGCCAAAACAGAATTACTTATGTCGCTTAGACCATACCGCCACTCAAATCGCGGAGGTACAACTTGGCGTCAATGATGGTAGCGGCAGGGAGTAGCCCTTCCTTCATGTCTTTCTCCACAAGATCAATGAAGGTTTCTACTCGCGCTCTGCGCTCCTCTCGGACGCCCTGTCCACGAAACCATGAATACACGGTAGTTCGTGAAGTCTCAAGCACCTTAGCGACATAGGCCGCAGGGAGGTTAGCCTCGACACATATCCTGCCAAGTTTCACCCCCAAACGAGTAGGGTCGGCTTTCTGTAGGTCGAGAAGAAACTTGTAGTCATAAGAACGAGGCATGATGACTCCTTACTTCTTTGACCACTTCTTCACGACATCCGAAACGTCAGCGGCAGGAGCGGCTTCTGCGGTCTTACCCGTATCACGCACCTTCGGAGTCTCCTCCTTTGCCTCAGTCTCGTCGGTCTGGAAGACAGTTAATTTCACAGCCATCTCAGCGGCCTGCGACTTACCCTGTTTGATGATCGTCTCAACATCGTCAGCAGGAACTGCCGCAACAGGCGAGAACAACAACTTCGGCGCGGTAGCCTTAGTGTCGAACTGCATGCGCGTGATCAAGCGACCGGCAGAGATGTTGTTATTAGCAAGCATCTGAATGTACGGACGGAAGGGCCACTTGCCGCCTTCTTCCTTACCAAACGCCGACGTAGCAGGAAGAATCAACTGCATAACATCGCCATCGGGATTGTTCGGAAGAACAACCGCAGTACGCCACGACAAACGGCATGCCGCACCCGTACCACCTTGACCGGAACCCTTGACAGCCATCGGGCAAGTCTCGCAAGTCTTGCTAAGCGGGTTCTTTACTTCCGCATCGGGAGTCTTGGAGTCCGACGACCAACAAACCGGAGCCGTCTTCTCGCCTTCCTTGAAGGAGTCAGCGTAGTAAGTACGAGCGGGATTGTGAGCCATCTTCACAAAGATCACGTTCAAGTGACGGTCATCAATGGAAGAGACTTCTTT
>Ga0075471_10002319_pt1 | contig 12492 bp, 6 predicted proteins | sample DEB19_08_DNA_2_FD_74787 | JGI IMG/M metagenome (GOLD analysis project Ga0075471, IMG submission 74787) | Aqueous microbial communities from the Delaware River and Bay under freshwater to marine salinity gradient to study organic matter... | ecosystem: Environmental > Aquatic > Marine > Coastal ... | reverse complement strand
TGTCCGCGAGCACGAGCGGGTCTTTGCCGGGCGCGCCGGGCGAGTTGTTCCACAGGCCGCCGGAACCCTTATTGGCTCCAAGCTTGAACTTGGCCTCCTCGGTGTAATCCCAGATCTGCACCTGGGGCACGCCGCGCAGGTAGATGCCGCTGTCCGCCTTGGGGACGGTCTTGTATTCGAGGTGCAGCTCGAAGTCGCCGTAGTCCTTCTCGGTCGTGGCATAAGCACCGAACCCATCATTCACCAAGTCATCGCCCTCGATATACCAGTGCGGCTTGCCGGTCTTGCCGATTTCCATCATGGACCCCTTCTGATCGGGCGCGGTCCACTTCTTGATCTGCTCCGCGCGCTGTTCCGGCGTCATGGCCAGCAGCTTGCGATGATCAAAGGTGCTGCCGCCGCGCCAGCCCTTGAGATCCTTGCCGTTGAAGAGCGCCGTGAAGCCGGGCGGCGGCTGGGCGGCGAAGGCGGTGGCGGTGAAGGCCAGCGCGGCCAGGGACGTGACAGCGAGGTGGCGAAGGAAACGGAGCGGTGGTTGGTGCATACGTGTGCGGCGTTGTTAGACAAATGACGCCCGCAAATCAATGCCGGGCGTGTGAGACGGACGGACCACAGCGCGCCCAGATTCAGCGCCAGCCGAAATCATTCTTTCAATCTCAGCAGACCTATCAGGGTGCGCTCACCCTTCCGGGTCGGGGCGAAGCACCTTGGGCAGCACGCGCACCGCCCAGAGCAGCAGCCCAGCAATCCAGCACAATGCACCGTAGAGATAGTGTGACACCATCGTGCTGGGGACGACGTCGCCCGAAAGCCGGTTGAGCAGGCCCAGCAGCATGAGCCCCGCCGCCACCGTGATGGGCGCGTGGAACCGATCCAACTGTGCCCGCTCACCGCTGTGACCGAACACCACGCGCGTCGCGACCCCCAACGTGATGAGGCCAAAGCCACTGATCAATTCAACGTGCGACATGGCCACGCGCCAGCCGGGCAGCCAACCGGAGGCCAGCACCCCCAGTGGCAGGCTGGCGAGCCCGACCACCAAGAGCCATTGCACGCCATTCCAAGTCCAGCGGAGCCGCTCCAAAGGCAGTTCCCGCCAGAGAAAGCCGGCGATCAATGCCGTCCGCACCGTGACTGCCGTGCGGGTCCAGCCTGCGGCTTCCAAACCGTAGCTCGCAATAATGAGCGCCCCGACAAAGCCGGCAAACCGGGCCGCTGCCAGCCACTCGGGTGTCACGATGACAGAAGGCGCAAACTTCCGGCGCACGCCCAATCCGAGAAACCTCGGCAGCAAAAAGCCGCCTGCCCCCAGCACGCACAAAAGAACAAAGGCATGGTAGCTCAGCAGGCGTGCCAGCAGCTCAAGCTCGGGCGGCAGCTCCCAGCGTCGCGCCGCCAGATGCAGCCCGGCTCCCACCGCCGCGCTGGCGAAAGACAGCCCCACCAGCACAAAGCTCGGTGGCGGCAGATCAAGCTTGGCGTGGCAGCGGCCTTTCAGAACCGCGAACCAAAGGACCAATTCCCCCAGAAACGCCGCGTCGCCCCAGCTTGTCGCGCCGGCCGCATGGGCAGCCACATTTACCGCGAAGAGCGCGAGCAGCGGAAAAACCTCCTTGGCCGTGAGCGTTGGAACTTCCAGGAGCCTAGGCAGCGACGTGCCGAGAAAGCCAAAGATGAACCCGCCGAAGAAGCCCTGCACCATCAGCCGCGCGTGGGCTGTGCCGGGATAATCCGCCGTCCAGCCCAGCAACAGCGGCACCCAGAGCCCCACGCCGACAAGCCCCGCCAGCGTCGCCGCCGGGAAGAACAGGCGGAACGGCTCGCGGTGCAGACCCCCGAAGCTAATCCGATGGGCAACGGCAGGCATCTGCCCTTCACGCTGCCGCGCACGACGGGGGCAACGCAAGGGCGCAGTGGGCGACGGCGGAGATGCGTTCGACATGACTGGTCACGCCGGTGGAACCAGCACCGGGCAGGCAAACCGTGCCCGCAGCCCGCCCGAGACACTCCCCGCCACTTGGCCGCTTGTGCCCGCCGGTTGCGCGCCCTACTCCTGCACGCGCACGCCGTGGGACTTGAGCTTGGTCACGGTGGACTTGCCAGCGCTGCTCAAGGGGTTGCCAGTCAGGTAAAGATTCAAGAACGGCGCAAACCGCTGCTCGCCATCGGCATCGCGCTTCACGATAGCGAGCAACGGACCGAGGTCCGCGAGCTTGTTCCGTTCGACGAACAGGTGGTTGAGATTGCGCACGCCATCGAGGCCGGACAGGTCACTCAATCCCGTGTCGTTGAGCGACAAAGTCCCCAGCCAGGCCAGATTGCCCAAGCCTTGCAAGCCCGTGACGAGGTTGCCGTCGAGATAGAGCGAGGCCAGCCGGCGGAGCCCAGTCACGGGTTTGATGTCGGTGATGACATTGCGTGAAAGGTAGAGGCTGGCCATGTTCGTCAGTCCGGCCAGGGCGGAAATGTCCTTCACGCGATTGCCGGACAATTCGAGGTATTGCAGCGCGTAATCCTCCTTCAACGCGCTGACATCCTCGATCTGGTTCTCCGCCAAGTTCAAATACTGGAGTCGAGAAAGACCTTTGAGCGGAGCAAGGTTCTTGATCTGATTCTTCGCAAGATCCAACGCCGCGAGCGCGCGGCATTTTTCCAAACCCGTCAGGTCCGTGATGCCTAGGCCCTTGCCATCTACAGTGGAGATGTTCTCGACATCCTTCTCGGTGATGGGCTGGTCGTTGTCGCGCTTCTCGAAAACCGCCCGTCGGACGGCCTTTTCAAGATTCTTGTCAGGAAAAATGGAGACTGCCTTGGCCGGCGGTTGCGCTTCCTTCTTTTCCTGCGCGGGGGTGGTGGAAACGGCGGCCAGCCAGATGACGGCCGCCACGGACATCAGGGGTTGGAATGACGTTTTCATGGTCCCTCAAAAAATAAACCCGTGGAGAATTTTCCAGAAAAATTTGCACCCACAGCCCCCCGCTCGTCATGGTCCATTGAGCTATGACCAAGACTCCAAGCGCCAACCCGTCGCTGCTTGCTTGCGCTACCTTTGCGACCAGACACACCTGACTTTGATTCCCGCCTTGCGACCTCCGCGGCGGAGTTTCTGACCTGTCGCCAACATTGGGAACCGATTCGTCGGCAACGGATGCTGAAAACGCCCGCAGATTTGGCGGACTGAGTGCGCTTACAGCAGATCCTCGTTGTCCCGCACCTGCAAGTCTGGCGGAGCCTTAAAACTGGCCGTGCAAGAAGGGAGTTCAGAGCAAAAATTTCTTGGTGGCGCGGGGCCGGAGGGTAGTCTCATGCGCATAAGTCATGTTCCCAAGCCAGGCACATCATCGCAGCTCGAAACACGGCCTAAGATGGGTGAGCTGGATGACGGTCCTGATCGCGGGGATGGGTTTCGGCAGTTGGGTCACAGTGGAAGCGCGGGCAGCCGATCCCGGCGGCAAGCCATCGAATGACGCCGCCCGGCTGCTGCTCTCCCAGCACTGTCAGAAATGCCACTCGGGGCCCAAGCCGAAGGGCGACTTCCAGATCGAGAGCCTCTCGCCGGACTTTTCCGACCGGAAGAACCGCGAGCTGTGGCTGAACGTGATGGAGCATCTCATGACCGGCGAAATGCCGCCGAAGGACAAACCGCGTCCGCCCGCACAGGAGGCCCAGGCTGTGGTGAAATGGATCAGCGAACGCGCCGGCGCGGCCGAGCTGGCCCGACGGGCCACGGAAGGCCGGGTGGTGCTGCGGCGGCTGAACCGGGCTGAGTATGCGAACACCATGCGGGATCTGCTCGGTGTGGAAGTTGACCTGACTGATCTGCTGCCCTTGGACACATCGGTGAGCGGCTTCGACAACAGCGCCGAGGCGCTCCACACGTCGTCATATTTGCTGCGGAGCTACCTCGATGCCGCCGACCGCGTGCTGAACGAGGCCATCGCCAACCAACCGCAGCCCTGGCTGCTCAAGAAGCGGTTCGACATCCGGCAGGAAAAGTCCGTCAAGCCCACCGGCAGTGTTTACCGGCATGTGGACGACGGCGTGGCCATTTTCGCTTCCTGGGAGTCCGCTAACATTCGCGTCACGATGTGGAACTTCCGCAGCCACGTGCGCGGCAAGTATCGCTTCCGCATCTCGGGCTACGGGTTTCAGAGCGAGGGCAAGCCGGTAAACTTCCGCGTCACCGCCGGCACGCTCAAGGAAGTCACCGAGGAACGGCTGATTGATTACTTCGCCGTGCCAGCGGACAAGCCGACGGTCATCGAGTTCACCGAGCAACTGGAGCCGGAGAACCGCATCCGCATCATCGCCGAGGGTCTGCCTGCGCTGCCACCGGCAGTGGAGAAGGTGGGAGCCGACAAATACAAGGGGCCGGGCTTGGTGATTCAGTGGGTGGATGTCGAAGGGCCGCTGATGGAGTCGTGGCCGCCGCCGAGTCACAAGGCAATCTTCGGCGATCTGAAGCAGGCTGTGGTTCCCAGCCCGAGCGATCCCAAACGCATGGAAGTCGTGTCGTCTCAGCCAATCGTGGATGCCGAGCGGATTCTACGAGACTTTGCGCGGCGGGCGTTTCGACGCACGGTAACGGACGAAGACATCCGGCCGTTCCTCGCGCGCGTCAAAACCCGACTGGAGCAGAATTATTCCTTCGAGCAGGCAATGCGCGTGGGTCTCCGCGCCGTGCTGGTTTCACCGAGCTTCTTGTTCCTGCGCGAGAAGCCCGCCACCGCCAGCGCGCCTGCCCCGGCCAGCGTGCCCACCCTCGACGACTTCGCGCTGGCCAGCCGGCTCTCCTACTTCCTGTGGAGTTCGATGCCGGACGAGCCGCTGTTCAAGCTGGCCGAGGCGCGCAAGCTCCGCGAACCGGGCGTGCTCCGCGAGCAGGTCGAACGGATGCTGCGCGACCCCAAGGCCAAGGCCTTCACCGAGAACTTCACCGGCCAGTGGCTGAGCCTCCGCGCCATTGACGCCACGCTGCCCGACCGCACGCTCTACCCGGAGTATGATGACATCCTCAAGGTGGCGATGGTCAAAGAGACCGTGATGTTCTTCGAGGAAGTGCTGAAGGACGACCTGAGCCTCACGAGCTTCGTGGCCTCAGATTTCACCTTCCTCAATGCCCGTCTCGCAAAGCACTACGGTATCCCCGGCGTCGAGGGCATGGAGATGCGCAAGGTGACGCTGCCGCCGGCCAGTCATCGCGGCGGCGTGCTCACGATGGGCAGCGTGATGAAGGTGACCGCGAACGGCACCACGACCTCGCCCATCATTCGCGGTGCCTGGGTGCTGGAGCGCATCCTCGGCACGCCACCGCCGAAGCCACCCGCCGATGTCGAAGCCATCGAGCCGGACATTCGCGGCGCGACTACAATTCGCGAGCAGCTCGCGAAGCATCGCAATGTCGAAAGCTGCGCGAGCTGCCACCGGAAGATTGACCCGCCGGGATTTGCGCTGGAGAACTTCGACGTCATCGGCGGCTGGCGCACCCACTACCGTGCCCTCACCAACGGCGGGCAAAGGGACAGCAAGGGCCACCGCGTGCGCCCTGGCCCCACCGTGGACCCCGCCGACACGCTGCCGGACGGGCGACGGTTCCGCGACATTGACGAATACAAGAAGCTGCTGCTCGAAGACAAAGACCAGCTCGCGCGCTCCCTGACCGAGAAGCTGCTCGCCTACGCCACCGGCGCAGCCCCGACGAAGGCGGACCAGCCGGAGATCGAGACCATCGTCCGTCACACTCGCGACCAGAAATACGGGTTCAAGTCTTTGATCCACGAGATCGTCCAAAGCCCGATGTTTCAAAGTAAATAGCGTATGAAGGCCTCACCCATGACTATCCCCCGCCGCACCTTCATCCGCGCCGCCGGCATCTCGCTCGCCCTCCCCTGGCTCGACGTCTTCGCCGCCGACTCAAGCACGAAGCGCCCGGCAGCCGGTGCCAAGCAGCCGCCCCGCCGGATCATCTGCATCTGCGCACCGCTGGGCTTGCATCCTGACAATTTCTTCCCCGCCCAAGCCGGCCAGGACTACGCGCTCTCGCCTTACCTGGAGATTCTCAAGGAGTTCCGCGACGAGTTCACGGTTATCTCGGGTCTCGCGCATGCGGGCATGGGTTCGAGCTTCGCACATCAGGCCTCGGCCAGCTTCCTGACCGGCGTGCCTGGCGCGGGGCGGCCCGGCTTTCGCAACGCCATCTCCCTCGACCAGTTCGCCGCCGACCACATCGGCACGCAGACGCGATTTCCCAGCCTGGCACTGTCCGGCGAAGGCTCAGGCGGCCTTTCCTGGACCCGCACCGGGGCGCTCATCCCGGCGGACAATACGCCGTCGCGAGTGTTTGCCCGGCTTTTTCTGGAGGGCAAAGCCGACGAAGTCCAAGGCCAGATGCGCCGGCTCGCCGATGGCCGAAGCATCCTCGACGACGTGCGCGAGCAGGCGAAATCGTTGCGCTCCGGCTTGGGCAACGAAGACCGCGACAAGCTCGACGAATACCTCACCAGCGTCCGTGAGCTGGAGCAGCGCATGGTCAACGACGAAAGTTGGGCGAAAACTCCAAAGCCCAAGGTGAATGTCGAACCGCCCAAGGACATCCCCAACGCCGCCGACCTCATCGGCCGCACGCGGCTGCTCTTCGACCTCACGCACCTCGCGCTCCAGACCGATTCCACCCGGCTCATCACGATCATGCTGGCCGGCTCCTCTTACGCCCCGCCGATCAAGGGCGTGACGCTGGGCCATCACGACCTCTCGCACCACGGAAAGGACCCGGGCAAGCTCGAACAGCTCAAGATCGTGGAGGTAGAGACGATGAAGACCGTGCGCGACTTGCTCGCGAAGCTCAAGCAGTCGCAGGAAGGCAGCAGCACCCTGCTCGACCGCACCACCGTTTTCCTCGGCAGCAACCTCGGCGACGGCAGCAGCCATTCCACTTCAAACCTGCCCGTCTTCCTCGCCGGCGGCGGCTTCAAGCACGGCCAGCATCTCCACTTCGATCCGAAGAACCCGCCGCCCTTGTGCAACCTCTACGTGACCATGCTCCAGCGCCTAGGCATCGAGGCTGGTAAGTTCGGAACGAGCACGGGGACGCTGACGGGGTTGGAATTCGGTCGAGGGTGAGCGTGTCACCGGGCCGAAGCGCGTTCACCCCGATCATGACGAACGCCTGTTGCGATTGGTCAAAGTGCCAGAGTCGCCCGTGAAGGACGCGACGTCCGGACAGAGCCTCTGCCTGTTTGGCGTCATGCCCAGTTTCAGTTCGCACCCCGTGTCACGCCAGTTGAAAAGTGAGACGGGGTCACAGATGTGACAGGGCGGTCCAAAAGTGCAGCACCTTCATTACCATGAAGCGTATATCGCACTATGGAAGACTGCACCGACATACGGGAGCGGGTGTTCGCGGCCGCGGTTCAGTCAGCGGGGCATTACGAAGGCCGCACCAACCACGCGGACGTGGTGTTCTACACCGTGGTGGGAGGCGGACATACCTAGCCGGGCAGCAAGCCAATGGCCGCCTTCATCGTCGGGAAGACCGCTGTGGACGTGGACGCAACGCGGCTGATGTGGGATTTCTTTCAGGCGCATCCGGTGGGGAAGTGAGGCAGTGGTCATTCTCCCAGCCTTTGGTGAAGGCACTTTTGGGTGGACTGGTGGAACTCAGGCCTCTTGCGCCGCTGTTCCACCTGGCCCAGCGCCGCTTGTAGGAACTTGGGGCATTCTCGCAGCACGGTCCTTCGGACCCGAAAAACACCAGCGAATATACTGGTGGAGGCGGGGGGAGTTGAATTCATCGAAATAGTTCGCAATGGTGCGCGATGAGTGTTGCGCCCGCATGAACATTGGTTGTTGTGCGTGACTGAGTTTTCAGTCACATCGCACCATCGCGCAAGAAACAGCCGTTCGGTGTCCCGTCCTGTCCCGTCAAGAAGGGGGGCGGGGGGGAGAGCACGGTAGAGGGCGGGGTGATGCAACGATGGATTGGGTCCGAGAAAATTTTCACAAAAGGCGAACACGATGCACTCGACGGCGACATAGAGCGGCGCGAGGATGCGGGCATGAGATTCACCATCGAGAGGCGGGCGCTCATGAAGATGGTCGAGCAGTTAAAGGGCGAGCGGTTGAGGGACGAGCGCGGCAGAATGAAACGCGACGAGGGCGAGCTACAGTTGACCGCCTGCGGCGCGATGGTGTTCGTCGCGGCCAATGGCGTGACGGGCGGGTGCGAGGCGCTGGTGATGGATGAAGGCACCTGCCGCCTGCCGCGCGTGCGGTTTCTGGCGGTCCTAAGAAGTTTCGCGCCAAAGCTCAATCTCCACTGCGGCGCGGACGGTGAATGGCTGCGAGTGGAGCGGTTTGAGGTGCGGATGCGCGGCTACTCGCCGCACGCGGTCGCGCCGGAAGGTTTCAAGCCGTATCCGGTGACGGCGAACTGGTTGGGCATTCCCGGAGCGCCGGATGACAGCTTGGATGCTGTGAGTGATGTCCGGCTCCCTCGTCAGTGAGACGGAAAAAGCGGCCCACTTCAGAGCTTGCGCGGTTTCCCAGCGCGTAACACGCGGAGGGTGAACCCTTGGCCGTTCTCGAAGGGTTCGACGCGGGCTTCGACTTCGAGCACGGGGTAGCGGACGGTGGCGAGGCCGTAGGTTTTGTAGGTCTGCGCGAACAGTTCGGTTTCGACGATGCCGGTCCAGTCCGCAAGACTCAGGAACTTCATCGGCTCGCCGGTGATCTGGTGATGGGTGCGCTGCTCGACAACCAGGCCGCAAGTCGTGATGGTCTGGCCGACATACTCGCTCAGGCGATTCACGGGACAATACGTGTCCCAAGCCACGTCAGGGAACAGTTCCAACGGATGGCCGCTAACGGCGTAGCCGAACAGCTCCGTCTCGCAGCGCAGCCGTTCCAGGCGGGTCGGCTCATTGAGAGGCGTGCGGGGGAGCTGCTCCAGCCCCGGCGGCGGAATCAGCCAGCCCTGTCCTGGCTCTGGTGATGCGCCGAAGGTCTTGAGATGGTGCTGCGCCTGCCAGAACTGCCGGGTTCGTGTCTCGCCGAACTCGTCGAACGCACCCGCGCGGATCATCGCCTCCAGTTCTTCACCCGACGGCCCAACTCGGCGGAAAAAGTCCGCCAATGAAACGAACGGCCCATCGTTGCACGCAGCCAGCAGCCGGTCAGCGGTGCGCGTCGTCAGTCCTTTCACCCGCGTCAGCGGCACGCGGATGGACTGGCCATGTGGCACAAAGGCCGGCCCCGGTTCGTTCACCGAAGGCGGCAGGAACTTCAAGCCGAGCCGGTGACATTCGAGCACATACACGAGCGGGTGATAGAAGCCCTTGCCGTTGGTGAGCACGCCGGCCATGAACTCGGGGGGGTGGTAACGCTTGAGCCACGCGGCCTGATACGCCTCGACACCGTAAGCGGTCGAGTGCGCCTTGTTGAAGGCATAGCCGCTGAAACCAGTGACGAGCTGCCAGACCTCGGCAATCTTCGCCTCGTCGTGCCCGCGCGCCTTGGCGCTGGCGAAGAACTCCCGGCCTATCTCCGCGACGATGGCGCGCTTCTGCTTCACCAGTGCGCGGCGCAACACGTCAGCGCGGCCCGGCGGCAGTCCGGCAAAGGCTTCGGAAATCTGGAGGATGTGCTCCTCATAGACCACGAGGCCGAACGTGCTCCGCAGGCACGGTTCCAAGGAGGGATGCGGATACGTGACCGGCTCCAAGCCCTGATAACGGCGAGTGAACGAAAGCTTCTTCGACTCGTTTGCCGCACCGGGTCGGATGACCGAGACAATCGCAATAAGCCCGTCAATCTCCCGCACGTTCGTCATGCGACAGAGGTTCACCATGGCCGGCGACTCGATATGATGGACCGCCCGTGCGTGGCCGCTCGCAATCATGGCCCACACTTCCGGGTCTTCCCACGGCTCCAATGCTCCCAAGTCCACGGTGATGCCGCGACGGGCGAGGGAGTCCTTCGCATCACGCATCACGGCAAGGCCGCCTTGGGCGAGAATGTCCATCTTGACCAACCCGATGTCCTCGACGGCATCCATGTCGTAATGCGCCGTTGCCAGTCCCTTGTTCGAGATGAACGTCGGCGTGAGTTCGTGCATAGGCTGGCAGGAAACCACGACGCCGCACGGGTGCATCTTCGGATAGCGCGGCGCGCCGTCGAGGAACGCGGCCATTTCCACGGCGGTCTTGTAGGGTTCCTCGTCGAGCGGCAAATCGCTCGTCTCCGGGTTGGCGCGCAGGAGTTCGATCAACTCAACGCCACCCTTCGGCGCGGGTTCGTCTGGCACCCAGCCGCCTCCGAAGCCCCACGGAAAGTGTTCGGTGAACTTCCGCACGTCGCGTTCGGCAACACCGAGCACCTTCGCGACCTCCGCGAACGCACTCCGCGCCTGGAACGTCGAGAAGCCGCCCACCACGGCGCAGTGCTCGCGCCCATATTTGGCGAAGATGAGCTGCACCACGTCGTCTTTGCGGTCGTGCGGGAAATCCACGTCAATGTCCGGCAGCTTGTTCAAGGCCATCCGCTCCGGGTTCAGGAAGCGCTTGAAGTAGAGGTCGAAGCGCACCGGGCACACGTCCGAGATGCCGAGGCAGTAGCAGACGAGCGAATCCGCCGCCGAGCCGCGTGTAATCCATTCGATGCCCTGCGCGCGGCATGCCTGCAAGATGTCCCACACGATGAGGAAATAGGCTTCGTAGCCGACGGCGGCGATGATGTTTAGTTCCTCCTCAACCTGCGGGGTGAACTGTGCGGCGCGTTCCCGGTAGCGTCGTTGCAGCCCCTCCTTGACGAGCCGTTCCAGTAAGGCACGGGCCGTCGAACCGTCGGGCGGGTGGAAGTCGGGGAACTGCGGTTTGCCAAATGGGAAGTCGAAGCGGCATCGCTCCGCGATTTCGAGCGTGTTCCGCAACCAGTGGTGATGCTCCTGGCACATCGCCGCCAGCTCGACCGGCGGACGGAAGTGGTAGCGACCGGTCTGGCGCTTCTCCGGGTGCGGCTCCCGCAGCAGCGTGAGCGTGCGGATGCTTTGCACAATGTCAAACTTCTGCCGGTCGTCGGGGGTGGCGTAGTGGACCGGAGGGCACGCCACGGCAGGAAAATCGTCCGGCGAGTTGTAGGACGTGGCGAGCCGGTAGAAGGAACGCGGGAACAACTCGGCCAGCCGGGCGTCGTCACTGACGGCAATCAGCCCGCTGGTCAGTCCGTCGAGTTCCGCACGCAGTAACGGGCGGCGCTGCTGGTCCGCAACCGAAGCTCCGTCGGCATCCGTCGCGGTTCGCTCCGTGTGGCGCGAGAGCAGGCGGCAGAGATTGTGATAGCCGCTCGCGGATTCCACGTAGAGCAGGAGCGGCTTGTCCCCGACCCGCAGTTCCGCACCGAGAATCGGCTTGATGCCCGCCGATTGTGCGGCCTGAACGAACTGCGCCGCGCCATGCAGATTGCCGGTGTCCGTCAGCGCCACGGCGGACAGGCCATGCTGCTTGGCCAACCCGACAAGCGCAGTTGGGGAGAGCGTAGAATCGAGGAAGGAAAAGTGACTGTGCGCCCGCAACGGCACATAGCTGCCGACGGGATGAACCGCTGGCTTGGGCTGTCGCCTCACAGGGCGGACGGCGGGAGCCACGAGGGTTGCCAACGGCTCGCGGGGCGCGTCACGAAGCCGGAAATCGTGTCCGCGCAGGATTACGGACTGGCCGCGCGAACGGCGCAATTCGTCAACCACCACGGCGAGGCGTCGGCGCGCGTCCTGCCTTTGAACTGAGACTTCGAGCGGCAGTTCGCTCCGAAAGCGCTCGTCATAGACGTTCGAGAGCTTGAGCGACACCAACCGCAGGCTCACGCGGCGTTGCCAGGCAGTCTTGAGCAACGCCCGCAGCCGCCCGTAAATGTCCGTCTCCAGATCCGTCGGCTCGATGAGGCTCTCGCCGCGCTGGTCCTCGTCCATGTCGTTGTAACGGACTTTGACCGTCAGCGTGCGGACACTGCGGCCTTCCTCGCGGACCTTGGCGAAGAGGCTGTCGGCCATGCGCCGCAACACCGCCTCCGCGAACTCCTCGTCCGTCACGTCTGCCGGAAATGTCTCCTGCTGGCTGTAGGACTTGGCCGGTTCGCGTTCGGGAACCAGCGGGCGTTCGTCCACGCCGCGCGCGAACTGCCGCAGCAGGGGCGCTTGTGCGCCGAGCATGAGCGCCAGCATCTCGCCGGGCATGGCCGCAATCTGGCCGATGCTCGCCAGACCAGCGGCGTTGAGCTTGGCCGACAGTTTCGGCCCGACGCCCGGCAGCCACTTGTTCGCCAGCGGGGCGAGGTAACTGGCTTCGCTCCCGGCGGGCACCTGTTCCAGCGCGGCGGGCTTCCGCAGCTTGGAGGCGATGGCGCTCACCAGCTTGTTGCTGGCGATGCCCTCGCTGATGGTGAGCTTGAGCTTCTGCTGAATGGCGCGGCGGATGGTATCCGCCACCTCCGCCGAGGGTTTGC
>Ga0075471_10002318_pt1 | contig 12497 bp, 9 predicted proteins | sample DEB19_08_DNA_2_FD_74787 | JGI IMG/M metagenome (GOLD analysis project Ga0075471, IMG submission 74787) | Aqueous microbial communities from the Delaware River and Bay under freshwater to marine salinity gradient to study organic matter... | ecosystem: Environmental > Aquatic > Marine > Coastal ... | reverse complement strand
CGTCCGGGCTTTTGAGGGCTGCGTTCACCGCTTCGTTCATTCTGGCCACGATCTCCGGGGGCGTGCCGGCGGGCATGAGAAAGCCGAACCAGGTGACGGCATCGAATCCGGGGAAGGTGTCCGCGATGGGCGGCGCATCCGGCAGCACGGGCGAGCGCTTGAGGGAGGTGACGGCGAGCGCGCGCATCTTGCCCGAGGCCACGTGCGAAGCCACCGTCGGCACTGAGGACATGAAGATGTCCACGCTGCCGCCCAGCAGGTCCGGAATGGCGCCCGCAGCCCCCTTGTACGGGATGTGCTCGAACTTGACGTTGGCAGCTTGCTGCAAGCGGACACCCGCCAAATGCGCGACGGTGCCGTTACCGGGCGAGGCGAAGGTGACCGATCCCGGCTTCGCCTTGGCGGCATCGAGAACATCCTTCAGCGACTTGAATGGCGATTCCGCACGCACCACGAGCGCTACCGGCCCCGAGCCCACCAGCGCCACGGGGGCGAGGTCGCGCACCGGGTCGTACGGCAGCTTCGAATGCAGCGCCGGGCTGATGGTGAGGTTGCTGGTCTGGCCGATCACCATCGTGTAGCCATCCGGCGCGGATTTCGCCGCAGCATCGACGCCGATATTGCCGCCGGCGCCCGCGCGGTTGTCGACCACGAAATTCCACTTCTGCGTTTCAGTGATCTTCGCGGACACCACGCGCGCGAAGATGTCCGTGCCGCCTCCGGGGGGGAACGGCACGATGAGGCGGATGGGCTTGGCGGGGTAGGCCTGAGCCATGGCGAGGGGCGCAGCGCAGGCGAGGGCAAGGGCGGCAAGTCGGCTAGCGAGGGTCATGGGGTCTCCGGGGGAGGGGGTGCTCGGATGGACTCTAGGGGGGATAATTCATCGCGTCCATTTGCAAATAACTTTGGATCAATCAGGATGGCTGATCGATTGGACCTTCGGGACCTGCGCTACTTCGAGGCGGTGGTGGAAACCGGCCACGTCGGGCAGGCGGCGGCCCGCCTGCACAAGTCGCAGCCGGCACTCACGGGCGCGGTGCGTCGGCTGGAGGCGGCCCTCGGCACGGCGCTCTTTGAAAAAGCCGGGCGCGGCATCCGGCTCACCGCGGCGGGGCGGGCGCTCGCGGAGCGCGCCAGAACGCTGCGCCTGGCCGCCGACGACACGGTGCGAGAAATCGGCGAGCTGGGGGCTGGATTGGCAGGGAGCATCCGAGTCGGCGTGCTGCCGACCCTCGCGCGCTTTCTCATGCCGCCACTGTGCCGGGAGTTCCTGCGAGAGGCGCCCGGCGTGCACCTGCGCACGGTGATCGCCCAGAATGACGTGCTGGCCTCGCAGCTCGAGGCAGGCGAGGTCGACCTCATTCTCACGACCGGAACGCGAGCCTCATCGCAGCTCGTCAAGCACCTCATCCTGGAAGACGAGGCAGTGGTGATCGCGAGCCGCGCGCACCCCGTTCTTCGGCGCAAGGCGCTGCGGCTCGAGCACCTGCTCGATTACCGCTGGGTTCTGGCGCCGCAGTCGGTGGGCACGCGCCAGTGGCTTGCGCGCGTGTTCCAGTCGCGCGGGTTGCCGGCCCCCGAGGTGCAGATCGAGACCAACCTGATCCTCATGATGCCCTCGCTCATCCACCAGACGGAGCTGCTCACCTTCACCTCGCGCCGCCACGTCGGCCCCGATGATGCCGGCGTGGCGTTGCGGGAGGTGAAGCTCAAGCAGACCACCATGCGGCGCCAGTTCGAGGTGGCGCATCGGCGGGACGGCTACCTCTCGCCCGCGGCGCGGCGCTTGGTGGACGTGCTGCGCGCGAGGGCGCGGAAACTATTTGCGGGTGGGGCTTGAGGCGGGCTTTTCGGCCATCGCGTCACGCCGCAGGATCCAACCCGCCTCGCCCTTCTCCAGCCGGTACTGCACCTCGCGAACCCTGCCGCTGGTGGGTTGGGCGTTCGAGTCGCCTTCCCGATACACGGGGAATCGCCGCACCAGCCGGTTGGCGGTGATGTCGAATATGTCATGGCCCCGATAGCCGGCCGAGGCTGACTTGTCTTCATCGATGGGCGGCAGGAAGATCGCCGAGAGCGACTTGCCCTGGTTCGCGACGTAGCCGATGACGGCCCCATAGGACCCGCTGCCCGCTGAAGTGGTGAACACGTAAAGCTCCGGATGGCCGTTGCCATCCAGGTCCGCGACGCGCGCGCCCGTGACGGAGCCATCGGCCTCCGCCTGGATCGGCGCGTTATCGACTGTCAGCCCGAACGAGCGAATGGTGAGCGGGTTGAGTGAGCCTTCGTTGGGGCAGGTGACCTCGAAGCGAACTCCCTGGCGCTCGAGCGTGGCGTTGAATGGCGCGGCCCATGCGGGGAGGGCGAGGGCGGCGATGAAGGCGAGTGGGTCGGGCCTCATTGCTCGGGTCGCCCTGCCTCGACCGGAAGGCCGGCAGCCCTCCATTCCGGAAAGCCGTCTACCAAGCGTCGCGCGCGAAAACCCCGCTCGCGCAGCGTGCGCACGGCATCGAAGGAGAGCAGGCAGTACGGGCCGCGGCAATAGGTCACGACTTCCTTGCGCCTCGGCAGCTTCGCGAGGTGTGCCTCGAGCGCCTCCACTGGCACGTTGATGGCGCCGGGCACGTGTCCGGCGGCGTACTCCTCCGGCGGGCGTACGTCGATCACGGTGACGAGGCCCTTGCGCGCGCGGGCGAGCACCTCTGCGGCGGGCACTGGCTCGAGCTCGTCTTGGCTGCCGAGCCACGTGCGAACGAGGCGCTCCACTTCCGCGACCCGGCCTTCGGCCACCCGTTGCAGCGCGGAGTAGAGCGCCACAACGTCGTCACCGGCGACCGAGTAGTGAACGCGAAGGCCTTCCTTGCGGGCCTGGACAAGCCCTGCGGCCCGCAGCACCTGCAGGTGCTTCGAGCAGTTGGCGACCGACAGGCCGGCCATGGCGGCAAGCGTGTCGACGCTGCGCTCGGCCTGGGCGAGGTACTCGAGCAATTGCAGGCGGCCTACGGCCCCCAGGGCGCCAGCGACCCGGGCGAGTTGTTCGTAGAGGGCGGACTTGGGATTCGAGGCGGGCATGGGCTTTCGGCTTGACGGCGCAATGGCAGCGTAGTCTACTATTCAACTAATTAGTTTATTAAGGGGTTTCAGGCAACCAGTGGGTCAGGAAACCAGCAATTTTGCCGCGTGGGAACCGATCGTGCGCCTTGTCGCGTTCGTGGGGGTGTTCGCCGTCATGGCGGCATGGGAAGCGCTGGCGCCGCGGCGGCTGCGGCTACATGCGCGTTTGGCACGCTGGCCGCGCAACCTCGCGATCGTCGGGCTCAACACGGTGCTGGTGCGGGTCGTGTTCCCGACGGCGGCCGTGGGGTTCGCGCTGCTTGCCGCGGAGCGCGGCTGGGGGCTTCTCAATGTGGTGGAGATTCCTCGGGGGCTTGCGGTCGTGCTGTCGGTGGTCGCGCTCGATTTCGCGATCTACCTGCAGCACGTCATGTTCCACGCCGTGCCGGTGCTCTGGCGGCTGCACCGCGTGCACCACGCGGACCCGGACTTCGACCTCACCACCGGCGCGCGTTTTCACCCGATCGAGATCGTGCTCTCGATGCTGATCAAAGTCGCCGCGATCGCGGTGCTGGGCCCGCCGGCGCTTGCGGTGCTGCTGTTCGAGATCGTGCTGAACGCCAGCGCGATGTTCAACCACGCGAACGTCCGGCTGCCCGGGCGTGTGGACGCGGCGCTGCGCTGGCTGGTCGTCACGCCGGACATGCACCGCATCCACCATTCCCAGCAGCGTGCCGAAGCGGACAGCAATTACGGATTCAATCTTTCCTGGTGGGATCGGTTGCTTGGCACCTACACACCCGTTGCGCACCAGCCCCAGGAGAGCATGGCGATCGGCGTGCGCGGGATCACGGGGCGGCCTGAGGCCGTGACGTTGGTCGGCATGCTCGCCATGCCCTTCGGGCGTGCCCCGCGCGAGACAGAGGGCCGGGGGACTGAAGGGCCGCCGCCAGCGCCGGGGGACTGAAGGGCCTGCCCCTACTCCCGGGGCCCGATGCCCGCCGAGGTGCGCCCGGGCTTAAATGGCGCGATGGGATTCCTGGGAAAGTCGCCGGTAGCGCGCGCGCTTCACGAACTGGTCGGGCAAGTTGCGCCAATCGACGTGACGCTCCTTCTCACGGGGGAGAGCGGGTCGGGCAAGGGCGTGGTGGCGCGCGCAGTTCACGCCGCGAGCCGGCGGCACGCGGGGCCGTTTGTCACGGTGAGTTGCCCCGTGCTGCCGCGCGAGCTGCTCGAGTCGGAGCTTTTCGGCCATGAGAGAGGGTCCTTCACGGGAGCGCTGCGCTCGCACGCGGGTGCTATCGAGCGCGCGGCTGGCGGCACGCTCTTCCTGGACGAGGTGGGCGAGCTGCCGGCCGAGCTTCAGCCCAAGCTCCTGACGGTGCTGCAGGACCGCGAGTACCGGCGGGTGGGTGGGTCCGAGACTTTACGGGCGGACGTGCGCATCATCGCGGCGACCCACGTGAATCTCCGCGAGCGGGTTGCCGCGCGCAGCTTTCGCGAGGATTTGTTCTATCGCCTGAACGTGGTGCCCATCTGCGTCCCGCCGTTGCGCGAAAGGCTCCGGGATTTGCCGGCTCTGTGCACGCATATCCTTGCCCGCATTGCGTCAGCTCGCGGGACCGAGCCGGTGTCGATGTCGGCCGACGCGCTCGACGCGCTGTCGAAGCACGCCTGGCCCGGAAACGTGAGGGAACTGGAGAACGTGCTCGAGCGGGCGACCCTGCGGGCCGGAACCCTCAAGGTACTCCCCGGCGACCTGCCGGAGGAGATCCGCGACCCACTCGAGCGCGTAGCGGAGAGCGCGGGAGCCGCGCTCCCAATCGACGTCTTTCGGGGCTGCCTGACGCTGCGTGCCGTGGAGCTTTTCGTCATCGAGCGCACTCTGGCGGCGTGCGGCGGCAACCGTGCCGCGACGGCGCGGCGGCTGGGCGTTTCCGAGAAAACCATCCGAAACAAGCTCCGCCGCCACGGCCTTGGCATCACTTCCCCTTCTTCCCCACGGTGACCGTCGCGAAGTAAGGGCCGTCGCTGCAGGCTTCGCTATCGCCCGGCTCCACGACCACCGCGTAACTGCCGCTCGGCAGGCTGCGCGTGTCCCAGTTGTAGACATAGTGCTGGTCGACGGGTGAGTAGCGCATGGCGTTGCCCGTGTCGGCAGCGCTCACGGACGTCGGCGCCGCCAGCCGCTCCCCCAGCCCGTTGCCTGGCGCCCAGTTGTGAATCCAGACTTTTGGCGAGGCCGTCGTCACCGGATTGAGGTCTGCGTCCACCAGCTGAATCTTCACCGGCAACACCCGTCCGTTGTTGATCGCGACCGGGCTTCCAGGCGCCCTCAGCGGCGGCTGGAACCCGACGAAGGTGTACGAAATGCCCAGCACGCCGGTCACGCTCGAGCTGTTGTAGTTCACGTCGCCGAGGAACTCGGCCTTGAGAGCATAGTCGCCGGCCATGAGGCCGTCGGTGGCGAATGGCTGCGAGGCAAACCCGCTGGCGTCGGTGCTCGCCGACCCGGCAGCGGACCCGCCGACCGTGAAGTCGACCGGCTCGCCGCCAACAGGCAGGCCGCTGACGAGCTCGGTGAGCTTTGCCAACAAGTCGACAGGCCCGCCTTTGTACAGCACACAGGCCGGGCTGTTGATGGCCGTCACCGTGTCGAGCTTGGGCAGCTGGGCATGGGCAGCGGTGATCGTGGCTGCGAGGGTGGCGGTGTGGAGCATCCAACGGGTGTTCAAGGCCATGGGAATTCCTTGGTCAGCATGGGATTGGGGGTAGTGGGGGCCGGTGCAGCGCGGATCACTTCTTCTTCTTTGCGACGGTGAAGGTCGCGTAGTAGGGGCCTTTGCCGCAGGCCTTGCCGTCGCCCAACTCCACGACCACGGCGTAGGTGCCGTTCGCGAGGCCTTCCAGGTCCCAGTTGTAGATGTACTGCTGGTCACTGGGCGAGTAGCGCATGGTGTTGCCCTGGTCGGCCGAGCTCACGGAAGTTGGCGACTCGAGGATCTCGCCCAGCCCGGTGCCCGGCGACCACTGGTAGACCCACACGGTGGGCTTGGCGTCCGTCACCGGGTTCAGGTTGGCGTCCACGAGCTTGATCTTCACCGGCACGACCCGGCCGCCGTTGAAGATGCTGTTGCCCTCCGGGTTGATGGGCGGCTGGAAGCCGACGAAGTTGTAGGTGATGCCGAGCGTCGCGCCGTCGTTCGAGGGGTTGTAGCCCGCGTCGCCCAGGAATTCGGCGTACACGGCATGGTCTCCGGCGGGGAGGCTGTCGACATTGAAGGCGAGGGCGGCCACACCATCGGCTCCCGTGCTCGCGGAACCGGCAGGGGCGCTGTCGACGGCGAAGTCCATCGGCTTGCCCGCCAGCGGCAGCCCGTCGGCCAACGTTGCAAGCTTCGCAGGCAGGTTGACGGTGCCGCCCTTGTACGGGGCGCAGACGGGGTCGGTGAGCGCGGTGACGGTGTCGATCCTCGCCACCTGCTGGATGACGGAGAGGTTGACGAACAAGTGGCTGTCGTTACGTAAGGCGGCGCTGCCCGAACCGGCATTGTCGGGCGTCACCCTGAGCTGGATCGTGTCCGAGACGTTAGGCGTCGTGAAGCTTGCGGTGGTGGAGCAAGTTGCCGACGCGCCCGAAAAGTCGCAGGTCGCGGGCGCGACGGTGATCGGCCCGACGCTCGTCCCGTTGGTGGTGACGGCGCTGAAGCTCACGCCATTCTTCGGGTACGTGGTGGTGCGGGGGCTGCTGCCCGCGCCGATCGCCCAGGTGGCCTGCACGGTGACGGGCTTGGCGCCGACGATCGGGTCGGTCAGCGTGAGATTCCGGTTGCCGCTGGCGCCGGCTAGTGAGGTGGACGACGCAACGCTCGCGCCGTTGACGGCAGCAGATGCCGCCGACGAGAAGAGGCTGTCCTTGCCCGCGTGAGCTGCCGCTGGCGACAGGGCGAGCGCCGTGAGGATGGCAATGGGCAAAAGGGCGGGAAGGTGGGCTTGGGCATGGGCGAATCGCATGAGCAGGTTTCCTTGCGGGAGGGAAGGTCGAACGCCGCTTCGGGGGCAGCGTCTGACGCTTCCGTGTCGCAAGGGGCATGCCAGCGTGAGCAACCCGCTGAAGCACAAGCAGAAAACAAACCCCCGCGCGTGGGCGGGGCCGGTTGAGGGCGAGGGCGCGGAAAAATCGACCGGACGATTCAGCGCCCGGCCGGAAAAAACGACCGTCTAGGGTTTCTTGTAGTTCCGTTGGTACGTCTCGCCCATCCGCCGGAGCGCCTCGGAGGGGTCGCGCCCGACAACGGCCTCGATGAACACGGGCTTGCCGCTTGCCGAGCGAGCGGCTGCGAGCGCCTGGTCCAGCTCCCCCTCGGTGGCCACCCGGTATGCGAGCACGTCATCGCCGAACACCCGCGGCAGGTCAGCGTAGCGCCACGGCTGGATGTCGTTGTACCGACCGTCCTCGTGCAGGTAGCGCTCGATTAGGTAGCCGTCGTTGTTCAGCAGGATCACGATGGCGCTGCAGCGATGGCGCACGAGGGTGGAAACCTCCTGGGCCGTCATCTGGAAGGCGCCGTCACCGGCGAGGATCACCGCCCGCTTGTCCGGCCTGGCGATGGAGACGCCGACCCCGGCAGGCGTCGCGTAGCCGATCGACATGTAGTAACCCTGCATGACGAAGTTGTCGGGCTCCTCGATCTGCATCTCGGCCACTGCGCACAGGATGTCACCCACGTCGGCCACGAGCACCATGGAGTCGTCGAGGAAATGCTCCACCCGTTGGTACAGGTGCGTTGCCTTGAGCGCGCGATTGGGCACGACCTCGGGCCGGGCCGCGTGGGCGCTGGGCCGCACCGGGTGCGATTGCCGGTAGTCGCGCGGCGTGGCCCGGGAGGCAAGCGCGTACATGAAATCCTCCAGCTGAACGTCGGCGTGAACGGCCTCTCCCGCCTGCACCGCGCCCAGGTTGGCGCGAACGCTTCGGCTCGGGTCGATGGCCGCGGTGTAGAGGCCGGTGTCCCAATCCGTTCGCCAGACGCCCAGCTCGATCAGCAGGTCTGCCTCCTCGATTTGCTTGCGGGCGGAGTCGGCGCTCAGCACGCCTTGATAGACCCCGACACACTGGGGATGCAGTTCCGGCATGCAGCCCTTGGCGCTCACGGTAACGGCGAAGGGCAGCTCGATGCGCTCGACGAGCTCGAGGGCGTCGCGGCCAAGGTGGAAACGCGACACTTCGGTGCCGACCAGCACCGCAGGGCGCTTGGCGGCATCCAGCCGGGCTACCACGTCGGCCATGCAGGCTTCGAGGTGTTGAGCGTTCGAGGCGCGCCGCGGCACGGCGGGCTTGGGCGTGGATGGCTTGGCACAGGGCATCTTGGCCACGTCCATGGGCAATTCGAGATACACGGGCCGCTTGAGCGACACGCAACTCGCCAGCACGCGATCGATCAGCGCCGGGGCGCTCTCGGCATCCGCCAGCAGGGCGCTGTCCACGGTCAGCTTCTGGAAGATTTCCCACTGCGTCTCGTGGCGATTCGCGACGTGGTGCACGAGGGCGTTGCTCTTGCGTCGGCCCATGGCCGGGGCGCCGCTCACGACGATGAGGGGCACTTGCTCGGCGTAGGCGCCGGCCACCGCGTTGAGGACGCTGTAGCCGCCCACTGCATAGGTCACCATTGCCACGCCGGCGCCTCGGAGGCGGGCGTACCCGTCAGCCGCATAGCCTGCGTTCAGCTCGTTGCAGTTGCCCACCCATTGGAGCGAACTGGACATCACCCGGTCCAGGAAGTCCAGGTTGTAGTCGCCCGGCACGCCGAACGCGTGATCGATGCCGATGGATTGCAGGCGGCCGATGAGGTAATCGGATACGGTGTGGGTGTTGTCGCTCATCGCGGCCTCGCTATCGGGAACGGGCCGGATTTTCGCACACGCGTCGTGCACGGCGCCAAGCTAGCGCCGGGGAGGATTCAGGCGCTGCTGTGCGTGCGCGGCGGAATCTGAGACAGCGCGGCGAGCAGCGTGTCGCTGGTCACCGGCTTAACGAAGTGCCAGTCGAAGCCGGCTGCGCGGGTGCTCTCGTGGTCGATGGGCTGGCAGTGCCCGGTGAGCGCGGCGATGCGGATGTCGTCGCCCCCCAGCGTGGCCCTCAGGCGACGGGCCACCTCGAGGCCGCCGGTTCCAGGCATCGACAGGTCCAGCAGGATCAGGTCCGGGTGTTCGGCAAGCGCGCGAGCGATTGCCTCGTCGCCGTCGTGGGCGACCTGCGCTTCCTGCCCCAGTGTCTCGAGGAGCAGGCGCAGGGCCTCGGTGACATCCGGGTCGTCGTCGGCAATCAGGATTCGGTGGGGCGGCCGGTTGCCCTCGGCGAGTGGCTCGAGGGCGAGAGCGCGCGGCGAAAGGGCTTGGTCCGCCACGCTGGCCCCGCGCGGCAAGGTGACCCGAAAGGCGCTGCCGCGCCCCCGGCCGTCGCTGCTCGCGTCGATCCGGCCACCGTGCAGGGCCACCAGTTGACTTGCTACGGTGAGCCCGATTCCCATCCCGGTGGGTTGGCCCGGGCCGTCCATGCCGAGCCGCTCGAACGGGTCGAACACTCGGTGCAGGTCCTCGGGAGCGATACCCACGCCATTGTCTTCAATCGTCACGACTTCCGCTGCGCCCGTGCGTTGAAGGTGAACATCTATCGAGCCGCCGGCGGGCGTGTACTTGGCGGCATTGCCCAGCAGGTTCGTGAACACCTGTACGAGACGGTCAAAGTCGCCGTCGACCACGTGGCCCGCGGGAGGGGCAACATCCAGGTCGAGGCGATGGTCGCGATCGATGAAAGCCTGGCGCGTGGCCGCGATGCTTTCCTCCAGAACGTCGGTCAGCTCGATGGGCTGCCTGGTGAGGGCGAGCTTGCCGTTGCCCGCCTGGCTCACGTCCACGAGGTCATCCACCAGCACCGAGAGATGGGTGAGTTGCCGGTCCATGATGGCCAGGGCTTCCCCCAAACGGGGATCGGGCGCGGGGCATCGCAGCGACACGTCCAGTGCGGCGCGCAGCGGAGCAAGGGGATTGCGAAGCTCATGGGCGAAGGCCGCAAGAAATTGATCCTTGCGGCCGTTGGATTCCAGTAGCTCCCGGGTGGTCGCAGGGCGATCGGAGAGGTCCCGGATGAGCAGCTTCGCCGCGCCGCCGTCGGCGCTGGGGGCTGGGTCGAACCTGCATTCCGCGTCGAACGTCAAGCCGTTGGCGCGCCGTAACTGCGTTTCGAGCGGTCGCGCAGCGCTTCCGGCCGCGGCGCGAGCAAGCAGGGCGCTGAACAATCGGCGCTGATCTTGCGGCACCAGGTCGGCAAGCTCAACGCCCGCCAGGCCCATCGGGCCTTTCGCGCCAAGCAACGCGTGCGCGGCGGCATTGGCGCCGACAACTTTGCCGTCGATCACGACGCAGCACGCCTCCACGCTGGAGTCGTACCCGCCCATTAGGGCGCTCGCGCCTCCGGTCACCCGGTATGTACTCCGTCGCCTCTTTGTCCCATCGATCAATTCGCCGGGTTGCACGCCGGCGCTCCAGTGGTCCTCTTGCGGCCTTGGAGGAGAATGATGAAAGTGGCCTGTGCGCGAGTAAATACGAACTGATGCGTATACGTGCCGCCCCTTATGTTTGCCCGCTGCCGTGGAGGGCACCATGCGTCGTTCCCCGCCGATGAAGACTGTAATCACCCGTACGCGCGAGTACTTCCTCGCCGCCGCGCCCCCCGGCCTGCTGACTCGGTCGTCGTGGGAGTGGGCGCTGTTTGTCCTGGTCGTGGCAGTGCTGGGGGTGGGAGTCTTCCTCGATTGGCGGCGAGACTCCATCCGCTGGGGGAGCGTTGAGGGTGAGCGGCTGGAGCGCGACGCGGGCCTGGTGAGCGCCCTTCTCGGCAACGAGCTGCGAACATTGTCTTCAGGACTCGATGGCCTGAGGGAAAATCGGTTCTGGCAACAAAACGTCGACCGGCATTCTGGAGACGTAAGCCGTCGCCTTGAAGCGCTTGCGGGTGCCATGGACGGCGTGCGGAGCCTGCTGGTCACCGACCAGCGGGGCGTCGTGATCGCGAGCAGCCAGCCCGCGATGCTCGGCGCGGATTTGTCAGGCCGGGAGTGCTTCGGGGCGCTGCGTGAAAGTAGGGATGCCGCGCGCCATTGCCTGTCACAGCCTTTCGTCTCGCCTACCGGTCTCGTTACCTTCGTCGTGAGCGCAATGATCCCCGGCCCGTTGGGCCAATGGGATGGAACGGTGATAGCGGCACTCGAGCCGAGTTGGCTCGTCCAGCTGATGCGTCCCCTTCAGACGCGGGCTGACGATCTCAGGCTGAGCCTGGTTCACGTGAAGGGGGCCGTGGTTCACACGGAGCCCGCGTCCGGCCCCTTCAGTGGAGGCGCCGACCCCGTGCCAACGACCTGGTGGCCCGAAGTCAGGGCAGCGGGCGCGGGGCGATCCTTCGTCGCCGTGGATCACGGTGGCTGGGAGCGCTATGTGGCGGTAGTTCCTGTTTCGTTCCACGATGACAATCCCCTCGCGGTGGTGGCAAGCCGCGATCGGGCGTCGGTTGACGCAGCGATCGCCAACAATGCTATCGAGCTGGCGTTATCGCTTGCGGCAGTGGCTGCCGCAGCAGCCGTGGCCCTGGCGCTTTACCAGCGACGCCGACAAATTATGGAGCAAGTCGAGCATCGGGCCGAGTCGGAGCGAAAGCGGGCGGACGCCATGCTGTCGAAAATGATCGAGCAGCAGGTCTCGGCGCAAACTATTTCGGCCTTCGCGCATGACCTGAATCAGCCCCTGCTCGCCATATCGGCCTACAGCGAGGCTGCGCTCAACACGCTGCGCCGAGGCGTGCCGGACACGGCGAGGCTCACTCGAATGCTCGAGGGAAGCCACACCCAGGCGCTCCGGGCCGGCTCGCTCATGCACCAGATGAGCGCCCAGTTGTCGAAAGCTCTCGCGCCTCAGGAGCCCCCCGAGCGGTTCGACCTCAACGAGCTCATCACACAGACGGCGGCAGAGGTGTTCGAGCAGCAGCCCGACGTGGCAGCGGCGTGCTTCGACTTGGCGCCCGGCCCGCTGTGGGTGGCCGGGTTTCGGACGCGCACGAACCGGGTACTCCAGAACTTGCTTCTCAATGCCTGTCAGGCAAGCCGGGCTTCGGGCCTGCCGATGCCAGCCGGCCACGTCACGGTTTCCTCCCGCAGAATCGATGGTTTCGCCGAGGTCGGCGTGCGCGATTTCGGCCCTGGCGTGTCGGCGAAAGACGCCGAGCGCATCTTCAGCCCCTTCTACACCACCAAGCAATCGGCCCTTGGCTTGGGGCTCAGCATCAGCCGCGCCCTGGCGGAATCCCAGGGCGGGCGGCTCGAGCTGAGTGCGGCCCCCAGCGCAGGTGCTGAATTTTTCCTGACCCTTCCACTGGCGAAAACCCATGAGCA
>Ga0075471_10002317_pt1 | contig 12497 bp, 10 predicted proteins | sample DEB19_08_DNA_2_FD_74787 | JGI IMG/M metagenome (GOLD analysis project Ga0075471, IMG submission 74787) | Aqueous microbial communities from the Delaware River and Bay under freshwater to marine salinity gradient to study organic matter... | ecosystem: Environmental > Aquatic > Marine > Coastal ... | reverse complement strand
AGCGTGGCCTCGAGGCCCAGCTGGTCCGGCGCGCCCGGGTAGCGATGGGCGAGCGGGATGTAACACGCCTCACCCGCCTCGACGCTGAAGGCGAGCCCCACCAGGCGGGCCGCCATGGGGTCGAGGCTCGTGGTCTCGGTGTCGAAGCAGGTGAGCGGGGCCGACTCGATGCGCGCGACCCAGCGATCGAGCCCCGCCTGATCGAGCACCGTCTCGTAGCGGCGGGAGGCCACGAACGCCGTCACCGGGGTAGCCACCACCGGGGGCTCCGGCTTCGCCTTGGCGGGCGCGCCCGCGGCGCCGCCCCTCAGCGCCTCGCGCAGGCCCCGGAAGCCGAAGCGCCCGTAGAGCGCGTCGAGGGCTTCCCGGTCGGGCTCGCGCATCGTGAGCGACTCCAGCGTGAACGGCAACGCCACGTCCGTCTTCACGGTCACGAGCGTGCGCGCCGTGGGGAGCCACGCCAGGGCCTGGCGAAGGTTCTCGCCCACCACACCCTTCACCTCGGAGGCGCGCGCGACCAGCGCGTCGAGCGAGCCATATTCCTGCAGGAGCTTTGCCGCGGTCTTCGGGCCCACCTTGTCGACCCCGGGCACGTTGTCGGCGGCATCGCCCACGAGGGCAAGGTAGTCGACGATTCTCGCGGGTGGCACGCCGAACTTCGCTTCCACGCCCGCAGGGTCCAGCCGCTCGTTCGACATCGTGTTCACCCAGGTGACGCGATCCGTGACCAGTTGCGTGAGGTCCTTGTCGCCGGTGGAGATCACCGTCTCCCATCCCTCGCGCTCGAGGGCGGCGCGGGCGAGCGTGCCGATCACGTCGTCGGCCTCCACGCCGTCGACCACGACCATCGGCCAGCCCAGCGCCCGGATCGTCTCGTGCAGCGGCGCGACCTGGGCGGCGAGGTCCTCGGGCATGGCGTCGCGGTTCGCCTTGTACTCCGGATAGATCGCCTCGCGGAAGGTCGGGCCCCGGGGGTCGAAGACGGCGGCGATATAATCGGCCGGGAAATCCTCGCGAAGTTTGCGCAGCATGTTGACGACGCCGAAGATCGCGTTCGTCGGCTCGCCCGTCGGGCTTCGCAACTCGCGGATTGCGTGGAAGGCGCGGAAGAGATAGCTCGAGGCGTCGACCAGCAGCAGGCGACAGGCGGGGGGCGGGCGCATGGTCCGGCGTTCGTCCTCTTCTGGCTTTCCACGACTCGAAGGTGCCGCCCCGATGTCGAAGAAGATCCCCACCCCCTCCGACCCGCAGCTCGTGCACCGTGCGCAGACCTCGGCGCGCGAGGCGTGGCGGATGTTCGAAATTATCGCAGAGTTCGTCAGCGCCACCGAGCAGTTGCAGGCCATCCAGCCGGCGGTGTCGATCTTCGGCAGCGCGCGCGTCAAGCCCGGCGAGCCCGCCTACGAGCTCGGAGTGGACATCGCCCGGCGCCTCTCGGACGCGGGCTTCTCGGTGATCTCCGGCGGCGGCCCCGGCGTCATGGAGGCGGCGAACAAGGGCGCCTTCGCGGGGGCGAGCCCCAGCGTCGGGCTCAACATCCAGCTGCCCCACGAGCAGCGGGCCAACCCCTACCAGGACGTGTCGCACACCTTCCAGCACTTCTTCGCGCGCAAGGTGATGTTCGTGAAGCTTTCCTGCGCATTCGTGATGCTGCCGGGCGGCTACGGCACGCTCGATGAGCTCTTCGAGGTGCTGACGCTCGTGCAAACGCGAACGGTGCGCAAGGTGCCCACCATCCTCGTCGGCGCCGAGCACTGGGCTGGCCTGGTGGACTGGGTTCGCGGCCGCCTCGCGACGGGGGGCTTCATCAGCCCCGAGGATGCCGACCTGCTCCAGGTGGTCGATGACCCCGCGCAGGTGGTCGATGCAATCTTTGCCCACTACCATGCGCGCGGCTTTGCCGCTTCCCCCGCCGAGCTCGCCCGGGAGTACGCGCTGTGAGGCGCGCCGCGGACAGCGTGGCCTGCTGGAGCCTTGCGATGACGCGCCTCTGCCTTGCCCTCGCGGGAGTTGCCCTCTGCCTCGGCGCTGCCGCGCAATCCACGCCACGGCCGCTGCCGCCCGGCGTCATCCCCCTGGAGGACATCGGGCCGCCGCCCCGCATCGGCGAGTCGGCCGCGGTGCTGGAGCCGCAGGTCACCATCCGCCAGGAGGCGGAGCGCACCGTCGCCGAGTACCGCGTGAACGGCCGGCTCTACATGCTTCGCGTCACCCCTGCGCACGGCAAGCCCTACGTGCTCATCGACCATCGGGGTGACGGGCAATTCGCGCGCCAGGACGACCTCGACACCCGGCTGCGCGTGCCGCAGTGGGTGCTCGTCGAGTTTTAGACGCAAGCCCCCGCTCATGTCCGTATTCACGCCGGTCACGGCAGGCGAGGCGCGCGCCCTGCTCGGGCATTACGCGCTCGGCGAGCTGGAGAGTCTCGAAGGCATCTCGCAAGGCGTGGAGAACACCAACTATTTCCTGACCACCACCACCGGCCGCTACGTCCTCACGCTGTTCGAGAAAATTGCCGCCGAGGACCTGCCGTTCTACATGGGGCTCATGCACCACCTGGCCGAGCGCGGCATCCGCTGCCCGGCGCCGGTAGCGCTCGCCGGCGGCGGCTTTCTGTCGACCCTGTGCGGCAAGCCAGCGGCCATCGTCGCACGGCTCCCGGGAGCGCCGCGCCTCTTTCCCTCCGCAGCCGACTGCCACGCCGCCGGCGTGGTGCTGGCCAACCTGCACGCAGCGGCGGCCGACTACGATCCCGGCCTGGCCAACTGGCGCGGGCAGGCCTGGCGGGAAGCCTTTGCGGACCGCGTCCGCCCCCGCATCGATGCCGATGCCGCGGCACGGATGGATTCGGAAAACCGGTTCCAGGCAAGCCAGGACGATGCCGACTTGCCCCAAGGCGTGATCCACGGGGACCTCTTCCGTGACAACGTGCTCTGGGATGAGGACGGGCGGGCGGGCGTCATCGATTTCTACTTCGCCTGCGACGACACGCTGCTCTTCGACGTCGCCATCACCGTGAACGACTGGTGCGTCGGCGCCGATGCCACGGCCGACCCGGCGCGGATGGCTGCGCTGCTGGCCGGCTACGACAGTCGCCGGCCCTTCACGGCGGCCGAGCGGGCGCGCTGGCCGGTGATGCTGAGGCGGGCGGCGCTGCGGACCTGGCTCGGCCGCCTCGACTACAACCACTTTCCCCGCGAGGCCCAGATGACCATCGAAAAAGACCACGCGTTCTCGCGCCTGCTCCTGGAGCACCACATCGCGCACGCGCAGCCCATGCCGGAGGCGGGATGACGCCGGCCGCGGGCGTGCCGATCCGGGTGCGGGACGTTCCCGCCCGCAGCGGCGCGGCCTGGCTTGCAGGGGGCTGGCAGCTTTTTCGCCGCAAGCCTTGGGCGTGGATCGGCCTCGCCGCGGGCTGGATGGTCATCACCCTCGGGCTGGTGATGGTGCCGCTCATCGGCGGCGTGGTGGCCAATCTCCTGCAGCCGGTCTTCTTCGCGGGCTTTGCCCTCGCCGCTCACCGCCAGCGCGCCGGGCAGTCGATCGACATGGGGTCGCTCTTCGCCGGGTTCCGCCGGCCGCTTCGACCGCTCATCAACGTGGGCGCGTTGCTGCTCGCAGCGGAATTGCTCGTCTTCGTCGCCATGGGCGCGCTGGGCCTGCCCGGACTCACGCCCGGAGACAAGGGCGCCGTGTTCGACATGCGCGCCTGGGTGGAGGCGCTGCAGGGCAAGGAGTGGATCCTCTTGGTGGGCGCCCTGCTAACCGGGGTCGTGAAGGGCGCGCTGTGGTTCGCCCCGGCCCTCCTCGCCTTCCATGACCTCACGACGGCACACGCGCTGCGCTGGAGCGTCTACGCCGCGCTCTCGAACCTGGGCGCGATGCTGGCTTACGGGGTTGTCCTCACGGCACTCTTCGTGGCGGGCGCCCTGCCCTGGGGGCTGGGCCTGCTGGTTGCCATCCCCGTCATGGTGGCGAGCACCTACACGGGCTTTGCAGATGTTTTCGGCGAGCCGCCGTCGCCTGCGCAGGGCGACTCGCCACCCTAGCCAGCGCTCAGGCTTTCTCGAGCTTCGCGTACTGCAGGGCAAGCCACTTGGTGCCCTCGCTGCGGAATCGCACCTGGACACGGGCGTCCAGCCCCCGCCCCTCGAAGTTGATCACCGTTCCCTCGCCGAACTTCGCGTGCCGCACCGTGGCGCCGATGGAGAACGGGTGCTCGTCGGGGCGCTCGGTCTCGAAGCGCGCGCGCGGCGCGGTGCTGTAGCGCGTGGCATCGGCCTGCGGCGCGCGGCCCCCGCCCGAGCCCCAGCCCGACTGCCCGCCGGGGAACGGGCGCGCCGGCGCCTGGAACGCGCGCTCCTCAGGAAGCACGATCCAGCGACACAGCTCGGCGGGTATCTCCTCGACAAAGCGCGAGACGATGCCGTAGCGCGGCTGGCCGTGCAGCATGCGGCTGCCGGCGTACGAGAGGTAGAGGCGCTTTCTCGCCCGCGTGATGGCAACGTACATGAGGCGGCGCTCCTCTTCGAGCCCGCCGTCTTCCATGAGGCTGTTCTCGTGCGGGAAGAGGCCTTCCTCGAGGCCGCCCAGGAACACGGCATCGAACTCGAGGCCCTTGGCCGCGTGCACGGTCATCAGCTGCAGCGCGTCCTCGCCGGCTGCCGCCTCGAACTCCCCCGCCTCGAGGCTGGTGTGCGACAGGAACGCCGCGAGCACCTGTTGCGCGTGGGTGCCGGGTACGGCGGCGACGTCCTGTTCCGCCTCACCGGCGGGCTCGACACCAACCTCGAACTCTTCGGCGAACAGCGCCGCGGCGCTGGTGAGCTCGTTCAGGTTCGCCACCCGGTCCTGGCCATCACGCTCCGCGGCGTAGTGGTCCTTGAGGCCTGAGAGGGCGAGCGCCTCCTCCACCAGCTCGGGGAGCGTCAGCGTTTCGGCCGCCCTCGCAAGCCGCTCGATCATGGCAACGAACACCGCGATCGCCGCGCCACTGCGGCCGGTGACAGCATTCACCCGAGCCGCGGCGAGATAACTGCCGGCGCCCGCCTCGGCCGCCAGCTGCAGCTGCTCGACGCTTCGCGCGCCAATGCCGCGCGGCGGGAAGTTCACCACGCGACTAAACGCCGTGTCGTCGTTGCCATTGGCCGCCAGGCGCAGGTAGGCAATCGCATGCTTCACCTCCTGGCGCTCGAAAAAACGCAGGCCGCCGTAGACGCGGTAGGGCACGCCCGCGCGAAAGAGCGCGTGCTCGAGGATGCGCGACTGGGCGTTCGAGCGATAGAGGAGCGCCGTGTCGGCCAGGCGCAGGCCGTCACGCTTGAGCGACTTCACCTCATCAACCACGAAGCGCGCTTCTTCTTCATCAGTGGCGGCGGCAAAGATGCGCAGCGGCTCTCCGCGGCCCTCCGAGGTCCAGAGGTTCTTGCCCAGACGTGACTTGTTCTGCGCGATGACGGCGTTGGCCGCATCCAGGATCGCGCCCTGCGAGCGGTAGTTCTGCTCGAGCTTCACCACTTCGCTCACGCGGAAGTCGCGCAGGAACTCGTTCATGTTGCCCACGTCCGCTCCGCGAAAGCGGTAAATCGATTGATCGTCATCGCCAACAGCGAACACGCAACCCGTCGCTCCGGCAAGCAAGCGGATCCAGCGGTACTGGAGCTTGTTGGTGTCCTGGAATTCGTCGACCAGGATGTAGCGGAAGCGCGCCTGGTAATGGGCGAGAAGATCCGCCTGCCGGGAGAGCAGCTCGAAGGCGCGCAGGAGCAGCTCGGCGAAATCCACCACGCCCTCGCGCTGGCACTGGGCGTCGTAGTCGGCGTAGAAGGCCACCATGCGGCGAGTGAAGTCGTCACCCGCCTCGACCGCGTTTGCCCGGCGCCCCGTCTCCTTGCACTGGTTGATGAACGACTGCAGTTGGCGCGGGGGGTAGCGCTCCTCGTCCAAGTTCTGCGCCTTGGCCAGGCGCTTCACCAGGGAGAGCTGGTCGCCGGAGTCGAGAATCTGGAAAAGCTGTGGCAGGCCCGCGTCCCGGTGGTGGGTGCGCAGCATCCGGTTGCACAGGCCATGGAAGGTGCCGATCCACATGCCACGCGTGTTGATCGGAAGCATCGCCGACAGGCGCGAGAGCATCTCGCGCGCTGCCTTGTTGGTGAAGGTGACGGCGAGGATGCCTGCCGGGCTCGCCTCTCGCGTCTGGATCAGGTGCGCGATACGCGTGGTGAGCACGCGCGTCTTGCCGCTGCCCGCGCCCGCGAGAATCAGCGCCGACTCCCGCGGCAAGGTAACGGCCCGGAGCTGCTCGGGATTCAAGCCTGCGAGAAGGTCGGGCATGCGGTGGCGCTGCGAGGAAGGGCGCGAGTATACCCGCCGCTATAATCGGGAGCCCAACGCTTGCGCCCTCGCGCGCCGCCCGAAATGGACGCCCAGTACCAGCCGAAGACGCTCGAGCCCGCCGTGCAGAAGACGTGGGCCGAGACCAAGGCCTTCGTCGCCCCCGACGCGTCGCCCAAGCCCAAGTACTACGACGTGGGGATGCTGCCGTACCCCTCCGGCAAGCTGCACATGGGGCACGTGCGCAACTACTCGATCAACGACGCGCTCGCCCATTACCTGCGCATGAAGGGCCACAACGTCCTGCAGCCCATGGGCTGGGATGCCTTCGGCCTGCCTGCCGAGAACGCCGCCATGGCCAACGGCGTGCCGCCGGCGAAGTGGACCTGGGACAACATCGCCTACATGAAGCGTCAGCTGCAGTCGCTGGGCTTCTCCATCGACTGGACGCGTGAGCTCGCCACTTGCTCGCCCGAGTACTACCGCTGGAACCAGTGGTTCTTCCTGCGGCTTCGCGAGCGCGGCATCGCCTACAAGAAGACCGGCACGGTGAACTGGGACCCGGTCGACCAGACGGTGCTCGCCAACGAGCAGGTGATCGACGGGCGCGGCTGGCGCACCGGCGCGCCGGTCGAGAAGCGCGAGATCCCGATGTGGTACCTGCGCATCACCCAGTACGCCGACGAGCTGGTGGATGCGCTGGACGGGCTCGCCTGGCCCGAGCAGGTGAAGCAGATGCAGCGCAACTGGATCGGCCGATCCTTTGGCGTCGAGTTCACGTTGCCCTACGCCGAGGACACCGCGCGTCGCATGAACGACGGCAAACGCGGGCTCAAGGTCTACACGACGCGCGCCGACACGATCATGGGGGTCACCTTCGCTGCCGTGGCCGCGGAGCACCCGCTTGCCACCGAGGCCGCGAAGGGCAACCCGGCGCTCGCCGCCTTCATCGAGGAATGCAAGAAGGGCGGCGTGATGGAGGCAGACCTCGCCACCCTGGAAAAGAAGGGCATGCCCACGGGCCTCTTCGTCCTGCACCCGTTCACGCAGGAGCCGGTGGAAGTCTGGGTCGGCAACTACGTGCTCATGGGGTACGGCGAAGGCGCCGTGATGGCGGTGCCCGGCCACGACGAGCGCGACTTCGCCTTCGCGAAGAAGTACGGCCTTCCCATCAAGCCGGTGATCGACGTTGGCGGCCAGCCGTACTCGCTGGGGGCATGGCAGGATTGGTACGCCGACGCGGGCGTGTGCGTGAACTCCGGCAAGTACGACGGCCTCGCGCAGCAGGCGGCCATCGATGCGGTTGCGGCTGACCTGGGGGCGCTGGGCCTGGGCGAGAAGCGCAAGCAGTTTCGGCTTCGCGACTGGGGCATCTCGCGCCAGCGCTACTGGGGCACGCCGATCCCGATCATCCACTGCCCGTCCTGCGGCGACGTGCCAGTGCCGGATGACCAACTGCCCGTCGTGCTGCCCGACAATCTCGTGCCCGACGGCAGCGGCAATCCGCTCGCCAAGTCGCAGGCCTTCCTCCATTGCCAGTGCCCGACGTGCGGCGCGGACGCCCGGCGCGAGACGGACACCATGGACACCTTCGTGGATTCGTCCTGGTATTTCTTCCGCTACGCCTGCCCGGATGCGAAGGCGATGGTGGACTCCCGCGCCGATTACTGGATGCCGATGGACCAGTACATCGGCGGCATCGAGCACGCCATCCTGCACCTGCTCTACGCGCGCTTCTGGACCAAGGCCATGCGCGACATGGGCCTGGTGAAAACCGACGAGCCCTTCAAGAGCCTGCTCACCCAGGGGATGGTGCTCAACCACATCTTCAGCCGGCGCACCGACAAGGGCGGCATCGTCTATTTCTCCCCCGAGGAGGTCGAGCTCAAGCTCGATGCCGAGGGCCACATTGCCGGCGCCACCGCCAGGTCCGATGGCAAGCCCGTGGACTATGGCGGCATCGGCACCATGTCGAAATCCAAGCGCAACGGCGTCGATCCCCAGGACTTGATCGACCGCTACGGCGCCGACACGGCGCGGCTTTACGTGATGTTTGCGAGCCCGCCCACCGACACCATTCTCTGGTCCGACACCGCCGTGGAAGGCTCGTACCGGTTCCTGCGTCGGCTCTGGAAACTCGCGCACGATCACCTCGCGGCGGGCGGCCCCGTGGCACCCAAGCCCTCGGGCGAGCTCGCGAAGCCCTTGAAGGACCTGCGCTTCAAGTTGCACAAGACCATCGACAAGGTAAGCGACGACTACGGCCGGCGCCTGCAGTTCAACACCGCGATTGCCGCGGTGATGGAGCTGCTCAACGCGCTTTCGGACACCAAGGACACCAGCGCCGAGGGCCGCGCAGTCGCGCAGGAGGTGCTGGAATCCGCAGTGTTGCTGCTGGCACCCGTCGTGCCGCACATCACCACCGCGCTGTGGGAGGAACTGAGGCCCGGGACACGGCTCCTCGACCAATCGTGGCCCGTGGCAGACCCGACCGCCCTCGTCCAGGACACGATCGAGCTGGTCGTGCAGGTGAACGGCAAGCTGCGCGGCTCGGTTCACGTGGCCGCAGCGGCTGCACGCGACGAGATCGAGCGCGCAGCCCTCGCTTCCGAGGGTGCCGTGAAGTTCATGGAAGGCAAGGCGCCCAGGAAAGTGGTCGTCGTGCCCGGCCGCCTGGTGAACATCGTTGTCTAGGCTCGCGACGGCCCTCCTGTTGTCGGTGGCGCTCGCCGGCTGCGGCTTCCAGCTGCGCGGCGACGCGGCCTCCGGCCTGCGGGCCGTGCACGTGAGCGCCGAGGGGGCATCCGGGGTCGCCGTGGAAATGCGCCGAATTCTCGCGGCCACCCCGTCGGGGCTCGCAACGCAGGCCAAGGACGCCCAGGCTCACCTGCGCGTGCTGTCGGAAACGACGGAGAAAACCATCCAGACGCTCACCGGAGCTGGCCGCGTCTACGACTACCTGCTGCGTCTTCGCGTGCGCTACCGGGTCACCGACGCTGGCGGGAACGAGCTCATCGCGCCAACCGAGCTCGAGTTGCGGCGCGTGATCACGTATTCCGAGAGCGCGCCCCTCGCCAAGGAAGCCGAGGAGCGCCTGCTTCTCGAGGACATGCGAGGCGATGCCGCTGCGCGCATCCTCCGCCGCGTGGCGGTGTTTCGCGCGGGCGCCAGGTGAAGCTCACCACCAAGAGCCTCGGCGCGCACCTGAAGAAGGGGCTCGGCCCGCTCTACACGCTCTACGGCGCGGAGACGCTGCTCGCCCTTGAGGCCGCCGACACCCTGCGCGCGGCGGCGCGCGCGTCGGGCTGCGCGGAGCGGGAAGTGTTCACCGCCGAGCCTGGCGCCGATTGGGCCAAGGTCGGCGCGGCCGCCTCGAACCTGTCGCTCTTCGCCTCCCGCCGCCTGCTGGAGGTGCACGTGCCCACGGGCAAGCCGGGCGTCGAGGGCGGCGCGGCGCTGGAGGCGCTGTGCAAGCGGCTGGCCGATGACACAGTCGTGCTGGTGATGCTGCCCGAGCTCGACTGGCGCAGCCAGAAGGCCGGCTGGTTTCATGCCCTCGAGGCGGCGGGCGTGGCCGTGGAAGCCAAGCCCGTCACCCGCGTCGAATTGCCCGCCTGGCTCGCCGACCGCATGGCTGCGCAAGGGCAGACAGCGGGAGTGGAAACCCTCGAGTGGCTCGCCGACCGGGTCGAGGGCAACCTCCTCGCCGCCCGCCAGGAGGTGGAGAAGCTCGCCCTGCTGCTGCCTGCAGGCGAGGTGTCGCTCGCCGCGCTGCGCGAGGCCGTGACCGACGTGTCGCGCTTCGAGCCGGAAGCGCTCATCGAGGCCGTGCATGCAGGCGACGCGAACCGCGTCGGGCGAGCCGTCGACAGCCTGCGCGCCGAAGCCGAGCCGCTGCCGCTGCTGCTGTGGGTGGTGGCCGAGGAGATCCGGCTCATGATGCAACTCGCGGCAGGCGAGCGCCCGCGCCGCTTTCTGGATCCCGACCGCCAGCGACGCGTGGCCCACAGCGCTCGCCGGCACGAGCGCGGCGCGCTGGGCCGCCATCTCTTGCGAGCCCATCGGATCGACCGCATGATCAAAGGCGTGGAGACGGGCGACCCCTGGGAGGCCATACTGGAGCTGTCTCTCGCACTTGCCGGCCATCCCGCCTTGCGCTCGGCCGCCTGACCATCCGCCATGAATGATTCCGCCTTTCCTGCCCTGCACCCGGTCGTCGAGTCGCTGGGTGAGGCCGCGCGCGCGGCAAGCCGCGTGCTCGCCGCGGCCGACACGGGCGCCAAGAATCGCGCGCTCGCCGAGGCCGCCGACGCGCTCGCGAGCCGCGAGAAGGCCATTCTTGCCGCCAACGCCGAGGACGTGAAGGAGGCACGCCAGGCGCGCGACGTCGGTCGCGGCGCCGACGACGCGTTCATCGACCGGCTCACGCTCACCGCCCGCACCGTCGAGGACATGGCCGCTGGCCTCACCGAGATCGCGAAGCTCCCGGACCCCGTGGGTGAGGTGACGGGCCTGCGATACCGTCCCTCGGGCATCCGCGTCGGCCAGATGCGCGTGCCGCTGGGTGTCGTGGGCATCATCTACGAGTCGCGGCCGGATGTGACGGCGGACGCCGGCGGGCTGTGCCTGAAGAGCGGCAACGCCGTGATCCTGCGCGGCGGCAGCGAAGCGCTGCGCTCCAACCTGGCCATCGCCGCCTGCCTGCAGGCCGGGCTCAAGGCCGCCGGGCTGCCGGAGGCCTGCGTGCAACTGGTGGGCTCAGCCGACCGCGCCATCGTCGGCGCGCTGCTCGGCGCCGAGCGCTGGGTCGACGTGATCGTGCCGCGCGGCGGCAAGGGCTTGGTCGAGCGCATCTCGCGCGAGGCGCGCGTGCCCGTAATCAAGCATCTGGACGGCGTCTGCCACGTCTACCTCGATGACGGCTGCGATGCCGACAAAGCGCTCGCCATCGTCGAGAACGCCAAGACCCAGCGCTACGGCACCTGCAACACCATGGAGACGCTGCTCGTCTCGCGCGAGGCGTCGCCGCGCACGCTGCCCGCCATCGGGCGGATGTTTGCCGCCAAGGGTGTGGAAATGCGAGCCGATGCCGAGGCGCGGGCGGTGCTGGGCGCAGCCGGCGTCGCCGGCGTTCTCGAGGCCACGCCGGATGACTGGCTCGCCGAATACCTCGCCCCGATCATCGCCATCCGCACCGTGGCGGGCCTGGACGAGGCCATGACCCACATCGCCCGCTACGGCTCGGCGCACACCGACGCCATCGTCACCGAGCATCACGGCCGCGCCCAGCGCTTCCTGCGCGAAGTCGACTCCGCATCCGTGATGGTGAACGCGTCGACGCGCTTTGCCGACGGCTTCGAGTACGGGCTCGGCGCCGAGATCGGCATCTCGACCAACAAGCTGCATGCGCGCGGCCCCGTGGGCCTCGAAGGCCTCACCTCGCGCAAGTGGGTCGTGCTCGGCGACGGGCACGTGCGCAGCTGACCCCGCGCTTGTCGCCTCCCCTCGGCCTCTTTGGCGGAACGTTCGACCCAGTGCACGCGGGGCACCTGCGGCTTGCCACCGAACTGCGCGAGGCCCTGGGGCTCGGGACGGTGGTGTTCCTGCCGGCCGGCCAGCCATGGCAGCGCCATGCAGGCCCGCAGGCGAGCGGCGCACAGCGCGCCGAAATGCTCCGGCTCGCGGTCGCGGGCCACCCGTCCTTTCAGGTGGACGCACGCGAAGTCGAGCGCGAGGGCCCGACCTACACGGCCGACACGCTTGCCGAGTTTCGTCGCGAGCAAGGCGCTGATACGCCGATCGTGTTCCTATGCGGCAGCGACGCCGTCGCCCACATCAACACGTGGGCGCGCTGGGAGTCGCTGCTGGGCCTCGCGCACTTCGCGATCGCCGGCCGCGCCGGTGACGACGCGGCTGCGATCGCCTCGCGGCTGCCGCCGCTCTTCCGGGAGCGCTTGCGCGAGCCTGCCGAAGCGCTCGCGGCGCCCGCCGGCGCCGTCATCGCGCTTCCCATGACGCCGCTCGCAATCTCCTCCACCGACATCCGTGCCCGCGTGGCCCGTGGCCGCTCGGCCCGCTGGCTGGCGCCCGACGCGGTGCTCGACTACATTCAACGCAACACCCTTTACGGAGCCCCCGCTTGAGCCGAATCCTCACCAGCC
>Ga0075471_10002316_pt1 | contig 12497 bp, 10 predicted proteins | sample DEB19_08_DNA_2_FD_74787 | JGI IMG/M metagenome (GOLD analysis project Ga0075471, IMG submission 74787) | Aqueous microbial communities from the Delaware River and Bay under freshwater to marine salinity gradient to study organic matter... | ecosystem: Environmental > Aquatic > Marine > Coastal ... | reverse complement strand
ACGCCGTCACCTCGCGGGCCACGATCCACGACTTGTACTTCTGCGCGGTGGCCACGAGCACGAGCACGTCGCAGGCCGGCAGCACCGCCTCGAGGAGGTCGCGGTTGCGATTCGTGTCGCTGGGCCGGGGCCGAGTGGCGTCGGCCGCGTGGTCGGACTGGGTGTCGGGATCGGGGCAGTCGACGAGCACCACGTTGGCGACCGCGGCCGCGTCGCTCCGGACGAGCCGCGCCCCCATCGCGTCGAGCGGCAGCCAGGAGAGGTCGACGTCCGGCGCCGCGACGACCACGGGCGACACGGTCGTGGGCCGGGCCACGTCGCCCGCCACCGTCACCTCCGCGCCGGCCAGCGCGTTGACGAGCGTGCTCTTGCCGGTGCCCGTGCCGCCGATCACGCCCACGACGAGGATCCGCGACAGTTCGCGGCGGGCCCGGTCGAGCCGCGGCGCGACGCCCTCCCATTCGGCCCGCGCACGGCGGGCCGGGGGCCAGTCGGGGCCGGCCTCGACCCAGCGGCCGAGCGCGTCGACGAGCGCGTCGTAGGCGGCCGCATCGGGTTCGGCGGACGGCGTCGGGCAGGTGGCGTGGTCGGTCATGTCAGCGGCACTCCGCGGCGCAGGCGGCGAGGAGACTGCGGGCCCGCGCGAGTTCCGGCCGCGAGCCTGCGGCCGCGAGCCGGCCGATCTCCTCGACGCCGTCGCCGAGCACGACGTCGTGGAGCGTTTCGGCGAGGATCCGTCCGCGTTCGGCCGACCAACCCGCGAACAGACGCTCGATCAGTGGCCGCACGCCCTGGCTCGCCGCGGCCACCCCGGCCTCGCCCACCAGCGGCGCGCCGACGGTGACGCCGACGTCGATGAGGTGATGCACGACGCCCGCAGCCGCGGGGACCGCAGCCGCACCGGCGCCGAACAATGCGAGCGTGAGCACGGGACGGGCGACCGAGCCCACCGTGAGCCCGGTGACGATGGCCTTGAGCGTGCCCGGGTTCGTGGCGGCGAACCGGTCGAGTTCGCCCCGCACGAAGCCGCGGTAGCCGGCGGAGACGAGCGGCAGGGCCGCATGCCGACGCTCGAGGTCGGCGTACCACGACTTCCGGTCGGCGGCGGCCAGCCGCGGCCCGAGCAGCGCGGCCAGCCGACCGTCGCGCCGGCAGGCGTCGTCGACCCGGTCGATGAACTCCGCCAGGGCCCGCTTGAGCGCCTCGAGTTCCGTCGTGGAAAAATCCTCCTGCCGCTCGGCGGCGGACAGTCCCAGTCCGACGAGTCGCCCCGCCCGCGCGAGCTCTCGGCCGATGAACCGATAGCCGGCGCTCACGGCCAGGTCGACGCCGCTGCGCCGCGGCTCGAGCCACGCCCAGACCTCCTCCCAGACGATCTCGCGCGGCACCGCGGGCAGTTCCACCCGCACCCGCCCCTCCCGCTCGAGGAGCCCTTGCGCATCCCGCCACCCGGCGGCGGCGCCATCCACCGCATCGAGCCACGCCGGCAGCCCACGAACCGGATCGAGCACGACCGCCAGCGCACCCTCCATCGCCCGCCGCTTGATGCGGTCGAAGTCGCATCGTGCGAGTCGGTCCGCAAGGCCCGTGGCCGCCCCGTCGGCGGCGAGATCGGGCAGCGGATGCAGCGCGATCCGGCCCGCCTCCGCCGCGGCGAAGTCGTGCGGGGCGGCGTAGACGCCGGCCGGCGCCGCGCCCGTTTCGCCGACGAACGTGCCGAGCCAGCCGGCGATCCGCTCCCGCTGCCGCGGCCAATCGACCATGTTGAAGACCACGAACACGGTCTTGCCCGCCGCGGCGGCCGCGGCGAAGAAGTCCCTGACCGCCGCGTCGTTGTACTTCTGCTGCGTGAGCACCGCGACGACCACGTCGGCAGCGTCGCGAACCAACTCGGCCCGCCGCCAGTTCTCGCGGAGCGTGCCGTCGATGTCGGGCGTGTCGAGCAGGACCAGCCGCTCCGGCTGCGCGCCGGTGGGGTCCTCGCGCCACACGAGGCGGTGCTCGGGCGTCGGGGCCAGGGCATCGTCCTCGCCCGACCATGCGACGGGCACGAAGCCGGGAAACAGCGCGCCGACGTCGACACGACTGGCCAGTCCCCGCGGCAGGCTCGCCACGGGGTGGAGCGTGCGGGCGGCCTCGGGCAGCGAGCGGCTGATCGCCGCGCCGGCGAGCGTGTTGGTGACCAGGCTCTTGCCCGTGTTGGTTCCGCCGCATACGGCCGCCACGAGCACCGGCTCGCGCGACACCTGGGGCCGCAGCTTGCCGAACAGCGCGCCGTGCCAGTCGGCGGCCGCCGGATCGGGGGCGCCGAGCGCCGCCGCCAGCGGAGCCACCTGGTCGAGGGCGGCGCAGAGTTCCGCCACGCGAACGGACCACGCGGTGAACGAACACGCGTCCGGCTGCCCGTGCTCTGTCACTGCGTGACGATCCTTTCCTGTGCCGCCCCGGACGGCCGCGTCGATTGCCGGGCGACCGCTCCAGCCCTACACTCCTCGAGTGTCGCCGCCGCCGCCGACCGGGGAATGCCTGACACGAAAATAGTCTCGCCTCCCCCGGTTGCACCCGCAAATCACCCCGCCCGCTCCCGCCATGCTCGCCCGTCGCCCCGTCTTCCCCGGCGTGATCGAGATCAACCACCAGGCCGGCTGGCGGATCGGCTGCAACGTCTACCTCGTCTACGACGACCGCGACTGGGCCCTCGTCGACATCGGCTACGAGGAGAGCGTCGACGAGATCGTGGAGATGATCCGGCAGCTCGACTTCCCGTTCGCGCAGTGCCGGGCGCTCGTCGCCACCCACGCCGACGTGGACCACATCCAGGGTCTCGCCAAGGCGAAGTCGATCCTCAAGGCGCCGGTGCTGGCCCATCCCAAGGCCGTGCCGTCACTCGAGTCGGGCGACCGGATCAAGACCTTCGCCGAGATCGCGGCCCAGAACGTCCACATGGAGATGCCGACGGTGAAGGTCGATCGGACGATCGCCGACGGCGACGTGATCGACGTGGGTCGCCTGCGTCTCGAGGTCTGGCACACGCCCGGCCACACCGACAGCCAGCTCGCCTTCCGGATGGGCAACCTCCTGCTCTCCGGCGACAACATCTACCGCGACGGCTCCGTGGGCGCGATCGACGCCCATCACGGCAGCGACATTCCCGCCTTCATCCGCTCGCTCCAACGGATCGCCGCGAGCGACGTGGAGTGGCTGCTGCCGAGTCACGGCCCGATCTTCCGCAAGGATGACCGGCTTCTGGCGCGAACGATCGAGCGGCTCGAGGGGTATCTCTCACTGGCGGACTTCGGCACCTGCGCCCCCCACTGGCCGCTCATCGACGAATGGGACCGCGAGCTGGCCGAGGGCCGCCTCCCCGGCTCGGCGTAGCCGCAGGCTGTTGAACCTGCGGAAGGTGGGTCGACCGGATGCATCCCGGGCGGCGTGAGTCTGACGCTTTTTCCGTGAAGGGCGGTCGTGCGGGCGGCCGATACCTCCGCTGGAATCTCGTTCCAGGGGGGTCATCGCATGCTTCGCCACCTGTTCGTCGCCGGCGCCATCGCCGCGGGATGCTGCCTCGCGGCCTCCGACGCCTCGGCCCAGCCGCCCGCCGCGGGCACACAGGCCTACGGCTACCAGTGGGGGTCCTCCTACAACACCCACGACTGGAACCGCCTCTACCACTATCCCTACGTCTGGTATCCGCAGAACTTCTACGCCGACGGCTACATGCAGTCGGCCAACGATCTCTACTACCGCTATCCGCAGGAGATGCGGATCCCGGTCTACAACCGGGCCTGGCAGAACTACTACCCGAAGTCGCGGCGCTACCACCAAGGCCACCACTTCCAGCTCGATGTGTTCTGACTTCAGGCGAAACACGGGCATCCTGCCCGTTTTCGCCTTGGCCGTCGCGGCCGCAGCCGAGGTGCGGCCGGACGGCCGGACTGCTCGCACCTCCGGGCTCGCAGGGACGCCTGTGATCTGACCTTCAGGCGAAACACGGGCATCCTGCCCGTTTTCGCCTTGGGCATTCGGAGCCGCAGCCAAGGTGCGGCCGGACGGCCGGACTGCTCGCACCTCCGGGCTCGCAGGGCCGCCGATGATCGGCGCGATGCACGATCATCCTGCCGCCGTGGTCCGGTTGCCTCGCAACCGGATGCCGGGCGCCTTCCGACGGTGTGTGAGGGGTTGCCCGTGCCGTCGAGCCGGCGTAGACGGCAATCGCAGGCACGGATGCCGGAGCGCAGACGTCTCCGAGTGAGAGGAGGCCCGGAGGGCCGGAGCGAACGTCCGGGCGAGACGGCACGGGCAGGCCCTCGCCGGCGCCCCGACGCTGACCCGCCCCGGGCGATTCGGGTAGGCTCCCGGCCATGACCGAGCGTCCCGCAGCCGACTCCAACCCGCCCGTCGATCTCACCGCCGTGCCGGTGGCCGACCGCGACCGCGTCTGGCTCGAGCGTGTCTACCGGGGCGACGACGCACCGCAGGCCACGCTCCGCGCGATCCTCATGGGGGGCGTGATCGGCGGCGTCATGAGCCTCTCGAACCTCTACATCGGCCTCAAGACCGGCTGGGGGCTCGGCGTCGGCATCACCGCCTGCATCCTCAGCTACGCCATCTGGCGGTCGTTCATGCGGCTGGGGCTCGCCCGCACCGAGATGACGATCCTCGAGAACAACTGCATGCAGTCCACCGCGGCGAGCGCGGGGGTCTCGACCGGCGGCACGATGGTGAGCGCCATCGCCGCCCACCTCATCGTCACGGGCGAGCACATCCCCTGGCCCGTGCTCACCGCCTGGACCGCCTTCCTCGCCCTGCTCGGTGTGGCGATCGCCGTGCCCATGAAGCGGCAGATGATCAACCGCGAGCAGCTCACGTTTCCGTCGGGCGTCGCCACCGCCGAGACGCTCCGCAGCCTCTACGCCGGCGGCGGGACCGCTCTGCTCAAGGCCCGCAGCCTGTTCCTCGCGCTCGCCGCGGGCGTGGTGGTGAAGTGGTTCGTCGAGGGCCACTCCGAGTTCGTCGCGATCACGGCCGCGCCGACCTGGCTGGCGGCATTGGCCATCCCCGCCGTCTGGCACCTCCCCTTCCGCATCGGCGGCCGGGACGCGGCCGCCTACGGCCTCGTCCTGCCGATCGATCCGCAGATGATCGCGGCGGGGGCGATCGTGGGCCTGCGGACCGCGGCCTCCATGGCCCTGGGCGCGGTCGTGCTCTTCGGCATCCTCGCCCCGTGGCTCGACGCGCACGGCACGTTCGCCGACATGCACGCGGCCGGCGCGCTCGACGCGGCCGAGGTCTCGCCGGGGGCGATCCGCCGCTGGGGGCTCTGGACCGGCTCGGCCATGATGGTCGCCGCCGGCCTCACCGCCTTCGCATTCCAGTGGCGGAGCCTCGTCCACGCGCTGGCGGGCCTGCGGGGCCTCTTCGGCCGGCGGCCCGACGCCGCCCACGATCCGGTCGCCCACATCGAGGTGCCCACGAGCTGGTTCGTCTGGGGCACGGTCGTCGCCGGCACGGGCTGCATCGCCATCATGTGGTTCGAATGGAACGTGCCCCTGCACCTCGGCGTCGTGGCCGTGCTCATGGCGTTCGTGCTCTCGCTCGTCGCCTGCCGCGCGACCGGCGAGACCGACATCACGCCCATCGGTGCGATGGGCAAGGTCACGCAGCTCTTCTACGGCTTCGCGATGCCCCAGCGCATGGACGCCAACCTCATGACCGCCGGCGTCACCGCGGGCGCCGCGGGTGCGGCCGCCGACCTGCTCATCGACCTGAAGAGCGGCTACCTGCTCGGCGCCAACGCCCGGCGGCAGACGCTGGCCCAGGCCGCCGGGATATTCTTCGGCACGGCGGTCATCGTGCCCGCCTGGTACGCGCTGGTGCCCGACGCCAGCGTCATCTCGGGCGCGAACCCACAGTTCACGGCACCGGCGGCCGGCGTCTGGGCGAGCGTCGCGCAGCTGCTCTCCAAGGGAATCGGCTCCCTCCATCCCACCTGCCAGTATGGAATGCTCGTCGGCGGCGTGATCGGCGTGCTCATCACCGTCGCCGAGCAGTTCGCCCCGCGCCGGATCGCCCGCTGGCTCCCGAGCGCCACGGGACTGGGACTCGCCTTCGTGATCGAGTTTCACGACAGCATGGCATTTCTCATGGGCGCCGTGATCGCGGCGGTGCTGGCCCGGCTCAAGCCGAAGCTCGCCGACACCTACGTCGTGCCGGTCAGCAGCGGCATCATCGCGGGCGAGAGCCTGATGGGCATCGCGATCGCCTTCCTGAAGGCCTTCGGCGTGTTCCGCTGAAAGCCGTCGCCGCGCGTCAGTCGCGGGCCTGCGGAACGAGCCGCAGGTCGTCGAGCGCGAGGGTTCCCGTGGCGCCGTTGAGCCCCGCCTGGACGATGGCCTCGGCCGCGTCCGCCGGCACCTCCAGCCGTCCGCTGACGGTCGTCCAGGCCGGCACGTCGGCGCTCCACGGACCGAGCGACCGCGAGCCGAGGTAGGCGCGCCGCGAATCGAAAAAGTGCACCACCAGTCCGGCCGCCTCCTGCGGTCGCGTGCCGGTCCCGACGTCGGCGAGCCGCATCTCGAGCGACACCTCGACCGCGCCGATGCTTCGGCCATCGATGGCCATGCCCTGGAGCATGTGGGCGGACCGCCCCGGGTCGGCGTTCGAGAACTCGAGGAACCGGCGTCCCTCCGGCGCATTCCCCTCGACGAGCCGACTGCGGCGCTGATAGTGCCAGCCGTCAGCCTTGCCCGACTCGACGGTCGACCGCTCGAAGCCGCCGTTCACGATTCCCGGATGCCGTGGATCCGGCTGCACGCGTCGCTCCGCCTCCGAGGCCCCGGTCATCGGCACGAACAGCGTGGGCATGAGCGCGACGTCCACGAGCCGGCCGGCGCGCTTCTCGAGGACGTGGAACACCTGCTGGTAGCGCTCGCCGAGCGGCACGATCAGCCGCCCCCCGTCGGCAAGCTGTTCCACGAGCGGCGGCGGCACCCGCTCCGGGGAACAGGTCACGATGATCTTGTCGAAGGGGGCATGCTCGGGCCAGCCGAGAAAGCCGTCGCCGACCCTCGCATGGACGCGGTCGTAGCCGAGCCCCCGCAGGGTCGCGGCGGCGGCTTCGCCGAGCGGCTCGACGATCTCGATCGTGTAGACCTCCGCACCGAGTTCCGCGAGCACCGCCGCCTGATATCCGCTGCCCGTGCCGATTTCGAGGATCCGATCCGTCGGCTGCGGATCGAGGACCTGCGTCATGTAGGCGACGATGAACGGCGGCGAGATGGTCTGCTTGTGGCCGATATCGAGGGCCTGGTCGAAGTAGGCCGCCCGCAGATGTTCCGGCTTCACGAACAGGTGCCGCGGCACCGTTCGCATCGCGTCGAGCACGCGCTCGTCGGTGATGCCCTCGCGGGCGAGATGGTCTTCGACCATCTGCCGCCGGCTCACCGCATAGGCATCCGGTTCCCCGGCGGCCCCGGCCGCACACACCGCCAGCCACGCCACGGTCGTTGCGGTCGGGATGCGATGTCGCCAGGGCTCCATATCGATCGGAGATTCCAACGCCGCATTCACGGTCCGGCGCGACCGGCCAGACCGCCTCCTCCCGAACTATACAAGCAGACGAGGGCGAGACGTCGCCGTTGTGACGGAAGGCTCGTTTTCACCGGTGCGGCCGGGGCGTTTCCGTCGGCGTCGGCCGCGTGCTACGATGATTTTTTCGGTCGCCGAGGGACTTCTCACCGATGCCCGGTTTCACGTTCCCGCCGCTCCGCGGCTTCTGGCTCCTGGCCGTGTGCCTTCTCGCGGCCACGGCCGCCCCGGCCGCGGATCCGTCGCCGCGGCAGGCCGACGAGGCGCAGATCCGGGCCACAGCCCAGGCCTATCTCGACGCACTCGGTCGCGGCGACGGCAAGGCGTGCGCCGCCCTGTGGACGCCGGACGGCGACATCGTCGACGACCTCGGCGCCGTGCTGCCCGGCCGTGAGACGGTGGCCACGTCGGCGCCGGCGCCGGCCGGTGCGCCGAAGCCGCAGGTGCGCATCAGCGACGCGAGGATCCGTTTCATCACCGCCGACGTCGCCCTCGAAGACGGCACGATCGAAGTCGGCCCCGCCGGCGGAACGGCGACCCTCACCGGCCGGTTCAGCGCCACCTGGGTGCGGCACGAGGGCGGCTGGAAGCTCGCGGCGCTGCGCGAGGCCCGGGCGGCCGAGCCGTCGGGCCAGGCGGCCCTCGGGGAGCTCGACTGGATGGTCGGCGACTGGGAGATCGAGCGGAAGGCGGCGGCCGCGCCGCTGGTGGCGGATCCTCCCACGGTCAGCCTCACCGTGAAATGGAACGACGCGAAGACGTATCTCGTACGCGAGATGGCCATGGGGCCCGCCGCCGGGGCGAGCGGTCCACGGATGTCGATTTCACAGCGCATCGGCTGGGATCCGCTCACGCGGTCCGTCCGTTCGTGGGCATTCGGCTCCGACGGCAGCCACGCCGAGGGAACGTGGCACCGCGACGGCGGCTCGTGGATCGCCCACGTCACCACGGTCCGGCCCGACGGCAGCCAGGTCGCGTCGATCAACATCTACACCTACGACGGCAAGGACCGGTGCATGTGGCGGTCGATTCCAGCCCACGCGGGAGCCGAGCACGCGCAGCCGATGTCCGTCACGCTCGTGCGGAAGCCGGGGAGCGCAGCTCGATGAGAATCTCGTCCACGTTGATCTTCAGCCTCGCCGTCCTGGCTCTGCAGTTGCACGCCGACCGCGCGCCGTGTGCAGCGGAGGAGCCAGCGGCCACCGCCCCGGCCGCCGACTCCGCGGCCGAGGATCTCGTCCGCAAGGCGGAGATCATGAACAGTCCCCGCTGGCGGCGGGCGATCTTCGAGCTCGGGGAGTGGCTGGCGACGCAGCAGATCTACACGCCCGACCAGGTGCACGGCATCAAGGCCGACTTCAACCGCCGGGTCGCCGCGATGTCGTCCTACGAGCTCGAATATCTGCTCGACGACCTGGAAGTGAAGTTCAAGGTGATGGACACGCCCGAGGCCCGGGACGCCCGGGCATGGGTCGGCCAATACCTCGCCGCGATGTCGGACCAGAAGCGGGCCGAGACGCTCAAGGACGTGCCCGATGTCGTGAAGATGAGCGCCGGCCAGCTCGAACAGGAGATCGGCAAGATCGAGTCCGAGCGGTCCAGGCTCCAGCAGCGGCAGGCCGCCTTCGACCAGAGCCGGCAACAGATGGTGCAGCTCGCGGAGGACTCGCGGAAGCAGACGGCCGCGGCCTCCGCGGCCGCCATGTCGCAGGCTCGGGCCTCGTTTTCCCCCTACCGCAGCCAGGGTTCCGGCGAGACGCCGTTCGCGAACGTCCGCACCGGCGCCGACATGGAATTCATGGGCTGGGGCATGGGCTTCGGCTTTTTCTGATCGTCAGTCTTCCGGCGGCGGAAATGCGGCGCCACGGGCGTCCTTCTCCGAGACGAGCGGCGGCGCGTCGAGCCCCCAGTCGATGGCGAGCGTGGGGTCGTCCCAGCGGATGCACCGCTCGTGCTCGGGAAACCAGTAGTCGGTCGTCTTGTAGAGAAAGTCGGCCGACTCGCTCCGCACGAGGAATCCGTGGGCGAGGCCGGGCGGGATCCAGAGCTGCCGCTTGTTGTCGGCGGAGAGCTCCACGCCCACCCAGCGGCCGAACGTGGGAGAGCCCCGCCGGATGTCCACCGCCACGTCGAAGACGCTTCCGGCCACCACGCGGACGAGCTTTCCCTGAGGCCGCACCACCTGGTAGTGGAGCCCGCGGAGCACGCCGCGGCCGCTCTTGCTGTGGTTGTCCTGCACGAACCCCGCCGGCCCGCCGACGGCGGCCTCGAAGGCCCGCTGGTTGAAGCTTTCGAAGAAGAAGCCGCGGGCGTCGCCGAAGACCTTCGGCTCGAGCACCAGCACGCCGTCGATGTCGGTGGGGATGACGTTCATGGGGGACCGCGTCGAGGTTCGTCAACTCGCCCAACCGGCGCGGGGCCGGCGAAGGTCTCGTCGCTGTGGGCCGCGGCGGCCCAAGGCTCCTCGAGCATTCGCCGATCCCCTCGCCTCACGCTCCGGGCGCGACGGAGGCGGGCTGGCGCCGGGTGTGTCAGGTTAAGGCGTCCTTCATGATCGCGAGCAGGTATTCCCCGTAGCCGCTCTTGCGGAAGGGCTCGGCGACCGCGGCGAGTTGCGCGTCGTCGATCCAGCCGTTCCGCCAGGCGATCTCCTCGGGGCAGCAGATCTTGAGCCCCTGCCGCTTTTCCAGCGACTGGATGAACTGACCCGCCTCGATGAGGCTGTCGTGGGTGCCGGTGTCGAGCCAGGCGTCACCGCGGCCGAGCATCTCGACGTGCAACTCGCCCCGCTCGAGGTACGTCCGGTTGACGTCGGTGATCTCCAACTCGCCGCGGTGCGAGGGCTTCACGGCGCGGGCCACGTCCACGACGTGCTCGTCGTAGAAGTAGAGCCCCGTCACGGCGTAGCGACTGCGGGGCGCCTTCGGCTTCTCCTCGATGCTCACCGCACGGCCCGCGCGGTCGAACTCGACCACGCCGTAGCGCTCGGGGTCGGCCACGGGGTAGGCGAACACGGTCGCCCCGCGGGAGCGGGTCTGGGCGGCGGCGAGCCGGGCCACGAGGCCGTGGCCGTAGAAGATGTTGTCGCCGAGGACGAGCACCGACGGCCGGCCGGCCACGAAGTCGGCCCCGATGAGGAACGCCTGCGCGAGCCCCTCGGGCTTCGGCTGCACGGCGTAGGAAACGTGCATGCCCCACCGGCCACCGTCACCGAGCAGGTCGCGAAATCGCGGCGTGTCCTGCGGCGTCGAGATCACGAGCACCTCCCGCACCCCGGCCAGCATGAGGGCCGACAGCGGGTAGTAGATCATCGGCTTGTCGTAAACCGGCAGGAGCTGCTTCGACACGGCGAGCGTGGCCGGATGCAGCCGTGTGCCCGAGCCGCCGGCGAGGATGATGCCCCTGCGGGCCGCGGGATCATGTGCCATGGTGCGCGACTCCATCGCAACGCGGTCAGCCCGCCATCGCCTTCTTGAGATTCACGTCGATCGCCGCCAGGAAATCCTGGGTCGTCAGGTGGGCCTGGCTCGGGCCGACGAGGATCGCGAGGTCCTTCGTCATCTTCCCCTCCTCCACCGTCTCGATGCAGACCCGCTCGAGCGTGTCGGCGAAGCGAGTCACCTCCGGCGTGCCGTCGAGCTTGCCGCGGTGGGCCAGGCCCCGCGTCCAGGCGAAGATCGAGGCGATGGGATTCGTGCTCGTGGGCTTGCCCTGCTGGTGCTGGCGGTAGTGCCGCGTGACCGTGCCGTGGGCGGCCTCGGCCTCCACCGTCTTCCCGTCGGGCGTCATGAGCACGCTCGTCATCAGCCCGAGCGAGCCGAAGCCCTGGGCCACGATATCGCTCTGCACGTCGCCGTCGTAATTCTTGCAGGCCCAGACGTAGCCACCCTCCCACTTGAGTGCGCTCGCCACCATGTCGTCGATGAGCCGGTGCTCGTAGGTGAGGCCCTTCGCGGTGAACTCGGCCTTGAACTCGGCGTCGAAGATCTCCTGGAAGATGTCCTTGAAGCGGCCGTCGTAGGCCTTGAGGATCGTGTTCTTCGTGGAGAGATAGACCGGGTAGCTCCTTGCCAGCCCGTAGCGGAAGCTCGCCCTGGCGAAGTCGCGGATCGAGTCGTCGAGGTTGTACATCGCCAGGGCCACGCCGGGCCCAGGGAACTCGTAGACCTTGAACTCCATCGGCTTCGAGCCGTCGGCCGGCGTGAAGGTGAGCGTGAGCGTGCCCTTGCCGGGAATCCGGGTGTCGGTCGCGCGGTACTGGTCGCCGAAGGCGTGGCGGCCGACGACGATCGGCTTCGTCCAGCCCGGCACGAGTCGGGGTATGTTCCGGATGATGATCGGCTCGCGGAAGATCACGCCGCCGAGGATGTTGCGGATCGTGCCGTTGGGGCTCTTCCACATCTGCTTGAGCCCGAACTCCTGCACGCGGGCCTCGTCGGGCGTGATCGTGGCGCACTTCACGCCCACGCCGAACTCCTTGATCGCGTTCGCGGCGTCCACCGTCACCTGGTCGGCGGTGGCGTCGCGATTCTGGATCGAAAGGTCGTAATAGCGGATGTCGAGGTCGAGATACGGCAGGATCAGCTTGTCCTTGATGAACTGCCAGATGATCCGCGTCATCTCGTCGCCATCGAGATCGACGACCGGGCCCTTGACCGCAATCCTGCCTGCCATCGCTCCAATGCCCTCGGGGTGTCGTGGCCCGGCGGTCTCCGCCCGGCGACGTGGGCGATGTTGTATCAGCCGCCGGCCGCATCCGCGACGACGTCGCGAAGCACGCCCGCCGCGGCATCGAGCTGCGCGAGGTCGATCCACTCGTCGGCGGTGTGGGCCTGCTCGATCGACCCCGGCCCGAAGACGATCGACGGCACGCCGGCGGCCGCGAGGATGCTCGCGTTCGTGCCGTAGCG
>Ga0075471_10002313_pt1 | contig 12511 bp, 28 predicted proteins | sample DEB19_08_DNA_2_FD_74787 | JGI IMG/M metagenome (GOLD analysis project Ga0075471, IMG submission 74787) | Aqueous microbial communities from the Delaware River and Bay under freshwater to marine salinity gradient to study organic matter... | ecosystem: Environmental > Aquatic > Marine > Coastal ... | reverse complement strand
ACTCGCCCCCGGGCTGGGCCGGGTCGCGGAGGGACTCCCAGTTGGCGTGGTCACGACCATCACGTCCCGAGGCCGTCGGAGGAACACCGTGGGTCCCCAGCCACACCAGGGCGTAGGTGCAGGCGGTGGACCGGTGGTCCGTGTAGTCGAGGGTGTCCGAGTGGTTCCGTGTCTCCGTCACGTGCTCCAGCTGCAGCACCCGGCCCGCGAAGAGGGTGAAGGAGGACTTGGTGTAGGTGGTGACCGTGATTGCCATCGTGAGAATATCCTACCATGTTCCAGGGCGACTTTACACGGATCCTGTTGAAAGTGACTTTCAACATCCCACCGACCGGGGAAAGTAGGCTATCTGCGGCACCACCCGGTGACGATGACTCCCCTGATGATGGAGTCGCGGTATGCCTTCGTGAAGGTGGAGTGGCAGTACCCGTTCCGGAGGCGGTACCTCTGGGTGGAGAAGCCGTCAGGCCCCCAGACGTGCTGGCCGGCGGGCTCGTAGTACGCGGGGCTCGGGGCCACCTGTCCCTCGGTCACGTGGTAGGGCAGGTGGAGGGAGTCGCGGCGGGCGGCGTCGGCCGCCTTCTGCTCCTCGAGCTTCGCCTTCCAGGCGGCCTCTCGGGCCGCGTTCTCCGCCCGGGTCTTCGCCGCCTTCTTGGCGGTGGCGGCCTTCTGGGCGGCCGTGCGAGGGACGCGTTTGGCCCGCCGTTGAGCCATCCACTCCTTGGAGATGTGTTCTGTCAGCTCCTCGAGGCGGAGGTCTTCCGCCTGCGCGGCGGCCACGAGAAGGGTGATGGTGCTGGGCGACAGGGTGAAGGGCTTGGCTGCCATGGTTCATTTCTCGGTGGGAAGGTTGAGGCCCAGCTCTCGGAGGCGGCGGATGCCCTCGGCCGTGATGTTGTACTTGCCGCGGCCGAAGCGGTACCAGTAGGTCCGCCGGCGGCTGGTGTGGCCGTTGTCGAAGTCGCTGCCCTGGTGGTAGACCTCGTTGTGGGTCGACAGGAAGTCACCGCCCACGAAGCCGTAACCACCGGTGTCGGAGGTGTTGAAGAGGTAGGTGAACTCGAGGTTGGGCCGCCAGGCACGGAGTCCGGCCCTGAGCTGGCCGGTGGTGGCGGATCCGCCCAGCTCCCTGAGAAGCAGGAGGCATGCGTCGGCGTTGTTGATGCGACCGGCGGGCAGGTTGGTGACGGTGGAGTGGGTCAGGTCGTTGAGGACGTGTTCCATGGTTCCAATATACCCCTTCCTTGTGGAACTTTGCACTGGTTGCTTGGTGTTCGTCAGGCTTGTCCCCTGGAGCGGCGGGTCGCCTCGGCTCGCTCGGCTGCGAACTGGACCACTGCGTGGAGACGGCTCAGCTCGTCCAGCAGGCGGGCCTTGGAGGCCGGCGGGTGGTGGAGCTCGATGTCATTGGACACCGCCATGAACCGGTCGTGGATGCAGTCGATGAGGAGGTCCAGCTGGTCAGCGCTGAAGTCGGCGGAGGTCTTGGGGTCCATGATATCAGTATATCCCTTCGGGGTGGAACTTTGCACAGGTTCAGCGATCGCGGACGCCGAGCAGCTCAGCGAGCCGGCCGACCACCCCGCGCTTCTCTGCGTACTCCCAGCCCCGCTCGATGCCCCGGTCGCAGTACCGCGGGCTGAACCGGCCCGAGGCCCGGTAGTGCTGGAGGCGGAGGATGTCCTGGGCGATGAGGCGGGCGAGCTCGGTGGTGTTGGCTTCCATGGTTCTACTCTATCCCTTCGCGGTTGAACTTTGCACTCAGCGGACGACCTTGGCGCCCTTCGCGCGGGCCCACCAGCGTACGCCGTTGGAACCCTCCACGTAGAGCTGGTGGATGACGTCACGGTCGTCCACCTCGAGAACGAAGAACTTGCCACTGCCGAGTCCGTTCTCGGCTGCGAGGGTCACGGTGTCGCCGGGGAGGATGACGTTCTTCATGGTTCTACTCTATCACTTCGAGGTTGAAGATTGCACTCCGACGGCGGAGTTCTTGATCGTTTCCTCCGCCCGGAGCCAATCACCGCGGGAGTACCCGTACTGGGGTTCCGCCCGCCCGTTGTACCGCTCACAGTCGGCGATGAAGAGGGCCAGCGTGGTGATGCGGTCGAAGTTCTCACCGGAGTAGGACTGGGTGGGGGTCATGGTGTTCTTCATGGTTCTACTCTATCACTTCGAGGTGGAACTTTGCACTCAGTGGTTGTATACCGTCAGCTTGATGCCCCGGTCGGACACGTAGAGCCAGCACTCCGGGAAGGCCTCCTGGAGGCGGAAGAACATGGCCTGGCCGCTCTTGGGGGACCGGAGCCACAGCCCCGTCACGGGGAGGCCCTTGCGGGGCAGGGTGATGTGGGGAGGTTGTCCGCGGGTGACGCCGAGGGCCGAGGCGTTTGCCCAGCCGAGCACGCCCCGCCAGGTGAAGGGGGCCGCGTCGTAGGTGGGGTGTTTGGCTTCCATGGTTCCAGTATACCCTTTCGGGGTCGAACTTTGCACGGTCAGGCGACTTTTTTGACGGTGAACCGGTAGAACTCGGCCCAGGAGCGGAGCACCTCGGCCGGCTCCTCGGCCGCGGAGTACGAGTACACGTGGGTCCCGTCCGCGGCGTACTCCTCGCCCGAGCCGGCCGGGTTGACGACGACGGTCCAGGTGGCCTTCGGGTTGGGGCGGCCGTGGAGCGGGGCCTGCGTGTCCAGCTCACCGTGGACGGTGTAGGTACCGGGGCCGTAGGCGGTGCGTTTGTTTGCCATCGAGTACCACTTTACCATGGAACCTGGTGGCTTTGCACGTTGAAAGTCACTTTCAACACTGTGAACGGCCGTTCATACTGTAAACAAAAAGTTACACTGTGAATACTGGTTCACCCTGTGAACCCGAGATTACACTGTGAACCGCCGTTCACCCTGTGAACTCGAGATTACAGTGTGAACAGGAGTTCATATGCAATAAGTTCATAACTGTAACCCCACGTTCACAGAAGTCAACCGGACCACCCACGTCGACCCAGGATTGATCCGAGCCCCCCGGCCATAGGTTACCCCATCCGGGACCCGAAAGTCGTTCCTGGGTCGACGTGGGTGGTCGGAACGGGCCGGTAAAGGAACGGGCCGGGGTGTGGGCCCGCGCGCGGGGGGTAAATCCCCTGTAAATTTACAGCCCCTGTTAATTGCTGTTGAAAGTGGCTTTCAGTGTAAAGCCGGCCCTCGAGGTGGTAAAGTGTACTTCCGATGGCAAATCGAACCCCCGCCTGCCCCCAGTGCCGAGCCGCCGCCGGCGAGCACCACAAGTTGAGCTGCTCCGAGCCCGGCGGCCGCAAGGGCACCGGTCCCATCCGGCCCTTCGAGGGGGCCGTGCAAAGTTCCACCCCGGTGGGGTACACTGGGGCCATGAACCCCACAGCCGCACAGCGGTTCGCCACGGCCCTCAACAAGCTGTACCTGGGCCGGGCCAACGGCACCATCGACGCCGAGTCGGCCCTCCTGATGGAGGCCGCCCTGTGGGAGGCCGCCCGCAACGGAGGCTTCGACGGTGAACTCGAAGCAGAGCTCGCGAAGTGACCGTGCAAACTCCACACCCGTCGAGGTATACTGGCACCATGCCTGAAACACCCCACCTGGCGGACATCGTCCGCCTCGCGAACACGGCCACCGGCGTCCTCAACCACCTGGGTCTCGTCATGACCCTGCAGCTGGCCGAGACCGGCTCCTACCGCCCGGAGACCATGGCGGCCGTGGAGTCGGCGGCCTACCTGCTGGGTGTGGCCGACGCCAACCTCCACCTCCTGCAGGTGGACCTGAAGCCCTTCTACAACTGAAAGTCACTTTCAACAAGCTTCGTGTAAAGCCCTACCCCAACATGGTAGGATGGTCTTCCGGTCGCCAACAACCCCCGGCCGGACAGGAGACTGCGGCATGTCGAAGATGAGCCTCAACGTCGGTATCAAGGGCCTGAAGCGCGGCACCAGCATCAACGACATCACGGTGCCGGACGCCCTCCGTCGCCGCATCAAGCTCGGCCTCGGCTGGTTCGACGACGCCTTCGGCGGCGAGGGCATCATCCCCTCCGGCGTCATGATGCTGACCGGCACCCCCGGGGCCGGCAAGACCACCCTCCTCCTCCAGCTGGCGGACGCCATCACGAAGGCGGGCCACATCTGCCTCTACAACACCGGTGAGGAGTCCCTCTACCAGGTGAAGATGGTGGTGGAGCGTCTCGGCCTCAAGTCCGGCTTCTTCGTGGGGCAGGACACCCTGGTGGGCGACGTCCTGAAGCACGCCAACGACCTCCGCAAGAAGAACCCCGGCAAGCAGGTCTTCATCCTGCAGGACTCCCTCCAGACCCTCGACGACGGCAAGTACAACGGGGCCACCAACTCCATGACCCCGGTCCGCTGCATCGAGGCCCTCACCAACTGGGCCAAGGACACCAACGGCATCGTCATGTTCATCGGCCAGGTCACCAAGAACGGGGACTTCGCGGGGAAGCAGACCATCCTCCACGCGGTGGACATGCGCGCCCAGCTCTACATCGACGAGGAGAAGAAGTCGGAGACCTACGGCGAGCGCCTCTTCGAGGTCACCAAGAACCGCTTCGGTTGCTCCGGCAAGCGGTACATCCTCGGCATCGCGAAGACCGGTCTCTACGAGAAGGGCAGCATCCAGCAGTTCTGAGGAGACCATGGCGGCATACATCAACCTGACGGGCAAAATCTTCGGAGCCTCCCTGGCCGCATGGCTGGGGAGCAAGCTCCTCGAGCGGGTCTCCGAGTCGAGACAGGAGTCCTCGGACCCCCTGGAAGGGGTCATGGACCCAGGACTTCGGGCATCCCTGACGGCCCTGGCACAGGCCGGCGAGGTGGCCGGCTTCGTGGTCCTCCTGAAGTCCAACGGCTACCCACAGGACACGGAGTTCATGAAGAACCTGTGGTTCTACCTGGGAGGCAAGCGGCTCTGACGTCACTGTCCCCTTAGCTCAGCCGGATAGAGCAGCGCATTCCTAACGCGCAGGCCGCAGGTTCGACTCCTGCAGGGGACGCCACGGAGAGGATGCTCTAATGGTAGAGCAGCGGACTGTAAATCCGCCGCCTCTGGCACAGCCGGTTCGATCCCGGCCCTCTTCACCACTCCGCAACCCCAGGAGCAGCCTCATGCAGTCGTCACCTCCGCCTCGCACCTCGAGACCCTCATTCCCGACGGACTACTCCATCTGCCCCGTCTGCAACCTGGACCACCGGCACGACGTGCCCCGTCTCGACGCCGTGGAGCGGGCAGCTGTGCTGGACCTCCACCTGGCGGACCACCCGGTGCCGCCGTACGACCTCATCGTCTCGACCCAGTAAGTTCATCGACGAATTCGGTAAACATCTGTGTGTGTCGTTGTATTATATTGTCTCCCCCTCGCGGGGGAGACAACGAAAGGAATGACACTATGACGAACTTACCCATCGCCCTGGCGACCATCGTCGCGACGCTCGCTGCACGGGAGCCCTCCTCCAAGGAGAAGCTGACGGACAGGGGCCTCGCTGCGGCCGCCGCGGCCCTGGAAGTTTCCGCAGGCAACCACAAGTTCCTCGGAGACGACGTGGAGTCACGGGCAGCACTCCTGCTGGCCTGGTCCTACTTCGAGAGCGGATGGCAACCGTGCGCCGTCGGCGACGCAGGCCGGTCGCTCGGCATCATGCAGGTCAACGTCGGTTGGTTGGGCAAGGACCCGAAGCGGATCCTGTGCGACACCAGGGCCGGCTACACGGAGGGCCTGAAGGTCCTCGATGCCATGGTGGAGCAGTGCGGCACCCCACGCCGGGCCCTGGTGGCCTACGCAGCGGGCACCTGCAAGACCCACATGCCGAAGGTCAACTTCTACGCCACCAGCCGCTGGTCGCTGGCTGGACTGCCAAAGGACAGGCTCGACGTCCGCTGGGAGCCGCTGAAGGTCGACTGAACACCAGGAGGGATCCGTGTCGAAACGAAAGGAGATGAAGCCAAAAGCGAAGGCGAAGGCGCCGCCCGTCAAGAAGGTGAGGATCCCCACCTCGGCGGACGCCTTCGTCTCGATGCCCGATGCCGCGGTGGATGGCGCCCTGAAGGTGCCGGTCGGAGGCGGGGTTGCCTTCGTCCGGTGGGGTGCCATCCACCGCGGCTGGGTGCACGGGATCCACGAGATGCCCCGGGGCGTCGTCGTCGACGTCTGGGATGAGACTGAGGACCAGTTCTTCTCCTTCAACCTCCAGGAGGCTCTGCCCGACATCAAGGACACCGGAGACCGCCGCCGTGTAAACTTGGCGGCGAAGGTGGTACCTTCGAAGGGCCATGAGGAAGAAGCAAAAATCACCGAGGAACCAGAATCCGGTGGCGGTGGCCATGATGAGACGCCACAGGTCGACGACGACCTGGATGCGGGACCGCCGCCTGCGTAGGCCCAAGGACGCCCGCAACTTCCGCCTGGAAGACGAGCCGTGCAAAGTCGAACCCGGAGAGGATACAATCTAAACATGTTCAAGCCCGACCCCAAGAAGCAGGTGTTCCTCAAGTTCCGCGAGCTGTTCGGCACGAAGTACGAACCGGAGATCGTCGGCACGCGAACGTCACCGTCGAAGCTGTACTACGTCACCCTCCGCATCGGACCCACACTCGTGGCCGACGCCCTCCACCGGGACTGGCGTAAGGCCTACAAGCTCCTGAAGGGGGAGGTGGAGAAGCTGTACGTGGAAGGGTATGTTCCGCCGGTCGGAAAGTGACCCGTGTAAAGTCGCAAGGGAAGGTGGTACACTAGAGTCACATGCTGATCACCCGCACGACCAACACGGTGTCCGGTTCCTTCGTCGCCCTCCACGTGGTGGGGGTCAACCACCAGGAGGTGGCCCGCTGCTACCTGTCGGAGCACCCGGGATCCTTCTACATGGACATCACGGGCCGCGGCCGCGATGAGGTCGCCGCCCGCCGCAACCTGGCCGACAAGATCGCCATCGAAGTCCGCCGCCTGGAGACCAACCCCAACCGCCGGCCCTTCCAGGATAATCGCCTGCGAATCTTGAAGACCTTCGTGTAAAGTCCTCCCTCCCTGTGGTACCTTAGCCTAGTCAACCCCACCAACCCCCAGGAAACAGGCAACCCATGACCGTGCAGTCCATCAAGACCTTCCTCTCCGTCGCCGCCGCCTTCCCCTCGGAGGAGTCGGACTCCATCCTCCTCCGCGGCCCCCACGGCATCGGCAAGAGCCAGGTGGTCCGTCAGGTGGCGAAGCGCCTCGGGCTCCCCGTCATCGACCGCCGCCTCTCCCAGATGAGTGAGGGTGACATGATTGGGCTGCCGTCCACCGACGGCGAGGTGACCCGCTTCAACCCGCCGGACTGGTACAAGGACGCCTGCCGCAAGCCGACCGTCCTGTTCCTCGACGAGCTGAACCGCGCCACCCCGGAGGTGATGCAGGCAGCATTCCAGATCGTCCTCGACCGGGAGCTCAACGGCTGGAAGCTCCACCCGAAGACCCGGGTCTTCGCGGCGGTCAACGCCTCGGCGGCCTACACGGTCAACGAGATGGACCCGGCCCTCCTCGACCGGTTCTACACCGTCGACCTGACCCCCACGGCGGAGGACTGGCTGGTGTGGGCCCGCGGGGACGGCAAGCTGGCGGAGTTCGTGGTGGACTTCATCGCCCAGGACGAGAAGTGGCTCGACGCCCCTCGGGACTCCGAGCCCGGCAAGGTGACCCCCAGCCGCCGCTCCTGGGAGCGCCTGTCGAAGGCCCTGACGGCGGCCGGTGTGGCCGACAAGCCGGAGGACCCGGTCTTCTACCCCCTGTGCCTCGGCTACGTCGGCACCGAGGCCACCATCGCCTTCCACGCCTACGCCAAGACGGCCGACAACCAGGTGTCCGGCAAGGACGTGGTGGAGTCCTACCCGACCGTCGCCAAGAAGGTGAAGAAGATGGGCCAGGACCGGCTCCTCGGCCTCATCGACAAGGTGGCGGAGCACGTCACCGGCAAGCTGAAGAAGCTGGACGACGCCACCGGTCCCAACGTCCGCGACTTCATGAAGGACCTGCCCGGCGAGCTGAAGGTGGCCATGTGGTCGAAGCTGACCGCCGGCTCCGGGGTGGACAACCTCGACCTGGCCCGCCAGGTCCACAAGTGGTGCGTCGGCGACGTGATGGCCGTCTTCGGCCACAAGGCCCCGGCCGGCGGCACGGGAGTGCCGACCACCGCCAAATCGAAGAAGAAGTGAATATGTAGGGAGAGGAGTCCCCATGCAGCACTTCGACCCCGCCGCCTGGCGGGCAAGGTCCTGGTCTCGCCTGCGCCGCGCCGCCGGAAAGGGGCGGCCGTCCCATCGAGCGGAAGCGGCGTGGGCAGCGGACCAGTACGCCATCGCCGACCTGGAGTCGGTGGTGGAGTGGTGCCGGGGGCGTGGCGTCGAGGTGGTCTTCGGAAAACGCGCAGCAGGGGTCTACGACGAGGCCACCCGACGCGTCACCATCTCGGCCCACGCCCCCGCCCGGAAGCAGCTGGTCTACCTCCTCCACGAGTGCGGCCACCACCTGGTGTCCTCGTCCAACGGGGACGACGATCGGTTCAAGATGGGTTACTCGGCGGCGATGGCCGAGGGGGTGGAGCGGACCTTCGTCCACAAGCTGGCCGTCCTGGAGGAGGAGTTCGAGGCGTGGCACCGGGGCTGGCGGCTGGCCCGCCGCCTGGAGCTGTCCCTCGGTCGGGAGGACTTCGACAGGGTCCGCCTGGAGTGCCTCAAGTCGTACGTGCAGTGGTCCAACCGCAGGAGCAGGGACTGATGTCTGACGAACTGGAGCGGATGCTGCGGCTGCAGGTCTCCATGGAGATGGGCATCGTCCCCCTGCTGGGGGCCGACGACGTCAACAGGGACGTGCTCCGGGCCCTGAGGGAGATGTCGCCGGAGGAGTCTCGGACCTTCCGCCGAAAGTTCCGCAAGGCGTGGCGGAAGGAGGCGAGGGCCGCCGCCCGGCTCCTGAAGAACAAGAAGCCAGGAGCGGCCGGCTTCGGGATGCCGGTCCCCGACAAGCGGGCAAAGAAGGAGCGGAAGTGGCTGGTGATGATGGCCATCATCCACGAGGTGCGCAACCGTCGGATGGCCGTGGAGGGGCACGATCCCGTCTCGGAGATCCCCCTCCTGTGAAGACGTCCGTCCTCTGCAATACATATAGAACGCAGGGGACAACAATGAGCGTGCGGTCGGACCCGGGACGAAGGGTCGCACGAATTATAAGGCAGGTGAAAGGGACCCTTCGACCGGGGTCCTGAGTAACCACCTACCATTCCAGGAATATTCACGAATATTCACGTGGCTTTGTCACCATCGAATTATTCCCGAATATTCCTGCTGTCGTGTAAAGTGCCCCGACGGGGGTGTACCATGGTCCCATGAGGCGAACGAGGAACAAGGTGGTGTGGAAGAGCCCCGCCGAGCTGCCGCCGGAGGTGGCCGCCGCTCCGCGGCTCCGGCCCTTCGTCTACAGGTTCTCGTCGGAGGCGGCGCTGCCGGAGTGGATGTCCACCCCACCGGAACCGGGGGACCCATTCGTCCTGAAGACCCCCCTCAACACACTGCTCACCGATGCGGGGGTGGAGCAGCCCGTCCACCCGTACCTGGTCCCCGGCTGGTGGGCCGGCACGCTGCCGTCGGGCACACTGGCTGTCTACGTCGGGCCGGTCCGGACCCCCGACCGGGGCAGCAACGTGGTCCACCTCCGGCACACCTTCCTCGTCGGGGCGACCGTCTACATCGTCCCCGACCTCAACACGCTCCAACCCCTGTAGGAGGCACGCATGGACCCCCGGATGAGACCCCTCAACTTCTTCCTGGCAGGCTGCTGCGTCGGCCTGGCTGCCTACGCCGCAGGGAGCATCGACCGCACAGCGGCCATCCTGTGGGCGGCCTGCGCCCTCACCTTCCTGGCCTTCACCGTCCGGGAGGAGTAGGATGTTCAACCCGAAGCGGGGCCGCGTCGGCGACCTGGTCACCCCGCACGGTGCCACGGAGACGTGGCTGTGGGACCCCGACGGTGCATCCTCCGGCATCGCCGTGGTGGGGGACGGGCCCCTGCAGCCGGGGGTGCCCCTGGTGGTGGTGGGGATCCGCCCGGAGCCGATGGACCACGACCCCCACAGGGCGTGGCTCCTCGTCCTGACACCCGATGGAATCACCGGTGAAGTGCTGGCGGACGCCGTGGTGGTGACCGCCCGGACAAACGGGTAAAGAGACCCCCAGAATATCCGGGGAAAATGGGCCCGTGTAAAGCCCTACCCGGAAATGGTAAGATATTCTCACGATGGCACGAAAGCCCGCAACCCCCAAGCAGCAGTCCACCGCCACCCCCGACCTGGTCGCACAGCTGGAGGCCCGCATGGCCGCCGAGGTGACACCGGTGGAGTCGGCCCTGTCCCCGGAGGCCCGCGCAATCGCGGCGGCCATGGAGGCACCGGCCGCGGCGGAGCCGAAGCCGGACCTGTCCCGCCTGCCCGACGCGGTGGTGGACGGGGCCCTCCGCCTCGCCGTCGGGGACCGCATCGTCATCGAGCGCCGGGCCTCCTTCCTGCCGGGGCGGCCCTACCTGGACACGAAGACGTACCGCATCCACCGGCTGGACGGCAACGGCAACATGTCCCTGTGGGACGAGTCCCTCAACCAGTGGGCCATGGACAACTGGATGACCGGCCCGGCGAAGGGCAACGTCTACAAGATGGCCACCACCGGGGCCCTCGTCACCACGAAGCGGAAGCGCGGCCGTCCCCGCAAGAACCCGGTGGAGGCCCCGAAGCCCCTCGTCGTGGGTCCCGACGGGACCCCGGTGAAGCGGGGCCGCGGCCGGCCGAAGGGGTCCAAGAACCGGGCCAAGGAGGTCATCGTGGAGGAGAAGGCGGAGAAGCGCCGCCTCCGGGCCGCCAAGCTGGCCAAGAAGAAGAAGCCCGCCACCAAGGCCGCCGCGGCGGCCCCGAACAGGACGGCGGCCAAGAAGGTCGCCGCCAAGAAGCCCCTCAAGAAGGGGGGACGCTGAGCCATGGTGACCCTCCTCGGCATCGTCGGCGTCCTCCTGTTCGCGGCCCTCTTCCCCCGGGCGGCCGACGCCGCCGCCTGGTTCATCACCATCTTCTTCATCGCCCCTGTGATCATGCTGGCGGCCGGCGGGGTGGCCTTCGCCCTCAACGAGTGGCTGGAGTGGGGCCTGTCGGGAGGGACGTGCTTCTTCGGGATCGGAGGGGCCGCGGCCCTCGGCATCTCGTACTTCACGCTGAAGGACTGAGGGAGGAACCGGGAAGTCGGTCCCCTTATGCGCCACACGCGCGCACGAAAACGCGTATCGGGCGCGGGGACCGGCATGCGCGCGCGTGTGTGTGGAGTCAATGATGGCACGAAGACACCGTCGACCGCCGCCGCCGTGGGCCGCACCCGTCCCGGGGCGGAGCTACATCGTCACCCTCCGGGGGGAGTCGAGGCTCCTCCTGGTGGTGGGGGAGGGGACCGGTCCGGAGGTGGAGTACCCGTCCATGGAGCGCCGGTGGACGGTCCCCGTCCTGGGTCCGGACGGTCCGACCACAGAGGTGTGGGGTGAGTACTCCAGGGACGCGTGGCGGGAGGTGCCGTGAAGTGGGGCTCCATCCGCCCGGGGATGCTGATGGCGGTGCCCCCGTCCGACATGGACGACGAGTACTCCGGCAGGACCTACCTGGTGCTCTCCGTCGAGGGCGGCCTCGAGGGGGGCTACGTCCTCGTGACGGTCCTCCTGTCGACGGGGACGATCACGGAGTGGACCGGCCGGCGGGACGAGGAGTACTACGAGGACCTCCTGGTGACGGGGGCTCGAGCGAAGAAGACCGGGGATTAGATGGGGCGTCCGGCGGGGAGGGACCGCCCGAAGGGACCCACGAGGGGGCCACACCGAACCTGCGATCAGCTGCGACGGGTGGGTCCCTCGGCCGGCAGGCCCCCTCACCGGTCGACCCCACACTTTCCCCGGGGAAAGACCTACGCTCTCCGGGGGGCGGAGGCGGAAATGGGCGAAGGGCCCCAACCCATGCGGGTGGAGCCCCTCGGAGACCGCTCAGCGGCCGTGACGTTCAGCCGCGGTCCCAGGCGGATCCGCCGACCCAGACGTAGTCGAGCCGGTGGCTGGTGGCGGACGGGTAGGCGCACAGGTCTCCCATGGCCACCACGAAGCGGTGCTTCGACGTGCCGGTGGGGACCCGGACCCCCATGGCTTCGAGCTCGGCGGCGGTGAAGGTGCAGCCGTCGGAGTCCGGGTGCTGGCGGAGGGAGTCGAGCCCATGGGGGGTGCGGGGCATCGGGAAGCGGTGGCCGAAGTAGCTGGCCACGGTGGCTCGAGGTGCGGCGGTGGCCTGCTTGCGGACGCGGGCCGCGGAGCCGGTGCGGGTGGTGGTGGACTTCGACTTGGTGGTGGGGTTTGCCATCTTTTATAGTATACCACCAAAAAGTTCGAGGTTGCACGTGCAAACTAACTTTTCCGTTGGTATTTTAAGCTATGTCAC
>Ga0075471_10002311_pt1 | contig 12523 bp, 7 predicted proteins | sample DEB19_08_DNA_2_FD_74787 | JGI IMG/M metagenome (GOLD analysis project Ga0075471, IMG submission 74787) | Aqueous microbial communities from the Delaware River and Bay under freshwater to marine salinity gradient to study organic matter... | ecosystem: Environmental > Aquatic > Marine > Coastal ... | reverse complement strand
CGACCCGGAAACGCCGTTGGAGGAAACGCTGGGCGCGCTGGCCCACGCGGTCCGCAGCGGCAAGGCGTTGTATGCTGGCATCTCAAATTATCCGCCGGCGGAGACGGCACGCGCGGCGAAAGTGCTGCGCGAGTTCGGCACGCCGTGTCTGATCCATCAGGCCCGTTACAGCATGCTGGATCGTTGGGTGGAGCCGCAGTTGCTGGCAATGTTGCAGCAAGAAGGCATCGGGTGCATCGTGTTCTCGCCACTGGCGAAAGGGCTGCTGACGGATCGGTATTTTAAGGGCATCCCCGCGGATTCGCGCGCGGGCCATGACCCGCGTTTTCTCCGCCCCGCCGACGTCACTGACGCGGCGCTGGCACAGCCGCGGGCGCTGAATGAACTGGCGCAATCGCGCGGGCAGACGCTGGCGCAGATGGCACTGGCGTGGGTGTTGCGGCAGCCGGCGGTCACAAGCGCGCTCATCGGCGCGAGCAAGGTGGAGCAGGTGGAGAATTGCGTGAACGCGGTACGGAACTTGAATTTCACTGCTGCGGAACTCGACCGTATCGAGAGCATCTTGGCGGGTTAGAATTTCGTAACCTATCATGGACTTTGCCGTCTGCATGGATTACAAAACCCAAACATCAATATGAACTCATCCCGCTCCTTCTCCCGCCGGAATTTTGTGAAACTCGTCGCCCTGGGCGGGGCCGCGCCGTTCATTCTGCCCTCCCACATCTGGGCGGCCGAGGTCATGCCCAACAGCCGCATCAACGTCGGCTTCATCGGCATGGGCAAACAATCCGAAGGGCTACTCCGCACCTGCCTGGCGCTCAAAGAATTGAAGGTCGTCGCCGTTTCCGACCCCGACACCACCCGGCGCGAAAACGCGCAGCAGAATGTGGACAAGGAATCCGGCGGCAAAGACTGCGCCGGTTACAGCGATTTCCGGGAACTGCTCGCGCGGAAGGACATTGACGCCGTGGTCATCGCCACGCCCGACCATTGGCATGCCTTGAATGCCATCGCCGCCGCGCGCGCGGGCAAGGATATCTATTGCGAGAAGCCCATGGCGCACACCATTGACGAAGGCCGCGCCATGGTCAACGCCGTCCGCGAAAACAAACGCATCCTGCAGGTCGGCAGCATGCAACGCTCCATGCCTGGCTTCCGCGACGCCTGCGAACTCGTCCGCAACGGCATCATCGGCAAAATCACCGGCGTGGACGCCATGGTCGGCGGGCCGTCCATTCCTTGCAATCTGCCCGGCGAAACTCCCGAGCCGGGACTGGACTGGGATATGTGGCTCGGCCCGGCCCCGATGCGGCCTTATCATTCCAAACTCTGCCCGCGTGGATTGCCCAAGAGCTTTCCCGGTTGGCGCGACTACGATGAATATGGCGGCGGCAAGGTGTATGATTGGGGCGCGCACCACTTTGACATCATCCAGTGGGCGCTCGGTTACGACGAAAGCGGGCCGGTGGAATTTCTTCCCGCGCCCAAAGCCGGCGCCGAGAGCGGCGCCCGTTACCGTTACGACAACGGCATTGAAGTCACCCACAAGCCCGGCAACGGCGTCTGGTTCTACGGCGACAAAGGCACAATTTACGTCAACCGCGGCAAGCTCTCCTTCTGGTTGGACGAAAAACTCATCGCCGAGAACCTCGACAGCTATGCCGGTATCCTGAACCAGTATCTGCCAGCCGATGCCGTCCGCCTCTACAAAAGCACCAATCACATCGGCGACTGGGTCAGCAGCATCAAGTCCCGCAAACCGCCCATCTGCGATGTCGAGATTGGACACCGCACATCCACCATCTGCGGCCTTGTGAATCTAACCTATCATCATCAACAAAAGCTGCTGTGGGATCCCAAGACCGAGCAATTCACCGGCGGCACCGGCAATCCAAAGTGGAAAGGCCGCGAATACCGCGACGCGTGGAAGCTGGCGTGAAGCGACGTCTCCCGACCAAAGCCATTAGCCCGTCTGCGCAGTCGCTCAGGCTTTCGGCGGAGCCTTGAGCTGCGCGAACGCCGCCAGTGCCGCCTCGCGGGCCTTACCGTGATCCACCATCGGATGCGGATAATTGCGGCCGAGTTCCACCCCAGCCACGCGCAGGATTTCCTGCGGCGCGGCGTGCGGCTGATGAATCCATTCCGCCGGCAACCGCGCGAGTTCAGGACACCAGCGCCGCACATAATCTCCGTTCGGATCGAACTTCTCCCCTTGGCTCGTAGGATTGAACACGCGGAAATACGGCGCCGCATCCGCGCCGCAACCGGCGGTCCATTGCCAGCCGAGCGTGTTCTGCGCGAGGTCGGCGTCCACCAGCGTATCCCAGAACCACGCCGCGCCAGCGCGCCATGAAATCATCAGGTCCTTCACCAGAAAGCTCGCCACGATCATCCGCACGCGATTGTGCATCCAGCCGGTCGTCCACAACTCCCGCATCCCCGCGTCCACGATGGGAAAACCCGTCTGGCCGCGTTGCCACGCGCGCAGTTGCGCCGCGTTTTCGCGCCACGGAAATCTTTTGAAGTCCGCCCGCAGCGGCTCGGCCGGCGTGTGCGGGAAATGATAAAGCAGATGATGCGCGAACTCGCGCCAGCCGACCTCGGCGAGAAATTGGGAGCTGCGCCACGCGGCGGTGGACAACCCGCGCTTCGCCGCCAACCGCTGCACTCCGTGCCAAATCTGGCGCGGGCTGATTTCGCCGAAGTGCAGGTGCGGCGACAACCGCGAGGTGCCGACGACATCCGGGCGGTTACGCCGCTCGGAATAATCCGTGAACGCCGCCGTGAGAAACCGCTGCAACGCCGCCGCCGCGCCCGCTTCACCCGGCTGCCACACCGGACGAAAACCTTCCGCCCATTTTATTTTCGGTTCTAACTCCAGCGCGTCGAGCGCGAGCGACTGCGGCCATTGCTCCGGCGCGGGAATCGTTTTGGGCGCGGCCAGCGGCGGCTCGGGGTCGGGCTGGGTGAGACAGTTTTTCCAGAACGGCGTGAAGACCTGGAACGGCTTGTCGCTTTGGTTGCGGATCACCCACGGCTCATGCAGCAGCGCGCCGTTGCAGCTCTCAAGCTTGATGCCATCGGCCCGCAACGTTTCCTTCACCTTCGCGTCGCGGGCAATGATGGCAGGTTCGTAGCGACGATTCCAGAACACCGCGCTGGCGCCGGTCGCTTGGATCAACGCCTGAAGCGTCTCCAGCGCCGGGCCGCGCCGGATGACGAGCCGCGAGCCGAGAGCGCGTAGACTGGCATCCAACGCCGCGAGCGACTGGTGCAGCCACCAGTTGGAGGCGCCGCCCGACGACCACGCGCCCTCTTCCTCCGGCGACCAGATGAACACCGGAATGACCGCACCGCCCCGCGCCACCGCCGCCGCAAGTGCGGGATTGTCCGCGAGACGGAGGTCCAAGCGCAGCCAGAACAGGGTTGTAGTTTTCATCGTGGATTGGGGCGGACGCAGTGGCGCGACCGCCCGGAGATTGTGGCGCGGAAAAAAATATTTCGCAACGCTGCGGTGAACTGGCGGCGGCTTACCAACGGTTGAACGAACGCTGCGGGCCCCGCGCGGGCGCGGCGGCGGGGCGCACGTTGCCGGAGCCTCCCTGCTGCGGGCCACCACCCGAACGCGCCGGGCGTTGCGCCGAGGCGTGTCCGTGCTGCGGGCGTTGTTGCGGGCGCTGCGGAGGACGTTGTTGGTGGCGACCGCGCCGGTCGTCGTCGGGTTGCGGCTGACCGGCGGCGGCGTAATTGAAACCTTCCGCGCGTTTGCGCACGATCCCGCGGCCGATGAAGCGTTCCAGCGCGCGCAGTTCGCCGTTGTCCTCCGGCGTGACGAAGCTGATGGCGTCGCCGATGGCGTTGGCGCGGCCCGTGCGGCCGATACGGTGGATGTAGTCCTCGACGTGCATGGGGAAGTCGTAGTTGATGACGTGCGAGATGCCGTCCACGTCAATGCCGCGCGCGGCGATGTCGGTGGCGACCAGCACGCGCACCGCGCCGGACTTGAAGTCTTTCAACGCCCTGAGCCGCTGGTTCTGCGAGCGATTGGAGTGCAGCGTGGCGCAGCGGACGCCTTTCTGCTCCAACTGCCGCGCGATGCGGTCCGCCGCGTGTTTCATGCGTGAGAAGACGAGCACCATCTCCATTTTGGGGTCAGCGAGGAGATGCTGGAGCAGCGCGGGTTTGAGATGCTTGGGCACTTCATAAACGAACTGCGTGACGGTCTCGGCGGGGTTGGCGCGGCGGCCGATCTGGATGGTCTTGGGCGCGTGCTGAAATTCGTGCGTGAGCGCCTCGATCTCCTTGGAGAGCGTGGCGGAAAACAGCAGCGTCTGCCGCTGCTTGGGCAGGGCGTGGATGATTTTGCGGATGGAAGGCAGGAAACCCATGTCCAGCATCCGGTCGGCTTCATCGAGTACGAGGAATTGCAGGCCGGAGAAATTGCCGTGGCGGCGGCTCATCAGATCGAGCAGCCGCCCGGGGCAGGCGATGATGATCTCCGTGCCGTACTGGAGCGCGCGGATCTGGGGGTGTTCGCCGACGCCGCCGAAAACGGTGGCAACGGTCAAGGGGAGGTGCTTGGCGTAGGCGCGGATGTTTTCTTCGATCTGCAAGACGAGTTCGCGCGTCGGGGCGAGCACGAGCACGCGCGTGCGGCGGCTCGGGCCGGCGGCAGACCCGGCAGCGGCGAGTTTGGTGAGCAGCGGCAGGGTGAAAGCCGCCGTCTTGCCCGTGCCGGTCTGGGCGATGCCGATGAGGTCGTGGCCCGCGATGATGGGCGGGATCGCCGCAAGTTGGATGGGTGTGGGCTCGGTGTAACCGGCTTCGGAGACGGCCTGCAATATTTTGGCATCAAGGCCAAGGGTGCGAAATGGCATGATGGAGAAAATGCCCGCATTACGGGTGGTTGGCACGCTTAAACGTCAGATTTGTTTGATACGGCGGCACCAGCGCAAACGCCGCCGGCGTCATGCAGGACGACTTCATATTTCGGCGCGCCTTGCAATGCCGGATAGACCGCAGGCGGGATTTCATATCTGCGTTGCCGATGATGGAGAGGTCTTTCGTTCCCATCATCAGCAGCCACGGGATTTTCACCCCGCCAAAGGCTTTGTCCCCACTCATGCCGCGCGGTATGCTGGGACTGAAGGCGATCGCCGCCCGGATGCGCTGGTCGGTGAACGGCTGGTCGCCGCTTGGCAGGCTTTGACCGCTCACGGCTTGCGTGGTGACGGCACCGAAAGAATGGCCGGGCATCCCGATACGGCCCAGATCAAGCCGACCGGCGAGCGGGTGATTGGTTGCCGCGTTCCACAGCTTGAGTTGATCCAGCACGGCGGGAATGTCCTGCATGCGAAGCATGAAATTGGCGGTGGAAGCTGCCGCCTGCATGGCGGTCAACCGTTCCGCCCGGGGATATCGCGCCACACGGAATCATCGCTGCCCAATGCTCGCCCAGAAACTTGCTCCCCTCGTGATTGCCGCCAAGTCCATGACTGAAGAGAATGACGGGCGTCAGCGCAGTGTTGACCGGGAGATAGACCCGCACCGGCAAGTCGCGCTTGCGGGTCACGCCCGACGCCGTGAGATTCAAAGTCTTCACCGGGGCGGCGTTGATAGCGAGCGGGCCGCAGGATTTGGTTTCGGCAGGGCCAAGGCTGGCGAAAGCAAGCAGCAGCGGAAACAGCAGGCGGAAAATCAGTTTCATGCCATTCAGACAGCGGCGGGCGGAAAATTATTACCGGCTTTGGCGGGGCATCTCAGTTTTTTGCTGACCCTGAATCAGTTTGCCTACGGATAGTAATTTCACCGGATAAATTTTATGTTCTGCTTGGTGAAGAAAACAATTCTCAAACAACCACTCCGCAAAGTCGCCGGGCGCATTCCCACGCCGGCGGCGGCAATGATCGTCCACGAGGACGAGGCGACGTGCCAGCGCGCCAAAGCGGCCCTTAACGAGTGGTCCCGACGGTTCGATCCGACCGGAACCGGGATAAAAACCAAGCTATGGAAGCTGGATTCTCTGGCGCAACCACTGATGAACGAACTGGCCATCGTGGAGGCAGTCACGGCGGATGTGTTGGTGTTGTCGCTGCACGGCACCCGGGAATTGCCCGAGGCGGTGCATGATTGGCTAGGCGGCTGGCTCGAACGAAAAGAGGAACGCCCCTACTCACTGGGCATCATTTTGGATCCCCACGTGTTGAGCCAGGGCAAGAATCATCCCGTGGTCGCCTATCTCGAACAGGTTGCAGCAATCGGCGCCGCCGAGGTCTTCCATGCGGCGGTAGCCAGCCCGACAGCCACTTGGGAGGAGACCCAGCTGCATCCGCAGGATGAGCGCAGCCGCTACATCTCTGAAGTAATCAAATCCATTTTGCGGCACAGCGACCCGCACCCCGAAAAAGGTTCCAACGAATAAAGCCTGCCGGTTTTTTTGACAGACAAAAGCCCCAACGGTTACGGAATTCAATTTCCCGATCCGTTGGGATTTTTTTATGCGCTGGGACAACTGGATTTTCGAACCAGCCGTGACGCCTTACGGCGCCAGCAAGGCGCGATAAAAGCCCGCAGGCGCCGGCAGCGCGTTGGTGGCGATGAAGTGGAACGGCGCGGGATTCGTCTGCAGCGGCAGCCAGTTGGGCGCGACCAGGTTAGTGGTGAACTGGATGATATAGTTCGCCCCCGGCGTGCCGATGATGGTGAACGCCAGCTCGTTGTTAGTCAGCCCGACGGCCGCGAACTCCGGCGGGATCGCCGGCGGGACATAGACCGAAGTCACCGTGCCATCAATCGCCAGATCCGGCGCGGTGGAACCGGCTTTGTCATAGATATACCAACTGCCGCCGGCATTGCTGGCGGAGTAATTCACGATTCGGAAGGTGACGTTTGTGCCTGCGCCGACATTCTGCAAAGCCGTGATGCCGGAGAGGTTGATGGCTGCCAGTGACACCCCAGAACTTCCGGTGACGTAAGTCACATTGGTGATGTCGGAAAACGCGCCCGCACCGATTTGAAACTGGATTATCCCGCTGGGCGGTCCGGCGCTTGACCGCCGGTAATCAAATTTACTGATGGAAGAAAAGGAAGCCTTGCAGCCCGCAGCCGGCGCGAGGGCAAAAGTAGCAAAGTCATTGGCCGTAATGGCGGCGGCGGCGGAACTTTGATTAAATCCATTGCCGCCCCACGCGCCGCCGGCCGCCGTGCCAGTGAGCGTCACGCCCGTGCCCCGCGTGAGGCCGCTGACAGTGATGCTCGGAGCATTGGTGCTGGGCACGAGCGGAGAATCTCCATAGTCCGTCTGCGCACTGACATCCCAGCCCGCCAAAGTCCCCGCGAAAGTCCCCGTCACGACCAGCGTGGCCGGGGCGCTGGTGATGCCGCCAAAAAGGTTCGTTACCACAAGCGTGTAACTGCCGGTATCGCTGAATTGCGCGGCGATCCTGCCAAAACTGTTTGCAGCCGCGCCGGAAAGATTCGCGCCATTTAGCCGCCATTGATACGCGAGCGGCGCCGTGCCGGCGGCAGCAGCGGCAAAGTTGAACGCGTTGCCCGCGCCGATTACCAGACTGACAGGATTCGTGGTAATAGTGGGCGACGTGCCGATAATCAACGTCGCCACCGAACTGGTCACCACGCCGACGGCATTGGAAAGGACAACGCTGTAGCCACCCACGTCACCAACCTGGACGCTGGCGATGAAGTGATTCGTGCCGGTCGCGCCGACGATGCTGTTGGAATTGAAATACCACTGATAACTGATGGGCGCCGTGCCGGACGTGCCGACCGTAAAATTCGCCGGTTGGCCCGTCACTACCGCCTGTGATTGCGGCTGCGCGGTGATGCTCGGCGCGACGGGGCCGGTGCAGCACACTGAACCGACGACCGCCACGGTATCCACCCACCAACCCGCGCTCGACACGCTCGAATCCGTGGCGCTGCGCCAACGGAACTGCACGGTCTGTCCGGCGGCGGCGGGCGGCAGATTCACCGTCACGGTGATGAAGCTGCTGTTTGTGCCCGTCCACGCGGAACGACCTGCCAAGGACGAACCGCTGGTCAACGTGGCGACGTAGCCGCCGCTGGCGAAGCTGCCGCCCGCAGTCAGGATGTCCGCGAACGCGCCGCCACCGATCTTGAGCTCCAGCACGCCGCCGTCGTAAGTGGATTCCATCTCGTAACGGTGGCGGAATGTGAGCTGGCTGGCGCCGACGAGCAAAGTGACGGCAGCGGAAACCAATTCATTCGAGCCCACGCTGGCGCCGGAAATGGTGTAGGCGGCGTTCGGCAACGTATCGCGCTGCGTTGTAACCGTGGTCCACGGCGTCTGGCTGCCGCCGCCGGTAGAACTCCAGCCGACGGGTAACGCCGGGGGCGCCACGCTGTCAAAATTTTCGCTCCAAACCGTCGCTGTTTCTCCGAGCGGGATGATCTGACTGACATTGCCCAAGTCCGCCGTGCCATCCTGCAGATGAAAAGTGGCGGTGATTGTGCTGCCGCAAGTGCCATTCACGGTGAAGGTGAAGGGCTGACCGCTCGCGGCCCCGCCGGCGGGAAGCGCGCCGTAGTTCTGTGCCCCGCTCGGCGTCGTGACACCGCCGATGGCGAGCAGGGTGGCGGTGAGGTTGGTCGTGGGCGCGCTGCCGACGTTACGCAGACTGATCTGGTAGGTGACGGTTTCGCCGGGGTCGGCGACGAGGTTGGTGTTGGGGCAACCTTCGACAAGCAACGTGGCGGCGTCCAACGCGACCAGCGGCGTCGGGACGCCAGGGACGATGGTGAAATTCGTGTTGCTCAGGTCGAAGAAAATATTGCCGATGGCCTCAACTTTGATCCGCGCGGTGGCGGTGTTCAAGGCGGGCAGCGTGACGAGTTCGCTGCCGTCGTTGGGGGTGCTGGCGAGGAGCACGGTGGGGAAAGTCAAACCGCCGTCGGTGGAGAGGGAGATTTTCACGTTGGCGGCGTTGATGGGGGCGTTCGTGGTGCGGGCGACGTTCCAGGTGACGACGATGGCGTTGGAGAAAGTGCCGCCGCCGTTGGGCGAGGTGAGGGCGAATGCGCTGCCGGTATTAGTCACACTGACCTGCATGTCAGCGGTGTTCACGCCGCCGCCGCCGGCGCGGTTGTCGCGGACCGTGACGCGGAAACGCAGCGTGCGCGTGGTGGTGGGCAATTTTTCCCCAAAGGAGTTGGTGTTCGCGAGCAGGTCCACGAGCCGCGGGAAAGTGCGAGTGGTATTGGTGGTGGGGTTGAACGAGCGAAAGATCGGGCTGCTGCCATTGTCGGCGGCGGTCAGGGTAGTGGCAGCACCAAGGTCGCGCTGTTCCCAGCAATAAGTGAGCGTGTCACCGTTCGCGTCGCTGCCGGTAGCGGTGAGGGTGAAGGGGGTGGCGGCGGGGATGTTGTAGTTCGCGCCGGCGCTGACGGTGGGGGCGGCATTGCCGGTGCTGGTGCTGACGGGGCAACCGCTGCCGCTGCCGGTGGTGGAGTAGGCTATAATTTCATCGAAGCTCACGGAATGAAAATACGGGTCGCTGTGCGGCTGCACATCGTCGCTGCCGCAGATGCCGGCGTAGGCCATGATGGTGGTGCCGCTGCCGGGCTCGTAGGCGGTGCTGGCGTTGCGATTGCCACCGCCGCAACTGCCCGTGGTGCTGTTGAAGGTGTGGTTGCCGCCGAACTGGTGGCCCATCTCGTGCGCGACGTAATCGATCCAGAAGGAATCACCGGTGGGAGCGGTGTTGCCGGTCACACCGTTCGCTTTTTGACCGTTGATGCAGACCACTCCGAGGCCGGCGATGCCGCCGCCGCCGGTGCTGAACACATGGCCGATGTCGTAATTTGCGCTGCCGATGATGCTGTCCACCGTGGCCTGGTTTTCGTCCAACATCGCCGCGCCGTCCGAATCAGTGTAAGGATCGGTGGCGGCGTTGGTATAGACGAGCAACTGGTTATTCGCCACGAGGACGAGACGGATGGCTAATTCGGTTTCATAAACGCCGTTGACCCGGTTCACGGCGGAAACGATTCCGGCCATGCCACCGGAGACGTTGCCGCCGTGAAAAGCGGTGTATTCGCCGTCCGCCGCGCAGGCGAGACGGTAGGTGCGGAGGTTCGCGCCGGAGCGATTGGCGGTGGTTTCGGCGGACAGGAGGTTGACGGTCTGACCCTGCGGCGTGGCGCAGTGGAAGTCGGCCACGGAACGGCGATAATCCTTCTTGTGATAGACGGCATACACCGAAGCATCGCGCAGGTGAGGATCGATATAGACCGCGCCGTTGGGCGAGAGAATCTGCGCATGGAATCCGGCAGGCGTCAGGTCCAACCGCGCAGTGGCAACCGGATCGTCGATACTCTGCGCGTAGTAGGTTTTGATTTCGGGGAACAAGGCGGCAAGTTCCGCTGCCATCACGGGCGACTCCACCACGGCGAAGCGTTGCAACGTCCCGTCCGGCAGTGGCAAGGTGATCTCCGTGGGTGCGGCGGTGGCGCCCTTCGCGCCGGCGGATTCTGACGGCGCGAGCGCGAGCCGGGCACGCAGGGCGGCGTGGTCGAGCGCGACGGCGGAAAATTCCTGCGGGTTGACCCACTGTTGCGCAGGGGCGACATTGGCGGGGCGGGCGGCGAGCCGACGCCAGAAAGGATCGGCGGATTGCGGCTGGGCAAAACCTGGAGCGAGGCATAAAACCCAAATGGCGAGGGCCAGATGGCGGAGGGAAAACAGTTTGACGGGCATCGGCGGATGGTCCGACTCCATCCGGAAAAAGTCAATTGCGCCACCGCCGCATCAGCGCGCCGACGGCAAGAGCAACCAGCTCAAGTTCCATCGTTTAGCCGCCGCGACCAACCGCCAGCACGCCGTCTATCTGCTCGACCCGCCCTGTAGCTCGGCCCGGAGGACACGCTCACGCTAACCGTGAACGCGGACGACTTCGGCTGTTTCCGCGTGGCGACGACACCGGGCGCTAGCCTGACGCCGCTGGAATCCGGCAGCAAAAAATATCGGCAGCGCGGTGGAATTCCAAAACCTCTGCCACCCGGCATGCCGCCACGTGGATTCTTAGCCCGACGAATTCGGCGGCGGCCTTCACGGAACTCAATCGACTCAATCGCGAACTACTCGACTGCGGGAACGGCGTCGCGCCCACACTCGTGACCTTGGCCACGACGAACCGGCCAGCCACACGCGACTCACCGTGCGGTATCAAGGCCGCGACGTCCGGCTCACGGATGTCCACGGACGGATCATTGATGGAATCATGGCGCAAGTGGGCGCAGCCGGATAATCGACATCATTCTTTTCTTGCCGTTGAAAACGGTTACTTTGCGGCCATGCAAAGGTTGCGTGCCATCATCGTCGCGGGGCTGTTGCTCGCGGCAGTTTGTTTCGCGCTGGGTCTGGGTCTCGGCCTGGGGTTGCCGCGCTGGCTGGGGCTAAAATCTTCGCAGCGCTTCCACAACACCGCCACCGTCATCCAGCAGGTGCAGACGCTCGCCCAATTGGTCACGGTGAAATACTCGCTGGAAAAAATCGTGGTGCTCGAGGACGTGAAATGGTCGGAGACCTTCGGCACCAGCCGCGTGATGCTCGTGGCGCACGGCGTGGTGAAGGCCGGCGTGGACTTGAGCCAGTTGCAGGCCCAGGATGTGCGCATCTCCGAAAAATCCATCTCGCTCACGCTCCCGCTACCGCGCATCACGGACGCGTATCTGGACGAAAAACTCACGCAGGTGGTGGAGCGCTCCACGGGCTTGCTGCGGGGATTCGACAAATCGCTGGAGCAGACCGCCCGGCAGCAGGCGTTGGATGACATCCAGCGCGCCGCCCGCCGCAACGGCATTCTCAAGGACGCTGACGAGCGCGCCCGCGAGCAACTGGCGAACCTGTTGCACCAGCTCGGCTTCGCGCGGGTGGAGTTCCGCGCTCCGGGGCCGGAGCTGCTGCCGCCCGGCTGACGGCTGGTTTTCTGCCGATTTTCGCTGGTTTTTCGGTCGGACCAGCCCGCGCCGGCAATGACGGCAGCCGGGTTGATTGAATAAACCGCCCCGCCGGAACATCGAATCTGCCAGCGGCCCGTAACCGCAGCATATTATGAAAACTCCGGTCCTCCGCCTCGGCAAACTCCTGTTCGCGCTCGCCGTTGCCGCCGTCACCGGCTGCAACTCCAGCTCGGCAGTCAATCCGCCAGCCACGCCCGACCCAACCGCTTACCAGCCCGCGACAGCCATCCCCCAAGTCCCGGCCGCGCCCGGCGAACCCGCCGCCGCACCCCGGCCGCCGCTGCCCGAGCCGAAACTAGATTTCACCCCCTCCGCCAACCTCGCGGACATGATCAAGCTCGCCCGCGCCGGCGTCAGCGAAAGCCTCATGCTCAAGTTCATCCAGAACGCCTCCGGCGCCTTCGGCCTCGGCGCGCAGAAAATTATCTACCTCAACGACCTCGGTGTTTCCGAGAACGTCATCAACACTATGATGGAACGCGACCGCGCATTCACCAATGCCCTCCCGCCCGCGCCCGCGCCG
>Ga0075471_10002310_pt1 | contig 12530 bp, 10 predicted proteins | sample DEB19_08_DNA_2_FD_74787 | JGI IMG/M metagenome (GOLD analysis project Ga0075471, IMG submission 74787) | Aqueous microbial communities from the Delaware River and Bay under freshwater to marine salinity gradient to study organic matter... | ecosystem: Environmental > Aquatic > Marine > Coastal ... | reverse complement strand
GCCCCCACGCGGTCCACGACATCGACGGCCACATCTCGGGCCGCCTGGATGTGGGGCGCGCTGGCCGTCGGATTGATGAAGACGATGTGGTGCAGGAAGTCGATCGCCCGTCCCGCGTCCTTGGCCTGCTCGGGGGTCAGCGGCTGTCCGTTGTCGCTCCGCGCCAGCCGCTCGAGCGCGCCCACCGCGAGCTGCATCTTGACCCGGAGTCCAGTGACCTTGTCGCTCGCCACGGTCAGGTGCTCGAGCGCCACTTTCGTCTGGTCGGCCAGCTCTTGGAACTCGCTGGCCGACGGGTTCGACCGCGGGGCGCCGAACGGCTGCTCGTCAAGCTGGAGGATGTCGTCGGTCCCTGCCAGCCGCAGCTCGTCTTCGTTGGCGACGTCCGCAGCCCACGAGCACCCGTAGATCCCGGGTGCGATCTCGGTGATGTACCCCGTCGCGGGCCAGTTCTCCTTCTTCCACCGGGCCGCCAAGGCCTCCCCCCGGCGTTGCGCAGCCGCGGGCGTAGGCCGTCGCAAGTCCTCCAGGCAGGCATCGGTCCACAGCTCGAGCTTGAGCGCGTAGACCGTCCCGTCGAGTTGCACGAGCAACCCCTGGTCGTAGCCCATGTCCCCGCCACGAGCCCACAGCCCCTCCAGGGCCTGCAGCGTCGTGTACGCGACGCGCTGCAGGTCGGGGGTGGACCCGTTCATGCGCCGGCTGCTGCTCGGGTTCGACCGCGTGGCCGCGCCCCCCACGGTCCCTTTCAGGCGTCGTCGGACCTTGTTGACGTCCAGTTCGGGCCTGACCATGCGGGTGTCGACGAGGATTTGTGCGAACCGGTCGATGACCTGCTCGGAGGACGCGCTTTGCAGCAGACCGTCCGCTTCCTCGCCGTAGAGCGTCGCGTCGAGGACCTTGAGGCGGATACGCAAGCCGCCCGGTACGTATGTGCGCGCTGCCGTGATCCAGCCCGAGGCCGGGTCGAATACGATCCGCACCATGAGTCGCTGGTCGGACACCGCGATGAAGGACGTCACCCCGTCCCCGAGCAGGTCGGCCTCGAAACGGACCCCGCGCCGCAGGACCGTGGGGAGCACGCCCCTGATTCGGACCAACTTCTTCATGGCGTTGGCAGCCTCTCGGTCGCGCGTCAGCGGGGCAGGTCGTCGTCCTTTGAGTCGTCGCATGGGGCACCTGGAGGTTGCTCAGATGCTGCGACTTTACACGGTGCTCCCGTGCCTGACTAGCCGCATGCCAGCGGCCTGCCGGAACGCCCGATACGTGAACTGCCGGTCGAAGAAGCCGTAGCCCATCAGACGGTCGTAGCAGGACCGCAACAAGGGCCCGGGGGTCGGTCGCCACGTTGGCTTTTCTCCGAAAAAGGAGAGTGTGCCGAACTCGGACACGAACCAACGACGTCGGCGATCGTCGTACCCCAGGAAAACCATGACGTTCAGCCGGCGAGTGCCCCAACGCTCTCCGAGTGGGCCGCTGAACCCCAGGTGGACGCCATTGTGGTCGGCTTGCTGAAGGACGAGGCACTCCCGTCTCAGCAGACGACCCAACTCGACTTCCATCCTGCGCAACGACTTGGCGGCCACGTCGACACGGGCTGCGCGCTGACGGAGTCGGTGGCCGCCCTGTTTCAGCCGGCGCATGACCGAATCCCCGAGAGCGCGCGGCGGAAGCTGGTGGCCGTCACGGTCTCATGGAGGCCTTGCTGCTCCTGCAGCAACTCGAAAAGGGCGCGGATCACGTCCTTCCAGTCCGAGCACAGAACCCATGTGGGGAGCCCGTGGCGCATACGATACAACTTCCGGGAGATGAACAACCGCCACCCCTGCTGACAATCGTATTGCAGCGTGATGCTCGGAAGTTGCCGCCTCGACTTGGGGGTGATCCATAGGCCGGCACGGAGGACCAGCGATGGGACGATGCAGAGACTCACGTAGGTCGCAGCCGGGTTGAACGTGCGGGCGATCCGAACGGTCCTGTTCCCCGCCAGGACACGTAGCAGCCGTCTGGCGGTCGTGTGAAGCACGCCGTGGCGCTTCTGGAGCTGGCGCACCTTGAGGTCGTGCCGTGTGGCCCTCTTGGCCTTCCGGTCCCGTTTTAGCCTGCGCAAGGGCGCCCCCGAAGATGGTGTCCGTGCAACCTACCACGGGTGCTTTATGCAATCTACGGCTAAGCGGGCCTCGTGAGCCCTGAGAGCAGGCGATGGGCGCGTGCTGGGGCCAGCGCCTCCACTCGGCGGCGCGCCCGCTCACAGAACGCCAACCGGGTCTGCAGAAGCCCCTTCGCGGCGTTGGTCACCACCAAGAAGGCGACAATGACCCATGTGCTGAGTTGATCGACGTCGACTACCGTGAGCAGGTCGTCGCACGCGGAGAACGACCCCGCCCGTAGCAGGTCATCGACGTTGTCGAATACCATGTCGACCGCGGCATCGTGCTGACCGTCCGCCTCGAGGCGGTAGAGGTGCTCGAGCCACTCACAGCCCAAGGTGCGCTCGCAGGTGGGGCAGGAGCGCCTTGAGGCCGTAGTGCAGGGGCTTGGGCAGGTGGCGGGGGTCGAACCACTCGGCCGTCTCATTTTCCCAGTTGAGGACCGGATCGAACTCCTCGCGGACCACCACCAAGTAGTTGTAGTAGCGGAAGTCCGGCTTCTCGTAGACCCAGAGCAGCTCGGCCGCGAGCATGTCCTCGGCGTTGTACTCCGTCTCCTCGCTGACCTCGCGCAACATGGCGTCGAGCGGATCGACGTCGTCGTCGTCGATCTTGCCGCCGAAGCCACCCCAAGTCCCGGGCTCCATGACGTGTTTGGAGCGCAGCCCGAGGAGGATGCGTTTCGTCTCGAGGCTGTAGAACAGTGCCCCCGCCCCCCGCGATCCCCAGCGGGCGCGACCGTTCGGACGCTCATCCGTGTCGTCTTCCATGGGCTCGCAGTCTCCTTCATAGCCCAGCGCGTCTTCGACCGGCTCGACAGCCATGCCCTGTCGCTGCAGCCAGTCGAAGACGTTCTTGGCGCAGCCGCTGTTCTCACCCCACCACAGACCCGCCACGAGAGCCCGGGTTGCTCCCACGGAGCGCAGCGCCCGACGGAGCTTGGGCCACAGCCGGGCCCACGGCTCCTCGGCCTCGTCGAAGTGGATCTCGTGCTTCGCGACACCGGCGACCTCGCGGCGCAGCAGCCCGATGTGCCGACCGTCCCAGCCCTGGTCGATCCAGATCACGGGCCCCTTGTGCCCCTGGACCGTCAGCGCGATGTTGAACAGCAACTCCTCCCCCTGGGCCACGTCACACCCGTCGGAGCGGAGGGTGTCGATGTAGGCCTCGATCGATGAGGGGTGGACAACGACAAGGGCCTCCACATCGGTCATGGGGGCGCTGTTGCTGCGCGGCTCGCGTCCTGCGGAAGGGGGCTCCCCCACGGCGTGTCTCGCCAGGCCGAGCAGGAGGTCGCGGAACGGCGGCGGGGTCGCTTGTCGCTGCCGCTTGCCCATGCGCTCGATGGCGTCGTTCGCTGTTCGCGCCCCGCGGGTCCTGAGCTTCTCGCTGCCCGAGAGGGGGAGAGCGGACTCCTTGAAGCCCCAGCGCAGTTCGGGGGGCTCGATGCCGCTCGGGGAGGAGTACAGCAGCCAAGTCGCCTTCGGCGCCAGGTGGCCGTACTGCGCTTGGTAGACGCAACAAGTCCACACCTGGTCACCCTGGCGGACCCAGCCGCCTGTGCGCGGTGGCTTGACGATCCCGTAGGCGTCCCAAGCCTTGCTCGCCTCGGGGTGCTCGAGCACGCCACCGTGCTCGAGGACGGCCGCCAAGGCCGCGTGAAAGCAGCCGCCATCGTCCCCCGTGCGGAACCGCCCGTGGTGGCTCGGCCCGCCCTCGGAGTACCGTCCCCACCGCTCGCACGGCGGGTGGGCCACGACGGGCCCGGGGCCGCGGAAGCGTCGGGCGTCACGCTGGACATCCCACGGATCTACGTCGGGCAGCCCGAAGTAGCACCCGTTGGTCTCCACGTAGAGCGCCGACACCATGTCGTTCACCGACCCCAGAAGTTCCAGCCACGCTTCGTGGGCGTCGCAGGTGCGCGAGGCGGTGCATCAGGCTGTGCCACGAGTCGGTCTTGAAAGATCACCCCCAGGGCCTCGAACACCTCTCGAACGTTCGCCGTTCGCTCGACCGGGCTCTCGATCTGCGTGCTGTCCAGTTTCTTAGTCCCGTCGGGGCGGGCCGCAAAGAGCAACGTGCTCGGGTACCAACGACGCTCTTCCGGGTCGGGCGGGATCGACGAGGACACGATCCATTCCTGCAACTGCCCACGGTGATCGAGCAGACCACCCTTGACGTAGAACAAGTGGAAGACCTGGCCGGGGAGCGGATCTGGAACCCGCAGGAACGGAGCCACGAGCACCGCGCGCTTGGGCGGCTCGGAGGCGGCGTTGCGTCGGTAGGCCCGGCTGCTGCGGATGCTAGGGTCGTGCATGTCGAAACTCCCATCGTTGGGCGCGAACCGTCGGCGGGTCATGGGCGTCGTCACATCCCCAGCCAACGCCGATGCCACGGCTTCTGGGGGGCAGCTTGACGGGTGACCGGAGGCTCGTCCGGCACCGCCATCAGCCGGTCCTGAAAGACCAGGCCGAATTGCTGGAACACGGCACGCACATCGAGCGTCTCGACGTGGCCCCGAAGGATCGACGGCGCCTGCAGATGACCAGGAGGTGGTGTCTTATCCGTCCCGTCGGGGTTGGCGGCCCACAGCAGCGTGGTCGGCACCCAGAGCTTCTCACGCGGATTGGCAGGAACGGTGGAGGCGATGATCCACTCCTGCCGTTCCCCCGCCTCGTCGAGCAGGCCGCCCTCGACGTAGAACAGGTGGAGGGTCTGCTCGGGGTTGGCGCCTTCCCACTTGGGCAGGAAGGGCATCACAAGGATCGCGCGCCGGTACGGCGCGGGGCTCGCGTTGCGTCGGAAGGACCGGTTGCTGCGGATGTCGGGGTCGTCCATGTCGAAACTTCCATCGTTGGGGGTGGCCCAGGGGAGCGGCTTGTGGTCGACCATGGACACCGCCGTCGCGGTGGCCGCCGACTTCGCCTGATTCGCGTCGAACCACACGTACACGGTCGACGGCTTGCTGTGCTTCGTGGTTCGGTAGTCATCGACGCTGTTGCGGATGATGAGCCCGTCGTGCCCCGCGTGTCGCGCTTGATCGACGTGGACCCTGGTGTCGGACCACTTACGTCCCTGCGCGTCGATGACCATCGGGTTCTCGATTCGCAGGTACAAGGGCATCAACAGCGGCTCGGCGGCTTGATAATCCCAGGCCCGGTGGTGGTCCGCGTAGGTCAGCGCCACCCGGGGGGCGTCCGATGCGAAGAACGCTTGGGAGGACGACCAAGGGTGCTGCTGGAAGCCCAGACGGCCGTTGCGCGAGACGTCGGCGAGGTAGATGCCTCGGGCGTCGGGGGTGCCGTGGTAAACCACCAGGGGCTGGCCGTGGGCGTCGACCACCCGGGAGCTGCCGAACCACCGCAGGAAGGCGTCCGTCTCCGTGACGGGGTTGGTCGGTCGGGGGGGCGCGGGCCGTCTGCGGGGCATGACTTTCCTCTTTCGAGGCCAGTATCCACACCGCCGCGCGCTTTGGGAAGAGGCTACCCGTCGGCGAGGACCGCTTGAGCCTCGTCGAAAACGATATACACGTCGGTCAGATCACCGTTGTCGAGACGCACGTTGGTCACGATGACCCCGTCGTGGACCCCCGCGTTCGCGACCTCCTCGACGACGGCGTGGAGGCTCTTGTAGTTGACCGCTCGCCGGGTCTCCACGGGGATGTCGTCCTCGGGGTGCTCGTCCGCGTCGATGACCAGCGGGTTCTCCATCGCCAAGTGGAACGTCTCGTCGTCGTCGGACGCGCCCGCCACCTCGGGGTCGTGCGTGAAGTAGTACCCGTGGCCGAAGCGGTAGTCGGCGCTGTAGTGGAAGGCGTGCAACATCCCCTGCTCGTCGTCGGCCCGGTACAGCCGAAGGGGCTCGTGACCTTGGTCATCGAGGACGGTGGACGGCGCGTTGTGGCGGTGGGGCATGGGGGGCCTCGAGTGGGGGTTGATGGTGTTGGCGCGGATGTCGGGCACTTCGGGATCGAAGCAGCCCGTATTGAACCAACTCTTGACCTGACTGGGGTCGAACACGATCACGGCGTGTCCGCCCTCGACCTCGTTGTAGTAGACGACGCCGTCGTGGCCTTCGTCGAGCAGCACCTGCTTGGCCTGGGTGCCCAGGTGCTCGAGGATGGCCTCGCGCTCTAGAAGACCGTCCTCGCTATCCGTCACCACTTGTACGACGCCCGCGTTGACACCGGCTCGGAAACCCCGGTCTTGTTCGTACCTGAGGAAAGCTGTGTCCTCGGGAAGATCGTGGATCTCCGCCCACGCTTGCAATTCCGCATCGACCATGTAGTCGTGGGTAGACGGCATGTCCTGTGAGAAGCACAACACCGTCAGATCGGCCTCAACCATCCACTTGGGGTTTCGGACCTTGATGAAGACGGGGTAGACGCTGCCGTAGGACCCCTGGCGCCTCAGAGCGTCGTGACGCATCTTGAGCCAGCGCGGGGGACTTCCGATACCGGCGAACAAGTCCGCCACCGCGGGGTCGAGCGTGAAGTGCGCCCCGAGGTACGTGTTCGGGTCGCCGGAACTACCGATCAACTCGTCGCCCTCGGCATCATCGTCTTCACGGGTGGTGTCGTAGCCCCCTCGGAAGGACTCGATGCCCTCCACGAACGTGCCGTGGTAGGCGACCGTCACGAATCCGCGGCGAAAGTTGGGCTCATCCCCGGGAAGGAACACGGGCAGGCCCTCGCACCACCGGACGAACTCGGGGTTGTCGAGGACGGCTTGCAGCAGGGGGGTGACGTGCATGGATGGCTCCTGACGCTCAGGCGACTCGCTGGGGAAGGCCGAGCCACCGCACGAACTCGGGACCGATGAAGCGCCCCCAACGGTCGTAGCAGCGGCTCCGGCAGTGGCGGCGGCTGCCCGCGAGGATGCGGATGATGTTCGCGGACCCCTCGACGTTCAGGCTGTGGACGATGAAGCTCTGGTGGGCCTGGAACGGCAAGCCGGCGATTCGGATCGCCACGTCGGCCCCCGTGCCGTGCAGGCATCGGCCGTCGGTGTCCACGCGGTCACATCGGAACCGTGCCCCCGGGATGTAGTGGGCGTTGCAGAGGTCGTGGTCGAGCATGACGACCTCGGCCTCCAAGAGATCGGTGTCCGTCACCTGCTCGGCGGATGTCCGGTGCGTCACGTCGGCACCCACGCGCGCCGACCACAGCATGCGCAGCAGCGTGTGATAGCGCGAGGCGTCGTCGTCCACGAACAGGATGCGCATCAGGGCCGCCACGGGGTGTTGAAGCTGCGTGGTGAACGCTGGTGGGGGTTCTGGCGGGGGTCCTCGGTGCACGACTCCGAGCACAAGGACGCGAACTGGTCCTCCCCGAAAGCCCCACAATCAGCCGCGTCCTCGGGAGGAATCCCAAGTTGCGCCAACAAATGCCACCAGAAGACCACCTCTTCTGGGAACACGATGCGATCGGCGCGAGCAGAGGCGTACCCGAAGTGCCGGTTGGCCTTCCCCTTGATCTGTTTGATTCGCAGTGTGCGGTACAGACGAGGTACGACCTCGAGCGTGAACCGCGGCTTCCCATTCGCCGAGCGCAAGCTCCAGATCTCGATGTCACCCTCCCGCACGGCCTTGATGTAGCCCATGCCCTTGTCGCCGACGCAGTGCCGCATCTGCATCCCCTCGTAGCGCAGCTCCGAGGGGGCGAGCACGATGAGCGACCAGGGCGCTTCCTCCCACAGAACCCCCGAGGTGATACCCCACTGGCGGAGCTGCGTGCGGTCGACGACCGCGAGCACCCGGCGGTCGTCGGGGGCTTTGGCCGTCAGGTCGTCAAGGTACTGGCTGATCTCGTCGATGGCCTCCTCGAAGTCGCCTTCCGCGCTGTGCGACCCGTCGAACAGCAACCGACCCAAGTCGGCGATCTCCTTGGTCGAGAGCTTGGCCTCGGCAATCTGGTTCCTCAGGCGGAGGGGCAGCGTGGAGAGGACGGACTGAGCCGCGCCTTCCGGGTCCGCGTCTGCCATGTCGTCGTAGGCCTCGCTGACCAAGTCGACGGCCCACTCGTTCAAGTCACCGGCACCTGCGTACACGACATAGAAGTCCTCACCGTCCGCATGACCGAAGTTCTCTTGGATACCCTCAACGGCCTCCCATTCTATAGTTCCCAGACGCGACCAGAATTCAGCCGCCATCTCCGGCGGGACCGCATCTGCCCAGATGGGCACGAAGGCCGACGGAAAGAAATAGGAAGCGTTCATCGTCCCTCGCCATATGACTGAGTGCCTCTCTGGGTCAGTCGTCGCGGCGAAGGAACCTCCGCGGGCTTTCCGGGCGCGTTTCGCCTCCGCCTCCAACTGCCGCTCGACGAGCGGGACGAAAGCGCGGAGATCGACACGGTCAACCTCCGCAATCAGAGCGTTTCGGAAATGGTCGGTCAGAAGGATGTCATCGATGTCGGGCAGATCCGATTCCCCGTAGGACCGCGGGTCCCTCTCCCACAAGCGTGCGAGGTCTTCCAGGGCCGAGCGCATGCTGTCGAGCAGGTACGGGTTGCCGGCGGCCAACTCGCGCTGTACCTCTTCGGCGGACTCGGCGTCGTTCACATCCACGAGGGCGACCGACTTCTTGAGGTCGTGCAGGAGCCCGAGGAAGTTCTCGTCAAGCACCGCGGCGAGCGCGTCCGTGACCCCGTACCGCTGCTGGACCATGCGAGGCTCCCCGCCGTGGAGGCTGCACAACTCCAGCTCGGCGACGTAGTCGTCGATCTCCGCCAGGTCCGACCACGGCAGGACATTAGCCTCAGCGGCCTCGACCAGCAGTTCGGGCGTCGCGTGCTGCCACGGGATCGACACGGTGGTGTCCGAGGCCTCGAACAGGTCGGGCTGCGTCCCCTGGGCGATGGGGTTGCGCCGCAGCAGCTTGTCGACCTTGACTTGGTGGACGTCGGGATTGTGTCGCGTTGCCTTCGCGGGGCCCGCCACCTCGCCGAGAGGCAGCCCCTCGAGCAGCATCCGCTCCACGGCACGCCCACGAGCCCCCTTGGCCGCCCACTTGTTCACGGCGATGGTCGACGTTACGCGGTTCCCGATGCGGCCACACGTCGACATCCCCAGCGGCATCCCATCCGGGTCGACCACGAACTGCCAAGGCTGCTCGTACTCGGGGGGGAGGGGCTTCCCTGCGAGTCGGAACGTGTCGTGGAAGAACGCCTGCGCGTAGGTGTCGCCGAACGGCTCCTGTTCACTTGCGGACACCAAGGTCAGGGTCTTGTCGCTCATGGTTCTCTCCATTCGCGGCAACCCTAACGCAGTGCTACCCGTGGCTCAAGCCCTTCCAGATCAGCAGTCCAGCCCCTGCAATCACGAGAAACGGTTTTCCAGTGGATGTCCCTGAGCCCTTGTTGGCCGAGGCCAGCAGCGCCGCAGCCCGTCGGCGACGGACCGCTGCGTCTTGGGCCGCTTGGGCTTGGGCCTTCTTGGTCTTCGTGCCGGCCGACCGGGCCGCCGCCTCGGCCTTGGCGCGAATGCGATCTGCCGTCTGCTGAAGCGCATACTGCTGAGCGTACTTGGCCGTGTTCTGCAGCGCCCTGGTGCGGTAGAGCCGCACCAACGAGACGAGCGCGCGAGGACTGTCTTTCTTCATCTCGGTCAGGAACGCCGTGATGTCGTCCGCGGTGACCACCGCAAACTCCTGCTCTACACCCGCTGGCTGAATACTCAGCATGGGCACGCTCGGCCCCTTGCTTCGGTACTCGCCGTTGGCCGCAGGCCCCAACATCTTCGTCGGCACGTACTGCCGTCGCGTGCTGACCCCCGGATCAACCTCGAGGTCTTCCGCGGTGAGCGTGACGAGCACCTCACGCGAGGTGCGCAGCGCCAGGCGACTGTTGCGCACCTCCCCGGGGTCATCGTCGCCTTGTATGTACACCGAGTACACCCCCCGGGTCTTCAGCGCCTCGATGGTCTGCTGCCGCAGCCCGTTGAACACGGCCGCGGTGCTCAGGGATGGTCCCCGGCCCCCATTCACGGGGCCCGTCTGGTAGAGCACCTCGTTGATGATGTCGGGGTGGACGCCGACGAGGATCGCGTCGGACACGAGCACACCCTGCTCGGGGGGCGAGAACACCGTTGCGGGCATGCCACCGTAGCCCGACACTTTCCGGGTCTTCTCCAGCGCCGCTCGGGCAGCGTCTCGGGCCTTGCTCGGTGCCCCCGCGACCCGGTGGACCGCTTCCACGTCCGCAAAGACTTGCTGGACCGCCGTGCGCTTGCCCGTCGAGAACTTGTTCTGCATCGCTTGGACACGGAGCTTGACGTACTCCGTGACGACACCCTTGGCGCGGCTATCGACCGCCTGCATGACCGTCCGCGAGAGCTTCTTGCGGTCCACGAACAGGTCGAGCAACGGTTTGACCACGTCTCGAGACCCGGCCGTGTCGGCGACACGGTTCAACGCGTCGAACAGCGTGTCGAGTTCGTCCTCGACGAGTCCCGTGGCCTGCGTTCGGACGCGCGTCAACGCGTCGGACACCAGGGTCTCGATGAGGACAGCGGTCGACGCCACCTTGTTGGCCTCCGCCGTCAAGGCAGCCGGCATGCCGACCTTGCTGACCACGTTCCGCGTGATCCGCTTGACGTTGTCTTCCCAGTTCCACGCGATGTTCGCCGCCAGGACGCCTGCCACAGCCCCACACCCGGTGTGGACCGTGCCCTCGAAGAGGGCGTACTGGGCCGGCGCGGATGCTGCCGCAGCAGCACAGCCCGAGCCTAGCGTGCCCACGCACTCGTCGAGCACGACCAGACCCGTGCAGAGCCCGGCGAAGACCTCCTGATTGTTGCAGACCCACGTCAACACCTCGACCGCCCGGTCGGTCACAAACGACCACGCGTCCTTCACGAGGTCGATGGCGTCGTCGATGATCCCGTCCTTCTCGGGCCAGTCGCGGAGATTCGGGTCTTTCTTGCTGAACGCGTACGGGAACGCGGGGATGCCCGCCTTGATCATGTCCATCGCGACGACGGGCCGAGTGAACCCGAAAGGCATCTTCGTCCAGTCGGACACATACGGGTTCGTGCGCCAGTTGAGCGGCAGTCCGGGGACGCGGAACGCCGTGGACAAGGCCATGGCCGAGTGAGTGGCCGGCGACTGCTGCTCGAGCCAGCGCGCCACGTCGCACTGCGCCACACGGAGAACCTTCAGTGCGACGTATCGCCGACGACGCTCTTCCTCGAGGGTGAGCCCTGGTCGCAAAAACGGTTTCTTGTCGGCCGTGACACCGCTGACATACAGGTACCGAGCGATGTCGTGTGCATCGCGGGCGTCTCCCACCCGGCCGGTGGCGTAGGCCCACCGGCGGTAGTGGTGCACCGCCCACTGTAGTGCACACACGGCATCTTCCAGAGGCCAGTCCTCGTTCGTCAGCACGGCCTGAGCGACCTGCAGATGACCGAGGACCTTCCACCGCCGCTGGTTCCCCTCCGATTCCTGTGCGTCCACCCACTTGGTGAACCACAGCGCAGACCATCCGCCGACGGCCCCAAGGTAGGTGCCCGGGGCGAGCCCGTCGCGGTACCGGGCCTCGTCGGGGCAGCAGTCGTTGTCACGGAAAGTCGGCATGGGCACCACCTGACGTTTGAACACGGTCGCGATGCAGCATAGACTCGCGGCAACCAGCCCCGCAAGCCTGAGGGAATCATGCCGCCGCCCGAGAAGAGACCACCCGTTCAGCCCAACCACGTCGTGCTGGCGCAGCTCGCCAACGAGTTGCAGGACGGCTGGTCCATCAGCGCCACGAAGGGCACTCGACAACTGCGTACGCCGAGCAAGAACAAGTACACTTTGCACAAGATCGGCGAAGGGGCCTTCGTTACCGCCTACAGTCTCATCGAGCACCCCGAAATTGTGATCGCCCAGGTTCACAACATCGACGGCCGTCAGCTCGACTACAGCAAGACCCTGTTGACGGAGATCCTGCGCAAGGGCATCCAGAATGCTCACCTGCCGCACGTCTTCTACTGTGGGGACACTCCGAAATCTCAACTGTTCGCGATGCCCAAGTACCGCGTCCCGCTGACCAAGAGGGTGGCGAAGGCCTTCGCCATCGGAGAAATTCTGCGCGCGTGTCGGGAAACGGGGATCGACAAGATCCGTAACGCCCGCGGCGATTTCGACCTCGCCAAACGTGGCGACAAGGCCCGTCGGGCCACGATCGCTTGTGCACGAGCGAACGGCGGCGTACCAGAGGCAGTGCTCGAGGCCCTGCAGACCATCAGCGACTTCGCGGACCTCTGGACCCGGAACAACATCTTCGAGTTCCAGAACAGAAACCTCGGCACCGACTCCGAGGGCAACCTCATCCTGCTCGACGTGCTCTTCGACATCGAAGCTCACGACACCCTGCACGGTCGCAAGAACCGGTCGCCG
>Ga0075471_10002309_pt1 | contig 12530 bp, 13 predicted proteins | sample DEB19_08_DNA_2_FD_74787 | JGI IMG/M metagenome (GOLD analysis project Ga0075471, IMG submission 74787) | Aqueous microbial communities from the Delaware River and Bay under freshwater to marine salinity gradient to study organic matter... | ecosystem: Environmental > Aquatic > Marine > Coastal ... | reverse complement strand
CATGTTGCCGAGCCTGTTCATCGGATTGATTGCGGGGCTGATGCTGGCATTTGTCGCCAATGATCAGGCGCTGACTTGGGCGGCGGTGCCCCTCTGGATGGCGTTATATGGCGCAGCCCTGCACGCGGGCGGATTCTTCATGCAAAGGGGCATCAAATGGTTTGGCTGGGCTTTCATCGTCGGCGGGACAGTCCTTTTGCTTTACCCGGTGATGCGCCAATCGGTGCCGGAGTTTCGCTTTGCCCATGCCTTCATGGGCACCGTATTCGGGGGGCTCCATCTCGTTTACGGGGCCTACCTTTACTGCACTGAACAGAAACAAGCCGAGTGAATCCGCAACCCTTCTTGCAACTCGATCGTGTGATTCACGAGAAGGGGCGGCTGGCGATCATGTCGCTGCTGGCCGCCTCGCCCGACCTCGCGTTCACCGAATTGCGGGACACACTCGGCATGACCGATGGGAACCTCACCACGCACATCCGCACCCTGCAACAGGCCGGCTATATCGCCGTGGCCAAGTCGTTTCAGAATAATCGTCCGCTCACGACCTGCTCCCTGACTGCCGCCGGCCGCAAAGCCTTTACCGATTATATCAACCTGCTCGAGCAGATCGTCCAGCAAACCAGGCTCAACTAAGTCCAGGAAGAATTATTTGAACGAAAAGAATCGGTCGCAGTCTTTAGCTTTGTATTACAAAGAGAAACTGGCTCCCGCCCATATCAACTATGAAGATCATACGCGCTGAACATTTGGGCATGTGCTTTGGGGTGCGGGACGCCATTGAGATGGCAGTCAACTATGCCAGCGCCAAGCCGCTAACCATTCTTGGCGATTTGGTGCACAACCAAACTGTTGTGGCCGACTTGAAGTCACGTGGAATCAGCACCGCCCAGCAGCCTGCCGACGCCTGCACCCCCACCGTCATGGTTACGGCTCACGGCGCATCGGAGAAAGCGATGAACAGCGCCCGCTCACTGGGGTTGCACGTGCTGGAAGCCACTTGCCCACTCGTGCAGGTAGCCCATCGGGCGTTGGCCAAACTGGTCCAGGAGGGATTTCACCCGGTGATTATTGGCAAGCGCGGTCACGTGGAAGTCCGCGGCATGACGGAAGACTATCCGGAATACGACATCGTCCTAAGCGAAGCGGACATTGCTCAACTGAGCGAACGCCCGCGGCTGGGTGTCGTGGCGCAAACCACGCAGCCCATCGAAAGAGCGCGGCACTTGGTCGGGCAGATTCGTCGGCGATTTCCACGGTCGGACGTGCGTTTCATCGACACCGTTTGCCAGCCCACCAAGCAACGCCAGCATGCTGCGGTGGAGCTGGCGCAACAGTGCGACGCGGTGGTGGTCATCGGCGGCGCTGACAGCAACAACACGCGCGAGCTGGTGGCCACGTGCCGCCGCTACTCCGACCAGGTGCATCATGTGCAAAGCGCGGCGGACTTGTGCGAGGAATGGTTCTTCACCGCTGGCACGGTGGGCATCACCGCCGGCACCTCCACGCCGGAGGTATTGATCGAAGGCGTTGGGCAATGGCTTAAACGCCTGAAAGCAGCCAGGGAGAAGTCGGTCCAAAACGAGGAGGCAAAGTGCCGGCGCGGTTGAGTGGGCGCAAATCCAGAGAGGCATGAATATTCCCAAACCAGCACTTCTGTCCTGCTCCCTCGCACAATTGCTGCGCGGCGAGGTTGCGGCGTTGATGACGTGGACCAGTGACTGGCGCAGGTCGCAAGTTACCCGTGATATGCTCCTGGTGCTCGTCGGGGCGGGCGCTTTCGGAGCGGCACTGGGGTGTTGGCGCGATCCGCTGCAAGCCGTATTCAGCGCGATCAAGTTGCCGGTAATCATGCTGCTCACGGCGACTGGCAATGCACTGCTCAACGCCATGCTCGCGCCGCTGCTGGGACTGCAGATCAAGTTCCGCCAATCCTTCCTCGCCATCCTTGCGAGCTTTGCCCTCGCGGCAGCGATCTTGGGCGCGTTCAGCCCGTTGGCGGCGTTTGTCATCTGGTCTGCGCCACCGCTGATTGAGGGAGCCAACAACTCCTCCACGCACGCGGCCATTCTGCTGCTGCTGGTTGTCGTCATCGCCTTTGCGGGCATCACGGCGAATGTGCGGTTGTTTCAATTGCTCCAATCGCTTGCGGGCAGGCAAGACTCGGCGGTGCGCGTGTTGTTCGCGTGGTTGATTTCCAATCTATTCTTCGGCAGCCAGCTCTCCTGGGTTTTACGGCCGTTCGTGGGATCGCCCGGTTTGCCGGTGGAGTTCCTGCGAACCGAAGCATTCGACGGAAACTTTTTTGAAGCCGTATTCCACTCCGCTGTGCGGCTGTTTAACTGAACATGTAAACCAAACTGAAACATAACAACGGAGTGCTGGAGTCGTGGAGTCATTAAACTCAACGCACCAGCACTCCCAAACGCCCTTAACAAGCTTATGAACGAATCCAATCAAACACCTCCACAAATCCCACCGCACATGCAGGACAATCCGCCGTTGAGACCGCCGGAAGATCCAAGTGACCGCGAACCCCTCAATGGCGTGGGCGCGGCCATTGAAGCCATCCTCCGCCAGCCAAGGCGCGTGCATCATGCCTTGCGTCAGGCGGGCGGGGGCCAGGTCATTGGCGCGATGATCCTTGTCGCCGTCGTGTGTGCGCTGATCTATGGCGTCGTGGTGGGAACCTTCTCGCGCGGCGCTCAGCTCTGGATTGCGCCGCTCAAGATTGCGGGCGGCCTGCTCATCGCCTCGGTGATATGTCTGCCGAGCCTCTACATCTTCGCCTGTCTGAGTGGCTCGCGGGCGAAGTTGTCGGAAATGGCCGGCCTGCTCTGCGGGATGCTGTTCTTGATGACGCTGCTGCTCATCGGGCTTGCGCCGGTGGCGTGGCTGTTCTCGGAATCCACCAAGTCACTTTGCTGGATGGGTGCGCTGCATCTCCTGTTTTGGATGATCGCCACGATCTTCGGGCTGCGCTTCCTCGGGGCGGGCTTTGCGGCATCGCAGGCAAAATCCCAGGCCGGCCTGCGCGTGTGGGCGATGATCTTCGTGCTCGTATGTTTGCAACTCACCACAGCCCTGCGGCCCATCATCGGTACCTCACCGACCGTCTTTCCGGGCGCGATGGAGAAAAAGTTCTTCCTCATGCATTGGTTTGATTGCTTGGAAGGCAGAGGTGAACAGTGGCGGGAGCAGCCAACGGCGAAGGATTATTGAGTCAGAGCCTCCTCACGTCGTCTTCTACCTTAGGCTTTATGCAACGCGAAATGGTTCTACTCAAACGTCTGCGGTGGCTGACGTGGGTATTCATTGTTGGTCTGGTCATCAGCGGCGTGACGGCAATTCCACTGGTGACGGAGTTGAACTGGCTCTCCCAAGTGCTGGGCACGGGCAATAGCGCTTCGATTGAGGGAGCCGGATCGCTGGCGTTCTGGTTGGAGTCGGTGCGCCATGCTTTGATTGATTCGCAGGCGAAGCATCCCTTCCTGTTCTACGGCACTGATTGGCTGGCGTTTGGACACATCATCATCGCGGTGGCCTTCATTGGCGTGTTGCGTGACCCGGTCCGCAATCGATGGTTGTTAGATTTTGGTCTCATCGCCTGCGCCATGGTGATTCCGTGGGCGTTTATCTTCGGAGCGCTGCGAGAGATTCCCTTCTGGTGGCGGCTGATTGATTGTTCGTTTGGAGTGTTCGGGGCAATACCCCTGTGGTGGTGCCGCAAGTGGGCAAAGGAGTTGGAATCGTGCCGGGTCGGAGACCGGCGTTCCGGTTGAGCGGCCCTTGAGCTTTGTCGGGTTGCCGATTAAATTTGGGCCATGCCAATCTACGAATTCCATTGCGGCAAGTGCGAACGCGACAGCGAAATCCTTGTGCGCTCCAGCGAATGGGAAGGGACCAAGTGCCCGCACTGCGGTTCAACCAAGCTGGCAAAGAAGTTTTCCACGTTCGCCTCGAATTCAGCCGGGACCACGGATGCCGGGTCATGCGGCATGGGTAACGGCGGCGGTGGTGGCGGTTGTTGTGCGTGTGCTTCGGGCAGGCCCCATAAACACTGAAGTTGAGTAGTTCAGCCTCGTAGGACGCAGCCGCTCTGCACGGCGCTTGTCGGGCCTATGAAATAATCTCCGCCGCCTCCAACTCTCGCAAATCCTCCACCACCCAATCCGGTTTGTGCGCTTCAAGTTCGTGGTAACGGGCACCACCGGTGGCAACCGCGAGCACCTTCGCTCCAATCGCACGACCGCAGCGGATGTCCAAGGGCGTGTCGCCGATGACCACGATCTCTTCGCCCTTCAATTCCCGTTTCAGCACGCGGCCGCCGCGCTGCTTGGCGGCGAGCGCGATCTTGTCGCGGTCTTCATCGTCGTCCGCAAAGCCGCCGGTCTCAAAATGGTCCCACAAGCCGAAGTGACGCAGCTTGATCTCTGCGCCAAGCCGGATGTTGCCGGTGAGCAGGCCGAGCAGGGGCGGCTCCGGCATCGCTTCCAGATCGGTGATCAAGCTCCGCACACCTGGACATTCCGCGCTTTCGCTGTCCGCGAGGATGTGATGAAGCCAGTGCACGTAGCGGTCGAAGAAGCGCTCAAAGTTTTCGCTGGTGGCGGGAATGCGGTGCAGGTTGAAGAACTCCCGCACGAGGCTGACGTCGGTTCGACCGGCAAACTTCATCCGTTCAATGCCGTCATGCGCGCCGAACTCGGTGGCGAACACCTTGGCGAATGCCTTGATGCCCGCGCCCCCCGTGTGGACGAGCGTTCCGTCGATGTCGAATAAGACCAGTCGAACCATGTGTGCTCAGGCTAGCTGGGCGTTGGGCGCGGAGTCTAGGTCCCGTTTTGAAGCGGAGCGCGACTGTGCTGAAAGCCAGTCGCAGCCTCGGCCAAACTGCTGCGGCTGGCCTGAGACATAGTCACGTCCGCTGCTACATAACTGACTTGATGGCCTTGCCGAGGCGGGCGATGCCCTCGGTGATGTCGGCATCGGGCGCGCCGCCGAAGCTGAGCCGCATTTCGTTGCGTGGCTTGGAACGCGTGGGATCGTCCGCGTAGCACAGTTCGCCGGGCACATAGAGCACCTTGTTTTCCAGCGCGCGTTGGAAGAGCTTTGACTTTGGGCCGGTTTGGATTTTACGCGGCAGGCGCGCCCAGAAGTAGAGTCCGCCGGTTGGTTCCCAACATTCCACTTCGCGGGGGAAATGTTTGGTGATGGCGTCGTGCATCAAGCGCGCTTTGTGTGCGTAGCGTTTGCGTAGGGCGCTTAGATGTTTCTCGTAGCGGCCCGACTGCAACGCTCGCGTGATGATGCGCTGCAGGAAATTGGCGGTGCCGAAGTCGTGGTTGCCCTTGATACGCAGCGTGGTGCTGAACAGCGGCTCGGGCAGGATACCGAAGCCGACGCGCACGCCCGTCGCGAAGGGCTTGCTGTAGGTGCCGGAGTAAATGACCCGGTCTGCGTGACCGCGCACGGCCAGTGCGGAATGCACATCACCACGGCTGAAGCGGAGTTCGCGGTAGGCGGCGTCCTCAAGCAGATAGATCGGATGCCCGGCACCTCGTTCGTATTGGCGGAGCAACTTCAGGGCGGCGCGTTTCTTGGCAAAACTGGTGGTCGCGCCGGTGGGATTTTGAAAATAGCTTACGAGGTAGAGCAGCTTCACGCGCTTGAGGTCGCCCGTGCGTTTCAATTCTTTCAACCTCCGTTCCAGCCCCACGATGGAGAGGCCGTCGCGTTCCATGGACACGCTGCGGGTTTCAATGCCATGACTTTGCAGAATGCTGAGGTAAACGAAATAGGTCGGATCTTCCACCATCACGATGTCGCCGGGGTCGCAGATCGCTTCAGTGAGCATGTAGAGGAATTGCTGCGAGCCGTGCGTGATGAGCAACCGCCCGGGCGAGTAGGCCGGATGCCGCCCAAGCACGCCATCCATTAATGCAAAACTGCTCGCGGTGCACTGGCGCAGCGCTGGATCGCCGAGCGTGGTGCCGTATTGCAGCGCGGGTTGGCCCGTCTTGGTGGTGCCAAGGAGGTCGCGCGCCAGTGCGCGGACTTCGCTGACGGGTAGCGAGGCATTGTCGGTGAAACCGGCGGCGAGGGAAATGAGCTGCGGGCGCGTGAGCGTGAGTTCCATCAGCCACGAGATGGGGGGAGCCGCCGAGCGACGGCCCATCGCGGAGAGAGCGGAGCGTTTCATGGGTCGGGCGAGGATACGGCGTGGGCGTCTGCAGTTGCAAGAAGGCGTCCAAGCACTTCACCCAAACCACGATTCCCCTTTGACGCGTCTGTGGCTTGTTTGCATTGTGATCGCATGATTGCGATTCAACGCATCGTTTCAGGCGCGCTGCTGGCCGGATTGCTCGTCGGCTGCGCCACGCAACAATCTTCCGTGAAGCTCAAGTATCCCAAGACCGCCCAAACCAACGTCGTGGACCATTACCACGGCACCGAAGTCGCCGACCCTTATCGCTGGCTCGAGGACGACAACTCGCCGCAAACTAAGGCGTGGGTGGAGGCGCAGAACAAGGTGACCTTCGCCTATCTGAATGAGGTTCCCGGACGCGACGCGATCAAGGAACGCCTGACACAGCTATGGAACTTCGAGCGCTACGGTGTGCCGTTCAAGGAAGGCGATCGTTACTTTTATTCGCGCAACGACGGGCTCCAGAACCAGAGCGTGCTTTACACGGTGGATTCGCTCGACGGCGAGCCGCGCGTGGTTCTCGATCCAAACACACTGAGCGCCGATGGAACTGTGGCGTTGGCGGGGATTTCAGTCAGCGACGATGGCAACCTGTTGGCTTATGGACTCGCAATCGCTGGCTCGGATTGGAACGAGTGGAAAGTCCGCGACGTGCGGACCGGTGAGGATCTGCCGGACCATTTGAAGTGGGTGAAGTTCAGTGGCGCGTCGTGGGTCAAGGACGGCAGCGGGTTTTTCTACAGTCGTTACGATGCCCCCAAACCCGGCGATGCGCTCAAGGGTGTGAACAAGTTTCATAAACTCTACTTCCACAAGCTTGGCACCGACCAATCGGTGGACGAGTTGATCTACGAACGGCCCGACCAGCCGGATTGGGGCTTCGGGGGTGCGGTGACGGAGGATGGAGTGTATCTCGTCATTGAGGCCAGCGAGGGCACGGACCCGAAGAATCGTGTGCTCTACAAAGACCTCTCAAGGCGCGACTCGCCGGTGGTTGAACTGCTGATGGGTTTCGACGCGAGCTACAACTTTGTCTGCAACGCCGGGCCTATGTTCTGGTTCAAGACCGATCTGGCAGCGCCGCGCGGGAGATTGATCGCAGTGGACATCAACAATCCTGCCCGTGAGAACTGGCGTGAAGTGCTGCCGCAGGCGGAGGACACCCTGAAGGGCGTACGGGTGGTGAACAATCAGTTCATCGTGGAGTATCTCCAGGATGCCCGCAGCGTGGTGAAAGTGTTCAATCTCGACAGCAGCTTTGAACGGGAAGTGGCCCTGCCCGGTTTGGGCAGCGTGGGCGGCTTCGGTGGCAAGCGCTGGGATACGGAGACGTTTTACAGCTTCACCAGTTTCACGACGCCGGGGACCATTTATCGCTACGACGCAACCACGGGTGAGAGCGCGGTGTTTCGCCAGCCCAAGGTGGACTGCGACGCCGATGCCTACGAAGCGAAGCAGGTCTTTTATGCCAGCAAGGACGGCACACGCGTGCCAATGTTCATCGTGCGCAAACGAGGGCTGGTTTTGGACGGCACGAATCCTACGCTGCTTTACGGCTACGGCGGATTCAACATCAGCCTGTCGCCGAGCTTCAGTGTCAGCCGCGTGGCGTGGCTTGAGATGGGCGGCGTGTATGCGCTGGCGAATTTGCGCGGCGGTGGCGAATACGGCGAGGACTGGCATCAGGCGGGCACGAGGTTGAACAAGCAAAATGTGTTCGATGATTTCATCGGGGCGGCGGAATGGCTCATCGCAAACAAATACACCTCGCCCGCCAAGCTCGCGATTCAAGGCGGCAGCAACGGCGGCTTGCTCGTCGGCGCGTGCATGACGCAGCGGCCGGATTTGTTCGGGGCAGCCCTGCCTGCAGTGGGCGTGATGGACATGCTGCGCTTCCACAAATTCACCATCGGCTGGGCGTGGTGCAGTGATTTTGGATCGTCCGATAACGCCGACGAGTTCAAGGCGCTCTACGCCTACTCGCCCTATCACAATTTAAAGCCCGGCGTGACCTATCCCAGCACGATGATCACGACCGCCGATCACGACGACCGGGTGGTGCCTGCACATAGCTTCAAGTTCGCCGCGCGTTTGCAGGAGTATCATAAAGGCAAGAACCCGGTGCTCATCCGCATCGAGACCAAAGCCGGCCACGGCGCCGGTAAGCCGACGGCCAAGCAAATCGAGGAAAAGGCGGATGAATTGAGCTTCCTGAAGCAGGAATTGGGGGTGAACTAGGTTCACGCCAGCGTCTTGGAGTGCGGCTGCCCTCGGCCGCTTGCTTATCGGGTTCGATAGCGCCGGAAGGCCGGCGCACTTCAGGACCTCGCGGTTGCGCCCTGCCGTAGCTATTTCGACCCGTTTGTGCCTCGCCCGGATTTACTTTGCCCGGCCCGGCTGCTAATTCTGCGGCGTGCCAAACAACACTGCCGCCCTCTGGAAATCGCTCACCAAACCGAACCGCCTGTTCCTGCTCGCGGGTCCGTGCGTCATCGAGAACGAGGCGCTGTGTTTCAAGGTCGCGGCGGCAATGCAGAAGACCTGCGCCAAGCTCGGCATCACTTACGTGTTCAAAGCCAGTTTCGACAAGGCCAACCGCACCTCCGACAAATCCTTTCGGGGCCCCGGCATTGACGCCGGCTTGCAGACGCTGTCCAAGGTGAAGGAAAAAATGGGCCTGCCGTTGGTGACCGACATTCACACGGCGGAACAAGCGCGCATCGCGGCGGAAGTGGTGGACGTGCTCCAAATCCCCGCGTTCCTCTGCCGCCAGACTGATTTGATTGAAGCCGCGGTGGGTACAGGCAAGATCGTGAACATCAAGAAGGGCCAGTTCCTTGCGCCGAACGACATGAAGAATGTGGTGAACAAGGTGCGTGCGCTGGGCGGCGAATATCTCGCTTTGACGGAGCGCGGCGCCAGCTTCGGCTATAACAACCTCGTGGCTGACATGCGTTCGATTCCCATCATGAAGCAAACGGGCTGTCCGGTGGTGTTCGACGCCACGCACTCGGTGCAATTGCCCGGCGGCGGCGGCGACAAGACGGCGGGCCAGCGTGAATTCGCTCCCGTGCTGGCGCGCAGCGCGCTGGCGGCGGGCGCGGACGGCTTGTTCATCGAGACCCACCCCGACCCGGACAACGCCATGAGCGATGGCCCGAACATGATTCCGCTTGGGGAAATGCCCAGCGTGCTGCGGGGGTTGTTGAAGGTTTACGAGGCCGTGAGGTGACATGCGCAGCCCCAGCTACTTAGCCAGAGCGTCAAATGCCCCCATCGGCCTACATCATTCCTGCTGAACTACTTCACGCCACGCTATAGACTACCATGCCCGCGCCTAAATCCATCTCCCTTTCCACACGCCTCCAACGCGTAAAACTGTTCCTCACCGATGTGGATGGAGTCATGACCGATGGCACAGTCATCATGGGCGAGGGTGGCGAGTTCAAGCGTTACGACATTCAGGATGGACTGGGCATCGTGATGTTGCGGCGGAATTTCATTCAGACGGGTTGGATTTCGGCGCGGCCGTCCGCGGCCACCAAGGCGCGCGCGGCGGATCTGAAGATTGATTTTCTCGCGCAACCCACCGACGGCAAGGTGCCCGCCATCGAACAAATCCTGACGCAGACGAGTCTTACTTGGGCCGACGTTTGCTTTGTGGGCGATGACGTGGTGGACATTGGCGTGTTCCGCAAGGCGGGGTTGGCCGTGGCCGTCGCGAACGCGCGCCCCGAGGCCAAGGCGGCGGCGCACATGGTGACCAAGGCGCGGGGCGGTCACGGGGCCGTGCGTGAAGTCATTGAGAGGATTTTGAGAGCGCAGGACAAGTGGAAGGCGACGATTGAGATGTTTGCCAAGTGACGGGCGAATGAAGCACTAACCACGGATGAACACGGATCAACACGGACGGAATTGCAGAGAGCGCAATGTGCGCTCGCGTGTTGAATTCTGTTTGGTGTGCTTTGGATTACTCGTCGCAACGCTCGTTATCGCTCAATCCCCGGCGTTGCTGGGTCAGGCGAACAAGTTGCGGGTGCCGGAGTTTTATCCAGCCCCAAACCAGAGACAGTTCAAGAGTCTGCTGCAAAGCGCCACGGCGCAGCCCATCAGCGCGGAGGAAGTTCGCGCCACCCAGGTGCGGGTGGAGACGTTCCGGGAAGACGGCAGCGTGGAGAGCGTGGTGGAGGCGCCGGAGTGCGTTTACAATTTCCGGTCTCGCACCATTCGTTCCGCCGGCCCCATTGAAGCGCGGACCGGTGACGGGCGGATGCGCCTTCAGGGCGATGGGTTTCAGCTCACACTCACCAACAAGTCATTGACGGTTTCCAATAATCTTCGCACGGTCATCCGTGATCTCGGCAATAAACCTTTGAAGCCATGAGCCAGCATTCATTCAGCGCCACTCCCCGACACGTTCGGACTGTCTGTCCTTTCATTCCTTATTGGCGCACGTTTTCTGGCGCCGGCGCTTTGCTGGCGCTGCTTTGCTTGAGCACCTGGTGCATTGAGGCGGCGGATGGGGAGTCCGCTGCCAGCTATGGTGAAACCAAAATCACCGCCCGCACCGGGGAGTTTGATCTCAAGTCGCGTCAGGTGGTCTATCGCGAGAATGTCACCGTGTTGGATCCGCGCATCCAACTGACGTGCGAGCTGCTGACGGCCAACATCGCCGAGAGCGGCGGGCGCGTGGACAGCTTGATTGCCGAGTCGAATGTGCTGGCTATCATCGCGACCAATGACACCGTTTATACCGTCAAATCGGAGAAGGCGATTTACACGTATCATCTGGTCGGCGCGACGACGAATCAAACTTTGGAACTTTCCGGCTCGCCCGCGCCCAAGATCACTTGGGTGCAACCCAATAGCGAGCCGCCGCGAACCAACACGGGTATTGCCAGCCGGATTCTTTGGGACCTTATCTCCGGTAAGATCAAGGCCGAGGACCCGCAGGGCGTGTTCCCGAGCGTGGATGCCGCCCGCAACCCCTTACGCGATATTACTGAGCCGACATCAACCAACTCGTTACCCGCCGCCCCGACCACTCCCAACCCATGAGCGAAGTGCAATCCAACGGCGTGCTGCTCGCCACCGACAATCTGGCCAAGGCCTACAAGGGCCGGCGGGTTGTAAACGGCGTCTCCATCACGGTGAACGCGGGCGAGATCGTGGGTCTGCTCGGCCCCAACGGTGCGGGCAAAACCACCTCCTTCAACATGGTCGTCGGTGTAGTGAAGCCGGATGAGGGGGCGGTGCGCTTCGACGGTCGCAACATCACAAACCTGCCGATGCACCGGCGCGCGCGGCTGGGAATCGGTTACCTGACGCAGGAGCCAAGTGTGTTCCGCAAGTTGACCGTCGAGGAGAACCTGCTGGCGATCCTTGAGACCTGCAAGTTGAAGTCCGCTGAGCGCGAGGTGCGGTTGAAATACTTTCTGGAGGAACTCGATCTAACCCGTCTGGCCAAGAGTAAAGCTTACACGCTCAGCGGTGGCGAGAAGCGGCGTTTGGAAATCACGCGCGCCCTGATCACCGGTCCTCGCCTGTTGCTGCTTGATGAGCCGCTGGCGGGCATCGACCCGATTGCACAATACGAGGTGAGCAAGATTGTCCGCCGCCTCAAGGATCGCGGCCTCGGCATCCTGATCACGGACCATTCTGCGCGCGAGATGTTGAAGCTCGTGGATCGCGCCTACCTCATCAATCGCGGTGAGGTGGTTTACGAGGGCAGCGCCGAGCAGATGGTGAACGACCCCAAGGCGCGCGAAATTTATCTCGGACCGGAATTCAACATGTAAACTGCGGCTTGCCACCAACCCAAACACGCCATGCCAATGACCCGCGAAACCGTCACGGTTGAAAGTTTCTATACCCAGAATGCGACCCAGCTGCACTTGAAGCTGATTGCCGGCGCGGGCGGCCTGAAACGCATCATCCGCGAATCCACGGTCAACCGTCCCGGCCTCGCGTTGACCGGGTTCACCAAGTATTTTGCGATGAAGCGCGTGCAGGTGTTCGGCAACGCCGAGTTCTACTACTGCCGCTCGCTCGAGAAGGATGAGCGGGCGAAGCGTTATGAAACGTTTTTCAACTACGCGGTGCCGTGCGTGGTGTTCAGCCGCGAACTGGTGCCAGACAAGCAGTTCATTCAGGCTGCCGAGAGGGCCGATGTGCCGGTGTTTCAGACGTCGCTCATCACGATGAAGTTCATTAACACGGCTACCATCGCGCTGGATGCGATGTTCGCGCCGAAGGGCACCGAAATGGGCAGTATGGTGGACATCCTCGGCGTGGGCGTGATCATCAAGGGCGAAAGCGGCAT
>Ga0075471_10002306_pt1 | contig 12542 bp, 13 predicted proteins | sample DEB19_08_DNA_2_FD_74787 | JGI IMG/M metagenome (GOLD analysis project Ga0075471, IMG submission 74787) | Aqueous microbial communities from the Delaware River and Bay under freshwater to marine salinity gradient to study organic matter... | ecosystem: Environmental > Aquatic > Marine > Coastal ... | reverse complement strand
CTCTTGCCGGCGCCGTTTTCGCCGCAGATGGCGTGGAGCCCTCCCTTCCGCACCTCGAGCGACACGTCGTCGAGCGCGATCACCCCGGGAAACCGCTTCGTGATCGACCGCATCGCGATCGCCTGGCTCGCGGGCGCTTGCTCCGCGGGCTCTCTGCCAGCCGCGGAGGCGGTCATGCCGGCCTCGCCGCGGACGCCTGCCGACCTTCCCACAGCCTGAGGGCCGTGAGCACGCCAAGGGCGGAGAGCCCGGCCGCGATGCCGGCCCGCGGCCCGGTGGTCATGGCGATCACGCCGCCGAAGAGCAGGGCCAGCACGGGCACGGCGCACAGCCCCAAGGCACCTGGAAAAAGCCGGCGGCCTCCCTTGGCCAGTTGGCCCACCTGCGAGAACGTGACGGCGAGCACGACGACCACGCCCACGATCAGCCCCTCGTAGATCTCGGCCTCCGTTTTGATCACCTTCGACACCGCGTCGATCACCACCCGCAAAAACACGGTGCCGAGCACGGTGCCAGGCACCGTGCCGACACCGCCGGAGAGCGAGCAGCCGCCGACGACGGCCGCGGCGATCGCGTTGAGCTCGTGGCCGCGGGCCTGGATGGCCGGGGCGGCGACCGACTCGTTGGCAACATAGAACAGCCCTGCCAGCGCGGCCGTCATCGCCGCGTAGCAATAGGCGAACCATTTCACGTTGTCGGTGCGGATGCCGGCGAGCCGGGCCGCCTGCTCGTTGCCGCCGAGGGCGTGCAGATGGCGGCCGAGTACCGTTCGCGTGAGCAACAGCCAGGTGACGAACGCCAGGAGGCCGAACACGGCGACCGGAATCCAGACGTTGTCGCGGACGAACTTGAACGCGGGATCGTAGACGTTGATCTGGCTGTTCTTCGTGGGCAGGAGCGCCGCGGTGGTGCTCGTGGCGAGGGCGCGGGCCAGGCTCCGCAGGCCCACGAGCGTGGCCAGCGTGGCGATGAAGGGGGGCAGCCGCACGGCCGTGATCAGCCAGGTGTGGAGCGTGCCGACGAGGAAGCCCGCGAGCAGGCTGGCGAGGCACCCCGCCGCGACGACGGCCGCGCCCACCGGCTTGAATCCCACCATTTCGGCGGGCGCCAGCGCCAGCATCGTGGCGGCACTCACGGTGGCGGAGAGCGCGATCATCGAGCCGGCCGAGAGGTCGATGCCGCCGGCGATGATCACCACGGCGGCTCCGAGGGCGAAGATCCCGAGCAGGGCCGTGCTGCGGGCGATGTCGCGCAGGCTCGCGAGCGGCTGGAACCAATAGGAGTGATTGGCGTCGACGAGCGCCGTGAGCACGACGGCGACGACGATCGCGGCCAGCAGGGCCCACTCACTGCGCCGCAGGAGGAAGCCGCCGGAAAGCGTGGAATCGGGGGCAGCCATGCGTGGCTCCGCGTGAGAATGGCGACGGTGCGGCCGTCAGGAACTCGACAGGCCGTAGGTGGCGAGCCAGTCGCGGAACCCGGAGAGCGGCATGGTCTCGTGGCCGGTGCCCGGGACATCGGCGGGTTTCACGAGCGGATCGGTGTCGGGGATGATCAGCCGCAGCCCGGTGGTGTAGATGTCGCCATCGGGCTGCCCCGCGTTCGGAAACATCTCCTTGATCGTGGCTTCGTCCCCCTGGTGCATCGCCAGCAGGAGGCGGACGGTCTGGATGCCCATCTCGAACGGGTTTTGCACGACCATCGCGTCGATCTGTCCGGCCGCCATCCGCTCGATCGCCACGGCCTGGGCGTCGAAGGTGATGGTGGTGATCCGGTCGCGGGCCTGTCGTTCCTCGACCACCTCGGCGATCGCAGGCGCATTGTAGGCCCAGATGCCGACGAGAGCCACGAGTTCGGGATGATTGACGAGCGCCGTGCGCACGTTGTCGCGGGCCCGGGCGAGGTCCATCTCGTCGCTCATCCGGTCGGCCTCCTTGAAGGCGTCGCCAATCGCCTCCTTGAAGCCGTTCATGCGGGCACGGGCGTTGTCGTTGTCGGTGAAGCCGGCGAACTGCACATAGCTGCCCGACGTCTTGCCGCGGGCCGCGAGGATCGCCTTTGCGGCCGAGCCGAGCAGGCGGCCGCCGATGATGTTGTCGGTGCCGATGTAGTAAGGCCGGGCATCGCGGAAGGTGGCCCGATTCACGTCGCCATCGACCGTGATCACCTTCACTCCCTTGGCGGCCAGATTCTTCATCTCCTCGACGATCGCCGCGTTCTCGGCCTGGATCACCGAGATGGCGACGGCGGCCACGTCGGCCTGGCTGGCAAGTTGCCGGAGCCGTTCGATCTGGCCCTGGGCCGTGCCGTTGCCCTTGTCCATCACGGCCCGCAGGCCCTTTTCGGCGAGCCCCGACCGCTTGGCACCCTCGACGAGCCCCGCGTTGCAGGCGTCCCAGAAGGGATCGTCGCCGTTGGTGATGAACACGAATCGTTTGACGCTGGTCGCGCTGGGACTCACCCCGGGCGATGAAGCGCCGCTGGGCGTGGGATTCGCGGCGGGCTTGGCGCAGCCACAGACGATCGTCAGCAAGGCGGCGGCAAGCCACGCTGGGCGCACGCTGTTCATGACCGAAAACTCCTTGGCACGATGTTTCTAAACAGGGCTTAGGAACCGCTCAGTAGCGTAGCCCATTCTTCCGCAGGTGCACCAGTGGCGCGAGATCGCCTCCTGCGCCGGCAGCGATGACGCGGGCAAGCACCAGCATGTGATCGCCGCGTTCCGCCGCGGGGCCCGATGTCGGCGACACGGCCACGCACTCGAGCCAGGCAGCCACGCCGTCGAGGGTGGCCGCGCCGCACTCGGCCCGATGGACGGCAAGCCCCGCGAAGGGATCCTCACCCGCCGTCGCGGGCTTCCCGAACCGCGCGAGCAGATTCCGTTGCGTGTCGGCCAACACGTTGACGACGAACCTCGCTCCCGAATCGATGGCGGCAAGGAGGTCGCGGCCCGGCGCCACGGCGATCGAAATCGTCGGCGGCGCGAAACCTGCCTGCATCACCCAACTCGCCAGCATGCCCCGGTCGCCTGCAGCTTCGCGCCACGTCACGATGAACAGGCCGCTGGGGATGCGGCCGAGCGCGGTCGGAATCGCGGCAGCGGGCGGGTCGGGACGCGAGGCGGCGTCACTCTCGGAAGGCGGCTGCGGGTGCGTCATGCGGGTGGTCTTGCAAGGGGTGGCGGACTGGCGAGGGACGCGGCTTTGCGGGCTTGCCCCACTTTCCGGAAGTCACGGTGGATGCACGCCGGGGCGTGCAGGTGCGTGGGGGATTGTGGCACGGATGCCGATTTGAGTGTGTCGGCGGGCGCCTCGTTCCCTACAGTGGCGGCGGAGAGTTTCGCACCATCCATGCGGGTCTGCAACTATCATCCCGCCGCGGCGGTTGTCGCCGTCGCCTTGATCATGGGGGCCACTGCGCGCGGGCAAAACGCGGGTTCGTATGCGTTGCCACCACCAGGGGCTGTCGTGCCCGGCGATCCGCTGGCGACGCCCCAGGTGCACTCGCTGCCGCCGACGAGCCCGCAGGGCCCGGTCATCCTCGACATGCCCTACGAGGAATTGCCCTCGTGCACGGACGACTGCCTCGTGCCGAACAGCGCGTTTCCGGAGGCCTTCACCGATCTGTGGGCCCCGCAGCCGTGGTTCTGGCAGATGCTGCCCAACAACCTCATCTACACGAGCTACCTGGCCGGCCCCAAGGAGCCGCGGATCGGCTCGGTGATGTATCAGGCGACCAACCCCGACGTGTTCAACCCGAGCCGGCAGGAGGGCACGCTCTGGGATACGACCCTCGGCGGCCGGGCCTCGATCCTGCGCTACGGCTCCGATCCCGTCGTGCATCCGCAGGGCTTCGAGGTGCAGATCGAGGGCGCGGCCTTCGTGCGGCTCGATCCGAACGACGACCGCGACTTCCGCTCGGGCGACTATCGCTTCGGCGTGCCGCTCGTCTATGGCGTGGGCCGCTGGCAGACGAAACTCGCCTACTACCACAACAGCGCCCATCTCGGCGACGAATCGATGCTCAAGTATCCGTGGTTCCCGCGGGTGAACTATGTCCGTGACTGCATCGTGTGGGGCAACTCGTGGTATCCGCTCGACTGGCTGCGGCTCTACGGCGAGGTCGGCTGGGCGTTCTTCAACTCGGGCGGCTCGGAACCGTGGGAGTTCCAATTCGGCACCGAGCTCATCCAGGCCCGGCCGACCGGGCCGCTCGGCGCGCCCTTTCTGGCGGTCAACGGCATGAGCCGGCAGGAACTCGACTGGGGCGGCAACGTGTGCGTGCAGGCCGGTTGGGCCTGGCGCGGCCGGCGCAGCGAGAAGCTGTTTCGCCTCGGCTTCGAGTATCTCTACGGGTCGGACCCGCAATACGAGTTCGTGTTCTATGAACAGAACCGTTACGGCTTCGGCGTATGGTATGACTTCTGAACAGAGCGCCCGTCGGGCCATCCATGGCCCCGGCGGGCTTGCCGCATGCGGGGCGAGCCAAGGTCGCCCGCGCTTGCGGCGGCGGCCCTCCCGGCCGCCGACACCCGTCACTCGGCTTGGAGTAGCCTGCCTGCATGCCGCTGCTGGCGATCGAGACGACGTGTGACGAAACCGCGGCGGCGGTGATCGCTCGCGATCGCGCCGTGCTCGCGAGCGTCGTCGCCAGCCAGGATGCGCTGCATGCGCGGTGGCGGGGCGTGGTGCCCGAGGTGGCGTCGCGGGCCCACGTCGAGCGGATCATCCCGGTGATCGACGAAGCGGTGAGGCGGGCCGGAATCTCGCTCCGTGATCTCGCGGCCGTGGCCGTCGCCGTGAGGCCGGGGCTCGTGGGTTCGCTGCTCGTCGGCCTCTCGGCCGCCAAGGGAATCGCGGCCGTGCTCGGCGTGCCGCTCGTGGGCTACGATCATATCGCGGCCCACCTCTATGCCTGCCGGCTGGCCCGGCCCGAGGCCGTGCGCGATCCCTGCGTTGGGCTCGTGGCCAGCGGCGGCCACACGTCGCTGTTTCTCGTGCGGTCGCCGCTCGACCTCGAACGGCTCGGCGGCACGATCGACGATGCGGCCGGCGAGGCGTTCGACAAGGCGGCGAGCCTGCTCGGGCTCGGCTACCCCGGCGGCCCACAGATCGAACGCGCAGCCGTCGGCGGCAATCCGCGGGCCTACCGGCTCCCTCGGCCCCTCGCCAGCGACCGCGAACGGCTCGATCTCAGCTTCAGCGGGCTGAAGACGGCCCTGCGCTACCAGGTGCGGCCACCCGGAGCCCCTGCCGATACGCCCGCGCCCACGGGCAAGCGGCTTGCCGACCTCGCCGCATCGTTCCAGCAGGCTGCGGTCGACGCCATTCTTGCGAAGGTCGAACTGGCCCTCGAACGCACGGGCTGCCGCACGCTCCTCGTCGGCGGCGGCGTGACGTCGAACACGCTCCTGCGCGAGTCACTCGAGCGGCTCGGCCACACGCGAGGCATCGCGGTCGTGATCCCACCGCGCGAGCTGTGCACCGACAACGCCGCCATGGGCGCGATCGCGTGGGAGCGGCTGGAACGTGGCGACAACGACGGCCTCGAACTCGACGTCCGCCCCGGCACCGACCGCCGCCGGGCGTAACGCTAAAACGAGCTGAACTGCTCGAACTCGTCGTACGGGCGGTGCTCGAGGTTCACGAACCGCGTGAAGTCGTGCTGCCAGAGGAGCTTCACGTCGCCGATCGGGCCGTTGCGCTGCTTGGCGATGATGATCTCCGCCTGGCCTTTCACGCGTTCCTTGTCCTCGTCGGTGGTCTGGTAATACTCCTCGCGATGCACGAACATCACCACGTCGGCGTCCTGCTCGATGGCCCCCGATTCGCGCAGGTGGTTGAGTCGCGGTTTGTTGTCGCGCGACACTTCCGCCTGGCGGTTGAGCTGGGCGAGGCAGAGCACGGGAATATCGAGCTCGCGCGACATCATCTTGAGCCGCCGGGCGATCCGGGCCACCTGCTCCTGCCGCGGATCGCGCGGGTTGTCGGGCTCGATGAGCTGCAGGTAGTCGATCACCACGAGCGCGAGGCCCTGGCGCCGCTTGAGCCGCCGGGCCACGGCCGCGATCTCGGTCAGCGTGCGGCCGGGCGTGTCGTCGATGTAGAGCGGCGCGGAACTGATCTCGGCCGATTTCTGCACGAGCCGACGGCGGTCGTCCTGGGAGATCGTCCCATTTCTGAGCCGGTGGCCGTTGACCTGCGACGCCGAGCAGAGCAGGCGGTCGGCGAGTTCGAGGCAGGCCATTTCGAGGCTCACGAACAACACGGGCTGCCGGGCCGCGATCGCCACGTGCTCCGCGATGTTCATCGCGAAGGCCGTTTTTCCCATGCTGGGCCGGGCCGCCAGAATGATCAGTTCCGAGTTGTGCAGGCCTCCGCAGAGCGTGTCGAGATCGGTGAAGCCCGTCTCGACGCCACCCAGGGCATGCTCGTGCTTCATGCGCGCGTCCATCCGCACCATCACGTCTTCGAGAATGGCGTCGATCGGCTTGGCCTCGGCGGAACTGCGATGTTCGAGGATCTCGAAGATCTTCGATTCGGCGCGGGAGAGCAGTTCGCGCGGCTCGTCGACCGAGTCGTAGGCGTCGCGGAGGATGTCGGTGCTGGCGTCGATCAGCGACCGCAGCATCGACTTGTCGCGCACGATCTGGGCATAGTGCGTGGCGTGGGCCGCGTGCGGCACCGCAGCCAGCATATCGGCGATGGCGGGGGCACCTCCGACACGCTCGAGATCCCCCTTCGAGCGCAGCCGCTCGAGCACGATCGTCGCATCCACCCGCTTGCCCCCGTCGTGGAGGTCGAGCAGGTGTCGGTAGAGGATCTGGTGGGCCTCGTCGTGAAAATCGTCGGGCCGCACGACCAGCGCCACGTCGTCGCAGACGTCAGGCTTGAGCAGGATGCTGCCGAGCACCGCTCGCTCGGCGTCGACGTTGGCCGGCCGATCTCGTGACGTCGCCATCGCTTCGGCCTCCGTGCGAAGGTGTCAGCCTGCCCGCGCTCTCCAGGCTCGCGCTACTTCGCGCCCGCCTCGCCGCTCGCGGGCACCACCCATACCTTGAGATCGCCCTCCACCTCGGCGGCCAGCCGCACCTTCACGGTGTAGAGGCCCACTTCCTTGAGCGGACCCTGCAGCACGATCTGGTCCGCGGAGACCATGAGATCCTGCTGCTTGAGCGACCGCGAAATCTCCGGGGCCCCGACCGAGCCGTAGAGATGGCCTTCGTCGTTGGCATTGGCCTCGATCGTGACGCTCGTGCGGGAGAGTTCCGCGAGCAGACCCCGCAGCCCCGCCAGGCGCTCACGGGCGATCTCCTCGAGCTTGGCCCGGTGCTTCTCGACCATCCGCTTGTGGTGCTCGGTGGCGACGGTCGCCAGCCCCTGCGGCAGCAGGTAGTTGGCTGCGTAGCCACGCTTCACCTCGACCACATCACCCTGCTTGCCGAGGTGCTCCACGTTGTGGATCAGCAGCAGTTCGATGCCGCCGCGCTTGCCCTTCGGGAGGTGCGTCGAGCGATTGGCCGCCACGGAAGGCGCTTCTTTGGTGGGCATGGGATCTCCTTTGGAATGTCAGAGTGATTGAGTGGTGTGGTTCAGAACGGGATGTCGTCGTCGGAGCCGACCGGGGCCGAATGATCGCCGCCCGAAGCAGCGTCATCATACCCACCCGACGGCTCGAATTCGTCGGCGGGCGGGCCGCCTGCCCGGCCGGCCGGCCGGGCCTTGCCGCGGGGGCCATCGCCGCCGCCACCGCCACCCGACCGGGAGCCGAGGAGCTGCATCTTTTCGCCGACCACGCGGAGCTTCGAATTCTTCTTGCCGTCCTTCTCCCATGTGTCGAGCTTGAGCCGGCCCTCGATCAGGAGTGGAGAGCCCTTGGTGACGTACTCGCCCGCGATCTCGGCCGTACGCCCCCAGAGCGTGACGTCGACGAACGTGGTCTCCTCGACCCATTCGCCCGTGGCGGTCTTGCGGCGGTCGTTCACCGCCAGGCCGATGTCGGTGACGGCCGTGCCGTTCGAGATGTAGCGCAGCTCGGGATCACGCGTGACGTTGCCGAGCAAAACCACCCTATTGAAGCTGGCCATGGAATCGTCCTCCTTGCGTCAGGAACTGAACATCTGTACAACTTCAATCAGGATACGGCTGGTGTCTGAGGATTGCAAGCGACGCGAAGGGCATCACTCCGTGGCGGCCGCGGCCGGGCCTCTGCGCTGCGAGGTTTCGCCTGCCAGAGCATGCTGCACGAGCGCGTCGGCGATCCGTGGGTCGACCTTGAGGATCAGTTTGCGGATGACGTCGTCGGTGATCTCGCACTGCCGCTCCAGCGGCGTGATGCCCTCGCCCGGCATCTTGAAGTACGTGAGCCAGTACACGCCCTTCTTGTGGCCGTTGATCGGGTAGGCCAGTTTTCGCTCGTCCCACAGGCGGGAGGCGAGGACGGTGCCGCCGTTTTGCACGATCATGTCGCCGATCTGCTGGCTCGTGGCGACCGGATCGCGCGAGTATTTCGAGGGATCGAGGATGAACATGCCCTCGTACACGTTCGTCTGCTTTGCCGCCATGGGATCGCTGCTCCTGGGATTCGGGTGGGTCGTTTGGTCGATGGAAAGGTTCGGTGATCGGCTGCGTGTCGGTCAGTTGTAGCGGTTCATGGCGGCTTCGATGCCCAACGCCACCCACTCCTCGGCGGCGTCGGCTGCCCGTTCGAGCGCCGAGTTTACGGTGTCGCGTTCGTCCTTCGGAAAGCGGCCGAGCACGAAATCGGCGGTCTTCCAGCCAGATGCGACCGGCCCGATGCCGATCCGCAGGCGGGGAATTCCGTTCGTGCCGAGCCGCGCGAGCACGTCGGCGAGCCCATTCTGGCCGCCGGCCGACCCGCTCGCGCGCAGGCGAATCGTGCCGGTCGGCAGCTGGAAGTCGTCGCACAGTACCAGGATGTCGTCATTGTCGATCTTGTAGAAGTCGCGGGCGGCGAGCAGGCTCGCGCCGCTCAGATTCATCCACGTGAGGGGCCAGAGCAAGAGGGTGGGCCTCCCGCGGATCGTCACCTGCGCCGTCTCGCCCTGGAACCTCGCCCGTCGCACGGGCGATCCACAGCGGCCGGCCAGGATCTCGAGCACGTCGAAGCCGACGTTATGCCGCGTGCCCTCGTACGCACGCCCTGGGTTGCCGAGCCCCGCAATCAGTTTCACGTGTGTGCGTTCGTCCGGGCGCCGGCTCCGCCGCACTCAGGCGGCGTTCAGCCCTCGGCCGCTTCTCCCTCTCCTTCCTCGGCCGGCTTGCGGCCGATCACTTCAGGTTCGGCCGCACCAGCCGCCGCGGCGGGCTCCTCGCCCTTCTTGGCCGGCAGCGTGCAACTCACGATCGTCTCGTCGCCCTCGTGCACCACCTTGGCGCCCTTCGGCAGCTCGAGGTCGTGCGCCTTGATCGTGCCGCCGAGTTGCAGCTTGCCGACCTGGGCATGGATCTTCTCGGGGATCGTGTCGGGCGTGCACTCGATCTCGATCTCGTGGACGAGCAGCGTCACGACGCCGCCGTCGCGGTGGCCCGGAGCCTCGCCCTTGAGGTCGATCGGCACCTTGACCTTGATCCGGTCCGACTTGCTCACCCGCAAGAGATCGATGTGAACGGGCACGGTGCCGTAGGTGTCCCACTGCAGCTCGCGAACGAGCGCGCTCTCTTTGACGGCGCCCTTCAGGTCGACGATCCGGCTGCCATGGCGGATGACGGCTTCGATCGCCTCCCGCTTGGCGGCCAGTTCGACGCACTTTTCGCCGTGGCCATACAGGATCGCGGGCACGAGGCCCTGCCGGCGGAGCCGACGGCTCTCACGCGAACCATTGGCCTTGCGGGGGATGACTTCGAGGGTGTCGCTCACGAAAAACTCCTTGATTCGAGCCCGGTATTCTGCCACGCCGCCCCGGTTTCGCAAGCCACGCCCGCCGCCCCCGAAAAACCCCCTGTAGGACAGGCTTCAGCCTGTCCCTGCTCAACGGGCACGCGCCGGCTCGGGGTTACCCCGTACCGTCTCGCCGGACGTTCGCCTTCGCCCTCCAGGCTTCGGCTCACTCGACTCCGACTGCGCTTCGGCATCCTGCCTGCGCTTGTCTGCATACGCCGTCTCAACGGTAGGGGTAACCCCTCGCCTCCTCAACTGGTAGAGGGAGGCTTCGGGGGAGTCGGCGAACGCTTCCCGAACGAGGGCCGCTGCGGCCTGAGTGAGGAGACTTTTGCCGCTCCCCCGAAGCCGGCTTGGGCGCGTTAGGACGAGAAACGCTCTCGGCGATGAAGCAGCGTACCGCCGGCGCCGCTACTGGAACATCATCGACACCGACTCGTTGCGGTGGATGCGCTTGATGGCCTGGCCAAGCAGGCTGGCGACGGAGAGCACGGTGATGTTCGGGAGCATCTTGCCCGGCGTGAGCGGGATCGAGTCGGTGATGATGATTCCGGCGAAGGGGGCCGAGCGGAGGCGCTCGATCGCCGGGCCCACGAGCAGGCCGTGGGTGGCGGCTGCGTAGATCGCCTTGGCGCCGTGGGCGTGGATCACCTCGGCCGCCGAGCAGATCGAGCCGGCCGTGCTGATCATGTCGTCGAACATGAGGGCGACTTTGCCTTCGACACTCGCGCCGATCACGTTGGCGCTCTTCGTGGTCTCGGCGGAGACCCGTCGCTTGTCGATGATCGCCAGCGGCGCGCCGAACCGCGTGGCGTGGCCGACGGCCCGCTTGATGCCGCCCACGTCGGCGCTCACCACCACGATCTCGTCGGGCTTGAGGTCGAGCGTCTGGAAGTGGTTGTTGAGGACCGGCGCGGCGTAGAGGTGGTCGACGGGCACGTCGAAGAACCCCTGGATCTGGGCGGCGTGCAGGTCCATGGCCAGCACGCGGTCGGCACCGGCTCGCGTGATCAGGTTGGCCACGAGCTTGGCCGTGATCGGCACGCGGCCGGCGTCCTTGCGATCCTGGCGCGCGTAGCCGAAGTAGGGGATCACGGCCGTGAGGCGGTAGGAACTCGCCCGCTTGAAGCTGTCGATCATCACGAGCAGCTCCATGATGTGCTCGTTGACCGGTGGGCTCGTGGGCTGGACGATGAACACGTCGCGGCCGCGGACGTCTTCGTCGATCTTGCAGGAGATCTCGCCGTCCGGAAACCGGCCCAGCGAGAGCTTGCCCATCGGCAGGTTGAGATAGCGGCAGATGTCCTGCGCGAGCGGCTGGTTGGCGGGGCCGGCGAAGATCTTGAGGTCGTTCATGTGCTCACTGTGCCTTTCGCACCGCGGTTGTTCAAGGCTGCGGCGACCGCCGCGAGTTGTTCCGGGGTGTTGACCGAGAGCGTCTCGCTGGCGTCGAGGCAGGCGACCGCGTCGACGATCCGGCCCTCCCGCAGGAGCATGCCCGGGCAGTCGGTGATGTAGTACTCGCCGGCGGCGTTGTCGGGACGCAGGTCGGCGAGCGCCCGGAGGAGGTCGCGGGCCTCGAACACGTAGGTGCTCATGTTGACCTCGTCGATCGCCCGCTCGGCGTCGGTGGCGTCTTTCTGCTCGACGATGCGCTCGAAGCGACCGGCCACATCACGGACGATCCGGCCAAGGCCCGTGGGGTCGGCCGTGATGGCGGTGCCGAGCAGGCACGAGGCACCGCGGGCTTCCCATGCCGTGAGCAGGTCGCGCACGCTCTCCACACGCAGCATCGGCGAATCACCGCACACGATCACCACGGGCCGACGGCTGTCGGGAGGGTCGGCAGCGATCCGGGCGCGGATCGCGTCGGCGGCAGCCGCTACCGCGTCGCCCGTGCCGCGCTGCTCCTCTTGCAGGGCGAGCGCCACGCCGGGCATGCCGGCGAGCGTCCGTTCGACCAGATCGGCGCGGTAGCCGACCACCACGATCCGATCGCGGATGCCGGCGGCTGCGAGGGCCTCGAGCACCCAGGTGACGAGCGGCTTGCCGGCCGCCTCGTGCAACACCTTCGGCAGGTCGCTCGCCATGCGCGTGCCCTTGCCGGCGGCGAGGACGACGGCGATCGGTGCGGGCGGCATGACGGAGCTCCGGGGCCGCGAAATCGTAGCAGACGGTAGCCGAATCGGGCGGGCCGGCTGTACGCTACGCGCCACGATCATGGCCAAGAAAACGATTTCGATCGACGGCGAGGTTTCCGAGACGCTCGGCGGGCTGGCCGTGCGGGCCACGCGGCTGCGGGGCGGCCTCCGCGACGGCGTGCTTCAGGTCGAACTGGTCGCCGGAGCGACCCGGGCGGTCGTGCTGCCCGACCGGGGGCTCGGGATCTGGAAGATGCACGTGGGCGATGTCGAACTGGGCTGGCGGTCGCCCGTTGCGGGCCCGGTGCACCCGCGGTTCGTGCCGCTCGCCGAGCCGTCCGGCCTCGGCTGGCTCGATGGCTTCGACGAACTCGTCGCCCGCTGCGGCCTCGTGAACAACGGCGCGCCCGATTTCGCTGCAAACGGCCGGCTCTCGCACGGCCTGCACGGCCGAATCGCCAATCTGCCGGCCCACGGCGTGCAGGTGGTGCTCGACGACTC
>Ga0075471_10002305_pt1 | contig 12544 bp, 27 predicted proteins | sample DEB19_08_DNA_2_FD_74787 | JGI IMG/M metagenome (GOLD analysis project Ga0075471, IMG submission 74787) | Aqueous microbial communities from the Delaware River and Bay under freshwater to marine salinity gradient to study organic matter... | ecosystem: Environmental > Aquatic > Marine > Coastal ... | reverse complement strand
AACGATGGCGCTCGGCGGCTCCGTAAAATAAATGTCGTCATCGCCTTTAAGTTCGGCATTTCTGCCGCACCAAGGGACAGGGCATGGCTTCAGTGCTTCACTGTCCATCGCTTGTCTCCTGCACAAAATCGCCGCCACGCTCTTTTGATATCAAAGCCCCCGCCGCCGTTCGATGTATCGCAGCAAAAATGTCTGCGAGAGGGCCTGTGTCGCCAGTATCTTCGATGCCGATTGCCGCGAGCATTTGGCAGTGCCAAAGACTATCCCGCTCTGTGGGAACCCCTGCTGCGATGTCAAAGCCTTGTTCTTGTTTTGCCAAGCGCAGCCAATAGTCTTTATCGGTCGGTAGTGGCATCGCTATTCTCCTTCCCATAGTTTGCGGGACGCGGCGGAATGTCATCCGGCGTTGCAAAGCCAAACATAGGCAGGAAGAAAAACGCACGGCCATCACGCTTGAATATTTCAGCGCCTTGTATTTCCCCTGCGGCAGCCCCTGCGGCAAGCCATGCGGCAGCCCCTGCGGCATCCCATGCGGCAGCCCATGCGGCATCCCCTGCGGCAGCCCATGCGGCAGCCCATGCGGCAGCCCCTGCGGCATCCCCTGCGGCATCCCATGCGGCATCCCTTGCGGCAGCCCATGCGGCATCCCTTGCGGCAAGCCATGCGGCATCCCTTGCGGCAGCCCATGCGGCATCCCTTGCGGCAGCCCCTGCGGCAAGCCATGCGGCAATTACTTTTAACCAATCACTATTCGTCATGCTGTCCGTGTGCCACCAGAAATCCAGCAACTTGCTCCACTGATCTCCAATGACCTTGCTAGGGTCAGTGAGGACAATAGCCGGTGCGCCGTCGAGGTTATCATTAGTGTTACGTAACAAGATGGCGTGAGCGCGGCTGATATTTAATAACGCGGCAGTCTCTTTGTCGGCGTTGGCCTGTTCAGTATCTTTAAGCATTTGCGCGTCCCATCCACCTACAACGTGCAGGACTTGACCTTGGGCGCACATGCAGGACAAGTTACCATCCTCATAGCTATCTATGTCGATAAGACGGCCTTTATACGGCTTACCCTCGTCGGTGTTCCAACGGGCAATTAGTTCTTCTATTTTCATCGTTCTGTCTCCTGTAGTGCTTTCAAATCAGATATGCCGCTTTCCAATCAACGATGTAATCCGACGCAATAAGCTGGGATTGTTGTCCATCGGAATGATCGGCCCAGGAACACGCTGCGTGCGCTGATAGCCTGAACGCCTTTCCCAATTATTTGACCCTCTCGTCTCAAACCTTATGCTCATTGTCCAACTCCTTGACGGCCTTGATCAACATCATGCGTGCTTGCGCTGAGATGGAGCGATGCTCCGCTTTGGCGATCTGCTCGATCTTGTCTCGAAGGTCGCTGTCAACGCGAACGGTCATATATTCTTTGGGTGGCATCATTCTCTCCTGTTAAAAATTCCAAGGCGTAGCGCCCAATGATTGCGCGACTTTACGGGCTTCGCGTTTGCCCAAGACTTCATAGCTTTCGAGATATGTGCGCTGACCATTGACGATCCGCGTAATGTCGAGAGTATCCGCACCAGATTTGCGGCCTTTGGTGAATTCAGCAGCAAGCATTATTCACCTCCCTTGAAAAGTTCGTCATAAACGACAATCGACATGCAGAGGATGATTCCCAGCAGGATAAAAGCTTCAAGCGGCATTTGCGTTCTCCCATTTATCAAAACCTTGGAGCCAGACCTGCTTGGACATGCGGTCAAGAAGCGCCTTCTCGTAATGGGTGATTTGCTTTGTTACATAATGAAAGATCGGATACTGAATCGATTCGGGCGCAACGCGAGGTTCGCCAGCCTTCGCCGCTTTGTACCCTTGATTGAAAACTACTATCATTTCCATTTTGCACTCTCCCTTGTGGTTGATGTGGTCAGAATAATTACCTTCACACATATTGCAAGAGAATAATTCGCACAAAATAATTATTTTACATTCAGGTCAATCGTTCGCTGGGATTTGTCCGACCAACGCACGCCATGTTTCGCGCCGTATCTCACAGCCACTTTCCATGAGGCCAGCGGGAAGCATCAGAAGATTTTGTAATCCCAGATCGAAAAAGTTTCTTCCGAATCCTAGAACATTCTTTGCAAACGCGGACTCCTGAAGGAGTGACGTATAAATTTTTTCCATCAAAAGAATGCCCACGAATGCAATGCGTCTTGGCCTTTGTCATTTCAATTAGGGCATTCCGTTTTCGAGACGTGCATTGCTTAATATTTTCAGAATGCAGACCATAAGAAAGATGTTTGGGGTTTACGCACAAAGCGTTGTCGCAGGAATGGAGGGTTTCCAGGCCATCTGGTCTTGGCCCATGTGCGACCAATGCTGAAAATAAATGAGCCTTCACTGAGGTCGAATTGAAGCAAAAAATTCCGCGAGTATATGAGCTTTTTTTTCTCGGTTTATTTTTTGCGCCTTGCCATATCCAACAATCATCATCGCCAGCTATTTTGACTTTGCTCCAAAATGCGGCGAGGGAGGCATCACTCACTTTTATTTTTTGTCCATTTGACATTGTGCTTCGCTCCATAGGCATAAATTAGTTCAATCAACGCACTAAATTGAGACTTTGATAGCACTGATGATTTATGACCACAAGGAAACATTCCAGCGCCTTCCAGTTCTGGCAGAAAGCGCATCTCCTGGCCCAATGCGTGCAGGAAGCGTAATTTCATATCATCGGCTGAGTATGTGGCAGTCTCTGCGACTTGTGCCTGTATGTCGGCTATAAGCGGCCACATGAGCCTATTCTGCTCTTGGGTGCGGGTTTCCTCCCCGATAGCGACCACATAGCCTTGTGGGGCTTTATAGATAAGATCGGTAGCCCTATCCCTATGCGCTTTGGAAGCCAGCTTGATCGTGCGCTTATCCATCACGCGCCCTTTCCAGATCAACCCGCTTCGGTGATGCTTTCACAAACGCCCGCGCAAGTTCCTTCATGTCGATGCCATGCTTTGCCTCGAACGACCTTTCCCCGATCCTATGCTGTTCGGAATGGCAGTCGCGGCAAAGGCTGATCGTCCAATAATCTCCAGGCTTGAGCCCCATCCCCCCGTTCGTTCCTGTTCTGACGTGCGCGACCTCGATATGGTCATAGGTCTGACACGCACAGCAGGCATGGGAGCGAACGAACTTGCAATGCGCTGGCGATATAAACCGCTTGGCACGCTTTTCTGGTTGAGGGCGACGGGGCGGCAGCAATTCATTTCTCCTAAAACGGAACGTCCGAATCCCAGCTATCATGGTGATCGGCAAGCGGCTCTGCTTGTTGCGCTGCGCCACCTGACCGGCTTTGCGGATCTACCGTCTGGGCATTGATTTGCAGATAGGTCTTGCCGTTATGCTCACGGGTTGAAAGTTCGCCAACAACGGTGATTTTGGTTCCCTTTAGAACCATCTCCGCAAGCTTGGGCCGTGCGTTCCATTTGGTCACATCGAACCAGAGCGTTTCCTTCTTTTCGCCCCAGCCTACCGAAGCGCCGACCGAAAAGCTGACAAAGCCCTTGCCGCTCTGCCCTTCTTTATAAACTGCGTCTTTGCCGACATTGCCGACGATGGTTGTAATAACTGTCACGCTTCATTCCTTTCTGCATTGCGCTTTTCCCGTGCCAGTCTGGCGATCAGGCTTGTGCATTTCGGGTTGGTGATGCCCAATCTTGTTCCACGCTGATTGTAAAACTTCTGGCGTGCGGGATTGCCGGTGGTTGAGGGATATATCTGACGCTGGATGCGCCGTATCAAACTGCTCATTTTTTATCCTTAATTAAGACGGGTTCAGTCTTTGTTGAAATTAACAAGGCAGCGAAGCTCCTGGCCTCGCGCAAACTCTTTTGCCTGAGTGGTTTTTGATTCCTCACCGTCCACAATCGGGCGAATAAATGCCAGATTAACCATCGATCTGTTTAAGCGCAAATCAACAGCCGTCAACGCTTCGATCTGTACCTTTTCGTAAGTCTTATCATCCATGATGACCAAGACTTCCTCTTTAGAAAGCCCCATCTGCCGACCGACCATCGCATAAACTGCGCGATCACGGGTCTCCGTGCAAATTTCGGATTCAAGGTCCGAAATCTCAGCCTTAGCTGGAGCGACCCATGTGACCGCTGCGATGGCTGTTGCTGCAATTAAAATAACTCGTTTCATGTTCTTCCCTTTATAAAAATTGATGTGTTTTCCGTTGCGACCATCATTCTGCTTTTCTGTAAATGCTCTCTAATTCAGCGACCGTGGCTGCAATCTCGTCAAGAAACTCGACGGCAGCAGCTTCAATCTCGGCAATCAGATCGTTGTCACGCATGACCCGGCGAACGTGCAATTTCATCTCATCGGGCATCCGCGGATCGTAGCTGGCAAAGTCACACCATTCTGCTTCGGTGCAAGCCATCTGCCACATCATCTGCTTGATATACTTGTCGGGGATCGCCTCTCCGCGCAGCGTGGCGATGTGCGTTGACGTATTGGGGCATTTGATCTCTATCAGTCCTTTATCGCCCACAAAGCCATCAGGCGAAGCCCCAGCCCATGATATGCGGGGATGTTGAACGAACGGCGCTTCTGTGACCGTGACGCCTTCGATAAACTCATAAGCGGCGCGTGCCTCGGCTTCGGTGTCAATGCCATGCTGCATCGCTGCGCTGGTGAAGCCCGATTCCGCTGTGCCAGTCAAACGCTCGGCAACAAGCTGGGCGGCATAGTTTGCCCTTGATGCTCCCCATCCCTTCTGCGTGCGTGCCATCATATCGGCAACACGCGATGCGGTAAGGCGTCCACAACGCTGCGCGAACCATTCTGGCGATCTTTGCTCAATCATGCTTCCTGTCCCTTCGCCAGTTTGTTCTTCAGGCTTTTTTCAGCGTGCGCGAACTTGCTGGCTGGCAGATCGGGCAGCGATTTGATTTTGTAAAACTGGCAGAGCGAAATGATGTTGGAGCCGCTGGCTTCGATCAACGCCTGCAATATATCGCGCTGTGTATCGCTGATGGTCTCCACATGGTTCGCACTGGCATCCTGCACTTCTTCTGGGTCATCGCCTGTTTCCAGCCCAAGCACCTTCAGGAGAGCGTATTTGACGCCATAAGACATTGCCTTCCCCGGCCCCTTGTCCTGGGGATCAACGCCATAGCCGAAGGTTGCAACGTCGATAAAGTCTGATCGGTCATCGATATTCTCGAAGCGAACGTCAAAGGTTGCTTGCGTGCGGTTGCCGTTCTGCTCAACCTGCATATTGCGGGGATAGTAAACCACACCATGCTTCTGAAGGATCGGGCGGACCTTAGCGGTGACGGCATCATGCGAAACGATGCTGTAGTTCATGCCCGACTTTTTTTCCTTCTGGATATAATCAACGTCGGCCATTGCTGCGTTGATGCGCTGGGCGATATTAGGCTTGCTCATCTTTCAACTCCTGTTCTGTTTTCCATTCATTCCATTCTTGCTGCGTCCAGCTATCAGCTTGGTCGAGCGCCTCGAAGGCTTCATCTGATACGTAGGGGATCACGAAAGAAGGCTCCAAATCCAAATCAAGCACATGGGAAAAAGGAAGAACCCTGCCATCTCTGTAAGTGTTTGCTTATCCATCTATCGTCTCCCAATCATCGCCATAGCGGCGTGTCATTTCTGCGTTCCAAGCTTCTTCGCTGGCGTTGAGGTAAAATTCTACGTCTATCGGCTGCATCGGCCAGACCGTGATCGGCTGCACGCTTTCTAAGACGCGGTTGAATTGCTGAAGGCCCCCGTTCATGACTTCACCCCGAAAGCCTTGTTGATGCGCTCGATGCGCTCGGCAAGAGCGGGTGACATTGGTTTTGCCTTCAGGCGCTCGATCAATGCACGTTCTTCGTCGGTGGTGGGCGGATTATCGTATGTTGGGTAAATGATTTTTCGCATTTTTGCCTCCTTTGTTGTTGAAGCGACAATACCAATCCCTTGAACATATGCAAGCACCAATTTGACATGATGCAAAGATTTTTATTGCATTAAGTAATTGTGTCGGGGTAATGGGCGTTCATGGACATACGAAAAGAACGCAAAGCCCTAGGTTGGACGCAAGCGCAACTTGCTGACAAGCTTGGTATCAATCACTCGATGGTTTCACGCATGGAAAGCGGCGATATACTGCTAAATGTGCGGACGCTGATCGCACTTGAAGTGATATTCAAAGAGGGCAAAAATCAACAGGCTCCTACCCAGTCGGTTTCAACGCATTCCCCGACTGGTTCCTAGCTGCCGTGTCTGACTTAAAACCAGATACGGCAGCTTTTTATCCGCCGCGCTATGTTACCGGCGCACTGCTCAAAAAGATGGGTTGGGAGTTCATCCGGGCAGATCAGATCAAGTCACGATGGAAAATAATTCATAAGGAGAAACCATGTTTAAAAACATATTGAAGCGTTGGCTCAAGCCCAAGCAGGCCCGTGACAATGAAGGGCGATTCCTGCCCAGCCGCGTTGCAGCACGCCAAAAGGCTATCGAGATGGCTAAAGCAATGAACCGCAGCGATCTGGTTGAAAGGCTTCAGGCATGATCTATGAATCTCCATCGACCGCAATAGCTTTGGCCCGTTATCTCGCCACATATATCAGCGATGACAGCACCATCCTCGCCCATGTTCGCCACCGGTTCGGCGTGACTTTATCCAGAACCGACATGGCTAAAATGCGTGCATCGCTGCCGAAGAAATACCTGCCAGGACAAGGCAATCCGTCCGGCTGGGACTTCAAAAGCGACCGAAGCTTTCGCGGACATATTCGCCGCAGAACAGACGATCCGCTATTGGCCGCGCTGGCATCATATCACCTGAAGCACAGCAATCTGAAGCCTCACGAAATTGAATATTATCGGAGGCTGGCGCAATGAATATGTTCCCGAAATGGTATCGACCGCCTCCCGTCCAGCGTACAAAGCGCAGCGGCTCGTCAGTGGTCAAAGCGGTGATGAATGAATTTCAGATCGACAAGGAAAGTCTGGAAAGCAACAGCCGGAAGAAAAAGCCGGTCAGAGCGAGGCAGGTGGCATGGTATGTGATGAGCCGCAACTGTCCACATATGTCATATCTTCAGATGGCGCGTATGTTAGGCCGCACAGACCATAGCACAGCGTTTCATGGCGTGCGGGTGGTTCAGGATCTGATCGCCATTGATGATGACTTTGCAGCGGCTGTCGAGCGTGTAGAAATGGCTTTGCATGACTAAATACTTCGCCAAGAAAACAGCCTGCTCAAATGGGCATCTGCACGCCTCGAAACGTGAGGCCAGGCGATGCGATCAACTGCATCTGCTACAGCGAGGCCGCGAGATCGAGGGGCTGACCATTGAGCCGAAGTTCGAGTTTGTCATCAATGGAAAGCCCGTCAAAATGGGCAACGGACGGATTGCATCTTATCGACCGGACTTCACCTATATGGAGCGAGGCAAGCTGATCGCTGAGGACGTTAAGGGTATGGTCGTTCGAGACTTCCCGCTTCGTGCTGCATTGTTCCGACATCTGTATCCTGACTGGGAACTGAGATTGACTTAAACGCCAAAATATGGTGAATGGGGTGGGCGGGGAGCTGCCAGGCTCGACCCGCCCACACACGCGAAAGGACGTTCGCATGAAACGCAAGACACTTACCATTAAAGCACCCGTCCCGCAACACATTGCGGTTGATGACATCATAGACAGAGTCTGTGAAAACTGCCGATTCTTTGACGATATTAGCTTCGGAGAAAATCCAGAGATGCTTTGTCGCAAGAAAGCGCCATACCAAGATATTGTAACCGGCAGGGGTATTTGGCCCAAGGTGTATCGAGCAGATTGGTGCGGGGACTTTAAGCGCCTCCCAGTGGAGTAGGCGCGATGCACTATTACCGATTTAGCATTGGCGATTACGCCAGATCAACCAGGCACTTGTCGAATGATGAGGACTTAGCCTACCGCCGCTTGCTTGACATGTATTACGAAAACGAAAGACCAATCCCATTGGAAACCCAGTGGGTTGCGAGACGTATCCGAATGGATACCGAAGTTGTTCAGATCGTTCTCAATGACATGTTTAAACGGTCAGATGATGGCTTTAGGCATACGCGTTGCGATGCAGAAATAGCCGAATATCACAAGCAAGCGGAGCGCAATCGCGCCAATGGCAAGCAGGGTGGAAGACCAAAAAGCGTTAAAAAACAACAGATCAAAAACCCAGTGGGTTTCCAGTCGGAACCGGATAGCATCCCAGTCGTAACCCTAACCACTAACCATAAACCACTAACCACTAACCAAGAACCGCTTATAGAACCTAAAGGTTCTAGTGAAACTGGCGTTTCACCCGTCCGTCCGATTGAAATTGTTGAGGCATGGAATATCACTGCTGCCGAGCTTGGCTTGGCGAGGGTGGTCAAGCTGACTGCGGATCGAAAGCGCAAGTTAGCGGCACGATGCAAGGATACCTCGCTGGAAGAATTTCAGGAGGCGCTTACAACCATTCAGCGAAGCCGGTTTCTTCAGGGTCACAACGACCGCAACTGGAAAGCCGACTTTGATTTTTTCCTCCAGCCGAAAAGCTTGGCTAAACTGATTGAGGGTTCTTATGAGTAATCGTTTGTTAAAATCCGCACCGAAACAAGAGGGTGAAAAGCGCACGCCGCAGGGATGGTGCGATCACTGGAACAAATATCTTCACGGTCACGAAAAAGGCGGAGACAATCAAGTTGTCCGCCACGATATTGAATGGGTGGTCGGTGCTGACGGTTATCCTCGCTTGCAATCTGTTCAGACAGACTTTGATCGCACGATGAAGGAGATCAAGGAAGGGAATATATCTCAGGCTGCGATTGATCGGTTGCCATTCAACATCCGCCGGATCGCATGGAATCGCGGTTATCTGAATTGCGATTACGAAAAGCCGCCGCGCTATTGGTTGCCCGGACATAAGCCTGGACAGCAGGCACAGCGTGCCGCGCTAAGTTGGTATGATGACGTCTAACTTCCCCCTAACCCAATATCTAATAGACCTCCAGAAAGCCTCCACCATGAAGCTAAAAAAGATGGATATATCAGCAACAGCCCGAAAGCGTGGCCTGCCTGTCGCATATGTGATCGCCTACAGGGATATGGAGTTGAAAAGCCGGTGACTTGTGCAGCCAGCCTGAAAGCGATATAGTCCCACCACCAGTCCATATTGGAAGCTGAGATGACACTGAAGATTGAAACGCGCCCAGTCGCAGACCTGATACCCTACATCGCCAACAGCCGCACGCACAGCGATGCCCAAGTGGCACAGATCGCTGCCAGCATAAAAGAGTTTGGCTGGACAAACCCCATCCTGATCGACGGCGATAACACCATCATCGCAGGCCACGGACGCCTTCTAGCAGCCCGTAAGCTTGGAATGGAATCAGTCCCCGCAATAGTCCTCGATTATCTCAGCAAGGCCCAGCAACGCGCCCTAGTGATAGCCGACAACCAGCTTGCCCTAAACGCAGGGTGGGACATGGCGATGCTTGCCGCTGAATTAGCGGAGCTTGATGATGCAAAATTTGATTTGGAATTGCTGGGATTCGACGCTGGGCTGATCAATGAATTGCTTGGCCCTGTCGATGAAGTCAGTCTTCCAACACTGGCTGATGGCGACAAAGAGCCGTTTCAGCAAATGACATTTACTTTGCACGACGAACAGGTTGAGCAAGTCAAGGCTGCTATGGATGCCGCAAAGGCTATGGGGCCATATGATAGCCTAAATGAAAATGGAAACGGCAACGCTATTGCCCGCATCTGTGAAACGTTTTTAACGGTAGCCCATAATGATTAGCGCAAAAGACATTGTGATAAAGCCAATTAGCGCAAAGGATGCCAATAGCATTGTAAAGCGCCTACATTATAGCGGAAAGGTTGTGCCTAACAGCACGCTGCATTTAGGCGTGTTTCTCAACGGACGGCTTGAAGGTGCTATGCAGTTTGGGCCAAGCATTAATAAAAAAGGCTCTATGAATATCGTTTCTGATACAAGTTGGAACGGATTTATTGAACTTAACCGTATGGCATTTTCGGACAAATTGCCGCGCAATAGCGAGAGCAGGGCAATCGGCATTGCAATGCGTTTGCTGAAAAAACATTATCCGCAATTTGAATGGGTAATTAGCTTTTCGGATGGCACGCAATGCGGTGACGGCACAATCTATAGGGCAAGCGGCTTTGTTCTAACTGACATTCGAATAAGCGATGCCCTGCGTGTAAATCCGCAAACAGGCGAAACTATGCACGTTATACAAGCGCACCATCTCAAAAAATCAAAGGAATTTCGTAGCTGGAAGCCATTACAAGGCTATCAATTGCGCTACGTCTATTTCCTAAATCCAGAAGCCCGACAGCGATTGACAGTGCCTATCCTGCCCTTTAGCAAGATCGAAGAAATGGGCGCTGGAATGTATCGCGGCCAAGCGCGTGGGAAAGATCAGGCATCAGAGATCCCCTCTGGTCTGGGCGGCGAGACTCCGACCCCCACGCTCCAATCTACAAGCTAAGTATAGGAGCGCTGCGACCTTGCTTAGTCACTGCATAAATCAAAGTGCGCCCATCACCAAAGGTGGCAGCATATTCCTTTGCGGAATCCAAGCTGTCAAATTCCATACGAATGCGGCTGGAAGGATTGCGCCCACGAATAGCTGTAAACATGACAGCATTCTCAAGGCAGTGGCGATCCAAATCATCAATAGTGTTATACATATTTGCTCCTATGTGCAGGAATCTACAGGCAATTTGATGCGGTGCAAACGAAATGACTGAGCCAACCAAAAAAAGACCTAACTGGTCGGAATTGCGCGTTGAATATGTCAACGGCACAATGAGCCAACGCGAATTAGCGGCATCGCATGAGATTAAGGCGTCTGGCTTGATGGCGCGTGCTGCAAAGGAAAAGTGGGAAGACGAGCGCAAGCAAAGACAAGCCGCGATAAGCAGTGCCGCGCAGGAAAAACTAACAGAAGATCGCACGGATCAATTGGCAAAATTCAATGAAGACGATCTAACTGTTGCTCGCGCAATTCGCGGCAAAGCTGCTCAGATGATGCAGACCGTAGCATCGCCCCAAGACTTGCGTGCATTGGCATCTGCAATGGAAGTGGCCCAGAAGATAGGGCGGACTGCGCTTGGCTTGACTGACAAGATAAAGCTGCTGGGCGATCCTGATGCGCCTTTGGTTATGCAGATCAGGCGGGAAGTGATTGATGGGCCGAACCCTAACGATTAAAACCCCTCGCTGGTTCAAGCCATTCCTAAAGCCATCACGCTATAAAGGCGCACATGGTGGCCGTGGCTCTGGCAAATCCCATGCCTTCGCTGAATGCGTGATCGAAGCCCATGTGATGGACCCGAAGCGCCGCACAGTCTGCGTCCGTGAGATCCAAAAGTCCCTAAGCCAATCGGTCAAGCGTCTGTTGGAACTGAAGATCGAGCAGCTTGGCGTTGAAGATTATTTCGAGATACAAGAATTTCAGATAAAATCGCGCCACGGTGACGGACTGATCATATTTCAGGGAATGCAGAACCACACCAGCGATTCCATTAAGTCGCTCGAAGGCTATGACTGTGCATGGGTGGAGGAAGCGCAAAGCCTGTCACAACGCTCGCTCGATCTGTTGCGCCCGACAATCCGCAAGCCAGATTCCGAATTGTGGTTTACGTGGAACCCCAACAAAGACACAGACCCGATTGATCTGCTGCTGCGTGGAACAAACCCGCCACCAGACGCAATCGTCCAGGAGGTCAACTACAAAGACAATCCTTGGTTCCCTGACGTTCTCCGTGCCGAAATGGAATATGACAGGAACCGTGACCCCGACAAATACAAGCACGTTTGGCTCGGCGGTTATGTATCGAACAGCGAAAGCCGTGTGTTCCGCAATTGGAAGGTTGAGGAATTTGAAGCACCCAAAGACGCAACGCACCGCCTGGGCGCTGACTGGGGCTTCGCATCTGACCCGACAGTCCTCATCCGCTGCCACGTTGTCGGCAGAACGATCTATGTCGATTACGAAGCTTATCAGGTGGGCTGTGAGATTATGGACACGCCTTCGCTATTCCTGACGGTTCCAGAGTCCGAAAAGTGGCCGATCATCGCTGACAGCGCCCGGCCTGAGACTATCAGCCACATGAAGAAGAATGGCTTTCCGAAGATCATGTCCGCAGTGAAAGGCCCCAAGTCGGTCGAGGAAGGTGTGGAATGGCTGAAGTCACATGACATTGTGGTTCACCCTCGCTGCACCCATACGATTGATGAACTGACCTGCTACAGCTACAAAACAGACCCCTTGACAGGGCAAGTGCTGCCGGTCTTGTCCGACAAAGACAATCATGTTATTGATGCTTTAAGGTATAGCCTTGAGGCTAGCCGTCGTGCAGCGCCAAAAACGCCTATCGACTTTCAGCCTCTGGCAACGGTGAACAGGTGGTAAATGGCGCGATTGACTAGAGAACAGCGGCTTGGCAACGTACACGAAAGTGCGTTGAATGAGTTTGACCGCTG
>Ga0075471_10002304_pt1 | contig 12547 bp, 8 predicted proteins | sample DEB19_08_DNA_2_FD_74787 | JGI IMG/M metagenome (GOLD analysis project Ga0075471, IMG submission 74787) | Aqueous microbial communities from the Delaware River and Bay under freshwater to marine salinity gradient to study organic matter... | ecosystem: Environmental > Aquatic > Marine > Coastal ... | reverse complement strand
GCCCAGCTCGCGGCCGGGGTTCAGCACGAAGCGGAGAATTGTCGCGCCGTCCACGGTCTCCTCCGCGTCGGTGGCTTTCGGCTGCGCGGTCGCGCTTGGCTGGCCGAGGCGGGCGAGGGCGGAGTCGGCCACGGCGGCCTGGCTCGCGCCGTTGATGATGAGCACGCGGCGAGTCTCGGCGACGTTGAGTGGGACGCTGAAGGTGTCGTCGGCAGGCAGGGCGTCGGGTTCCCTCAGGCGGGCTTGCGCGATGGCGCGGACGGCGCGGTTCACGGGCGTGGTGAGGTCCACGACGGCCTCGGCTCCGGCGGCGAGGGGGATTTCCTTGATGGCGGGGTCGGGCTGGTTGCCGATGGCGAGCTGGATTTTGGCAGTGCGGTCGTTCGTGCCGCTGTTACGGAGGCGGGCAAGGATGTGAGCGTCGTCGCCGACCTTGACGCGGCTGCCGCGCACGCGGGCTTCGGTGATGGCGAGGTTCTCTGTCGCGCCGGTGGCGAGGTCCACAAGAATTAGGTCGAGCCTGTCACCAAGGTCGGTGCGGGTGAGGGCGAGGCGGAGCAAGTCTCTCTGGTTCCGGGTGGCGAAGGCGGTCGCGCGCAGGTCGGTGAGGACGACGATTTGGGATCTCACTTCGCGCCGGCTACGGAGGAGATCGCCCGCAGCGGCAATGGCGTGGAGGAGGCCGCGACCGGAACCATCCGTTGCGGAGAGGGGATGGGGAATAGGAGATAGGGAATGGGGAATAGGGGATGGGGAAGACAGGGCCGCTAGCGCGGCGGCGGGGGAGGGCTGGAGTTCGGCGAGGAGGTGGGTGTCATCGGCGGCGGCGATGAGGGCGCACTGGCTGGGGGCGGAGATTTCGCCGAGGAGTTCGCGGGCTTTGCGGCGGGCGAGTTCGAGCAAGGTGAGCTGGCCGGAGCCGGTGGGGTTCTTCACCGCCAGGTTCATGCTGGCCGAGCAATCCACCACGACCACGAGGTTGCGTGGTGCGGGCGTGCTGCTGAAGCCAGGCAGGAAAACGCGCGCCATCGCCAGCACGAGCAGTGTGAGCACGAGCAGGCGGAGCAGGAGCTGCCACGGGTCAATGAGGCGCGGGGCGAAGACGTTCGTGCGCTCATCGCGCATGAGCAGCCGCAGCGTGGGGAAGTCGCGGACGGGGAATTTGTGCTTCGCGATGAGGTGCAGCGCGAAGGGGATGCCCAGCCCCACGAGGCCGGCCAGCATGGCGGGGAAGAGGAGGCTCATGCGGGGAAATGCGGAGTGCGGAGTGCCGAGTGCGGAATCGCGCGGGCGGGGGCCGAGGGCATCTTGAAGTGCGGCGGGAAGCAAAGCGCCACGCCGCTTTGGCATCCCGCGAAGCGGAAATGCGCTGGGAGGGAACACTCACGACCGCTTCGCGGGACGGAAAAGCGGTGTCGCCGCTGCGCTCTGCCACCGCAGTCCAAGACGACGCAGGTCCACGCACGTTGCTGGCGCGGGGCGTCAATTTTGAACTCGGAACTTTGAACTCGGGATTTCATTTCAACGTCCGCGTTCACGCCGGAAGAGCAGGTAGTCCCGGAGCACCAGTTCGATGGGTTCAGAGGTGTCCACAAAGCGGTAATCTGCTCCGGCGCTGGCGCAGCCTTCCTTGATGGCGGCGCGGAATTTGTCGAGCCGTTCGAGGTAGAGCTTTCGCAGCCGGAGCGGGTCGGTCATGAGCTGAGTGCCCGTCTCCAGGTCGCGGAAGCTCGTGAGCGCTTGGAAGGGAAACTGCACTTCATCCGCGTCCAGCAGGTGCAGCACGACGACTTCGTGTCGGCGCGCAACCAAGTGGCGGATGCCTTCGACCACCGAGTCATGACCGCTGTGGCAGTCCGTGATGAGCAGGATGACGCCGCGGCGGGTGAGGCGCTGGACGATGAGTATGAGCGTGGGGCCGAGATCGCTGGGCCCGCGCGCGGCGAGCGATTCCAGCTTGGTGAGAATGGTGAAGAGATGCCGGCGGCCCTGCTTGGGCGGGATGAAGTCGCGAATGTCGCGGTCGAACGTTATGAGCCCGGGCGAGTCCTGCTGGTGCGCGGCGAGGTGGGCCATCGCGGCGGCGAGGTAGCTGGCGTATTCCAGCTTGGTGAGGCGGCCGGAATCGTCGGGGCGGTAGCCCATGCTGCCGCTCACATCGAGCAGGCAGACGACGTTCATGTTCGACTCCATCTCGAAGCGCTTCACGTAGTAGCGCTCGGTGCGGGCGAGCATTTTCCAGTCAATCGTGCGCAGCTCGTCGCCCGGCGTGTATTCGCGATGGTCCACAAACTCGACGCTGTAGCCGTAGTCCGGCGAGCGGTGGCGCGAGGCATACATGCCTTCGACCAGCAGGCGCGCCCGCAGCTCGATGTTGGCGATGGAGCGCAACACCTTCGCGTCGAGGAACCGCATGGTTGGAGCGGGAGGCATCAGTGGCGTGAACGAGGTCTGGTCGATTTCAACGGCAGAGAGAGATTGTCCCCGGGGGACGGCTATTCATGCCATCGGCCGATCGGGAAGAGCATGGCTGCCATCATGACGGTGCAGCGCCAGCAGTGCGGAAGTTCATGCGCTATTGTGGTCCGGGTTGAGTTAGCTGGGGAGAAAAAATTACGCTTCCCCCCACTTGCAATCTTCCCAACGCTCCTTAGGCGGCGGCCAAGGCTGTGGCGATGCAAGCACAAGCTGTGGCCACTATTTGGCCAAATCGGTTTTGGCCTGAGCTTGCAATCGCCCTTAGAGTCAGCAGATTGCAGTAGATTCTGCTGTGGGTGTTTTTAGTTATGCGAATCTGCGGCCAGTTTCCTCCATATATGAAAACCAGACCATTCCCAATCGGGTTCGGGGCCGTTGTCGTGCTGGCTTTGCTGCTGGCTCAGAGCAGCACTTTGGCCTCCGACGTGCGGGGATTCCGCGTGCTCAAAGGCCAGAGCTTCGTCCAGACGAGCACCGGGGTGGCGACGGCCAACGGGGTTTCCAACTTTGTGATGCAGTGCCAGGCGGATTTCCAGCCGGCCGGCGCGCTGACGAACTTGACGTTCACCAAGCCCAACATGCAGGTGTTGAGCGCTTTTCCCGATGGTGACACCCAGTATGGTTTTGAGCAGTCGTTCAGCTCACAGGCGGCCTTGGACGCCGAGTTTCCCAGCGGCACCTACACGGTGACCATGAAAACACTGAATGACGGCACCAGGGCAGTCCCGCTTACGCTGACCGGGGACGGCTACCCCAACACTCCTCATGTCAGCAACTTCACCGCCGCCCAAGCGGTGGTGCCCAGCCTCGACTTCACGCTGACCTGGGATGCCTTGGGTGGCACAGTGAACGACATCGTTTTCCTGAACATCAGGGATAGCGGCGGGCAGGAAGTGTTCAGCGGGCCGGAAATGGGCCAGCCGGGAGCGTTGGACGGCACGTCCACTTCGCTCCTCATTCCCGCTCGCAGACTTCGGCCTGGCCAAGTTTATCAGGTGGAGCTCTTGATTGCGCAGGCCGCCCAACCCCCGGACCAGGCCAGCTATCCCGGAGCCATGGGAATTGCCGCCTATTTCAAGAAGCTCAACTTCAATCTGATCACCACAGGCACGCAGACGGGACCGACGGCGGGTAATTTTTCGCTGGTGTTCAACTTCAACCAGGGAACCTTCAACGGCACCAATGGCAGCATCAGCTTTCCGCAGTATCTGGGTTATTACTTTGCGGGCTACAACATCGACAACGACACGAACTACCCAGCCTCGGTGATTTTCACGGGGCCGAGCGGCTCGGGTTTGACGAATGTGCCCAGCCAGGTGAACGGCTCCACGTTTGGTAACTCGGCCTTTTACTCGTCGCCGCAGGTCAACTTCTCGCCCAACAACCTTCCGCCGGGCGCGATCTTCGCCCCCACGCAGCCCTCCGGGGGCATCTACACGGTCAGCTATAAGACCAGTAATTATCAGTTTAACCTGCTCGACCCGCGCTCGGCTGATCAGCAAATCCTAGTGGTCCCGACCGTCGTGCTGTCCTCGACCAACACGATCCAGGAAATCCGCTGGACCTACAAAAACACCAATGGCACCACCGTCGCCCCGCTGGCCTTCATGGACAACATCCAGATCCGGGTCAACGGAACCAGCGGGGGGCGGTTGTATGACGGTGGCAACGACTACGACAGTCGCATTCTGCCGGCCACCACCAACCACACGCCAACGGCTGCCGTGCCCTGGACGAACGTCGCTTCCATTCAGATGCTCTTCGTGGACACAGTCGGCAACCAATATGTCAGCTACTGGAACCGCGCTGCGCAGCCCGTCGAGATCACCACCACTGGCTTGCCCAACGCCACGCAGGGCACGCCCTACAGCTTCTTGCTCAGCAGCCAGGGCGGCACGCAGCCGGTCAGTTGGAGCCTGGTCTCGGGCTTCCTGCCCAGCGGGCTGTTCCTCAATGCCAACACTGGCGAAATCCTTGGCACGCCCGGTGAAAACGGCAGCTTCCCCCTCACCTTCCAAGCGATGGATACCGCCAATGCCGTGACCAACCGTTCGCTGTTCCTGTTCGTCGCGGCCGGGAGTTTTCCCGCGCCCGTCCTGACGAACGCCGCCCTGCCGGGCAACGGCCAACTGAAGGTAGTGCTCGGCGTGGTGAGCAACCAGACCTACACACTGGAATGCTCGACTAATCTCATCAACTGGACTCCACGCACCACGTTATTGGCTACGAACAGCCAGATCGATCTGGTGGACCCCGACGCTTTGGGCAGGTTCCCCCGGCTCTTCTACCGGATACGCATTGGGCGGACCTTCGGGACAATCTTCAGCCTTCATTTTTACATGTTTGGCGGAGGTTTTGGAGGAGCCTTTACCCCATCTCCCGGGTTCCCGATGACTGTGCACAGCTACGCTGCTGTGTTTGAAACGATCAATTCTAAAACCAACCCACCGTCAAGCAGCGTCCTCTTCACCGGTCCGACCGGTTCAGGTCTGAGCAGCAGCCCGGCAGACCCCGCGCATGCCGATGCGGGCATTGGCTTCGCGCAATACCAGACGGTTTTCCGGTCAGATCCGATCATTCCCCCGGGCGGCACTTGGACCATGAACTTCATGGGCAGCAACATCGTATTCAGCGTCCCCGATCCGCAAGCCGCCAGCCGCCTCGTCATTCCCGTGCCGACGGTCACCGTGTCGGGCGGCAACGTCACCGGCGTTACGTGGGGTTACAAGGACGCCACCACCGGAGCGACCTTGGCCGGCCCGCCCGCGCATCTGACCGGGGTGAAGGTTGAAATCGACGACCGGAATCTGGGTCGAGTGTATGACCCGGACGAGTTCCCGCCTGGCACCACCAGCGTGACTGGCATCACCGGTGTCGTTTGGAACGATCTCGTCAACCTTTACATGGTTTACAACGACACTCTGGGAAACCACTATATCATCGGCTACACCAAGCCTTGAGTCTGCCGACGCCTCACAGATTCCTCAGCGAACGTCGTGGCTGAATCAGTATGCTGCCGGTCGTAGGCAGGGCAACAGTTCGATCCAGCTGGTGAGTTCGCTGACCGTCGCGCGTTCGTTTTATAGCAGGTGTGCGGACTTTTTTGCCCTTGTGGGTGAGCTCATTTGCGATGGCCGACCGCGAACAACGCAAGAAGTCGCAAAGCGAGCATGAAAATCCACTACTTAGCTTCGAACTGTTCCGCGCGTGCTCATCCTCCCGGAGGTGCTTGTCTTTGCCCTCCCTTGGGTTAACTGCCGTTGGACTAACGGCCCGGGTTCGTAAGTCCCTGCCACTTTGTTCAAGTCCGGCGTTAAGTTTTAGTCCAAGCTTGTCCGAGTGTTGAATTTGTGGGCGGGGCTGCGCACTGTCCGCGCACGTCATGTCGCCGGCCGCCATTCTCACCTGCATCGCCGCGTATTTCTGCTTCTTGCTGGCCATCGCGTGGTGGACCAGCCGGGGAGCGGGAAATGAGGCTTACTTTCGCGGCAACCACGCCTCGCCTTGGTATGCGGTGGCTTTTGGCCTGATTGGCGACTCGTTGTCTGGGGTGACCTTCATCTCGGTGCCGGGCCAAGTGGCGACGGCGAAGTTCGCCTATTTGCAACTGGTCGCCGGGAATGTGCTCGGTTTTTTGGTCATCGCCCAGGTGCTGCTGCCACTCTACTACCGGCTGAACCTGACCTCCATTTACAGCTACTTGCGCACGCGCTTCGGTCCGTGCTCACAGAAGGTCGGTTCGGGTTTTTTCCTGCTCTCCCGATTGCTCGGGGCGGCGGCGCGGCTCTATCTCACCGCCAGTGTCATTCAGGTCTTCGTCTTTGATAAGTGGCGTGTGCCATTCTGGGTGTCGGTCTCGGGCATCATCCTGTTGATCCTGCTCTACACGTATCGGGGCGGCATCAAGACCCTAGTCTGGACTGACACATTCCAAAGCACGTTTCTGCTGCTCGGCGTCGGGCTTTCCTTTGTGGCCATAGCCCGCGAACTGAACCTCAGTGTCGCGGGGTTGTGCGACACCATCACCAACAGCCCGCATTCGCAGGTGTTCTTCTGGGATTGGCGGGAGAAAAGCTACTTCTGGAAGCAATTCCTCAGCGGTGCATTCATCGCCATCGTGATGAACGGACTCGACCAGAACATGATGCAGAAAAACCTGTCCTGCCGCTCATTGGCCGAAGCGCAGCGGAACCTGTGGGCCTTCGCCGGGGTGCTGATTCCAGTCAACGTGCTGTTCCTCTCGCTCGGGACGCTCCTCTACCACTACGCGCTGACCAAGGGCATCACCCTGCCATCCAAGACGGACCAGCTCTTTCCCATGCTCGCGCTGCAACAGCTCGGGACCTTTGCCGCGGTCGCCTTCATCATTGGGCTGACCGCTGCGACTTTTTCCAGCGCCGATTCGGTGCTCACCACGCTGACCACCTCGTTCTGCATCGATGTGCTGGACATGGATGGACGGCAATTGAGTGATGGCGAGCAGACCCGGCTGCGTCATCGCACGCACCTGCTCTTTGCCGGGCTGCTGCTGCTGGTCATCCTGGGCTTCCGGGCGTTGAACAGCGACGCGATCATCAACGCGATTTTCAAGCTGGCGGGCTACACCTACGGCCCCTTGCTGGGCCTGTTTGCCTTCGGCTTGTTCACGCAACGGCAGGCCAATGACCGGTTGGCACCCGGCATTTGCCTGCTCTCACCGGCGATCTGCTTCGGGCTCGATCAGAATTCCGCCGCCTGGCTGCGCGGCTACCAGTTTGGCTTCGAGCTGCTCATGCTCAACGGCCTGCTGACTTTCGCTGGTCTGTGGTTCACCTCGCAGCCAAAAGCGCCGCCGTGCAAAGAATCCGGCGCGGTAGCTTGACCTGCCCGGTTGGGTGGTGGACAGTGCGGGCGCTGACCGGGGGCGCACTGGTTTCGACTTGGGAGAAGCGCCAGAGGCGGCATGCCGAGGACGGTTCGTTGGCCTCGTTAATCATTCGAACCAAAACATAAGAGCTAACGAAGAGTTGGCCCTCGCAGCCTAAACCACTGCGACGTTCACCGGCAGACGCCTGCTATGTCGAGTGAACGCCACTTGCAGGCATGGCTGAAGGGCGGAGACCGCGCGCCAGCAGCCGAGAAAATTCCATGCGGACTAAGCAGCGGGTATCGAGTTCAAGCGCCATCCCGTAGCCGACAAATCTGCTTGGACTAAGCATGTAGTCGCGGCTGGTTACTCTGCCAAGGACGGGGGTTCAACTCCCCCCGCCTCCACCAGTATTTATTGGTGTTTTAAGCGATTGGTTGACTTGACGGGACAGATACGGGACAGTCGCGCATGAAAGCGAACCCTCCCGCGTCTTCCGTGTGCGTTACCCCTATCACCGACAAGGGGCCGTTAAAGGTCGTCAAGCAGGGCAGTATCACCGTCCCCATCTACGAGACGACGAACCGGATTTACCGCCGGAACCCCGCCACCGGCCTGCGCGAGCTAAAGAGCGAGCATCCGCAATTCACGCTCGCCTACTATCAGGGCAACCGCCGAGTGCGGCTCAAGTTCACTACCCTCGCCAACGCCGAGGCCAAGGCCAACGAAGTCCTCATCAACCTCGCCAACGGCGACTCCGAAGCCCTCAAGCTCACCGGCAACGACCGACTGGCCTACGTGGACGCCTGCCAGGAACTCTGCCGTTGGAAGGAAGGCACCCGGCTCCACACCGCCGTCGCCGACTACGTTGCCGCCGCCAAGCGCCTGCCCGATGGCGTCTCCCTCCGCGAGTGCGTGGACTTCTTCCTCAAGCGCCATCCCTCCGGGATGCCGCGCAAGACCGTCCGCGAAGTCCTCGACGAACTCCTCGCCACCAAGACCAACGCTGGCAAGAGCGACATCTACGTCAAGGAACTGCGCCGCCGCCTTGGCCGCTTCGCCGATGCCTTCCAAGTCCCCATCGCAACTGTCACCGGCGCGCAAATCGAGGAGTTGCTTCGCCATCGTGGCCACGCAGCCCGCACGCAGAACAACGAGCGCCGCCTCATCGTCATGCTGTTCAAGTATGCCGTGAAACGCGGCTACCTGCCCAAGGACCACGACGAACTGAGCGGCGTCGAGCGGGCCGACGACAGCGGCACTGATATTGAAGTGTTCACGCCCGCCGAACTGCGGAAGCTCTTGGATATGGTCCGCCCGGAGATGGTCCCCTACCTCGCCATTGCCGCCTTCGCCGGCCTGCGTGCGGCGGAGATTGACCGCCTCGACTGGTCGGAAGTGAACCTCGCCGAGCGGTTCATCGAACTCAAAGCGAGCAAGGCCAAGACCGCCTCGCGCCGCCTCGCGCCCATCCCTGACAACCTGCTGGCCTGGCTGACGCCTTACGCCCAGCCCTTCGGTCCCGTTTGCAACTTCGAGCGTTCCGACAAGCAACTGTTCTACTACCTCGCCCCCAAGGCCGGCTTGAAGTGGAAGCGCAACGGCCTGCGCCACTCCTTCATCTCCTACCGGCTCGCCGTCGTGAAGGACGTCGGCGCAGTCTCCCTCGAAGCGGGCAACTCGGCGCAGATGATTTTCAAGCACTACCGCCAGCTTGTCACCGAGAAGCAGGGCAATGAATGGTTCTCCATCAAGCCGGGTGAGAGTGCCGCCAACGTCATCCCCTTGCCCGCCGCTGCGGCATAATCAGCGCCGCGCCATCGCGCCATCGCGCAAGTTGAACTCCCTCGCCGCATGGTGAACACTTCGGCCATGCCACGCGGACGCAAGAAGCCTGTCGCCAGCAAGCGGCGCAAGCGCCCCGTTTCCGCCGCCGAAGCCCGCCGCCGGGCCATCCGCCATGTCGTGCGGCAGATGTTCGGAGGGGCGAAGGTTGCTGACGGCAAGCACGCGCGCATGAGCACCTATAACCTTCCCGCCGTGGACGCGTGGGTCGTGTTCAAGAACTCGCGGGAGTTGCTGGCACTGCGGTCCTCCGAGGTCGTCGTAGTGTGCAAGCGCACCGGACGCGTCCTCTACGAAGGACCAGCCAATGATGAAGGGTGAAATCGGGAAAACGCCATGACCGACGAAGAATTCAAACGGCTGCCATTGTTCCTGAAGCGCCAACAGGTGCTAGCTGTGACGGGCTTCTCGAAACGACACTTCTACGCAATGATCAAGGCCGGTCTGCTCAAGCCGGTAAAGGACGCCATGACGGGGAAGCACCAGTATTTCAAGAAGTCAGACATAGCTAGATTGTTTGACCAATAGTTCAGGCGATTCTTGGTATAAAACGTCACCAAACGTCACCAAACGTCAGGCGGTGCCTTGGCACTCAACTCGGCACTGTGCTCTCTAGGAGGCGTCGCGCACCTGTAAGTGCATTCGCGCAGCGGAAACCCGGTTGGCACCGGCACGGCGAACTAACGCCTCCGCAGCGCAGATTCACGCAGGCGCGCGGCCAGTCACATGAGCCTTGAAACAGCGCCACCCCCCGCCGCGAGTCCCGTCCTCGCGTCCGACGCCTACCTCACCAAGAAGCAGCTCGCGCAACTGCTGAATGTCTCCCTCCGCACCGTGGACAATCTCATCGCCCGGCGGGCCATCCCCTTCGTGCGCCTGAGCGGAAAGATTGTCCGCTTCCCCAAGGCCGCCGTGGACGAACACATCCAGCGGCACTTCACCATCAACGCCAGGGGTGTGTGATTGGCTTCTCCTTCCAAATTCCTCCTTCCAGCTCTATGAAAACACCACAGCACAGAGAGACAGTGAAACAGAGTCTCAGAAGAAACGGAGTTTCTGACGGGACGCAGGGTATTCATGAGGCTCCGCCTCTGGCAGCGTGCGTCAAGACGCTGCCAGAGGCGGTTCAGACCTCCCTCAGCGAGCGGTTTCTTGCTCCAGGTGCAGACCCCGTGTTCGTCTTCGCCCGCACCGTCAAAGCCTTCGAGATCACGGTCAACAAGCGACAGTCCGAGGCGGACCTTGATGGTGCCTTCGCCCTCTGGTGGAACAGCGGCCAATCGAAGCTCCCTCCTGACTCCGACTTCGACACGAGCCGCCTGCTCTTCCTCGACGCGTTCTCAAAAGTCCGCGCCCCGCTCGGCTCCAACCCTCTCGCCGAAGCCATTCGCCGCGCCGATGCTGGATCGCCGCCCCCGGAAGCCAACCGCTACACCACCAGTCCGAAACTACACCGGCTGATCGCTGTCTGCTTCCACCTGCAAATCCTGTCGGGTGACAATGCCTTCTTCATCGGAGCGCGGGATGCCGCCAAGGTTTCCAACGCTGTCAGCGCACACGCCGGCCTCGCCTTTCTCAAGGGTCTGATTCACGACGGCATCCTTACTCTTGATACCAAAGGAACCCCCGGCGGACGCCGCGCCTCCCGCTATCGCTATGCCGCCTTGCTGGCCGAGGCAAACCCATAACCGCCCATTCCGAGGTTCCGCTGCCGCCCCTTTTGAAGAAACTTTTCTGCCGGCCCAACCCATGCCTGCGTGCCTTCTCTTTTCCCGGCCAGCTCCATCTCCGCGCCCCCTTTTCCGTTCCCAGCGCTATTTCTGGCCGCGTGCCCACCTTTACACCCTTGGCTCCAACTTGGCAGGTGCGCTTTCGTGCCGCTTGCCGAGCCTCCCGCCTCGTGGTTACGCTCCCCGCAAGCTGATGACCACCCACCCGCCTTCACTCGGCCCGTCCCCGAAGGTAGCCCTCTTCCGGTTCGTTGCTCAGGCAACGCTCGTTCACGCCCCGGAGTGTGCCGAACAGCCCATCCCGTAACCCACCGTGATCACCGGCGCCATTCGCAGCAAAATTGACAGCCTCTGGGACGCCTTCTGGTCCGGCGGCATCTCCAATCCCCTCGAAGTCATTGAGCAGATCACCTACCTGCTCTTCCTCAAGCGATTTGATGACCTCCACACCTTGGAGGAAAACAAAGCCGCCCGTTTGAAGCTCAACAAACTCGAACGCCGCGTCTTCCCGGAGGGCAAAGACCCCAGAGGCCGCGCCTACGACGACCTCCGCTGGTCGCGCTTCAAGCATTTCGAGGCCAAGGAAATGTTCGCCATCGTCAACGACCACGTCTTCCCCTTCCTCCGCACGCTTGGCGGCGACGATTCCACCTACGCGCATCACATGAAGGACGCGCGCTTCACCATCCCCACGCCTGCGCTGCTGGCTAAGGTCGTGGACATGATTGACGGTGTGCCGATGGAGGACCGCGACACCAAGGGCGATCTCTACGAATACATGCTCGGGAAGATCGCCAGCGCCGGGCAGAACGGCCAGTTCCGCACCCCGCGCCACATCATCCAGCTCATGGTCGAACTCACCGCACCCGTCGCGAAGGATGTCATCTGCGACCCCGCGTGCGGCACAGGCGGCTTCCTCGTGGCGGCGGGCGAATACCTCCGTGACCACCACCCCGAGATTCTCCGCGACGCGGCGCTGAAAAAGCACTTCCACGAGCAGGCGTTCCACGGGTTCGACTTCGACAATACCATGCTCCGCATCGGCAGCATGAACATGCTTCTGCACGGCGTGGAAAACCCCGACATCCGCTACCGCGATTCGCTTTCTGAGGATCACGCGGGCGAGGAGGAGAAATACACCCTCGTCCTCGCCAATCCGCCCTTCGCCGGGTCGCTCGACTACGAGAACTGCGCCAAGGACCTCCAGCAAATCGTCAAGACCAAGAAGACCGAACTGCTCTTCCTCGCCCTCTTCCTGCGCCTGCTCAAGCCCGGCGGACGCGCCGCCGTCATCGTGCCCGACGGCGTGCTCTTCGGCTCCTCCAACGCGCACAAGACCCTGCGCCAGCTCCTCGTCGAGGAACAGAAACTCGACGCCGTCATCTCCCTGCCCGGCGGCGTGTTCAAGCCCTACGCCGGCGTCTCCACCGCCATCCTCCTCTTCACCAAGACCAACTCCGGCGGCACGGACCACGTCTGGTTCTACGACGTGGACGCCGACGGCATGTCGCTCGACGACAAACGCACCGAACTCCTCCCGCCGGAAAAGCTCGGCCCAGTGCCCCGGACCGCGCTCACCGCCGACGACCACGCGAAGAACAACCTGCCCGACATCCTCGCCCGCTGGACGCAGCGCGATCGGGCCGAG
>Ga0075471_10002303_pt1 | contig 12550 bp, 13 predicted proteins | sample DEB19_08_DNA_2_FD_74787 | JGI IMG/M metagenome (GOLD analysis project Ga0075471, IMG submission 74787) | Aqueous microbial communities from the Delaware River and Bay under freshwater to marine salinity gradient to study organic matter... | ecosystem: Environmental > Aquatic > Marine > Coastal ... | reverse complement strand
GGCTCTTCGGATATACCGGTCAGGCGGCGGGACGGCTAGACCAGATTGGTCGCCATCGGATTGCGGCACGCCGCCGCCAGGTTGTTGAGCGCCAGTTCCACCAGCTTGCGCGACGTGCCGATGTTCATGCGCATGTGGTTCTCTCCGCCCTTGCCATAGCCGGCGCCCTGGTTGAGATGCACCTTCGCCGTCTTCACGAAGTAGCGCTCCACCATTTGTTCCGGCGTCAGGGCCGGCATGGTCGCCGGCTTGGTGCGGTTGTAGTCGTCGGCGAGCTTCTTGGAGTTGATCCGCTCGGCGACGGCGGTGACGTCGAGCCACGTCAGGTAGGTCCCTTCGGCGCGATGTACCTTGAGCATCGGGATCTTGTCGTGAATATAGCTATTCACGAAGTCGTGGGTGTCGTTCACGTACTCGTTCGCCTGGCGCAGCCACTCGTCACCCTCGGTGATGGCGGCGTGATTCGCCAATACGCCCATGGTGTTGAGATCCGCGCGGTGGTGATACTTCACGCGGTTCATCAGCTCAGCGTTGGTCGAGTGGAACCACGCGATCTTGTGCGCGGCAAGACCAAACGACTTGCTCGCGGCCTTGAACGTGATGCTGTTGTCGACCACGGCCTTGTTGGGCAGGCTCGCAAACGGCGTGTACTTGTTGCCCTTGCTCACCCAGTCGCTGTGGATCTCGTCGGAGAGCACGATCACGCGATGCTTGAGGCAGATCTCGCCAATGCGCAGCAGGTCTTCCGGTGACCAGCAATTGCCGGTCGGGTTCTGCGGGTTGCACAGGATGAAGCTGTGCGTGTCGAGGCTGATGCGGCGTTCAAAGTCCTCGAAGTCCATCTGGAACTTGCCGTTGACGAACTTCAGCGGGCTCTCCTCCGCCTTGGTGTCCGACGCGGTGAGGTCGCTGTAGAAGCCGTTGTAGGTCGGGGTTTGCAGCAACACCTTGCTGCCACGCGGCGAGAAGGTCTTCAGAGCCGCGATCAGCGCCGGGTGCACGCCGTTCGACACCACGATCGTCTTGGGGTCGACGGCCAGGTTATAGCGGCGCTTGCTCCACGCGGCAATCGCCTCCTGCGTCCGGGGCGTCCACGTGTCCATGTCGAGATAGCCCCAGTTCTCGTGCTTGACGCGTTCGGTCAGGACCCTGGTAATGGCCGGCGCCGACTTGAAGTCGATGTCCGCGATGCCCATGCCGACCTGCACGCTGTCTTTGCCGTAGCGGTTGATCTGCTGATCGAACTTGGTCGAGTCGGTGCCGAACCGGCTGTAAACCGTATCGAAATCGAATTTTCCGCTGGCGGCCTGCGCGAGAGCCGATTCGGGAGACGCGGCGAAGAGGGGGGCTGGGCTACCGGCGGCGGCGGCCCCGGCGATTGCGGTGAAACCCGCGTTGCGAAGGAACGCGCGGCGGTTCAATCCATTCTGCTGCGACATGGGTTACTCCTCACGGCGGGAATACTACACCCAATCGCGGCCAGAACCACGGGGATCTCGCAAGGGGCGTCCAAGGGCCTGAATCAGACCCGGGCACGCCCCTTTGCGCGCCCCACAGCCGGGCGGCGGGTCCTAGCAGGTGAACTGTTTCACATAGATTGCCGGCTGCCCGTTGGCGCCGGATCGCAGCGTGATCCGGTTGCCGCGGTCGTCGGTGATCACGAGCGTAATCTCGGCCTCGACCAGGTTGCCGCTGGACGTCGATCCGGTCCCGCCGACTGGTCACGGAAGGTGAACACGTTGGTGGAGCTGGTGGTCAGGCTATGACGGTTCACGAGCGTGCCGTAGTAGTAGGCGACCTCCCACTGGTAGGTGTAGGTGTTGCCGGGCAGGTTCGCCGTCGCCGTCAGGGTACATGGCGTGTTCGAGCTGCGGAAGTGGCATTCGGTCGTGTTGTCGGCCCCCCGGAAGGAGTCATTCAGCGTGAAGCCGGCCGTAAACGGCGTCCCTGCCTGGTAGACCGTGAACGTCGCCTCCCCACCACTCCACGTGAAGCGGATGCGGCCGGTCCGATCCCTGCCGTTATTGACCGCCACCGAGTAGGGCACGTTCAGAAATCAGATGCCGGAGGTCGGCTCGACGAGACATCATCATAAGGCAAGCGCCGTGGCGGGCGGCTCGTCCTGCCCCACACTTGCACGCGCTTTGCGCGGCCGGCCTGGCAGGGTGCTACTGCGGCTTCTTCGCGAACGGGCCTACGTCTGGCTGCCCCTGCGTGTTGGCAAGACTGCCAAGTTCGGCCGCCACACCTCTCGCAATCGCTGCCGTTTCGCTTCCCGCCTGGAAGCAGGTGAAGTCCGGCCGATCGCGCCACGCGAACGGTCCGCACAGCCTGATCCCGGCGTTGATCGCCGCGTCGTGCACGATATTGATGGCACGCTCGTAGTCCGGCGAACCCTGGCGATATCCCGTGAAGTTGCCGAGATCGCCGCTGGCGGCGAACACGGCGCTCACGCCAGGCACTTTCGCGATCGCCTCGGCGTTCTTCAAGCCTTCGAGCGTCTCGATCATCAGCACCAACACGATGTTGTCGTTCGCCGTATTGCGATAGCCGCCGGGCACGCCGCCCCACATCGCCGCATCGAACGCCTGTCCGCCGCCGTTGCTGCGACGACCCAGCGGCGGGAAGTAGGTCCAGTCGCGAGCCGCAACCGCTTCGGCGACCGTATCGACGGTCGGCACCACGATCACCAATGCACCAGCATCGAGTGCGTGCTGAATCTCGCGCTCATCGGTGTATGCGACGCGAGCACCGGGCACCGCCTTGGCGTGCGGGCACGTGCGCCACATCTTCGCGGCCTGGCTCCAGTCGGTCTGGCCATGCTGCATTTCGGTCCAGATGAAGTCATAGCCGGCATTGGCCATCGCGCAATAGGTCGATGGATCGGTCGAGCCAAACAAGGTGCCGCCCGTGACCTTCCCACCCTGCTGCAGCTTGAGCTTCACAGGATTCCAGATCTTCGAACCGGCGGGCGCGTTGAACGCAGTACCGTATTTCCATGTCGCTGGATCAAACGCACCCTGATTCGCGGCACCGGCCGGCGCGGCCTGCTTCGCGCCGCTGTCCTTGCCGGCAGGCGCGGCGAGTGGAAACGCGCTCTTTCCGGCATCAGGGTTGTTCGCGTACGGATCGGCCGTCGGCGCCTGGGGCCGCGGCTGCTGGGTCTGCGGCGTCTGCGCATGGACCGTGAACAGGGACGCAGCGATTAGGGCGATCGCAAAAGTGACTCGCTTCATAACGGCGGCACTGTAGCATTGATTGCGATGAAGGCCGTCCTTCTCGCCCGTGGTCTCGGTAGCCGGATGAAACAAGCCGGCGACGCCACGTTAAGCCCCGGCCAGGCGGCCGCAGCGGCGGCCGGGGCCAAAGGGATGATGCCGATCCCGTCGACGTCGCCAGGTGCCGGAGGCGCGCGACCATTCCTTGATTACGTCTTGAGCGCCCTGGCCGATGCCGGCTGCCGCGACATCTGCTTTGTCGTCGCGCCCGATCACGCCTCGATCCGCACTTACTACGAGGGCCCGGGGCGCCCGTCGCGCGTGGCGATTTCCTACGCTGTACAGGAGAACGCCGAAGGCACCGCCAACGCTGTCTTGAGCGCCGCCGGCTTCGCCGGACGTGACCCTTTCCTGGTACTCAACTCCGACAACTTGTATCCCGCATCAGTGCTCCGTCAGCTCGCCCTGCTGGATGGCCCCGGGCTGCCGGCGTACGAACGCGACGACCTGATTCGCGACAGCGGCTTCCCCGCCGATCGCGTCGCCGGATTCGCTGCGATCGAGGTCAATGTCGACGGTCTCCTCGCGCGCATCGTCGAAAAGCCCGGCGTTGAGTATTACGATGCGGCCGGGCCGCGGGCGCTGATCAGCATGAACGTCTGGCGATTCGACCATCGCATCTTCGACGCGTGCCGCGATGTACCTCGGTCGACGCGTGGAGAGTTCGAGTTGCCTGAGGCCGTCGGACTTGCCCTTACAAGAGGCGTGGAGTTTCAAACCTTCCTGGCACGGGGCGCCGTGCTGGATTTATCGCGCCGCACCGACGTTCTCCTGGTGAGCGAACGGCTCGCAGGGGTGGAGGCCAATCCGTGAGCGCGATCATCGAGCGATTCACGTCGCTTGGGATGGCGGCGCACGATGCGGCGTCCCGCGCCGCGCTGTTTGACACACTCCACCGGGCTGCGCCTCCCATCCTGGACGGCGCGCCTGATTGGCAGCGTTTCACGCCAGGGCGTATCGAAGTCTTCGGCAAGCACACCGACTACGCCGGCGGTCACTCGTTGCTGGCGACCGTGCCGCGCGGTATCGCGCTGACGGCGAGGCGACGCGCAGATGGCATCGTTCGCGTCGGCGACATCTTCGACGGGCAGGTGATCGAGGTCGATCCGTCTGCCGAGGCGCCGCCGCACTATCACGGCTTGCAGAAATACGTGCACGTGGTCGCTCATCGCTTCTTCCTGAATTTTCCAGGATGTGAGCTTGGCGCCAATATGGCGATTGCGAGCGATCTGCCGCGCGCGTCAGGTATGAGCAGTTCGAGCGCGCTGGTGGTGGGCGTGGCGCTGGCGTTGATCGAACGCGCGGGGCTGCGTGAGCGCGAGGAGTGGCAGCGCTGCCTCCCCGACCTGCATGCGCTCGCGTGGTATCTCGGCTGCGTGGAGAACGGGCTCGATTTCCCGGGACTGCCAGGCACGGTCGGCGTCGGCACGCATGGCGGCAGCGAGGACCACACCGCGATCATAGCCTCGTCGCCGGAGCACGTGGCGCTCTATCGCTTCGTGCCGGTCGAGCCGCTCGATCGCGCGCGCATGCCGGACGACTGGGTGTTTGTGATCGCCTCCAGCGGCGTCCAGGCGGACAAGGCCGATTCGGTTCGCGACCGCTACAACCGGGCCTCGAATGGCGTGCGGGCGCTGCACCGCATCTGGAACCAGCGCGCGCCGAGGCCGGCGGCGTCTCTGGCCGACGCCATCGCGACTGCCGATGCCGTCGCGCAACTCAGGACGTGGATCGCCCCCACCGAAGACGGCGCGTTTTCGGCCGCGGACTTGCACCGCCGGCTCGATCACTTCATTAACGAAACGGCCCGCGCGCCGCTGGCCCTGGACGCGTTCCGCCGCGCTGATCGGGCCGCGCTCGGCCGGCTCGCCGACGATTCACAGCGCGAGGCCGGCAGTCTGCTCGGCAACCAGATTCCACAGACGATGCTGCTGGCGCAGTTGGCGCGCGACATCGGCGCGTTTGCCTCCAGCAGCTTTGGCGCAGGGTTTGGCGGCAGCGTCTGGGCCGCCGCCCCGGCCGCTGACGCCGAGGCGTTCGGCCGCGACTGGGTCCGGGCCTACCAGCAACGGCACCCGGAGCTTGGCGCGGTGCCCTGGTTTATCTGCCGGCCAGGTCCCGCTGCCGTCGAGGTGCCGTTGGGTTAAGATGTGCGCCTCATGCGAACACTGAGGTGGCTCGCGCCACTGGCCCTCATCGTCAGCGTCTCCTGTTCGTCACCCGCGCCCGCTCCCGCCCTACCTCCATTTCAGGCCACCGTCTCGATGCACGACCTGATGGAAAGCGTGTTCGATCCGACCGCCGACCGAATCTGGGAGTCGGTTGGCACGATCGTGACGGCCGACGGCACCTTCGAAAAGGCGCCCGAGACCGATGAGGAATGGGACGGTGTGCGCGCCGCCTCGATCTCGCTCGCCGAAGCCGGCAACCTGCTGATGCTGCCGCAACGGTCGGGCGGCAACGATGAGTGGGTCAAGCTCGCGCAGGACATGACGGCGCAGAGCCTCCGTTCGATGAAGGCGGCCGAAGCCAAAGACAAGACCGCGCTCTTCAACGTCGGCGCCGACCTCTACGAGTCCTGCGTGAACTGCCACAAGCGGTTCCACCCGGGCGTCACGTCGGTCAAATAGCGTGTCGCTGCTCGCCTACGCCGAATGGCTTGCCGCCACCGAGGGCAGCACCGCGCTCCGCGAGTCGCTGTTCATGTACCCGCTGGTCGAGTCGACGCACGTGCTGTTCCTGCTGCTGTTTGTCGGCATGACCGTGATGTGGGACCTGCGGCTGATCGGCAAGGTGCTGACCGACGTCCCCGTCACGGAAATGGCCGACCGCGTGCTGCCGTGGGTACGCGCCGGCTTCGTGGTGATGGTCGTCACCGGCGTCTTGTTGGTCTACGCCATTCCAGTCCGCACCTATCAAAGCGTGTGGTTTCGCGCGAAGGTGATCTTCCTGATCCTGGCGTTCCTGAACATCTGGTACTTCCACGCGAAGGTGCTGCCCAACGCCGCCACGTGGGATCGCGACGTGAAGCTGCCATGGCCGGTGCGCAGGGCCGGGCTCGCGTCGATCGTGCTCTGGGCGCTGATCATCGTCGCCGGCCGCTTCATTGCCTATAACTGGTTCGACTGCGACATTCAGCCGCAGCCGGGCTTCGTCAACTGGTTTGCCGGCTGCGTGGTGCCGGCACCCCAATAATGGTCCTCGAATTCTTTCAGTGGTGTGAGACCGTGTGGCTCGGCCGCGTCGTGGTCGAGTCGCTGTGGCTGTTCCCCGTCATCGAAGCGGTGCACCTGCTCGCACTCTCGGTGCTTGGCGGCGCGGTGCTGGTCGTGGACCTGCGGATGCTCGGTTTCGGGCTGACGGGCCGCACCGTCTCTGAGATCGCCCGCAACGCAAAGCCGTGGCTGATGGGCGCGGTCATTGCCCTGATCGTGACCGGGATCCCGTTGTTCCTGTCGGAACCCACCAAGTGCTATTACAGCCCTGCCTTCTGGGTGAAGATGGGCGGCCTGGCGATCGCCCTGCCGTTCACGTTTGCGATTCGCAATCGCATCGCAGCAGCCGAGCCCGTACGCAACACAGCGCGCCTCCAGATGCTGGTCGGCGCGCTGTCGATGGCGTTGTGGATCACGGTGGCCGCTGCCGGCCGCTGGATCGGCTTCTCGTAATCAAGCGATCGGCGATCGCCCGACCGTCAATTCCCTAGCGGCCGCCGGGCTTCTTCGGCGTCGGCGCGGCGCCACCCTCGGTTGGGTCACGGCCGTCGCGCGGCGCGCCCGTACCCGACGAGCCCATGAACAGCTTGCGACCGTCGGTGAAGGTCACGTCGCGGCCGTTGGCGCGCTTCAACGAGTGATCCTTGGTCTGATAGCCATCCACCACGACTTCCGTGCCGACGGCGACCGTGTCGCGCGTGATGCCGCGCCGCAGCAGCGTGTTGGGCGTGCCGCCCTCAACCATCCAGACTTCGGGCTTGCCGTCCTTCATCACTTCAATGTGAATCCAGGTATGCGGGTTCACCCACTCGAGGCGAACGACCTTGCCCTGCAACCGGATCGGCGCGTTCGGGTCGAACTCGGCACCGAACGCGTGATGGGCGATCACCGTGCGGCCGGCCACAACCAGGCCCGCGAGGAGCAACAAACCGGTCAAGACGTTTCGTTTGGTCATAGTCCGATATCCCTGCAATCTCAATCTGCCGTGTACGGCGTCTACTGTTCTTGCTTGGTTCCGAGCCGTTTCTCTTCGTTACGCGCACCGCTCAGCACGTTGGCCAAGGCGTAATTGCCTTCGTGGCAGGCGTATTCATAGATTAACTCGTCCATCGCCCGAAACGGAATCTCCCCCGTAAACGGGGCCGTGAACGTCGACGGGTCGTCGACCGTGAAGCGGTAATTGATGGTGGTGGCGTCCGCGCGGCGGAACCGCTCGACGACATGGAGGTTCTCCGACGATCCGCGGAAGTTCTGTTGCGGCGGGAAGTTGGTGGTATCCACCACCAGCGTGTCCCCCTCCCAGCGGCCGATCGAGTCACCCATCCACGGACGAATGTGTTTCGGCAGGTGCGTGCCGCCAATGCGGACGATGCGCGCGTCGTGGACCATTTCCATCAGGATCATGACGCTGTCGGCGGTCTGCACGATCTGCAGGTTGTTGTTGTAGAAGTAGTTGGGAACCAGCGGCGTCGTCGGACCGAACGACAGCAGGCAGCGTTCGGCCAGCGGCCGATATTCGGGATGATCGTATTGTCCGCGGCCCATCATCGCCTTGGCACGGGCCGCCTGGCGCGCTCGCGCGTCCGGCGTCAACGACGGCACGCGGCCATCAGGCGGATCGATGATCAGCGAGCTGCGGCGCTGGCCGTCGACCACGGCGACCCGTTCGCCCGGATCGAGCCAGAAGTTGTTGTATCCGCCCACGTTGCCGGCAGCGCCAGTCGAGCCGTCGCCGCCCTGCGGCGGCGCGGTGCGATTGGGATCGCTGGGTTCGTTGAGGCGGTCCCGCCGTTCGAGCGCGGCGCGCTCCATTCGCGCCGCGGCCTCCTCGCTCAGCACCAGTTCCTTGACGTTCTGGGGACGCTCGAGCGGCGTCATCGTCGCATTCGTCCAGATCCCCTGCAGATCGGGCTTCCCATCGACGGTCCGCGGCATCGTCCATGGCTTGGCGATGCTGGCAGGCGGGGCCTGCTGCGCGATCACGGACATGGCACCGGCGACGGCGAGGCCGAGAGCAATGGCAATACGTCTGTGAACCATGACCCCTCGCACTATTGAACCGGCGTCTTTCGGAGCTTCCCGTACATCAACTCCTCGACAAACTCGACGCACTTGAACTGGTTGAGCCGCGCGTCGGGGTTGATGTGGCGGTACAACGGAAAGCGCATCTTCCACGGTTTCGAAAACGTCGCCGGATCCTCGATCGTGGCCTCGTACCACATGTGATCGGGCCCTTGCGGCGTGTAGCGCTCGGTCACCTTGAGCTTTTCACTGTGATGGTTGCCGGCGCGATCAAACCACGTCTGGTCGTTGAAGCCCGTGACGGTCACCACGAACGTGTCCTTCTCCCACACGCCAACCGACTGCCCCATCCACGAATCGACGGGGGCCGGTCCTGGATCCTTCAACAGGATGTTGCGCACCGCGCCGGCGTATTCATACGCGAAGAACACGGCCTTGTCGCTGTGGAGGATCTGGAACGGCATCGGCATGTAGTTGGCGCGCGGCACGCCCGGCAGGTAGCACTTGATTTCCGGATCGCGATCAAGCCAGTTCGCCTCGTTCTCCTGCTGCTTCCTGGCGGCCTCGGGGAGATACGGGATCTCGTCGCCTTCGACGATGCCGTTTCCCGCCGGCACGGCGCCGACGGCGCCGAAGGCCAGCACCGGCGCGGCGGGCACCGGCACAACGGGCCCGGGTCTGAAGGCGAGCGCCGCCTTGGCCTGGTGCGACAACACGTTGTAGTTGGCCGTGTTCAGCGCCTGCCAGATGCCATTCAGGTTGGGCTTGCCGGCAATGCGCGCGGGACGCGTCGCTTGTGTCTCGGCCGGCGTGCCGAACCAGAAGCCCGTGGCCACGACCACGGCACTGAACACCGCAATGGAGATGTCTCGGAGGACTCGGTTTGAATTCACCGCGCAGATGCTAAGACCCGCCCCACCGGGAGTCAAGGGCCACCGCGAGGTGCCCGCGTGACCGCGGCAGGCACAGAATGCACGGAAACGGCCTAGAATCCCGTCATGCGAGTACGAGCCGGAGTTGTTGCGTGTGTCTTGATCGCGTCGGCGACGCTGCATGGCCAACGAAATGCCCCGCCGCGACCGCAGCCGGCGCCGGTCATGGAGTTTTTCGAGGTGCACGAGCAGTCGATCGTCGACTTGCAGTCGGCGATGCAGGCCGGGCGCGTCACGTCGCGAGGCCTGGTTGAGTCGTATCTCGCCCGCATCCAGGCCTACGACCAGGCCGGCCCGCGCCTCAACTCGATCGTGTTGATCAATGCGCGCGCCCGCGACGAGGCCGACGCCTTCGATCGTGAACGCGCCGACGGCAAGCTGCGCGGACCGTTGCACGGCATTCCCGTGCTGATCAAGGACAACTACGACACCGCAGACATGCCGACCTCCGGCGGCACGCTCGGTTTGGCGACGCTGCAGCCGGCACGCGACGCGTTCCAGGTGCAGAAACTCCGCGATGCCGGTGCTGTGATCCTCGGCAAGACGACGATGCACGAACTGGCCGCGGGCATCACGACGATCTCGTCGCTGACGGGACAGACCCGCAATCCGTACGACCTCTTCCGGGTTCCCGGCGGATCGAGCGGCGGCACCGGTGCGGCCATCGGCGCGAGTTTTGCCGCCGCGGGCATGGGCAGCGACACCTGCGGATCGATCCGCATTCCTGCGGCCAACCAGAACATGGTCGGCCTGCGCGGCACGCATGGCTTGTCGAGTCGCGCCGGCGTCATGCCGCTGTCGTCCACCCAGGACATTGCCGGCCCGATCGCCCGCACGGTGACGGACCTGGCGATCATGCTCGACGCCACGGTCGGCGCCGACCCTGCAGATGCGATCACCAAGGACAGCGCCGGACACATCCCCAAGTCGTATCGAGATGGACTCGATGCCGCGGGGCTGAAGGGCGCCCGCATCGGCATCCTGCGGTCGTACTGGGGCACGGCGCCCGAAGACGACGAAGTCGCGGGGATTCTTCGCAAGGCGCTTGACGGCTTCAAGGCACAAGGCGCCGAATTGATCGATGTCACGGTGCCTGGCCTCGACGACCTGCTGCGCGACAGCAGCGTGATCGCCGATGAGTTCAAGTTCGACCTGGCCGACTACCTCGCCAGACAACCGAACGCGCCGGTGAAATCGCTCGGCGAGATCATCGATCGCGGATTGCATCACGCCGAACTCGACGCGACGTTCCGCTTGCGCAATCAACCCGAGAAGCGCGAGACCGAACATTATCGGCAGGCCTTCGTCAAACGGCGTGCGCTTTGGGCCGCGGTGATGGCGACCCTCGAGGAATTGCGCGTGGACGCACTCGCCTACCCGACCCTGCGTCGCAAACCGGCGCTGATCGGCGAAGCGCAGGGCGGCACGAATTGCCAGTTGAGCGCGACGACCGGCCTGCCCGCAATCACCGTGCCTGCAGGCTTCACACCTGACGGATTGCCGATCGGCCTTGAACTGCTGGCCGGCGCGTGGGAAGAAGCGAAGCTATTGAAATACGCCTATGCGTGGGAGCAGTCGGCGAAGCCGCGGAAGGCGCCGTTTAGCACCCCGCCTCTTGTGAAGGGCACCGCACCAGCGCCCACCGTCGCCGACATCACGATCGGTGGCGCCACACTCAAGCTCTCGTACGACGCCACGACCGGCGCGCTTCGCTACGACGCTTCGTCAAAACTCCAGCCGACCGATCGGGTGTTGTCACTGACCTTGCACCGCATGGAGGGCAATTTGCCCGGCCCGGTCATCGCGCACCTGCTGGCGCCCAACCAGGTGACGGGGACGGGCACGATCACGCTGCGTGGACGCAACCGCGAAGACCTGGTCGGGGGCCGCGTCTTCGTGCAGCTCTACACCAAGCAGGTGCCACTCGGCGTCGAGCGGCAAAGCGTGACGCTGCGGTAAGCACGGCGCGCTTACGGCGTGGTTCGATAGACGGCGGCGTTGCTCAGATCGACCGGGCGCGTGGCACCAGGGAGCGCAATGGCCAGACGCATCTCGTTCGAGACAATGTCGTAGACCGCCAGCCGGCGTGACGTGCTCGAGACGAGATCCATCGAGGCGAACGGCCTCGCGGTATGCGACAGCGTAAGCGTGCCCGATTCAACCGCCGTTCCCGAGTCAGCCAACAGCGCGTAGTCGTACTCCAGCGCGGCCCGCGCGGTGCGCCGCGTGAAACGGATCCCGGCCGTGCCTTCACCGCCCACCTTGGTCCAGGTACGCGACGCTGGAAACGACAACGTCCGCGGGTTGGTAATGAAGGGCTCGACGAGTTCGTGAGCGAAGACGGATTGCCGCCACAGCCCATCGAAGAACGCGCGGGCGTCACTGGTCAGAAACGCTTCGGGACTCACCGCATTGGGATTCGGGATCTCGCGGTAGTACTCGAAGTCATCCAACTGGAAATGCGTCATCGCGTAGGTCACCGCCTGCGTGCCAACCGTTGCCGAGACCGTGCCGGCCACTCCGATGACTTGACCGGCACGAACAACCTCGTTCGCCGAAATGCCGGCCGCAACGGACGCGATGTTGGTGTAGACGGTGCGGTAATGGTGGGTTCCGACCAGGTGCTCAAGCTGCACAGTGAAGCGCCCTGGCGTGAACGGATCCGTAAATACGCTCTGCACCGTACCCGCTGCAGCCGCGCGCACGCTCGCACCAATCCGGCACTCAATGTCCCAGCCGGGATGACCGTCTTCAGCATGATCAGCACCGTGATACCCAAACGGCGCGATGCCGAACGCCGTAGTGCCGGTGTCACCGGGATCGACAGGCATCCCGATTGCGAGCACACCGGGCACCGCGGTTGGCAGCGACGGCGCGGGCACGCTCGGAGTGGGGCCGGCAATACTCACGGTCGCATCAGGCAGGTGTCGATCGGTGCACGACGCCGCTGCAACGGCGACGGCAAGTATTCCAATCCAAGCGGGACGCATTTCTGCCGACATCGTACTCTCAATTTGCTGGCGTGACTCGTTTCCGGTCACCCTGATTTACACGACATGACTGCAATCCGGCGATACGTGCGCGCGGTGGCGATGAGCTGGCT
>Ga0075471_10002301_pt1 | contig 12557 bp, 12 predicted proteins | sample DEB19_08_DNA_2_FD_74787 | JGI IMG/M metagenome (GOLD analysis project Ga0075471, IMG submission 74787) | Aqueous microbial communities from the Delaware River and Bay under freshwater to marine salinity gradient to study organic matter... | ecosystem: Environmental > Aquatic > Marine > Coastal ... | reverse complement strand
TTCCCGCCGTCGACCGGGGGCGAGGGGTACATGTGGATCGACGGGACGCTGACCGCCCTCGAGGTGCTCGCGGCGCAGGCGGGCATCGCGATCACGCCGGACATCCGGATGGCACTGCCGCTCGGCATGTCGCGCGACGGCTACACCGTGGTGGGCACCGCCCGCACCGCCACCGGCGTGCAGGGCTTCATCCTCGACCTGCCGCGGCCGGTGCAGTGCCCGGCAGACCTCAACGGCGACGCCGCGGTGAACGGCGACGACCTCGGCATCCTGCTCGGCGCCTGGGGTGCGTGCGCGTCGTCGAACTGCATCGCCGACCTCAACGCCGACGGCGCGGTCAACGGCGACGACCTCGGCGTCATGCTCGGGGCGTGGGGACCCTGCCCGGCCGGCTGACCCGGCGAGGAACTCCGGCCGGAGGCGACGGTCAGATCGCGCGCATGCTCCGCAGCGCGCACCCCATCAGCTTGTAGAGCACGCGAGCGCCGACGCAGCCGTTCCACTCGTCGCCGGGCGCGCCGGGAGCAACCTCGCAGAGGTCGAAGCCGATGACGCGGCGGCCGCTCGAGGCCAGCAGCTCGAGCAGGTGGCAGACTTCTGGGAACGTCACGCCCCCCGGCACCGGCGTGCCCGTGTGCGGACAGTGCTCGCTGGTCAGGCCGTCGATGTCGAAGGAGACGTACACCTCGCGCGGAAGAGCGGCGATGACCTCCTTGCACACCTTGGTCCAGGTGGCGCCGGCGAACTGCCGGTCGCGCAGGCGCTGGTCGTAGAACGTCTTCACGCGTCCCCTGGAGCGCGCGGCGAACTCCACCTCGCGCGCGCCCACGTCGCGGATTCCCACCTGCACCAGGCGTGCCACGCCCGGCAGGCGCGTCATCACGTTGTGGAAGATGCTCGCGTGGCTCCAGGCGAAGCCTTCGAAGCCGTCGCGCAGGTCCGCGTGCGCGTCGACCTGCAGGATGCCCATGCCGGGGTGGCGGAGGGAGAGCTCGGCGATCAGCCCGAACGGGCTTGCATGGTCGCCGCCGAGCACCGCGGGAATCGCGCCGCGGTCGAGGATGCGCTCGGCCTCCCGCGCGACGAACCCGTGCACGCGCTCGCTGGCGGCGTTCACGGCGGCGACCGCCTTCGCGTGGGTGCGGTTGCCGGGCGCCGCGCCGCCGGCCTTGATCACCGGCTCCGCGGCCGCACGCGCGCGCCTGGAGAGCGCCGCGATGTCCTTCGGCACCGGAAGCATCGCGATGCCGGCCTTCCAGATCGGGCCGAACTGGATGTCCTCGAGGTCGACCTGCTTGCTTGCCTCGAGCACATGCTCGGGTCCGCGCGCCGTGCCGGGCCGGTAGCTGGTCGTGGCATCGAAGGGCACCGGGATCACGACGAGCCGCGCGTCCTCGGGACGCGTGCCCAGGCCGAAGAGCCCGTCGCCCGTGGCGGCGGCATCCGGGTCGAAGCCCGGGGGCACGACGGTGGAAGCTCGGTCCGGGTTTCGGGCGGAATTCGTGGCACGGCGCATGTCGGCGGGCAGGATAGGCCGCGCACCGCCGAGCACTGCATCGCCGGCCACGCCGACGTCAGCCCAGGTTCTCGACCATCCACCTGATCCCGCCGAGGCCCGGGAGGAACAGGTGCTCCCCGCCGCGGGTCTGCGAGAACGCGGCCAATCCCCGGTATCGCTTCCGGGGCCGGGGCACGGCGAACTCGTCCGAGCGGTCGCGCCTGCCGGCGATCGGATCCGACCGCTCGCCCTGGGAGATGAAGTCGCCGTCGTTGACCCATTGCGACTGCACGAACTCGAACTGCCGCCCGGGGTTGGCGTTGATGACCGCAAGCATGAGGCCTCGGTCGATGCCGTCGTCCTCGGTGACGCCCTCCGGAAGCACGGGGCCATACGTGGAGCCGCGCCGGAGGATCCGGTGGAGGCGCATGTCGACGACCGATCCGTCGAGCGCGTCGCGCGGGTTGACGCGGCGGATGTGGCAGCCGGCGGGCGTGCGGTGTCCGTCCGGGTCTTCCTTCAGGAACCCAAAGTCGTTGTTGCGCATCGGGTCGCGCGCGAGTTCCGGGTCGTCGCGCTCCGGCGACAGCGCCATCGGGCAGCCACTGCGCCAGCGGCCCATCATCTGCGCGGCGAGCAGCTCCTGCGCCTCGGGGCTGTCGGCGTTGTCGCGAAGGAACCTCCGGAAGGCCGCCACGTCCTGATGGACCTTGCGCAGCGACACGTAGGTGCCGTTGCGCCACAGCGCATCGGGCCCGGGGCCGGACGCGATCGCGCCAAGCTCGTTCTCGTAGCCGAGGACGAACTCGCCGGCCTTCGCGACGGGCTGCCCGGGAAGCGGCGTCCCGCCCTGGCCGTCGATGTATGGGCGCGAGATGCCGTCGACGAAGCCGAAGTGCTCGCGCATGGTGGGCGGGAGGCCGACATCCATCCGGTGGATGGTGCGCACACCCCCGAGGCCGCGCACCGCCTCCTGCCCGATCTCGACCTTCTGCTCGCGGAGCTCGGGCGAGCCGGCCATCACCAGGATCCCGATGTCGAGTCCGGTGCCGCCGTGCGGCATGTCCCAGTGCGCCGGGTCGTTCGCGCCCACGTCACCGAGATACTCCTTGCGTGCGGCCATTCCCTGGCGAAACTCCACCGGGAACGCGTCCAGGATCTCCCGGGGCATGCCCAGCTTCCGAAGGCCCGCGTGCGAGAACGTGACGTTGATCCATGCGTTCTCGGAGGGCTTCTCCCAGTCCGCGGCCGACGTGATGCGCGGCAGCAGCCGGCGCAGGAGCGTGCGGGCCTGTGCCCCGTCATCGACCGAGAAGACGAAGTACGAGCCGAAGTACGGCATGGGACGGCCGCGGAGGACCGTTCCCTGGATGTCGCCGAGTTCCAGTCGGGCGGCCATGGCGTCGGCCTCAATTCGCGGCGTCGAGCATCTCGTTCACCGCCCTGGCAAGCCGGCGCATCTTGGCGATGTCCTTGATGCTCAGGTCCGGGTTCGCGGCGTAGAACGCATCGGCCGTGTACGCCTGGCCCTCGATGAGCTTCACGGTGGCGGGATCGGCGGCATGGGTGTAGCCGTCCCACACTCCGGGCATCAGCATGTCGAACCACGCGCCGGCGTTCGAGACCACGTCGGCGAGGTACGGGACGAAGTCGCCGTCGTAGACGGCCGAGACCAGGATGCGGGTGTCGTTGTCGAAGAGGACGACGCGGAAGTCGTGCACGGTGCCGATCCTGCTCTCCCAGTAGCCGGCCTCCGCCTGGAAGCGGCCGACGCGCTCGCGGAACAGCTTGGCGCCGCCGGGCAGGACCGTGCCGATCACGTGGATCTCGCCACGCTTGCCGATGCGGCGGCCGGGGCCATCGGGCTGGTTGGTGCAGGGCTGGGTGAGTGCGGCCTTCTCGGGGTCGATCTTTGCGGTGCTCATGGAACGGTCCTCCGTGTTGAATCTGGTCGTGGGTCCGCCGGCAGCGGCGATGGTCCGGCGTCAGGTCGGGAACGGCCTCATCGCGATGAACTCGCGCTGCTCGCAGATGCGGCCGTCGCGCCAGCCGCAGACGACGGCGAGCACGACCGACAGCGACTCGCCGTTGCGCGACGAGCCGGTCGTGCGGGCGATCGAGCAGGTGCGGGTGCCTGCCGTGTCCTGGAAGAGCTGCAGGTATGGATCGATGTGGATGCGGTTGTCCGGATACTCGGCGCAGAACGCCTGGCCGCGGCGCAGGTGCTCGTCGAGCCCATGCGGCTCGACGTCGGCGTCCATCCACCCACGGAAGTCCGGCGTGAAGAGCGCGCGGTAGGCGTCCCAGTCGCGCGCGTTCCATGCGACGTCGACGGCACGCATGCGCGCGACCAGCTCCCCGCTCATCGCGCGGCCCCGGCGATCGCGGCGAACGGGCAGGACTTCCATCCGCCGCTGCGCTCGGCGGCGGACACCTCGTAGATGCCGCGGCGGATCTGGAGGATCGGGTCGTCGGTGGCCTCTATCCCGTCTGTGAGCACGGTGGGGTCGTGGTTCATCACGCGGTCGCCGACCTCGGCCTCGGTGACCGGTGCAACGACGCGCATGCGGCCGATCACCTCGCGCCGGCGTCCCTCCGGCCAGAGCGCGGTCGCGTCGTCGACCGGATCCCCCGGCTCGGCGAACTCGAGCACGAGTTCGTACTCGACAGGTGCCTTCGCGACGTGCGCGGAGAACTCGTCAAACAGCACCTCGGCATCCGCCGACGAGAGTTCCTTCACGTCGCGCGTCCGGATTCCTGCGACCGGCTCCCAGTGGCAGCGCACGGTCGACTCCTTGCCGTCGGCGGCGATCCACCGGAAGGCGTGCACGGCATGGAACGCGCACCAGGCGAATCCTGCGGGAGCCGGCGTCACGGAGCGCATCCTGAGGACGGCCGCGGTGTTCGGGTTCCTCGCGACGAAGGCCATCAGGCCTTCCTTGTTCATCGGACCGCCGGGCGTGAGCGGCGCGGCGGCCTCGAGGATCCCCTCGAGCTGCTCCAGCGTGCTCACCACGAACAGCTTCTGGCTGAGCATCACCAGGTTGGTGACCCGGCCGTTCGGCAGGTAGAAGCGGACGGCCATGCCGACCGTGTTCCCGAAGTGCGCGAACGGGTCTCCTCCGCCCTTGGAGACGCGGACCGTCACCGGCACCTCATCTCCCTGCATGTGGATGGCGCGCGTGTACCGGCGCGCGGCATCAGTTGCACGGAAGGTCCCGCGGTACATGCGCCCGTCGGCATGAAGCGCCCGGTAGCCCTGGAAGTTCCCGAGCACGGCGCGGATCTTGCGAACGATCTGCTCCGCGCGCATGTACTGGCTGGCGTGCATGGCCGCACATAATAACCACGCCGTCGCGACGGTCGTCTGCCGCGGACAGTGCCGGTGCCGCCCGCTCACCCCCCTCGCCGCGACTCGAGCTCCTGCCAGCGCGCATAGAGCGCGGCCACGGACGCCTGCGCCAGCTCGAGCGTCCGGCAGGCCGTCGCCATGCGGGCGTGGTCGGCCGCAACCGCGGGATCCGCGACGGCCGCCTCGGCCGCGGCGCACGTGCGTTCGGCCGCCTCGATCGCGGCTTCCATTCCGTCGAGCTCGCGCTGTTCCTTGAAGCCGAGGCGGCGGCGGACGGCGGGGGGCGCCGGCGAAGGTGCCGCCGCGGGCGCACTCGCCGGCTCGCGCATGGCCCGTGCCGATGCCTGCTCCGCGCGTTCGAGCGCCGCCAGGGCCTGGTCGAGGCTTGCCACCACGCTGACCTGCCCGCCCGGCGCCCCGAGCACGACGACCTGGCGCGCGACCGCGCCGAGCATCGCGCGGTCGTGGGTCACCAGCACCACGGCGCCCGGGAAGGACTCGATTGCGCGCTCGAGCACCTCGAGCGTGGGGATGTCAAGATCGTTGGTCGGCTCGTCGAGCACCAGGATGTCCGCGGGCTCGAGCATCATGCGCGCGATGTGCGCGCGGGCGCGCTCGCCGCCCGACAGGCTGCCGACCGGCTGCAGCAGCTGGGCGTCCGCGAAGAGGAACTGCCGTGCCCACGCGGTGATGTGCATCGCGCGGCCCTGGAAGTCGACGGAGTCCCCGAGCGGGCAGATGGCGTCGCGCAGGGGCGTCTGCGGCGGAATCTCCGCGCGCTGCTGGCGCAGGAAGACGACGCGTGGCACAGGGTCAGCCGTGCGCACGCTTCCCGCGTCAGGTGCCAGCTCGCCGCAGAGCACGGCAAGCAGCGTGCTCTTGCCGCTGCCGTTCGGGCCCATGAGCCCGAGCCGGTCGCCGGGGCCGAGCTCAAGGTCGAGATCCCGGAAGAGCGTGCGCCCGCCGAATCCCTTCGCGATGCCCACGGCCTGCACGAGCCGCCGCGTCCGGCGGCCGCTTGCCGAGAAGTCGACGCGCGCGCCGCCGGCGGCCGCGGCGGCGTTTCGGGCCGAGATCGCGGCGAGCTCCTCGCGCCGGTCGGCGCTGTCCTCGATCCGGCCCTTCGCCTTCGTTCGCCTCGCCTGCGCGCCGCGCGCGAGCCATGCGTCGTCGGTCCGGACCTCGTTCGCGAGCGTCGACTCGCCGCGCGCCTGCGCCTCGAGGAACTCGCCGCGCCGGCGCAGGAACTCGGAGTAGTTGCCGTCGACGGCGAGCGTGCCCTGCGGATACGCGCGGCTCAGCTCGACGATCCGCGTCGCGACACGCTCCAGGAATGCACGGTCGTGCGTGACGAACACGCTCGCCCCGGCGCGCAGGTCGTTGGTCGGGCGCGTCAGGAACTGTTCCAGCCAGCGGATCCCCTCGACGTCGAGGTGGTTGGTCGGCTCGTCGAGGAGCAGGAGGTCCGGCGTCCCGCCCGCCGAGCACAGGCCGCAGGCGATCGACAGCCGCTTGCGCCAGCCGCCCGAGAGCCGCTCTGCCGGCTCGTCCATGAGCGACTCGGGAAAGCCGATCTTCCCGAGGATGGTGCCCGCCAGGACCTCCGCCTCGTGGCGGTCGCCCTGCACGCGTGCGGACGCCAGGGCGGCGTCGGTCGCAGCCGAACGGGGCGTGTTGCCCGCCGGGAAGTCGTCGCGCTGCGCGACGTAGACCACGACGGTGCCCCGCGGCGTGCGCACCGTGCCCGAATCCGGCTCCTCGGCGCCCGCGAGCATGCGAAGCAGGGTCGACTTGCCCGCACCGTTCGGGCCGATCAGGCCGATGCGATCGCCGGCGGCCACGCCGACCGACACGCCATGGAACAGCTCGCGCAGGCCGTGCGACTTGGCGAGATCGGTGGCGACGAGGAGCATGCGTGGCAGGGGCGCCCAGCGCCGGAAGGGTCGATCATAGGAGCGGCCTGCGCCGCAGCCACAGGAAGCCGGGCACGCTGACGGTCAGCGTCGCGACGACCCAGCAGAACGCCGCGGCGGCCTCCACGCGCATCGACGGGAACGCCCACGACGCAAGCATGGCATACGCGCTCACGCTCAGCGTGCCGAGCATCATGGGCCCCACCGCGCCCGTCGGCACCTGTGCGCCCTGCGACATCCACGTGGCCACCATGATGGTGGTGAAGATCGCCGGGAACACGGCGGCCATGCTGCTTGCGATCGGAAGCCCCGAGCGCGAGAGCGTCACCGACACGCCGATCGCCAGGCCTGCCGCCACGCCGCGCGCGGCAAGCACCACCGGGCCCACGCGACGGCGCCCCGTCGGTGCGGGATGCGGCACGCGGTTGGCTGCGATCGCAAGCGAGAGTCCCGCGGCCGCGGCGGCGCCCCCGATCCACAGCGCCGTGTCGACCGAAGGCGCGAACCACTCATGCGCCACCGACACCAGGAACGCCGCGGCAAACCACGCGCCGAGCGAGATCACCACGGTCCACGCAAGGAGGTGGCGGCGCGTCAGCATCCCGACGCGCGCCGGCACCACGCGCCAGAGCAAGAGGTACCCCGCATTCAGCACGATGCCCACCGGCACGAACGCCATCGAGCGACGGAATCGCTCCGGGTCCGCGCCGCCGTCCCACAGGCCGATCGCCGCGGGCACGATCGTGGTCGGGATGCTCGAGAGGATGCCGCCCACGCGCCCGCCGAGCCGCTCGACCGCCAGCGTGGCGAGGATGGCCACGCACGATGCGGCCAGCGCGGGCACCAGGACGTCGATCGGCTCGATCACGGGGCGGCAAGTCTAGGAGGCGCCTATCCTCGGCCCGGGAGCGCCGCACGCCCCCTCACCATGCAACGCATGCGCGTCGATGAACGGATGGACGACCCGGGCATCGACCCGACCTCGCATGCGCATGCCCTGGCGGGGCTCGCGCGGCTCAATGCGTGGGCGCGCAGCGATCGACTCCTCTGGCCGGCCATCGAGCGCGAGGCGCGCGCGCACGGCGGCGAGCTGCATGTCATGGACCTTGCCTGCGGGGCGGGCGACGGCCCGATGCGGATCGCCGCGCGCGCGGCGGCAGCCGGGCTCCGGGTCAGATGGACGCTCGTCGACGCACGGCGCGGATCGATCGACGCGGCACGCGCGCGCGTCGCCGACGCCGGTGCACGCGCGGACCTGGTCATGCACGACGTGGTCGCGGACGGCGTGCCCGGACATGCCGACCTCGTGACGTGCTCGCTGTTCGTCCATCACCTCGATCGGCCGGATGCGGTGCGCCTGCTCGCGTCGATGCGCGCCGCGGCACGGCGCGGGATCGCGGTGGCGGACCTCGACCGCACCCGCACGGGGCTGTCGCTCGCGTGGGGTGCCTCGCGCGTCCTCTCGCGATCGCCGGTCGTCCACTTCGATGCGCCGGCCAGCGTGCACGCGGCCTTCACGGCCGACGAGGCAGCGGACATGGCGCACGAAGCCGGCCTCGGTGGTGCCGCGGTGCGCCGGGCATGGCCCGCACGGTGGGTGCTCGAGTGGAGGGCCGCATGAGCGACCCGGAGGTCGTGGTCGTCGGCGGCGGTCCGGCGGGCACCTGCGCGGCGATCGCGGCGGCGATGGCCGGTGCGCGCGTGATGCTGGTCGATCGCGCGAGATTCCCGCGCGACAAGGTGTGCGGATGCTGCCTCTCCGAGGCCGCGGTCGCCGGGCTCGGATCGATCGGCGCATCGCACGTCCTCCACGATGCCGTGCCGATCGGCGCCGTCCGGCTGGTCTCGGGAACGCGCGAAGCCCGGCTGTCGCGCGCGGGCGGCGCATCGCTCTCCCGCCGTGCCCTCGATGCGAGGCTTGTGGCACATGCCGCGGACCGTGGCGTGACGGTGGTCGAGGGCGCCTCGGCACGCGTGCACCCCGACGGCTCGGTGACCGTGGGCCCGGGGACCGCGGACTCGCTCCGTCCGGCATGCACGGTGATCGCGGACGGACTCGGCGGCGGCGCACTCGACGACCGTCCGGACTTCGGCTGGACGATCGAGCCGCGCAACCGGATCGGCATCGGTGCAGTGCTGCCGGCCGGATCGCTCGAATGCCCGCCCGGCGAGATTCGCATGCACGTGGCGCGCGCGGGCTACATGGGTGCCGTGCAACTCGAGGACGGCTCGATCGACGTCGCGGCGGCGGTGCGCCCCGACGCCCTGCGCGACGCAGGCGGCCCCGCGGCGTGCGCGCGTGCCTGGCTCGGGAGCGCGGTGCGTAACGCGGCGGCCATCGACGCGGCCCGCTGGCGCGGCACGCCCGCGCTGACGCGACGGCGCACCCGCGTCGCGGCACCGCGGGTCCTCGTGGCGGGCGACGCCGCCGGCTACGTCGAGCCCTTCACCGGCGAAGGCATGGGCTGGGCGATCGCGACCGGCTCGGCGGCGGGCCGCCTGGCGGCCGACATGCGACACGCACCCGACGCGTGGCGCGCGTGGCCCGGCCGGCACCGCGACCTCGTTCGCGCGCAGCGGCTTCGCTGCCGGACGATCGCACTCGCCCTGCGCAGCCCGCTCCTCGTGCACGGCGCGATCGCGGTCGCGACCGCCGCGCCGCGCGCGCTCGGCGCGGTCGCACGCTCGATCGGCCACCGCATCCCTTCCCCGCCCCGAGCGACGGGAGCGTCCGCCTGATGCCCGCGTTCCTGCGATCGATCGCGACGGCGCTGCCCGACGAGCGCATCTCCCGCGCGGCGTGGGCAGGCATCGCCGACCGCATCACGCCTCCCGAGGTCGATCGTGCGGTGCTCGGCCGGCTCGCCGAGCGAAGCGGCATCGAGGAGCGCGGCTGCGCCGCCGCGGGCGCCGGCGCGGAGTTCTACCCGAGCCCCGCCGACGGCCCGCCACCCGGCACCGCGGAACGCATGGCACTCTGGTCGCGCACGGCGCGGATTCTCTCGGCACGCGCCGCCTCCGGGGCGCTCGAACGCGCGGGCATCGACTCATCACGCATCACGTACGTCATCACCGCCTCGTGCACGGGGTTCGAATCGCCCGGCATCGACGCGCACCTGGTCGAGGCGCTGGGCCTGCCGCGCACGTGCCGCCGGCTCAACGTCGGATTCATGGGCTGTCACGCGGCGGTCAACGCGCTGGCCGCCGCGCGCGACGCCGTGCTCGCCGACCCCGGCGTCACCGCACTCGTCTGCTGCGCCGAGGTGTCGTCCGCACACTTCCACCGTTCGCGGCGGCTCGACCAGCTGGTGGCCAACACGCTGTTCGCCGACGGCGCGGCGGCGGCGGTGGTCAGCGCGGAACCGGCGCCCGCAGACGCACCGCCGGCCGGCACGATTCTCGCTTCCCACGGCGTCCTGATCCCGGACTCCGCCGACGAGATGCGCTGGGACGTCGGAAACCACGGCTTCGAGATGACATTGGGCGCGCGCGTTCCGGACATCCTGCGCGAGCACGTCGGCGCGTGGGTGCGCGGTGCGCTCGGCGAGCATGGCATCGATCCCGCCGATGTCGGCGGCTGGGCGATCCACCCCGGTGGCCCGCGGGTGATCGATGCGGTGGCGCAGGCGCTGCAGCTCCCGGAGGCAGCCACGCGCGCAAGCCGTGGAGTGCTGGGGAGTTGCGGAAACATGTCGAGCGCGACGCTGTTGGCGATCCTCGACCGGCTCGCCGGGGCGGGCGTACCCCGGCCATGGGTCGGCCTTGCCTTCGGTCCGGGGCTCGCCGGCGAGATGATCGTGGTTCGCTGAGTCCGGAAACCGCGCGAACTCTGCAACAGGAGGCGCGGCAGGGCGTACTAGTCCGTACATGGGGATTCCGGCGGCTGATGTCTCGGGTTCGACGATCCACCGGCAGCTTGCCGAGATGGATGACGCCGCCGCCGCGATCGTGGCGATGTTCGACCGCGGGATGAACTACCTCGCCACCAGCGACCAGTGGCTCAAGTTCACTGGAACGGCACGACGCGACACCATTGGACGGTCGGCCTACGACGTGTTGCCCGCAATTCCCGAGCGATGGAGGGCAGTGCACCGGCGCGCGCTCGCGGGCGAGGCCTGCCGGTGCGAGCTCGACCTTGCGGTGCTCGAGGACGGATCGCATCGCTGGCTGCGGTGGAGCACGAATCCGTGGATGCTCGAGTCGGGCGAGGTCGGCGGCATCGTCATCTTCGGAGAGGACATCACGCGCGAGCGCGAGTCGCAGCACTCGCTCGATGCGACGGAGTCCGTCCTCAACGCGCTCTTCGAGACGGTCTCGATCGGCCTCGCGATCACCGACAGCGAGGGCCGCTTCCTCCGAAGCAACTCGGCGTACCAGAGGCTCGTGGGACATGACCATGCCGCGCTCCGGCACATGTTCGTCGGGTCGGTCGTGCATCCCGAAGATGCCGCCGCAGCGATCGCCGGCCTCGAGCCGCTGCGCCAGGGGGCCGAGGAGCTCCACGAATCCCGCTGCCGCCTGATCCGTCCCGACGGCACGGAGATCGCCGTCGAGCAGCTGGTGGCCACCATTCCCGGCATCGGCGCCACGCCCATGCGCATGGCCGTCTTCGCGCGCGACGTCTCCGAGCGCTCCGCGCTGCACGCGCAACTGCGCGAGGCGGACCACATGGCCACCGTCGGCCGCCTGGGCGCCGGCCTTGCCCACGACCTCGGGAACCTGCTCTTCGTGTTCCGCAGCGCCATGGCGGGGATCGAGCGCGCGATCGACGATCCGGGACAGGCGCGCGCGGGACGCGAGGGCGTCAGGATCCTCGGCGAGGCAGTGGAATACGTCGCTCGCATGACGGAAGCGCTGGGTTCCATCTCGCAGCCGACGCACGCTGGCGCGGGCCGACATGCGGCGGACGCGTCGGTGGAACTCGCCGACTGGTGGCGAAGATCGTCCTTCCTCCTCCAGCGCGCCGTCCCGCGCGGGGTCGGTGTCATGGCGGAGTTCGAGGACGGCATCCGAACGGCCGGCATCGGACCGGCGGCCATGACCCAGCTCATGCTCAACCTCGTGGCCAATGCCGGGCACGCGATCGCCGAACGGTCGACGATGGGCGCGCCCCATGGCACGGTCCGGCTCTTCGCACGCCAGGACCGCGCCGGCAGGCGTGTGCACATCGTGGTGAACGACGATGGCCCGGGCATGCCGCCCGACGTCGGGCGGCACGCCTTCGAGCCCTACTTCTCGCGCCGCACCGACGCTGCCGGCACCGGCATCGGCCTCGGCCTGGTCAAGCGCGCCGTCGAGGCGGCGGGAGGCACCATCGCGCTCGAGTCGACGGTCGGAGTCGGCACCACCGTGACCATGACGCTGCCGCTGGCGGTCTGACCGCCCGGGGGCGGTATCGCCGAAGTCGTCGGACGGCGCCTCCAATCCGGAGGGTTCCTCCGCCAACACGGCGCCGAGGCGGCGTCCTACCATCGTCGGTCCAGGAGATCCACGGACCAATGACCACCGCCGCAGCCAAGTGCCCGTTCATGGGCGGCTTCCAGCGCAACACCGCCGAGGGGACCACCAACCGCGACTGGTGGCCGAACCAGCTCGACCTCTCGCCGCTCAAGCTCAACTCCGACAAGGTCGACCCGATGGGCCGGGGCTTCGACTACGCGAAGGAGTTCAAGTCCCTGGACATGGAGGCGCTGCGCGCCGACCTGCGCGCGCTGATGACCAAGTCGCAGCCCTGGTGGCCGGCCGACTACGGCCACTACGGCCCGCTCTTCATCCGCATGGCCTGGCACGCCGC
>Ga0075471_10002300_pt1 | contig 12560 bp, 10 predicted proteins | sample DEB19_08_DNA_2_FD_74787 | JGI IMG/M metagenome (GOLD analysis project Ga0075471, IMG submission 74787) | Aqueous microbial communities from the Delaware River and Bay under freshwater to marine salinity gradient to study organic matter... | ecosystem: Environmental > Aquatic > Marine > Coastal ... | reverse complement strand
CACCCAGTTGACCATGCCGCCGGCGAGCCGCGGCCACTCGGTCCAACGGACCCAGCGGGGTGCTCCCGCTCCCAGGCCCGGCGTCACCACCGCCACGCGCCCCAGGCCGCTCGTATGCCACGCGATCAGGGGGTCGCCTTTCGCGGAGGCAATCGCCATGGCCGCCTGCGGTTTCAGGCGCGTCACGGCGTAGGCATCCACCGCGGGCCAGCGCGACAGGTTCTGGAGTGCAAAGGGCAGCTGCCCCACTACGCGCGCCTCCGAGGGGCCCACTTCGATGCGACTGCGCTTGCGTTGAAGGGCTGCGCGCATGGCGCCCGGTAGTTCCGCCGCTTCGTTCACCCTCAGGAACTCGTCGCCTGTTACTTGCGACAGCGCCCGCAGGGCATCGAGGTTGATCTCCGCCCCGACACCCAGCACAACCAGCTCAATGCTAGCTCGCGCGAGGCGGTTGCGAAGTTCTTCACCCGGCAACGTATCCACGAATCCATCGGTAACCAGCACGAGAATCCGCCGGGCGACGGTGGCTGCCTCCAGCGCCGCCACGGCCGATGCCAGGGCAGGCGCCAGTCGCGTGCCGCCTGCCGCCTTCCACGACGGGCCGGCATCGAGGAGCCGCCTCGATGCGTCGGCAGGCCCCAGCGGCACGATGGAGCGTGGCTCCGCGTCGAACGCGAGTATCCCCATCAAGTCCTGCTCGCCGAGGTCTCGAGCCGTTTGAGCCACCGCGCGGCGGGCCATGGTGAGCCGATCGGCCTCACCCGCGAGCGCTTGTCCCATGCTCCCGGACTTGTCGACCAGGAACAGCACGCCCGTGGGGCGCGCCGGGTCCCCGGGCTCGGCGATCACGGGAAGCAGTTCCTCGAGGGGGGAGCCTCGGTAGCCGCCCATCGCAAACGACCGGTTGCCACCCAGGACCAGCAAGCCAAGGCCGCGCAAGCGCACGGCATCGGCCAGCTTCGCCCAGAAGGGCGCCCCCGCATCGCCTTCGGAAATGTCGTCGAGAATGACTGCCTGATAGCGCTCGAGCGCGTCGGCGAGGCCATCGAGCCGGCCTGGGGGGGCGACGTCGACCTTCCAGCCCCCCGCGATGAGACTTTCCGCGAGCGGGCTCGGGCTGCCTCGCGCGAGCAGGATCGGGGCGCCCGTGTCGACCTCGATCAAGGCGGCTGGCGCGCGAGCATCGACCCGCCTTCCGCTGCCTGCATCCTCGAGCACGACCTCCACGAGCATGGGGCCCGGCGCGCGCGCCCGCACGGCGGTTGTCGCCATGCCGCGGCGATCGATGTCGGCGACTGCCTGCTCAATCGCGCCGTCGCTGCCTCGGGCGCGTACCGTTACCCGCAGGGAGTCGACAGCGCTTGCCGCCGCTTCGCCGACCAGGTGCGTGGTGACCTGAACGAGGCGCCCGACGCCAGCCCGATCCGGCGCGAGCACATCGCCAATGCGCACTGGCTTCGGTGGCTGGCCAACAGCCATCCATCGAACTGGGAGGTTGGCGGACCTGGCGCGCTCGAGCGCGCTTTTCGCATCGCCCGCCGTCTGATGCCCATCCGAGATGAGCACGGCACTTGCCAGGGGCGATTGGGCGTGCAAGGCCAACGCAGCATCGAGTGCTGACTCGATATGCGTGGACTGCGGATCCTTCGCATCCCCTTGTCCGGGAGGCGCGGCCGCGGGGAGGGAAGGGGCTCTCGCGAACCCGATCCACTGCAAGGCAAAGTTGTTCGCTCGGGCTGACCGCGCGACTTCTGCAACAGCCGATTGGGTTGCTTGCGTCGGCATGCTCGCCGATTGGTCCACCAGGATCACCGCCTGCGGCGCGGCGGCTCCCGGGCGCAACTGCACACCGGCCAGCGCCAGGATCAACGCTACTGCGGACGCGGCAAAGCACGCCAGGGCGATGGCGTCTCGTTTCACGCGTCGAGTCTCGCTGGGCTTGGGCCTCGCCCGAGCCTCACCAGGGCGGTCAACTCCCACACCAGCACGGCCAACGCGACGGCCAACAGCATGGGTACCGGATCCGGCCACCGCCCCTCACGCGCCGTGACGGACGCCTGGAGCAGGGGGCTGGGCAGGTTGCTGGCCGGCGTCACCATCACCGCCCGAGGGCCGCGATCCAGGCTGACCACTGCATCCAGCAGCGGCTCACCGAGCAGTTGCTCGAAGAGGAGGTTCACCAGGAGCGGCACGTGAGCCGCCTTGCCTGACTGGGGTGCCGACAAGTCGATGGCAACCTCCAGGCTCGGGGGCTCGGTTCCGCGACGGGCGATCAGCGGCACCCCGCCGACCGAGAGGAGCGCCCGGTCGGCGCTGCGGAGGGGCGCCAACGTGCCAGCCGTCTGCATCGCGGCCCCATCAAGGCTCGCGCGCAGCTCACCGGGAATGAGGGACGACCACTGCAACGCGCCGGTGATCGCCGCGGGCGGCTGGGTCGTGACGAGGCGAATAGTGGGCAGTGTCGAATTCGTGCTCGAGCCGCAGGCCCACGCCGCCACCGACCGAGATCCATCGGCGAGTTCGAGCGCCGGGTGGGCGCGAACCGCTGCCGCAATTCCCGCCGGACAACTCCTGTCGACCGCGATGCCACGGCGAGCCAGGGGTCGCAGGTCGAGCTCCTGTCGGTCGTCAGTGGCAAGCGCGTCGCCGGGCGTGAGTGACGCGGCGATCCGGGCCGAGTCGGGCACCGAGGCCGACAGCAACTTGCTCTCGGCGGCGGCCAGCACCAGTGGCCAACGGGCGACGGTTTCCCAGCTTTCGCCCTGCAAAGCCGCAACGGCCACGTCCCGGGATTCAGTGACGGTGCCGCCGTTGGTGACTCGCACGGCCACCTCCAGCGAACGCCCGGTGGCGGGGCTTCGGCGTGCCGAGACGCTCTGGATCCCGACGTTGCGCGTTTCCTTGCCGGCGGTAATGACGCGATCCGGGCGTTTGCCGCCCGGCCAGTCGAGCACAGCGGGATCCGCTGTGTCGGTGACGAGCCAGTGCGCTGCTGTCTGGCTCAGGAGAGCGACTTCCCATTTCGCGGGCTCCTTGCCCGCCTGGGCCGCAATCGCGGTGGCCACTGTGGTCGTCAGCGGGCCCCAGTCGCGCCACGGGTCGCTTAGCGTCCGAACGGTTGAATCCAGCGACGCTGCGGCAACCTCGGCCTGTGCCTGAGCGAGGGCCGCACCCAAGCGCGTCTCGCCAGCCTCCTTCGTCAGCATGCTGACGGAGTCATCCACCCAGAGGGTGACGCGTTGGCCGTTGCCATGCGTCCGGGGTCCCGCAAGCGCCAGCACCAGCAGCGCGGTGAGGAGCGCGCGACGTCGCCAAGCCGGATCTGCGGAGCGCTTGCCGTTGGCAGGGCCTGGCGGGTCTGAAGCCGGCCAGTGTTGCAGGTGAGCCAGCACCGTGGATTGGGTGACGACGGCTGTTCGGTGCAGCCAATAGATGACCGGAACCAGCGCGAGGCCCAGCAGCCAGAGCGGCGCGGAGAACGAGATCATTGCCCGTGGGCGGAGCGCAGGTGTCCGATCAGCGCCGGTTGCCAGGGGTCATCGATGCGCCACGTCGAGAATGGAACTCCTTGCAGGGCGCAGAAGCGCTGCAGCCGATGCGTCGCGCTAGTGCGGGCCTGAGCGGCCGTTGCGAGCGTTGCGGTATCGGCCTTGAGGGGGCGACGCTCGCCGGTCTCGGCATCCACGGCGAGGACGGCTTCGCCCACCGGCAGCAGCGCGTCTCGAGGGTCGACGAGTTGAATGGCGCTGAGCGATCGACACGATTCCCTGAGCGTTGTCAGGCCAGACACCATGCCGTCGTCGGCGAAGAAGTCGCTCAGCAGCAGCACGGAGGCGCTTCGGGGCAACCGGGATGCACAGCTTGCACAGTGCGAGCCTTCGCCGGACGGCAGGGGGTTAAAGGCGCCCAGCTTGCGCATGATGAGGTCGTACTGCCGCAGGCCCCGCCCGGCGGGGATTTCCAGCACGGGCCGGTTGCCGAAAGCCATCACCGCCACACGGCCGCCGATGTCGAGGAGGGCGAAGGCCATGGCGGCCGCGGCGCGCGTTGCGGCCGCCCATTTCTCGGCGCCATGGGTGGCCATCGACGAGCTGGCGTCGATCGCGATGACCCAGTCGTCGGCTGCGGGGGTTTCGAAGCGACGCACGATCGGGCGCCCCAACCTCGCGGTCTGCCGCCAGTCGATGGCGCGCACGTCATCGCCCAGGGTGTAGTCGCGCAGGTCGAGCATTTCTGCGCCCACGCCGACTCGCTTGCCGTGATGCCTTGCCCCGACGGCGTGGGGCCTTCGCTCAAGCAGGAACCGCGCGGCCGAGCGAGCGAAGGAGCGGAGTTGGCTCCGCTCGGGTAACGCCGCCGTCACAACCGGCTGCGCCACGCCTGGATGAGGCCTTCCAGCACGGATTGTTCCGTGCTCCCGTCCAGCTCTCCCTCGAATCGGAGCAGGACTCGGTGGGAGAGCACGGGGAGGGCGACGGCGGCGATGTCCTCCACGTCCAGGTGGGAGCGCCCCGCCATCACCGCACGCACTCGGGCGGCGCGAATCAGTGCCTGCAGCGCCCGGGGGCTCGCGCCAAAGCGAATGAACCGCGCCGGGCCTTCGCTCGCCGGTTGCGTGGCCAGGATGAGGTCCACCGCTGCTGACTTGCAGCGTTCGCTGATGAGCACGCTGCGGCAGCGTTCGATGACGCCAAGCACGGTGGCGCCGTTGCAGATGGGCTTCAGCGCCTCGGCGGGCTCCGCATCCAGTGCCACATCCAGCAGGGCGCGCAGGGAATGGCGCGTCGGGTAGGGCACGGAAAGCTTGAACAGGAAACGATCGAGTTGCGCCTCGGGCAACGGGTAGGTGCCCTCGAGGTCGATGGGGTTCTGCGTCGCAAGGACGTGGAAGGGTTCCGGCAAGCGGCGCGTGACGCCCGCGTGCGTGACCTGCCGCTCCTGCATGGCCTCCAGCAGCGCCGATTGGGCGCGCGGCGTGGCGCGGTTGATTTCGTCCACCAGCACGAACTCCGAAAACACGGGCCCGGGGCGAAACTCGAATTGGCCTCCGGCGCCGATCACTTCGGTGCCGGTGATGTCGGAGGGCATGAGGTCAGGCGTACATTGCACCCGCGTTCCCGGAAGCCCCAGGCTTGCCGCCAGTCCCTTTGCCAGTTGCGTTTTGCCCAGGCCGGGCAGGCCCTCGATCAGGACGTGCCCGCCGGCAAACAGAGCGGTGACCACGTGTTCGACGAGCGCGTCCTGGCCAACGACGGTGCGGTTCAAGGCCGCCCGGAGGGACTCGAGCAGGCGGCGGCTATCGTCGAAGGAGACGTCAGTCGCCGCGACGGGCGTGTTGGAAACCTGTGTCATTGCGTGACGGAGCCCCAGGCCTTGACGTAATCCTGCGCCGCCGGTGATAGCGTGGCGCTCGAGCGGTCCGTTGGCGGCGCGGCGGGCGCCGCTTTCAGCATGGCGTCCGGCTGTGCCAGGGCAGCGGATCGGTCGTCGTACGTGGTCGCGCGGGACATGAGGGATTGGGTGTCGGCCGATCCCGGGCGGGCGTCGATCGCCCGACGCGGGACGGGCATTTCCGAGGGGCGCATCGTCGCGCCATCATAACGCCGATCCACAGCGGAGCCCGGCGCATTGCCTGCCGCGCCCTCGTTCGAAGACGGGGTTGCGCCCCCCGACGGTCGGGAGCGCGACCGAGCTGATGCGGCAGCGTCGGTTTGCGCCGAGGCCTTGTCCTCGATGCCGGTTGCCGACGCGGTGCGCGGTGAGGGTGCTCGCTGGCCCGCGTTGCCAGCAGGGCTTCGCGTAGCGGAGGTGAGGGGATCGAGTGCGCTATCGAGGGTTCGAGGCGCGGGTGCGCGGTTGCCACTTGGCGATTCCGCCGCGGGTGTGGTGGACGCCAGAATCCGCGGGGAATCCGGCGGCAGGACGGCGAAGAGGGCGAGGCTCGTGATGGAGACCGCAACAGCAGTCGCGATCGCGCGTAGCGGAGGCTGCTGCGGAAGGCGGGCGAGGCGCTGCGCGCTCTCCTTGCATTGGCTGTTTACCCATTGCTCCAGGTGCGCTTGCGACTCGTTGGATGTTCGATTCCCGGCTCTTGCCTCGAGCAGCGTCGAGTAAGCGCTCTGCCCGCCCAGTTCGCGGTCGACAAAGAGGGCGCAAGCGGCGTCCGACGGTCGGCGCACCAGGGCCGGCACGATCAGGAGGCTGGCGGTCAATGCGGGCAGGGCGAGCGCGATCATCGGGGGGATGGGCGCAAACAGCAGGTGAACGGCGCTGACGGTGAGCACCACGAGGCAAATCGCCCATCCGGCCTGACGAGTGGCCCGCTCCAGTGCTCGCCGCCGCAGGTGCGCACGAACGTCGGCGAGGAGGGAGTGCAACGGCGACTCAGCGGCCATGGCTCACGATAATCCCGCGGGAATCCAGTGCTGACGCGTTACCCACAAGCCCAGGGCCACCAGGAGCCCCGCCACCGTTGCCATGATGTCAGTGGCGTCTGCGGAAAGTCGTTCGCGCGCCAGATGCGCGGGTGCGGTGCCCAGTGCGCCAATGACGACGGCCAGGGCCAACAGTGCCCCCTCCGCCGCCAGCACGGCGTGGAGCGTGACCTCGCTCGCGCTCCACGCCAACGCCACCACCGGCCAGGCAACGGCAACCATCGTGAGCAGCCCCGGCCACGTGGCGCGTGCAAGGCGCAGGCCGGCTGGCAGGCCGAAGGCAGGCAAGAGCAGCCCGCGCAGCAGCACGAGCGCGAGAATCGCCTGTGCGGAGGCTCGCTCGGGGTTCCCGGAGGATGGCAAGGCAAGCCCGACCGTCCCCAGCCACCATGTGGCGACGACAGCCGTAATGACGAGGCCCGCGATAGCAAGGCCCGACGAGCTGCGGTTGAGGCTCATTGGGGACGCAGCCGCTGGAGGTGCCAATGCGTGGCCTCGCCTCCGGCGCCCAGGTTTCGCGATTCCGCCCAGAACGCCGCGATTTCTCCCGGAGCGAGCCGGCTCGCCGCACGCTTCGCAACGGGGCTCAGGTCGGCGCTGCCTGCGGGCTGGATCTGGATGACGGCTGTTGCGTCAGCCGCGAGGGCGGGCAGTTCGAGGCTGCGCCCGTCGCGCAGCAGGCTGCCCGCCGGAAGCGGCGTTCTTCCCTCGTTTCGGGCCGACAACGTTCCGTCGGGGTTGGCCGAGACGCGAATGGCCCTGTCGACCGCCATCGTGCCCGAGAAGCAAACCGGCACCGTTCTGAACAGTCGCGCGTCGAACTCCAATGTGCTGATGCGGCGCGATGTCGGGTCGTAGCGCAGCACACTCTCGCTGATCGGAGAGCAGGGCTGCGCGCCGTCGAGCGCTGCCAGCGGCGCGTCCGTTCGCGAGCGTTTCGTGGGCGAGTGCCACTGGACTGCCTGGTAGCGGGCAACCGAGGACCCGGATTCGGCTTCGCTCCAGAGGGCGAGGCTCGTACTCCCGGAAAGGGCTCCGATCACCGTCACCGACAGGGCTGTGACGACGACGGGGGCTGCAATCCACGCGAAGGGCTTCAGCAGCATCACCGCCAAGGCCATCAGCGCAAGGCTCGCGATCGTGGCGGCAGCGACGTAGCCCCACTGCGCTTGCCCCGGAGTGGCTGCGCGGGGAAGCGATGTCGGATTTACGGCATCGACCGGCGCGAACGGGTTCGTGGATAGAAACTCGGCAAGTCTGCCGAGGCTTGGCGTTCGGACCAGGTTTCGGCCCGCGCAGCCCGCCGCCTTTTCCACGGCGGCCGCCCATTCGCCCTCGGGCCCCGCCAGCACAACACGGCCGCACCGCCCGAGGTGTGTCGCCAACGCGGCCCATTGCCGCTCGTCGAGCGCCGCGACCACGCTGGAGGAGATCACCAACACGTCGATGCTCGAGTAGGCGCTCGCGTGTCGTGGGAGCGCCTCGTGGGCAATTGCGATTGAGTGGTACCCATCGAGCGAAGCGCGGTCGCCACTTTCGGCTGCCACGGCGAGCAAGGGCGACTGGGCAAAGGCGAGAGGCAGCGTTCGGCTGACGGGCGCAACGCCCGGAGCGCTCGCCGTGATCGAGAGGACGTCATCGGCCGCGACGGGGATTTGCAAGCGCTCGGGAACCCCCGCCTGCAGATCGATTTCCGCGGTTACCGAGCGGCCCGCACCCGCCACGACGATTCGTACGGGGCGAGCGACATCGGAGGTGAGTCGGACATCGATTTCAGTCGTGCGCCCTGCCCGCGTCCATCCCTGCCACGCGGGCGTGGCGGCAAGATCGAACGAGGCGAGGCAGGCGGGGACGAGCCCGAGACTGGCGCCGGCGGCCAGCAGCAGCGGCGTAAGCCAGCGCCGTCTCATCTCATTTCATCACCTGCTCGAGCGCCAGCACGGCCCAGGCCGTGACGAGTTCGGGCTTGTCTTCCCAGAACGCTCGGGAGCCGGTGTTGATCCAGGAGCCGTCGGCCCGTTGCTGGGCGACCAGCTTTGCCGTGAGCTCGTTACGCCAGTTGCGCCGCTGCCCGTTGCCGTCCACGAACGTGTCCTCCCCGTAGGCGGCCATGACCTTGGCGTAGGCGTTGTAGAAGTAGAACAGCGTGTGCTGCGTGGTCGTGCCGGGGTTCACGTCGAGGGAGAAGTTCTTCGAGAGCCACTGGTAGGCGGCCTTCACCCTCGGGTCGTTCTTGTCCGTTCCCGCGTAGAGCAGGCTCAGGAGACCCGCCGCCGTCATGCTGCCGTAGGAGGAGGTGCCCGTTCCATACATGGGCAGGTTCGCGCCAGGCATGTAGATGAAGCCGCCATCGTTCGCGGCCCACGACTGGTCGTTGCTCTCGCTGCGGTTCTGAGAGCGGCTCACGAAGGTGAGGGCCTTCTGCCACACCGGGTCCTTGGGGTCCGTGGCCGCCGCCTTGAGGCCTTCCAGAGCGATGACGGTATTGGCGAGGTCCGGGCGCTCCCCGCCGCCGTAGCCGATGCCTCCGTAGAAGCGATGATCAGGCTTGTAGCCCTCGCCCTCGTCTGTCTGGTGGTCCAGCAGGAACTTGCGCCCGTTCTCGATGACCGTGCGGTACTTCGGGTTCTTGGTGGCCGCGAGCGCGGTGATGGCAACGGCCGTGTTGTAGCCGGTTTCCTGCAGGCGCTCGCAGATGGAGCCATCCGGGCGGGCGTTGGCGAGGATGAACTCGATCGGGCGCGTGATGAACGGCCCGTCCGTCTCGTTGTAGCGGCGCGGGCTTTCGAGAAAGGCGCGCAGCGCGAGCGCCGTGACGCCCACCGACTTCATGATGGAGCCGTCCGGGCCCTGCTGCTTGCGCAGGTAATGCAGGCCGCCGTCGATGGCCCGCCGGGCCTGGGAGCGCAGTTCCGGGTCCATGTTGGGCGAAGCCGGTGCGGTTTGGGCTGTGGCGTTGAGCGCGAGGCCCAGTGTCAGGGTGGCGAGAAGGGTTTTGCGAAGCATTGCAATGGCTCCAGCGGATCGGGGAAGTTGAGAGGGCCTCAGGGGCCGGAAAGTTTCGCGCGCGGCCAGCGCGCCAGCGCAGCCACGGTGGCGAGCAGCAGGCCCGCAACCACCGCGTAGGCGCCGAGTACCGAGCCGACGGGAGGATAGTCGAAACGGAAGGTGGCGAGGTTGGCGTACTGGTACAGCCACGGCTGGTGGAAAAGGTCGTTCCCGCTCGCGAGGGCCAGGTGGGTGAGGGGGCTCACAGCCACGACAACCTCCACGAAACCCGGGCGGTCCGCAAGGCTCAACTCGGCCGCCGGGCCGAGCCACAGCGGCAGGGCGGCGACGAGGACCAGCACCAGGGCAATGGCATTGCCGGGGATCGCGCACCGTTGGCCCAGCATGCGGGCACCCAACGCCTCCGCGACTCCCGCGATGGCGTGTGCCGCAATCATCAGCAGCGAGAGCTGCAGGCACGCGGCCGCGCCGGCCTCCACGCCAGGAATCCGAAATGCGGCGAGCAACGTGGCCGCGATCGTGCCCACGCCCAGCGCCCAGCCCAGCACGCGAAGCGCACCACCCGGCCCGGCGGACCAGAAAAGCGGCGCCAGCGTCGCAAGAAGCCCCACCACCATCAGCCGGCGGCTGGAGGAGTGGGAGACGGTGCCCGCGATCAGGTTGCTGCCCGGGTCCAGCATGACGAAGCAGGCGACCGCCGTGGCGGCGAGCCCGGCCAGCCGAGCCAGCATCATTTCTTTGCGGCGGGTGCAGCGGTGACGACGAGCTCGATAGCCGAGCCCACGGGCGGCAGAGCCGGGTTGCCCTGGATCGACCCGTAGGCGCCGATTCCCAGCCCGTCGATCACCTCGATGATCGACGCCGGGTCGTGAATGAAGCCGATGAGGGTGCCCGTGCGATCGGCCACGAAATACGGCGCGGCAATGGATACCGGCGAGCCGATGTACACCCACTGCACGGCTTCCGGCTTCACACCCGCCTTGTTGTCGAGCAGGGCCTCGCCTGCGCTCATTTCGCGACGCTTGCCATCCTGCGTCCAACGCAAGGTCAGCGTGAGGGCCGGGCCGGTGATCGGTTTCGTGCTGAAGCGGCGGAAGGGCACCAGGTTCGGATCGCGCTCCAGGCCGATGAGGATGCAGGCGACGTTGAAGTCGACGGCGTTGGTGTCCAGCTCCATCAGGGATTCGTAATCCTTGCTGCCGCCCGGCGTGCTGGCGAGGTACTCCAGCGGCTTGCCGACATTGGTGATTTTCCCCGGCACCGTGAACGTGGCCGCCCGCTTGTCGACGAGAATTTTTCCGATCTGGAATCGATCATTGCCGAGAGGCTTCACGTTCTCGGACTTGGGCGCTTCGCCGCCCTTGGTGGGGGCGGGTTGACGGGGCGGCGCGTCGGGCGCGGCCTGGGCGAAGCCGGTGCCGCTGAATGCAACCAGCAGCACGGAACAGAGCAGTGCGCGAAGGCTCATGATCGAATTCCGAGGACAAGCCGATGGGGCATCGGCGGGGGCAGCGGAGCCGTGCGAGCGTCTTGGAAGCCGCTGTCGGCCATCCATTGCGCGACATCTGCGTCGGCATGCACGCCGCCGTCCGGGGCCGTGAGCATCATGTTCAGGCCGAAGAGGGTCGCAAACGCCGGCGAGGCGCCGCCGGGATCGGCGAACACGTCGCACACCGCGAGCAGGCCGCCCGGTTGCAGGCAGTCCGCTGCGCGCTTGATGAGTGCCTGGCAGGACTCCGCGCTCTCCCGGTGGAAGACCCCGGAAATCAGGACGGCATCGCGTCCCTTGCCGAAGTCGGAGGAGTGGTAATCCCCGTCGATCAGGCTGACGCGGTCGGCTGCGCCGGCGGCGGCCACCAGCTCCCGCGCCACAGCGGCCACACCGGGCAGCTCGAGCACGTCGGCGTGAAGCCCCGGAAACCGTTGCGTGAGCAATACGGAAAACGTGCCCGGGCCTCCGCCCACGTCGAGCAAATTCTTCCGGCCGGACAAATCGAGCGCGCCGACCAGGGCTCGGGCAACACCCATCGCGCGCTGGTGCATGGCTTCCACGAAGCCTCGGGTCTGCGGTCCGCTCAGGCCCAGGTAGCTCTCGGGCTCCACGGCTGGCTTGCCGGAGCGAACGGATTGCTCGAGGCCCGCCCAGGGTCCGTAGAGTTGATCGCTGTAGCGCACGGCGTTGCCCATGTAAGCGGGGCTCGCCGAGACCAGGAACGCATTGGCCATCGGGGTGTTGCTAAACCGGCCGGCTGAAGCCTCGATCAACCCGAGGGAGGCGCACGCCCGGAGGAGCAGCCCCGTGCTGCGGGGGGATAGGCCGAGCGACGAGGCCACCTCATCGGCGGTGCGGGCGCCTTGAGCCAGCCCATCGAATAGCTTGAGCCGGATCGCGGTGAACAGGGTTTGGCTGCCCCAGTACGCCGTGGTGAGCTGGACGATCGGGGAGGGGTCGGGCATCGGGCCCTGGGGACCCGTGGGTTTGCCGGGAGAGTTCATCGGGCGGGGGGCTCCTGCCGATCCAGGTCGCACTCGACCTGCATGTAGGCGCAGCGGTGGCACATGAAGGTCTCGGGGATGCGAAGGGCGTGCTTCTTGCGAATGTCGCGGTAACCGAGCGAGAACTTCTCGAAGTAGTTGAACAGGCGCTGGTGGTAATCCGGTCGCTGGCGCCCGCCCACGGGCCAGACGAGGGAATAGACCGGGATGATGCCGCGGCCGCAAAGATCTTCGGCGCCCTGCAGGGCGAGGTCGGCCGCCTGCTCCCATTCCATGTCGTGCTCGGGCTCGAGCTCCACGCCCGCCACCATCGCGGAAAAGACGTTGCCCCGGCCGAAATGGCGCACGGCGTTTTCCAGGGACTCGATCCACTTCCCGTAGCCGACGTAACGGTTCTTGCCGGGGCACACCTTGGCGAAGAGCGGCTCGGACCAGACTTCCAGGTTGAAGCAAACGTGGTCGACGAGCGCTTCGGCCTTGAATCGTGCGATGGCCTCATCGGGAAGGGCGCCCGAGCCTAGCGCCACCGGAATGCGGCGGGCGTTGGCCTGCTTCACGAAGCGCGCGAGCTGCAGAAACCGTTCGGCCTCTTGCAGGGGATCCGTGAGGGAGCCGCCAACG
>Ga0075471_10002299_pt1 | contig 12564 bp, 20 predicted proteins | sample DEB19_08_DNA_2_FD_74787 | JGI IMG/M metagenome (GOLD analysis project Ga0075471, IMG submission 74787) | Aqueous microbial communities from the Delaware River and Bay under freshwater to marine salinity gradient to study organic matter... | ecosystem: Environmental > Aquatic > Marine > Coastal ... | reverse complement strand
CGCGGTGACCTCGGCCTCGGCCATGCAGGCGCCCATGATTCTGTCGCTCTCACCGGCTGCGGTAACCAGCGTGACGGTGTAGGATGTTCGGCTCATGCCGATATCATGATCCATCTAGGCGAGGGGTCTCGGACGCCGGCTGTCCGACCGTCACCCGCACCTGCCCGAACCCAGCAGCGACGCGGCCCCCGAGTCCGACCACCTCGGCCACGCGCAGCAGCCACAGCGCGACGGCGTTGACCTCCAACGTCACGTCGCCCTGCCACCCGACCACGCGCCCGTGCCCGCCCTCGTCGCTGGTGTGCCAGTGCCCGGCGGTGTCGAGGCTCTGCCGGCGGGTGTCGTGGTCGAGGAGCACTACGCAGGCGTCGCGGGTCCAGGCCAGCGGGGTCGTGGTGGCCAGCCCGGCGCGGCGCAGGAACTCGAGCCCGGTCAGGCTGGCAAGCAGGCTCGGCGCGGTCGGGCCCACGCGCACCAGCGTCTTGCCGTCCACAGTGCGGCGGATCACCACAGGCGTCAGGGTGGTCAGGCGCACGGTGTACCGGCCTGGCGCGACCGGCGGCACCTTCGGGACCACCACGCCGGGGCCGAAGCAGATCCCCCACGGGCGGCCGTCCAGGTGTAGCCCCGGCATGGGGGCGCAGGACATCCGGCGGGCGTCGGCCCCGTCCACGAAGTACACGCCCCACCCGGACGGGACGCGGGCCTGCGCCAGCACGAAGTCGGCACGGTCCCGGCGGTGGTCGCGGCCGAGGGCGTGCGAGACGATGCCGTGGACCGTGAGGGCGTGACCGTGCGGCAGCGGCACCCGCGGCGCCGGGTCAAACACCAGCTCGCGCCACGCCCCTGGCAGGTGCGGCCCGGCTACCGGCGACGGCGCCGCCCACGGGTCCGGCGGGGCTGCGGGGACAGGCCGGGGCACGGGCGCGGAAGATTCGCCGCGGCGCCCCCTGCGCTTCGGGGCATAGCGCCTGGACGCCTCGCGAAACTGCGCCTTGCGACGTTCCCACCGCTCCGGGTCACGGCGCAACGCACTCAGCTTGCACGCGGCGCGTCCGCACCGCTTCTGCCCGTGGCGCCTGGGGATGTACGGCTGCTGGCACTCCGGGCAAACGCACGAGGTCTTCTTGCCGTCGGGCATCGTGTACCACCCGTCCTCGTCGGGCACGGGTGGGCGTGGCGGGGTGGCGTCATCCATGGCCGCCACGGTGCCACGCGGCGGCGAGGGGTCAGCGCAGCGCCTGGACCTGCGGGAAGTGCGCGGCCAGGGTGGCGTACTCGTCAGGGAAGTGGAACGCCAGCCATGCAATGCGCCCCTCTTCGGCGCCGTCGGTCGAGAGCCAGCCGGTGTTGCGCAGGGTCTCGCGCGTCTGCCCGTGGGTCTCGGCGTCGTACAGGCGGCGGTTGTACGGCACGCCCCGGCTGACGAGGTAGGCCCACACTTCCTTGGTCGTCCAGTAGGCCAAGGGGCAGCACTTCCACGACCCATCGGCCATCTCGTACGCCGGCCCGCGCTTGCGCAGCACCCGGGCCCGCGGCCCCTTCTCGGCAATCCGCATCCCGAGGGCCTGCACCGTGAACCCGTGCTCGCGTGCCCATTCGGTGCCGCGGTCGCGCTTGATCTCGCTCACGGCCTTCTGGTGGACGTTGCGCTCGCGCTCGTGAGGTAGCCCGATGTCCTGACACCACGCGATGTACTCGGCCAGCGAGCGCGAGGCGGGCAGTTCGTGAACGGTAGCCCGCGCGGCGAAGTAGGCGCGGCACTCGTCGTACCCGGGCAGCCCGTAGGGGCTGGCCATGTGAAACAGCGGCACTGGCCCCAGCGTGTCGAGAGCCAGGTGGGCGAGGGCCAGAGAGTCCTTGCCCCACGAGACCGAGATGGCCATGGGCCCGCGCGCGGCGCCGTCGCGCAGGATGCGCCGGGCCGTCTCGACGTGGCGGGCAAAGGACCGCGTGGACGCGATGACCTCGTACTCACGCAGGTCCGGGCGAGGCAGAGCGACCGACGTGGACACCCACCCGGTCACGCCAGCAGACACGGCACCCTCGCGGTCTTGTCCCAGTAAGGGTAAGTCAGCACCCCGAGGCTCCGGGTGGCGCAGGTCACGCCGGGCCAGTCCGGCGGCAGCGGTCGGGTGGGGCGGCCGTCCTTGACCACCGGGAAGCCCGGCCACGGGTCGATGGGCTCGACGCGCCACGACAGCACCGGGCCCTTGCCGACGCCGCGCTGCCGGCCGAGGTAGCCGACCACGCGCAGCAGGTCACGGATGCGGTCGGCGTCCCCGACGCACGCCCACGCCGCCTCGTTGTCGGCCAGGTGGACTTGCTGGTACGGCACGCGGAACGACTTGGTGGCGCCGTTCTGGATGTTGATGCGGCGCACATCCGGGGCGGCGAGCATCTGCGCCTCGGCCATCGGGAAGCGCCGGTTGCGGTGCCGGGTCTCGTAGTGCGCCTCGGCGTAGACCGGGGCCGAGCACAGGTGAAACCGCCCGGCCGGCTCGCGCAGGATCGGAATCTCCACCAGCGGCCCGGCGTCGCCGTGAGTCAGCGGCTCGCGCCCGGCCAGCAGCGCCACGGCGTAGGCCAGCAGGCTGTCGAGGCCGGGCACCGACACTACCGGGCCACGCAGGGTCGCGGTCACCCGCAGCGGCGCGGCGCGGGCCGGGTCGCAAGGATCCCCCACCACGCCAAGGTCGCGTGACAGGGACACCGACGCCGGGGCGGCCAGGGGCGCGGGCGCCGTCACGACGACCGCCGCGGGGGCGACCGGCGGGGCAGGCTCGGCTTTCTTGCGCCGGGCCGCCATGGTCAGGCCACCACCGTGGAGAGCATGGTGCGGATGCGGTCGGCGTTCTTGACGTAGTGCTCGCGCACCGACGCCCCGCGCAGCGACAGGGCCGCGGTGGACACGTCGGCCGAGGTGGACGGGCGCAGCAGCGTCACTTCGCGGGCGGCATAGCCATCGTTCACCTTGAGAACCGAGAGGCGACCGTGGCCGGTGCCGCGCTTGCCACCGACCTGGGCGTTGGCGAGGAAGGCGCCGATCATCATCTGGAACGTCTCATTCTCGATGTCGCTCTGAATCACCGCCTCGACCGACCACGACAGGAGCGACCCCTGCTTGATGGTCTCGAACGACCGCGGCAGCATGGTGCTCTTGGCGTCGCGCTTCTCCACGGCGTCGCCGGCCTCGCTGGCGGCCTCGCTGGCCAGTAGCCGCTGGTTGATGCCGTGGTGGGCGCCGTCGGTGAGCAGCAGCCGCTTGCCAGGGTCGAGGCTCGGGTCCATGCGGACGCGCACGGTCTCCTCGATGTGGCTGCGGCAGGAGTTGCGCGGGGGGCTGGCGGCGAGCGTCCACGCCGGGGCGGTGTGCTCGGACTCGGTGCAGATCAGGGTGGCGTCCTCCACGAACATCTTGCCCGGGATGGCGCGGTTCATGGCGCAGCCGCCGAGCAGACCGAGCGACGGGATGAGCGCGACCATCTCGCGGTACTCGTCGAGCTTGACCGCGCCCGCGCCGCCTCCGGTGATGAGCCCGCCCGCGAACAGCAGCCGCAGCGCCGCCTCGGTCAGCGTGGCCTTGTCGAGCATCCCGATGGCGTCCAGCAGAGCATAGGCGGCGGCTTCGCGCAGCCCGTGGCGCATGGTGTCGGCGGTGATGTACGGCACCTTGGCGAAGGTGCCATCTGGCTGCATCACGTCCTTGCGGAACACCTGCGCGGCGTTGCCAAACACCTCTTGATGGTGGGCGAGCGGGGTGTCGGCGCGCAGGACAAATTCGTAACGCTTGCGTTCAAACATGGGGGGTCTCCGGTGTGGTCGTGGCGGTCTGGGCGGTGAGGCGGGCGGCGCGGCGCTCTTCATCAAGGCGGCGGGCCAGGGCGATCAGGTAGCCGTGTTCCTTGTCCAGCAGGGTGAGCCACGCCGCGGCGCAGCCCCACTCCCGGACCTGGGCGGCGAGGTCAGTCGAAGAGGCCGAGTTGTCCTTGCTCGGGCCGCTCAACCGAAGCCGGCGCAGCATGTCGCTGCACCACTCCTCGGGGTTGGCGCTGACGTTGGCCGCTGCCCTCGCCCGGCTGGCGAGCTGGTCCCACAGGTCGAGCGGGTTCCAGCCGTTGCGCAGGGCCTGGATCTTCAGGTCGAGCAGCACCTCCACCGTGAGGGTCCGCAGCCGTTCTTTCTTCGTGTCGTCGGTCATCGTTCTGCACCTTGCCTGACGCGGGAGAGGGGTCAGCCGCGGCAGCCTTGCCGGGGCGGGTCTTGGGCGTCGTCGGCGCCTTGGCCTTGGGTTTCCTGGCCGCCTCTTTCCTGGCCTCACGCGCGGCCTTCTCGTCGGCCATGCGTTGCTCCACGGCGGCCTCGTCGCGCTGCGCCAGCCACAGCCCAAGGGAGAACCACGCCGACCCGCGCAGGCCACCCCACCGGGCTTCAAAGGCGTGCAGGTCGGCCGCACAACGGGTCCACTCGTTCGAGGTGTAGGCGCCGGTCTCGACGGTGGCCTTGGTGGCGCCGACGGTGAGAACGTGGACCATCGCGTCCACCAGCGCGAAGTCCCCGAGGGTCACCTCTTGCTCGTCCAGCAAGACCACGCCGTCGCGGCCCGGCGGGTTGAGCGGTGCCCACGGGATCAGGTGCTTCTTGCCCATGTCGGCCACGGCGCACCACCACGGGCCGGGCTTGTCGGCGCGCAGCCACCCAAGGATCGCTGGCTTCTCGCCCTTGCTGGCGTTGGCATAGGACACCAGCGCCGTGGCGTCGTCGCTCAGCACGGCGTGGTGGCTGTACATCGGCGGGGCGGGGCCGCGGTTCTGGCCTTCCTTGGCGGCGCGTCCGGGCGGGGCGTTCCACGCGGTTGCCCACAGGCACGGCGCGCACACCCACGGGGACGAGGGGAGGGTGAGCTTGTCGAGAATCAGGGACTCGGCCCCGGACCACCTGACCATGGCCAGACCCTGCGGGGCCAGGGACGCGCACAGGGCACAGCGGGCGCCCGGCGGCAGGTCGTGGGTGTCCTGGACCGGCGGCGACCCGCAGGCGAGCCAGTAGCAGCGGGATGGCGAGAGCATGGCCGCTACCCTGCCTCACCGCGCGGAGGGGTCGCACCGGGCACCCGCGCCCACACCGCGCGCTCCCAGGTCACCCGGCCCTCGTCCAGCCATCGCAAGAGCGTGCGGGAGACCTCCGCGCGGTCCACGCCGGGCACCACCGCGGCGATCTCGGCCGCCGTGGACGGGTGGCGCAGGGCCGCCTAGATCGGACAGTACGGGCGCGCAGGGACGGTGAGCGGCTCCGGGGCCGGGGCATCCTCTGTCGGCGGCCAGGGCGCGACGTGGCGGCGGCCCACGCGGGGGTGGTGCGAGATGGTAACGCCGTCGTTGCGGACCACCCACCCGGCCCGGTCGCCGTAGGTCTCGCGGGCCAGGGCGGTGGCGTCCTCCACGGCGGGGCCCGGGACCACGGCGAGGCGGCGGCCCCGGCTGTCCAGGATGGTGTAGCCGTCGGTCACCGCGTCGGACACGCGCCGCCCCTCTCGCACTCGTCCACCACGAGGGCATCGTCGGTGCTGACCATGAGCGGGTGCGCGTGGTTGATCTTGCCGTGGCGCTCCTTGTACTCAGCGCGGTCAATCGTCTGATACGGGGCCTGCGGGTACAGGCCGCCGTCGCGCGGCAGGCAGCTCGTGCTCTTGAGCTGCGGGGCGTACTCGCGCAGCAGGTCGGCCAGGTGGTCCACCTCGCCCGGGTTGAAGCCGATGGTGGCGCTAACGGCGTTGTCCGACCACGCGGTTTGCAGCGCCAGTTGCCGCTCGAACTGGTCGCGCGTGCTCTCGGTCTGGACGGTCGGTCCGCGGTAGGCCGAGCGCATCGGGAACTCGAACACGAGCGTGTGGCCGGTGCGGTCGTACTGGCAGACCTCGTGAGGCACGCCGGCCTCTTGCAGCGCGGCGGCCATCGGCTCGTTGTCGGCGATTCGGGTGCGGCGCAGGTAGTAATCGGCAAAGGGCGCGTGCATCCCGGGGCTCGTGCTGGCCACGAGGGACACCGTGCCGCCTGGCTTCACGGTCGTAACCGCGATGGGCCGGGCCACGCCGAGCGCGTCGGCGTAGTGGTCGGACTCCTCGCGCACCAGCCGGTACCAACCGCGCAGCGATGCCTCGGACCATTCGAAGTCACACACCCCGCCGAGACCGACGCCGAGGCGCATGTTGCGGCGCCGTGCCTCTTCGGCCTCCGGGTCGATCATGGGCGAGAGGCGCTGGCGCAGGGTGTAGCGTGCGGCGAGGCGAAACAGCTCGGCGTCGGACAGATGCCCGTCGCGGCGTGAGGGGAAGACCTCGGAAAGGCAGCACGCCTCGCGATCTTCCAGAAGAATTTCGGCGCATGGGTTACATGTGACCTCACCCGGTCGGGCCAGGGACAGGTTGACGATGCCCGGCTCGCCGGTCTCGGCCAGGTCGCGGGCCAGCGCGTGGTAGTCGAGCGCGGCCACGTCGGCGCGGGTGCGCAGGACGATGCTGTTGTTGCTCGTGCTGCGATGGCTGAGCACCGCCGCAAAGTCTTTCTTGGCGTCGCGGAACGGCTGGTCGTGCGGGTTGCCGAGGGCCAGAAGAGCGCTGCGCCTCACATTTCCACTCTTCACACACGTCCCGATCAGGTTGGTAATGTCGAGGCATTCCACGCTCGACAGGCGACGGCCGGCGGCGCCACGGACGATGACCCACACACGACGCAGCAGGCTGGCCAGCGGGGCGGGGCCGGGGGCGATGCCGCCGAAGGTGCGAATGGGGGCGCCGCGGGGCCGGATAGCCGACACGTCCACGCCAGCGGGGCGCCCGGCGTAGGCCGCCGCGAAGGTGTAGCGCAGGGCCTCCACCCAACCCTCGCGGCTGTCGTCCACGGCGAGACCATCGGACAGCCGCCCGGCCACGTCCGCGGCCACGTCGGCGGCGTCCGGGTGCGACGGCACGCAGCCGAGTGTCAGGCTGTCCGAGCCGTGGTCCACGACCGGCAGCGCCTCGACCTCGTACAGACCGAGCCCGACGCCACCGCCACACATAAGCATGTCAGCCAGCCAGCACCAGTCCTCCGTGCTGCGCAGGCGCGAGGCGTGGCAGTTGTAGACGGCGGCCACCGGCATCCCGGGTACGCCACCCGTCCACAGCCCGCGCCCGGGTGGCAAGAACTGCATCGAAAACATGGCGTGGTACAGCTTCTGGGCCTCGTCCTCGGACACGGACGGGTCGAGGGCGGTGTTGCCCTCCACGCACCGCTGGCAGGTCTGGGCCCAGGTCTCGGTGCCGCGGCGGTACTTGCTGGCGTAGACCGAGCGGGCGAGGAGGTTCGAGAACACATCGGACTGGCGAAGGTAGGGGGCGAGGAAGGCGGCGGAGAGGCGCATGGTGGTCGGGGTCCGGGGTGAGAGGGAAGGGCGAGTGTGCCTGACGCGGGAGAGGGGTCAGGCGTGCCGGGGCTTGTGCAGGTGCGACCGCGACGCGACCGGGCCGTCGGTCTGGTCCTGGTAGGTGCCCCGTTCGGTGTAAGGCTCCGGCAGCCCCTCGACCGTCTCGAACCGCACCTGAGCGATGGGCCAGCCGGCGTAGACCCGCAGCGGCACCGCCACCTCGATCTCCAGCGTGATGGACCCGGAGAACCCCGGCTCGATCAGCCCGGCGGCCTCGACCCGCAGCCCCTTGCGCGCGGGACTGCTCTTGCCGGCGACGATGGCGGCGTACGTCGGGGCGCAGATCGTCTCAATCGTGGCGCCGAGATAGAGCATCCCGGGCACCAGCACGAGGCCGCCGTCGGGGATGTCGAGGGTCCGGTCTGGCTCTTCGTAGGTGGCCAGGTCCAGCACGCGCCCGGACGCGCTGGCGTAGGCCAGCAGCCGCGGACACAAATGCAAATCGACGCTGACCTGGACGACCTGCGCGGGGTCGAAGGGGTGAATGAAAATGCGCTCGCTGACGACGGCGGCGCGGATCTCGTGGCCGGTGAGGATACCCATACGCCCGAGGATGCACCACGCGGGAGAGGGGTCAGGCGAGCGGCAAGGCGAGGCTGCCGAGGTCGCGCGATTCCAGGATCAAGCCTTGTGCGCCGACGGGCGGCGAGGGCGCGGGCATCTGAGATGGGAGCAGTTGAAAGGCCCACAGCCCGCCTTTGGTGAAGCCGACGTGTCGGAACCCAGCGCGCAGGTAGCAGCGCCCGGGGTCACGCTTGCGGCGCACCTCACCAGCGTTCACGAAGGTCACCATGCCAAGGGGGGGGGTTGCCCAAGTTGAGCCACGGACGCGGCGACGGCGGCCATGATCAGGTCGCTCGACAGACGGCCACTCTCATTGCGAAAGGTCGAGTTCACCCACGCGCCGGCCCATGCGTGCTTGGTGTACTCGGCCTTCGGCGTGGACGTGACCCACAGCGCGTCAGCCTGCGCCGTCAGCAGGACAAGGCAACCGCCGGGCGGGACAAATTGCGGGGCGCCAATCTTCTGCCGATTGTAGTGCCGGTCTGCGAGCGGCAGGGCTCGCGGGTCGGCGCGAAAGGACAGGTGCCATGGCTGGTCCATGCCCCCGACCATGCGCCCACCCGGAGAGGGGTCAGCCCACCTCGCCCAGCGCCCGCAGCAGCAGCGACACCGCCCGCGCCCGCTCGCCCCCGTCCTCCGGTGCCAGCGGCGTCCACTCGCTGTGCAGCGGGCAGCAGCGGCGGTTGTAGTTGCCCGGGATGAGCGGGTGCCGCCCGGTATACCCGGTGGACGGCAGCGCACACCCGGCGGCGGCGCACCGGGGCAGCGTGGCGAGCAGTGCGCGGACAAGGTAGGTCACGGCGTGGGCCCGTCCGCATCGAAGTGCAGCAAGAACAGGATGCAGCACCCGGCGTGGGCCAGATGCGGCAACCCGCTCTCCGGGTCCAGGCGCTCACCGCCCCACCACGCCCACAGGTGCCGCTGTGCGGCATCGAAGTAGCGGGTCCGGGCGTCTGGCACCTTGACCCAGTTCCCCGGCGCGTATTTGGCGGCGCCGTGTTCGAGCGTGGCCACGACGGCCGCCAGTGGCCGGGCAGGCAGCAGCGAATAGCGCGGCTTGCTGGCGTCGTCCTTGCGCCCCGTCGGCTCGCTCACAGCGCACCTGTCAGGCGGGCGAAGTCGGCCAGGAAGGCGTCGCGCACGTCCTCCCAATCGGGCGCACCACTCGACCCGAGAGGCTCGGGCCACGGCTCGACCACGTTGCCGGTCCACCCGGACAGGCTCGCGCCGGGCACGAGGTCGCGGCGCTCGGTCATCAGGGCCCGCTCGTCGTGGTGCTTGACGATGGCGGGCAGCGGGTAGGGTAGGCCGAACTTGGCGGCGATGACCGCCTCGACCCGGGACTCGGCCTCGCGGTAGGCGGCCATCTCCGGCATCCTCTTGACCGGCCGGGCCACGTCGCACAGGTACGCCTCGCTCGCGTCGTGCAGCAGCCCGCAGAGGGCCAGGGCGCGGTCGCCGGTCTCGGCCTCGATGTGGTAGGCGACGTGGATGCTGTGCTCGGCCACGGAGTAGAACCGGCTGACGTGGCCGGTGAACCGGCAGACCATGCTCAGCGCGTGGGCAATGTCGTGGATGTCGATGTCCTCGGCGCGCGGGTCCAGCGGGTAGAAGCGCCGGCCGGAATGAACCGTGATCCAGTCACCGTGACGGGGTGTGTCGTTGCTCATGTCGGCCACCTTGCCTCACCGCGCCGAGGGGTCAGTCGTCGCGACGGTGGCAGCGGTGCCCGCGGGGCAGGGGCGCCATCGCCAGCCACAGCAGGGCGGCGGCGAGGGTGAGGTCGAACAGGATCTCGACCATCTCACTTGCCGCCCCCGCCGCGCGCTTGCCGGTACCGGGCCGCCAGCATCTGCCCGCCGGCCTTGGTCTGCGGCTTGACCATCAACAGCACCGCGCCCTTGGTCACCGCGGCGCTCTCCGGGGTGCGCTCGTGCCAGTCCCGGGCGTCGCCCATGTCGGCGCACTCACGCAGCACCTTGCCCGCCACGTCGCGGCACTGGTAGGTCATCACGCAGCCCTCGCGGTGAGCCGACGGGTGGCCTTGCTGGCGGCCTTCTGCGCGGCGCGGTGCCGGGCGTAGCAGGCCGCACAGGTGACCGGGCGGTGCCCGCGGGTGCCGCGGGGCTGGCGGGCCACGGCGCCGCACGGGCACAGGCGCGGGGCCTGCGACGCCTCGCGCACGTCCGGGGCGAGCCAGCCGGTCCAGCGGCCTCGCACGACGCGCTGGCAACAGGAGCGGGAGCAGTAGGCATGGCGTCCGGCGGGCACCGGGCGGGGGCAGATCAGGCAGGTGAGTGGTTCGGGCATGGAGGTCTCCTGTCGCGTCAGCGGGTGGCTGCGCGTGATGATGGGGCAGGCGAGAGAGGGGTCAGGTCGTGGCGGGCCGGGTGCGCCACAGCGCGCGGTCGCGGCTCTTGTGCAGTCGTTCGAGGGTGGCCGCGTCGCGTTCGGCGCGTTCGGCCACCTCGTCGGGGAGGTGCAGGGCGGTCCCGGCCGACAGCACCACCCGGGCGAGGTAGCGCCTCCGGTCGGGGAATGCGGGGTGATGCGGGGCCGGGTCGATCACGGGGCCGCTTCGATCTGCGAGAGGTAGAGCCGGCCGACCGGGGTGGCGGTTACGATGTAGCCGGCGCCCATTGGCGCGCTCTTGACGTAGCCGGCGCGGAACAGGGCGATGCAGGCCCGCCGCTCCGTCTCGTTCGTTTCGAGCCTCGACCACGACACCACCCATTGCTCTGCGGCAGCCGCGTCCACCAGCCGGCGCAGGATCACGCGGTAGGCATCCATCTCGCCTTGGGTGCAGATGCCGACCTGCGGGTACCCGTAGGGCAACGGGTCGCTGACGAGGGGGTCCACGTATCTGGTCATGGGGCCTCCCCGGCCAGCCGCCGCGCGTGCTCGGCCACCAGCGCCTCGGTCCTCTTGCCGCTCGGGTCGGTGGCCCTGGCGTGGGCGGCGCACGCCTCGGAGTGGGCGGTGTCGGCGTAGCCCATGGCCAGCGCCCACGGGCCGCACACGACGCGCCCGGCCGCCTCGCTCGCGTGCAGCATCCCGCGCTCCCACGGGGCCAGGTGCGCCTCGCTCACCGCGGCCAGGCCCACCAGCGCCAGCGCCGACGCGAACGGCGGCACCACCGGGTCGCGGGCCCAGGACTCGAGGATCGTCAGGTGCGTCTCAGCCTCCCTCGCCCGCAGCCGGTCCGGGCACAGGCCGAGCACCGACCGGGCGGCCCGGCAGGCGCGCAGGGTGGCGGCGCGGTGGGCCGCATCGCCCCACTCTGGGCCCGTGGGCGCAGCCGGGCGGGGTAGGGGCTGGTCCGGGGCGAGGGGCGCGGTGAGGCGGGCCAGCTCGGCCGTGAACGCCTCCACGAACGCCTCGCGCCAGGGCAGGCGGTCCACCGGGCGCACGGTGGTCTTGCGGCGGGCATCCTCGGCCGCGGACGCCACCGACGCCGGGGACAGCTCCCGGGCCCACCGGGTCGCGGCCAGGGCGGCGCCGGCCTGTCGGGCGAGGTCGTGGTCGGCGGGGGTCACGGCTTCCTCCTGACGACCCGCACGACCTTGGCGGTACGGGCGAACCAGTCCCAATCGCTGTGGTGTTTGCGCAGGCTTCGCAGCGCCCGCTCGGCCTTGGCCTTGTCCGTCCAGACCCGCGCGGACCTGGCCACGAGGGTGCGGCAGGCCCCGTGCCGAAGGCTCACACTGGAGGCCCACGTCAGGTCTTGCGCGTGGTCCGACCGGAGGCGGTAGCCCACAATGGTCTTGCCGGCGGCCATGATCACACCGTGGACTCGTCGGCGGCGAACATGTCTACCTGCTTGGACTGCGACTCGGCGCCGCGCAGGTGCCGCTGGGCGGCCTCCCAGTAGGACCGTTTCAGTTCGATACCGAGGTACCGGCGGCCCATCTGCAACGACCCCACACCCTCGCTCCCGATGCCACCAAACGGGGAGAACACTAGGTCACCGCGGTTGGTCCACAGGTCCACGGCGCGGCGGATCACTTCGAGTTGAAGCGGCGCGATGTGCTTCTCGTCCTTGTTCTCGCGGGCCATCTCGACGTTGAGCACGTCGGTGCGCTTGATATCCATCCAGACCGGCGAGGCGTACCGCTGCCAGGTGTCCAGCGGGAAGTCGTCGGCGGTGTGCGTGACCGGGGACACGTCGCCCTCGTCAGACCACTTGCGGAAGACCAGCAGGTATTCGGCGAGGCCCTGGCGCGAGTAGGACGAATCGCGGCGAATCTGCTTGTACAGCAGGCCGTGTGAATTGGTACGCTTCATCTCGAGGACCGGGTCCGTCCAGATGCACACCTCCGAGTGGTAGACCCACCCGGCCGCCTGGTGGGCGCGGATCAGGTTGCCGCGGAAGTCGCGCAACCCGGCCTGCCCGTCGCGACCCTTGTAGTTTACGAGTTGCTTGCAGTGGACCACGCACAGTCGGCCGGGCTTGGTGATGCGCAGCAACTCGCCTACGAGGAACTTGTAGTGCGCGAAGAACTGGTCATCCGTCGCGTTGTTGCCCATGTCCCGGTA
>Ga0075471_10002296_pt1 | contig 12576 bp, 13 predicted proteins | sample DEB19_08_DNA_2_FD_74787 | JGI IMG/M metagenome (GOLD analysis project Ga0075471, IMG submission 74787) | Aqueous microbial communities from the Delaware River and Bay under freshwater to marine salinity gradient to study organic matter... | ecosystem: Environmental > Aquatic > Marine > Coastal ... | reverse complement strand
GACGCCGGAACGGCTGCTCCCCCGCCCGATGCGTGACTCTCCAGTCCGATGACACCACGCGTTGATAGATCTCGACGTAACGCAGCGCGAGTGACTCCATCGAGAACTCGGCGGCGCGTGCCTCACCTGCCCGACGGAGGCGTTCGGCCACATCGGTGTCGTAGATGGCGGTATGCAATGCACCTGCAAGCGCCGCAGCGTCGCCCGGCGGCACGAGCAGCGCGTTCTGTTCGTGCGTTGCAACGTTCTGGTATCCGGCGAGCGACGAGGCCACCACCGGAGTGCCTGCGGCCATTGCCTCGATGAGCACCACACCGAACGACTCGCCATGCAGCGACGGCGCGCAGAACACCGTGGCACCCTTGAGCCGCGCGATCTTTTCGTCGTCGGAGATCCTGCCGAGCCACTCGATGCGCGGGTCACCTGCGTACCTCGCCCGCAGCGCCGGAGTCTCCGGGCCGTCCGACGCAACCCAGCAGCGGACATCGGGCGGCAGCGAACCCATGGCGTCGAGGAGGACCGACAGGCCCTTTCGCTCTTCGTGACGGCCGCAGAAGAACACCGTGGGGCTCTCGGCCTTCAGGGGTTCCACCTGCCGATAGCGCTCGACCTCCACACCGTTGAAGAGCGTCTCGTAGTCACCCGGGAGATAGCGCTTCGCAAGATCGAGCGCGTCCTTGCTCACCACCACGCGGGCGTCGATGTGCGAGGCGAGCGAGCGGACGATCGGGTTGAAGATGCGGTACGACGCGCTGTCGCCAGCCGCGTGAAAGGTTGCGACCACCGGGGCGATGTCGAGGAACAGCGTGGTCATGGTGGGCCCCGGCGCGAGCGGCTCGTGCAGGTGGAGCACGTCGAACTCCTCGTCGCGCAGGGCACGGATGGTGCGAAGCGCGCACGAGAAGTCGGGGGCGATCGGCGCCACCGAACCGTTGGCCGCGGTGGGGATGCTGTTGCCGAGGGGCGTGACGAACGTGGCGGGCGGTGGCCCATCACAGGGGGCGAGCACCCGAACCTCGTGACCCAGGCGACGCAGCACACGGGCGAGGCCCATCACTTGACCCTGTACCCCGCCGGGAACCCCCACGCTGTATGCGCACACCAGACCGATCCGCAGACTGCGTGCGGCAAGCGGCCCGGGAGCGCCCGCAGTCAATCGGCCGGAATCCATCGCTGCATACCGTACCGGTCTACGTTGGCGCCATGGTTGCTCGTCTCCCGGCCCTGTCCCTTGTTGCCACCCCCACCAAGCGCAACGCAATCCTCGACCTTGCTGCAGAGGCCGACCGACGCGGGTACCCGGCGATTGCGTGTCCGTCGCTCGGCGGAACCCTTGCGCTCTGTGTCTCGCTCGCCCACCGCACCGAGCACATCCGCTTTTTCACGTCGATCCAGCCCATCTACAACGCGACGGCGAATGAGGCCGGTGCCACCGCTGCGCACCTGCACGAGATCAGCGGTGGACGCTTTGCGCTCGGCCTCGGAGTGAGCCACGCCCCGATGAATCAACGACTGGGCGTGCGGGTAGGTGCACCACTGGCCGACACGAGTGACTACGTCAGCCGTCTGCGTGCCAACGAGCGCTTCTCCGGACCGCTGCCCCCCATCTATCTCGCCTCCATGCGTGACCGCATGCTGCGGCTTACTACCGAGATCGCCGAGGGCTCCATCTGGGCGAATGCCGCGCTCAGCGATGTTCCGCGGCAACTCGAGCGCGTACCTGAGGCTCGGCGCGACGGTTTCGCCCTCTACTGCATGATTCCCACCGTCATCTCCGACGATGTGGAGGCGGCGGCTGCGGTGAACCGCAAGACGATGATCAACTACGTCTCGATGCCGAACTACCGCAACTACTGGACCGCTGTGGGATACGGCGAGGAGATGGCGGCGGCAACAGCAGCGATCGAGGCGGGCGACCGCGACGGCATTCAAGCCGCGATGAGCGACCGCTGGCTGAACGACTGCACGCTGTTCGGACCAGCCGCCAAGGTTCGTGACCGACTCGACGAGTGGTACTCGGTGGGAGTCACGCCTGTGGCCGTGATGTCGTCGGTGTCGGGCGGCCAGGCCAAGGCCATCGGCGAACTGTTCGACCTGTACGCCTGAGCACACGGGGACGCACACCATGAGAATCGGCATCGCAACGCTGGGCGATCATCTCCCCGATCCGCACACCGGACTGGCAGTCACGCCGTACGAACGATTCCGCGAATTCGTCGAGCTCGGCGTCCATGCGGAGCAACTCGGCTTCGACACCTACCACGTGGGCGAACACCACTTCTGCGAGTACGTACTGTCGTCGCCAACACCCATCCTCGCGGCCGTAGCCGAACGAACCAGTTCGATACGGCTTTCCACCGCAGTTGCACTGCTCTCGAACCATGACCCTGTTCGTATTGCCGAGGATTACGCCACGGTGGACCAGATCTCGAACGGACGGGTCGAACTCGTTGGCGGCCGCGGCGTGTTCAACGCCCTGTATGCGCAGTACGGCCAGGACTCCGCACAGTCGGCTGCCCTCCTCGACGAAGCTGTGCGGCTGCTGCTGCGCCTGTGGACCGAGGAACACGTGAGTTGGAGCGGCACTATTCGCCCGCCGCTGCACGATGTCACGGTGTATCCGCGCCCACTGCAACAGCCACACCCTCCGGTGTGGATCTCGACGAGTTCGGAGGAGTCGGTGGACCGTGCGGTGGCACTCGGCTGCGGGATGATGCTCGCCACGATCTCGACCGGCGTAGAACGCCAACCCGAACTCGTCCGGCGCTACCGGGACGCTTGGCGCTCGGCCGGCCGGGACCCGCAGGACGCGCGCGTCGGACTGCATGTGCACGGGTTCGTGGGCCCGGACTCCACCCGGGCAGCGCGGGATCGCTGGCAACCACATCAGCGTTCCTACCTCGAGTGGGTGTTCTCGCTCGTGCGAGCGGGCGCTGTACTCCCGCCGCATCTTGCCGACCTCGATCACCCCACATCGCAAGCGGTGTGTGGTTCGGTTGACGATGTCATCGAAGAGTTGCTGCGGCGACTGAACGACATCGGGGGCGTCGATCTCCTGCTGATGCAGACCGATCAGGGCGGTTTGTCCTTCGACGAGGTGATTGCGTCGTTCGAGCGCTTCGCCTCGCAGGTGGTGCCGGCGCTCGCGGGGTCGACGAACTCCGACCCCGCCGACGATGCGTCGTTGACTGCCTAGATCGACACTCGCCGGCGACGGCTCGCCGCATACGCCAGTACGCCTGCACCTGCGAGAGCCACGCCGAAGGGAAGCCACGACACCGAGTTCGAACCGGTTTCGGGAAGCTTGCACAGTGCGAGGTACACCGGTTGGCCTGCGTCGTAGATGATCCCGGCGGGCGCCACATGCTGCGTACGTCGCGGTCCGTTCAGCGCAAGCGTCTCGCCGGTGTCACCCTTCGGGCCAATGGGCCCGGGCAGGCCGGTGGAGCCGGTGAGACCGACCGCACCTTGGGGTCCGCGCACGGGATAGATGCACTCGTTGGGCACTCCGTCACACTCGAGTGGGCTGCCCAGACCGTGCACCGCACGCCCCGGTCCGTTCTCGAGGGTGAGGCCGGTGTCGCCGTCGGGTCCGTTCGATCCAGCAGGACCACTGGGGCCCGTTGCACCCTGGGTGCCCGGCGCCCCGTCGGAGACATCGGCGCACACGCCCGGCAGATCGACACAGTTCGGATATGACACATCACCGGCAACCACCGGTGCGTGCACTCGACGAGCGGGGCCACCGAAGGCCGGCTCACTGGCACCGGTTGCGCCCTTGGCGCCCTCGGGTCCGGTCGCTCCGGTATCACCCGTGGGTCCCGTGGGTCCCTGGTTACCCGTGGTTGCCGCGATGCAGCGCACCTCGGTCGGCAGCCCGACCGCTCCCGCCGAAGCGTTCGACAGCAACACCGTGAACAATCCAGCCGAGAGCGAGGTGGCCGCGGCGAGTCCGAGTCCGAGTCCGAACGTGCGGAGTCTCATGGTTGCTCAGCCCGCAACTCGTTGACGACGGCGACCGGTGAACAGCGCCACGGCACCGACGCCGAGCAATGCCACGGCGAAGGGCAGCATGTTGGTGGAGCCACCACCGGTGGTGGGCAGTTCGCAGTCCTCGAGCAGCACACGCTCACTGAACTCGAACGACTGTGCAGGAACCACGTGGGCCCGACGGCCGGGGCCGTTTGAGGGATCGTAGGGAAGACCAGTTTCACCCGTGGGTCCCGTGGGTCCCTGCGCGCCCTGCGACGCGTACCAGCACTCACGCGGGATCCCAGCGCAGAACGCTTCCAGACCGCCGCCCGACACGTGCACCCGCCGCGGGGCTCCGTCCGGAACGCTGCTCAACCCCGTCGCTCCTGTAGCGCCCTGCACTCCTTGGTCGCCGGGTTGCGGATAGTTGCACACCCCGGGAATCGTGTTGCAGAACGGCGCCAACTCTCCCGACACCATGTGTGCGACGCGGCGCGGCCCCGTCGGCGCCACGCCGTTCGCTCCGGTATCGCCCCGGGCACCAGTCGGGCCCGTGGCCCCGAGCCCCGGAGAGATGCAGCTCACCGACGATGGTGCGGACTGCGCGGTCGGCGCTGCGCTCACCTGCGACGCGCCCACCAGCAGAGACGCTCCCAAAACCACTACTGACATGCCAAGTCGAGATGTCTTCATGACGGGAACCGTACCGCAGTGCGAGTACCGCCCACGCGGATCACCCAGGCAGCGAGCCAGCGCGACGACGGCGACCCGTCAGCACCGCAACAGCACCGACACCGAGCAGTGCCACCGCAAAGGGCAGCATCGATGTGGAGCCGCCGCCGGTGGTGGGAAGTTCGCAATTGGCCAACGTCACCTCTTGGCCGGGCCGGTAGAAATCGGCCTTTCCGTGCACGCGCCGACCCGGACCGTCAATGCCCCCAAGGGGTGCGTTGGCGCCCGTGTCTCCCACCGGACCCGTCGGGCCCTGCGGCCCCACCGCGAACCAGCAATCACGCGACAAACCCTCGCAGTACGTATCGATGTCGCCACCTGCAACGTGCACCCGACGCGGTTGTCCGGCGCTCAGGTCCGGACCGGTCGCCCCAGTGGGACCCTGCACGCCTTGAGGTCCGAGCACCGGATAGGCGCAGATGCCGGGGATCGTGGTGCACAGGGGCAACTCGCCAGTCACCATGTGGGCGGTTCGCATCGGCCCGTTCACCGCAGCAATTCCGGTAGCACCGGTGTCACCCTGCGGTCCGGTGAAACCGATCACGCCAGTGTTCGGAGCGATACAGGCCACCGCAGAGGGAGCGATTGCGCCATCAGACGCTGAAGCTTGGTGCGCAACCACCACCAACGATGAGGACACCAACACAGTCCCGAGAACCATTCGACGAATCATGCACGGATAGTACGCCAGATCGATCGAGCGCACGGCGACTGCGGCCGAGCGCCCACCCTGATGCGTACGACAGGGTGGTCAGTCCCGCTCTAGGCCGACGCCCCGTACCGGCGACGACCGGTCAGCACTGCAACCACGCCGACACCGAGTAGAGCCACCGCAAAGGGCACCATCGATGTGGAACCGCCACCGGTGGTGGGCAACTCGCAATTGGCGAGTGTCACCGTCTGCCCGGGCACGTACAGGTCGGCCTTGCCGTGCACGCGCCGACCCGGCCCGGGCGCGTAGATCGAGGCAGGCGCGCCCGTGTCGCCCACCGGGCCCGTCGGCCCCTGCGGTCCTACCGCGTACCAGCAGTTGCTGGGCGCTCCCGCGCAGTAGTCGTCGATGAATGAGCCCGAAACGTGCACGCGTCGTGGCTGACCGAGTCCGGACGGAATCGGACCCGTTTCACCGATGGGACCTTGGGCTCCATCGGGACCCTGTGTGGGGTAGGTACAGACACCGGGGATCGCTGTGCAGAGGGGCAAGGAGTCACCGCTCACCATGTGAGCAACGCGAGACGGCCCATTGATGGCAAAGACGCCCGTGTCGCCGGTGGCCCCCTTCGGGCCAGTGGCACCGACGATGCCGGTGACGGGAGCGATACACGCAACCGCCGACGGAACCGCATGAGCAACCGACGCCGACGCCTGATGTGTGGCGACGACGAGCGATGACGCCACAACGGTGGCTCCGAGAACGATCCGAGAAATCCGCATTGGCGTACAGTACGGCGGATCAACCGGTCAGGCAGCGATACCCCCGGTCCACCGGCGAATCACTCTGCCGCAGTGGGGTCGGCGAAGAACGGTCCGAGACGGGCTACTTGCGCAGCCGGCACACCCGTCGGGCAACGATCCGTCGGCCGACTCGGCACATCGTCACGTCGCTCACCCACGTACTCGAAATGCATGCCATCGACGGTGAGGTAGTTACCGCCCCACGCGAAGCCCAGTGACCGGAAGATCTGTACCACTCGACACGAGATCTTGGGCCGGCATCCCATGCAGTTGGCGCTGGGGTTCAAGTCGAGTGCCCCTCCCCAGCTGTGCGTCGAGACCGCTCCGCCCGTGGTGCTCCCGACCGCACGCACTTCGCGGGGGTGGTAGCAGCCGCCGGCGCGCTGGGTATTGCTGATGTCGATCTCGTCAGCGAGTCCTTCTTCGGTGATCTGGTCGAAAGCGGCCTGGATCAAGGGCGCCACCATGCGGTGGCAGGTCTTGATGAGCCGCTTGTTCCCGATCTTGAAGAACACACCGACGATGTTGGCCTTGCGCCACGTGGAGTCCACCGAGATCGCCCCGCTGCCACGAATCGCGAATTCACCCAGCAAGCCCTTCAGTTGCACCGACGACAACGAGTCATCCGCAGTCAGCGGCTCCCAACTGCGGGAGATGCGGATTGCGCCCTTGCCGGCGAGTCGTGTGGCGAGGGCGGCATCGAGCGCAGTCCGGTCGGCGAATCCCCACACGATGAGGAACGACGGTCGACGAATCCCCAGATCCTCCGCGACGGGCTTGGACATCAACAGTTCTGCCCCCACCACCCCGCTGATCGCTCCCACGCGCAGCACGCGCACCCGGCGGTTCCAGCCGATGAGTTCCACCGTGTCGCCCACCTGTACGCCACGACGTGAGGCTGCATCGGCATTCATCACCACATCGCCGCGCGCCAAGGCCCGCAGAATGGCGCGCTCGAACAGGTTCCGGGAGTCACTGATGCTCACCGCCGCCATCGTGGTGGGGTACCGGAACCCGGTGGGCGGCGCACCCACGATCGTGCTCTCGCGTCGGATCCGGCGCATCCCGAGCGTGCCCCCGTAGAAGTGGGCCACCCGACCGGATGCGTCGGAAGCAGCGAGTCGCGTAGCGCTCGTCACCGCGCTGCCGAGTTCACGCGTCTGGTTGATGCGCACGTAATCACCACTCATCCCGGGCGGCGGTGGCGTCGTGGTGTCGGGCGGCGTGGTGGTGGGCGGTGGTACGCCGATCGCAACCGATGGCACCACCACGGCCAACAGCAGCAACGCGAGGCTGATGACGAGGTGTTTGATTCTCATCGCGCGTATCCCGGGTCGCTCGGCCAATTCGGCTGGAACAGATGCCACTGCTCAGGAGCGCGGCGGATGAGTTCTTCGAGTTCGTGAGCCAACGACTGCGTGACGCGCTGCACATCCTCACGGAGACTTGCACCACTCCGGGCCACGTCAAGCGGCGGACGCACGATGGCGTGGTGCCCGTTGTACCGATCCTCGAAGTACACGCCGACGGGCAGCACCCTCGCTCCGGTGCGGAACGCAAGCATCGCCGGACCGCCCGGCAACGTGGTCCGCTCACCGAAGAACTCCACCTCTACACCGCCGCCCTGGATGTCCCGATCGCAGAGCAGGCACACCACTTCGTTCGCCTTCAGTGCACGCGCCACAGTGGATGCGGCCTCCGGCCCCGCCGGAACCACGGTCATCCCGAGTCTCGAACGCAAATCCTTGAACCAGTCGAAGAGTTCCTGATTCTCGAGATCCTCGACCACCACCGTGAGTCGGTGCCCCTGATCGGTCATCCATCGACCCGCCCACTCCCATCCACCGAGGTGCGGCAGGGCCAGGATCACACCGTGGCCAGCAGCCAGACCCTCCTCGACATGGTGGTACCCGTCCCGGCTGAATCCGCGTTCCACCACGGCGGCCGGGAGGTGCGGCAGACGAAAACTCTCCACCCAATAGCGGCTGTACGAATCGAATGCCGCCTGTGCTGCGCGCCGCAGGGCGCGACCGGAGAGCGACGGATTCACCCGTCGCAGGTGACGTTCCACCATCGCCCGGCGATCGCGCATCGTGATCGCGAAGCCACTGCCGGCTACGCCGGACATGAGTTGGGCTAGCGGACCGGGGGTGAGATTCGCAGCGAGCGAGGCCGCCCGGTACCCGATGGTGGTCAGCGACTGGCCGAGCGATGCCTGATCGCCATCGTGGGCCATGACATCAGTTCGACGCGGACGGGCGCGGGCGTCGGGGCTTGGTGCGGGCATGAGCCCGACGATCCACTCGGGCCACCCGTCGGGACTGCCGGCGCGAGCGTCGTTGCTCGATGCGAGCCGCAACCACCGGGGCAACCGCTGCCTGCTTCCACACCTTGATGAAGCGCTGGATCGCCGTGAGCGTCACGAGGGCCAGCATCAGCCACATCACCCACACCAGCAGGTTGTCGAACAGCAGGCCGAAGCAGAGCAGGATCACGCGCTCGGCGCGCTCCATGAGTCCGCCCTTTGCCTGCAGACCGAGCGACTCGGCCTTCGCCCGCTGATACGAGATGATCGACGAGACAGCCAGCACCGCCATCGGCAGCACACCCAACTGCGGATGATCGGGATGCTCGGAGATGAAGAACCAGGCGAGACCACCGAAGAGGAACGCGTCGGTCACCCGGTCGATCACCGAGTCGAAGAAGGCACCCCGCTGGCTCGACGTACCACTTGCCTTGGCGAGCGCACCATCGAGCAGATCGGGTAAAGCCGCGAGGATCACGAGCAGCAGACCGAGGTTGAGCGCACCCCAGCCGATGGCCACACCGGCAGCGGCGCCCACCACGAGGCCCATGATGGTGAGGTGGTCCGGGCTCAACCGGGTGCGGCGCAAGGTGTCGCCGATCGGCTTCACCGCACGCTCCACCGGGGCCCGGAACTTTCCGTCGAACATGCCGCGAGGCTACCCGAGGTGCAGAGCGGGTCCGGATCACTCCGTGCATCACACCGTCATCGAGCAGGTCGAACGGCGTTCAACCCGATGTGTGGAGCCCCAATCGGAACCCACCGGGGCCGAGCCACCCGGGACAACGCGGTGCCAACCGAGCACCCGCCCTGTGGGCACGTCGGCGCACGACGCGCCCATCGGCGGTCGCCACGGTGCGTCACACTGGACTGCAGTGGAGGTACCCGACCCCGAGCACGACGATGCGGCACTCGTCGAACTCGCACGCACCGACCCCGAGGCTTTCACCCTGCTCTACCGGAGATATCTCCCCCGACTCCATGCCTTTGCCGTACGTCGGTGCGGCGACCGCCATCTCGCCGACGACATCGTGGCTGTGGTGTTCGAACGAGCGTGGTCGAGCCTGCATCGCGTGGAGATCGGCCCTGCAGGAGCCGCCCCATGGCTCTACCGAATCACTGCGAATGAACTCGCTACGCACTTTCGACGATCGGGCCGCAAGACGAGGGCCCTCGAACGACTCGCTGCTGTTCCGACTGCCGGTGCAGCGGATCCTGCCGACTCCTTTGCTCTGCGCAGTGACATCCACGCCGTTCGCGCCGCCATCGGTCGCGTCTCTCCACGACACCAAGAGGTCATCACGCTGCGGTATCTCGCCGGTCTCACACCACAGGAAACCGCCGATGCCATGGGAACCACCACACAGGTCATCGCTGCACTCCTGCACCGCGCACTCGGTTCGCTCGAGCGCGAACTCGAACGGGAGTTGGGTTCTGATGGCGACTGACACGAGGCTCTCTCGCTGCGGGGGTCGTCAGTGAACCGCCCGGATCTCGAATCGCTGCTGCACGAACTCGGTCGTCTGCCGGTCGAGTCGCCTGACGAACTCACCGTGGCACGCATCGAATCCCGTTGGCGAACAAGTGCCGGTCTGACCGGCAGTTCTCGTGGGCCGGAGCGCCGCTCGCGCCGCAGGGTCGCCATCGGTGGAGCCGTTGCGCTCGTTGCGGCCGCAGCCAGTGTGGCCGTGGTGGTGGGCGCCCAGCGCAACAACGACCCGGACCTCGTGGTGGACGCGGCCAACGATGTCACTGTCGAGCTGCCCGATGGTTCAAGCCTCGAGGCACAGGCTGGTGAGGTACTTCCCGAGGGAGCGGTGGTCGTCGGCGGACCGGGCGCCAGCGGAGTGATCGGCACCGTCTTTGTCCGGCCGGGCTCGGAATTCGTCGTGCGCGGGGGTCGGCTCGTTGCATCTGGGGCACCGGCACCGGACGACCCGTCGAGCGACACTCCCCCCACCAGCACGCCCGGCGTGGTCGCCACGACTGCAGCGCCGCCCAGCAGCGCGCAGGGCGCCACAGCATCCACGCGTCCCACCACCTCACCCACCACCGACGCGTCACCCCGCACCACCAGCCGGGCACGACCCAAACCCCGAACCACCAAGCGACTGTCGGTCAGCGCGCAGCGAACGAAGCCGACGGTGCGGATCTCGTGGGTGGCGCCGACCAACCGCACGGTGGTTCGCTACGTGGTAGTTCGCGCAAGGAAGTGGAACGGACGCACGCTGCCCCAGGGCAGGCGCATCGCCACTGTTCGAGCCGGTGGCACGCTCACGGCCGTGGACAAGCGACCCGCCGACGGCCAGTTCTACGTGGTGGCAGCGTTCGGACCGGGGAACCAACTCCTCGCCATCGGTTCGGTGAGCACGCCGCCCGGCTGATTGCTCACTGCGAAGGCGTCTCGCCCAGATCCCATTCCTGTTCGGGGTTGTCCTCGGTGAACTGCTCGATCATGCGCCCGTCAACGGCGTCCACGAGGACGAAACCACGACGACGCGGCGGTTCTTCGGCCGAGTAACACAGCACTCGCCACGTGGGACGGGCACGCAACCCGCGCCACACCTGTTGTGCCGACGCATGTCCCACCGGGAACCCGACACTGCGTGTAGCCACGACGAGTGCCTCTTTTTCGTCGACGCGCATCCGCCATCCGGACGTGATCGAGATGATCCCTGCAATGCCCAACAGCACTGCGGCCAGCACCATGCCCCGACTCACGAAGACCGGGTCATCGCCTGCGCGCACGAGCCACAGCACGAGGCAGGCGAGAGCAATCGCCAAATAGGTGACACCGGGGATGCGGCGGCGGGAGTTGTCGGGGAACCGATACGGACCCACGTAGCCCGCAGCGTTGAGATCTGCAGGCAGTTCGTCTCTGACCTCATCGGGCTCCATCGATGTCACGCTATCGGGGCCAAGCCGCACGGATTCTCGTTGCGGTGTCGCCGAGTGCCTCGGGGAGCGTGCGGGTGTTGGCCACCGCCGCCATGAAGTTCACGTCGCCCGACCATCGGGGCAGCACATGAACGTGCAGATGCTGGCTCACGCTGCCGCCGGCGGACCGACCGAGGTTGATGCCCACGTTCAGGCCGTCGGGCCGGTACGCGGCCTTGAGCGCGCGGACCGCCGCGGTCACCGTCGCCCACAATTCGGTGGATTCCTCGATGGTCAGATCCTCGACCTCGGCCACCTCGCGGTACGGCAGCACCAGCAGGTGGCCCACCGCGTACGGGAACGCGTTGAGGATCGCGAACACCAACTGACCGCGGTGGACGATGTTGGTCACGTCGTCGGGTTCACCCGACGCAAGGATCCCCGAGAAAACCGAACGACTGTCGGCGTTGCTCGCAGCCCCCGACCCGAGCGAGGTGACGTAGGCGTTCCGCCAGCCGTTCCAGAGACGCTCGATCTCGCTCATCTCGGGTCAGAGTTCGATGTTGGCCACGGCGACATCGCTGCGCAGACGGGCGAGGAAGTCCTCCACCGACACATCCCGCTCCACGTCGCCACCACGCGGGTTCACACCGACCGTGCCGGCAGCCACGTCTTGGTCGCCAACCACGAGCACATAGGGAATCTTTTCGATCTTGCCGTTGCGGATCCGTTTCCCGAGCGGATCGCTCGACTCCGCGAGGTCCGCACGAAACCCGGCTGACTCGAGCTTTGCCACGAGCGTCTCGGCGTACGCCTGATGCGTCGCCGCAACGGGAAGAACGCGAACCTGCACCGGCGCCATCCACACGGGGAACGCGCCCGCGTAGTGCTCCACGAGTACCCCGAAGAAACGTTCCACCGACCCGAACAGTGCTCGGTGGAGCATGATCGGCCGGTGGCGCCCGCTGTCGGTGCCGACGTACTCCAGACCGAAGCGCTCCGGAAGGTTGAAGTCGCACTGAATGGTGGACAACTGCCACGTACGGCCGATGGCGTCACGCACATCGATGTCGATCTTGGGGCCGTAGAACGCTGCGTCGCCCTCTTTCACCTTGTACGAGAGGCCATAACGCTCGAGAGCGTTCCGCAACGCCGTGGTGGCGCGATCCCAGATGGCGTCATCGCCCACGTACTTGTTGGGGTCCTTGGTGGATAGGTTCGCCGTGAACTCGTCG
>Ga0075471_10002294_pt1 | contig 12581 bp, 16 predicted proteins | sample DEB19_08_DNA_2_FD_74787 | JGI IMG/M metagenome (GOLD analysis project Ga0075471, IMG submission 74787) | Aqueous microbial communities from the Delaware River and Bay under freshwater to marine salinity gradient to study organic matter... | ecosystem: Environmental > Aquatic > Marine > Coastal ... | reverse complement strand
GAATCGGGAATGAGTTCGATGTCGTCAGGTCTGGAATCTGGATTGAACTGCCTTGATTATCAGCCATTATATTACCCCTATCGGGCTGTAGCCCAAAAGACCCTTAATTAAATCAGTCGACAAGATACTTGTAAGTAGCGCTTACATTGTAGCCAAGCTTATTGCATAGATCCCAGAACTCTGGGAGAAGGATGATATCGTCCCCAGTTCCTGCCGACTGAGCGAGATATGCGTCGAGAGTGGCGTATCCACCACGTCGGAGAACATGGTTATTCAATGCAAGCACTGCACCGTCAAAGAGACTGGTGCGAGAGAAGGCATTATCAGTTAGCTGGTACACAGTAAACAGAGGCTGGAGTAGATCCACGCTCTGAGTAATGTCATCGAGCAATGCAACCGTGTAGACTGCATTGTACATTTCTGAAACCGCAAGTTTTAACTGAGCCTTGGCGGTTGCTATGTTATCAGCTATGATCTTATAGTTGTCCTTAATTATTACTGCCATGATTTGGTCTCCGATGTTGTTGGATTACTACTATCTTTATTTTGCATTACCTTGTTATTTTTGCAAAATTTTACTAATTTCTTCCTTCAATGTAGGCATTCTTTCCGCAGCCTCCATCAGTCTTCTTGTAATTCCATTGCCAATCTCATACTCCTTCAATGATTGAATAATTTTATTTAAATTTATTGGATCTGCAAACCAAATGCAGTCTCCTCCTGATGGTCTGAATTTTGATGTTGGAATCGTTATAGCATTAACCATATCAATGTCTAGGTCTCTTGAAAGAAGAAATTCTACATGCCTAGGTGTTCTTGATAGTATGGGGAGGCATCCAGACCTAATTGCGCAGTCCAAAGCATAACACGATCCTTGCTTTATTGACATATCTACAAAATAAAATCTATCAGATGCGTTTTTGCAAATACTATTATTATCAAGACCGTAGAAAGTTCCGTAAGGGTCGTTGCCAAAATCTATCGTGACATTCCTATCTTCCGCAAAACCCCTGACATCGTAATCTCCATTTTCATATAGATTGGTGATAATCTTTATTTCCATTTCAATGCCAGAAAAAGCCTCTATTACACATAAGAGGTTAGAGATGTCGCTGGATGGACCTCCGCACAATACTAAATTATTATTTTTTGCAGACGATGCAGCAACCAAACTATTCTTTATTTCTATTGAGCAAACATTCTTTACATAATTTTCTATGTTATGCTTTGCATGCTTGCCAAAACATAACAAATCGCTAACCCGAGACATGGCTTCGCACGCTCCCTTGCATGGCTCAGAAGAACCGGTCCATAAATGAATATGGCGAATGCTTTTTCCCGATACCTGAATCGCCGCAGAAGCAAGTTCTACTTCTGGTCTTTCTCCTATGGAAATGAAAATATCTGGATTAAAAGATAACACATGCTCATATATGCTTACAATTATATTCTCAGCTCCACAAGAGCAATATGTCTCTTCTCCATCAACTACTATAGGATATCCCATGCCATCTACTTTTTCAAAATAAGATACAGGCTCGCATGATGCTATGAAGAAAACTTCCATGCCAATGCCTTTTAAGGCTGATGCCACATCCCTGCTTATTTCTCCTATTGTGCCAGCAACATGCGGAGAATGACAAAATATAATAGCCTTACTCATGTTCTTGGCGTGTCCTTCCAACCGATGGCTCCCTGTATCTCGATTTCCTCGCCCTTCCAACTTATCTTGGCAGCCTTGAGAAGAGTGTCTTTGGAAACAAAACCGAACTCAGTGCTCTTTGGCCAAGTATTATGAAGGAATCTATCGACTATTATAACATGGGGATCATACTCCAATGGGTATGCATTTGCCACTCCGGTCCTTAGTCTCACATGAGTATCATCCAAAACCTCTTCCACTCGGACATCCTCAGCCTTGAACCTATCTTCTATTATGATGAACTGATGCTTGGTTATACCATCGGTTGAATCCAGATGCAAGACCGTATCGTTCCTCTCGGCTCCCGTGACAACATTGGTGTGAGACCTCTCGCCGACTAAAGGGAAAAGATTTCTTTTAAGACCAGTCTCTATGGTTTTCGCCAGATACAGAAGAGAACGATACCCATCCTCTTGAGTATCATCCTGTATATAGCAAGTTATATCAACATCATAACTTTCTATTGTGCTCTCTAATGTGGCCCATTCCGACGACTTGCTGCGACCATTAACAACAACCGCTGGGTATCTTGGGATGACGGGAGGATCGCCCATATATATGCCTTGAACAAGCCTGCCTCGCATGGATTTTGCAACCTTTGCTTCCTTGGATACTCGCCAAGGACCTTGAGCGACTGGTCTATCGAATTCTATGCTCTCATTATCTGGCTTACCTATAACCACAAGCGGGTACTCATATTCATTTCCATCGGTGAGCATGAGCTCGTCCCCTATAGTGAACCGGGTAGAGCTTAGCACACTTACAACGGTGTCTCCATTGTCAGCGTCCACGGTAAGCGCTGACTCGCTGGTAACCCATCTATTTATTATTTTTCTTAAACTATCTAATATTTGTTCCATATAATATTTTCGACCTGCTATTTGGATATCTCATCTGCCAACTTGTTTAAGATTTTATTCATGGAATCATCGATCATTTTACCTATCTTAATTTTCTCTGAAATAGATCTTGCATCTCCATAAATTTCCGCTTCTTCTCTGCTATCAAAAACGAGAGTTCTTGACATAACGGTTTTTCTAACTACATTAGTCTTAGAAGAAGATACTGGATTTCTGTATGTTATCAAGGCATATCGCCAATGTCTTTGCTTGCATCAGATTCATGAGAAGGCAATCCATATCTATCCATGAGGTTTCCGCTAGCAAAGCGTTTTCCTATTCTGTGCTGACCGTGCAACACAACTCGTCCATTAAGTATATTATTAAGATCTAGACGAGCCAATGAGCGCTGACTCTTACCGTAATCACTCTTTTCGCTCGATGATTGTGCGGAAAAATATCGATCATATATTGATGCAGCAGTCATTCTTGCAGATATGTTTGGAATAGGATCTGGATAGCGGATCCTGATTACCCTCGTATAATCTGGATCGTAACTAAGACCAAGAGAAGATTCTAGAACAAAAGTTGAAGAATTTAATACAGAATCAACGACTCCGCGCTCTTCCATTCCGTCCTGAACGAATATAAGATTGTCTCCAGGAACAAGTTGACCAGCTTTGTTATCCTCTAATATTATTTCAGCACTATAAGGATCAGTGCTCATGGCTAATATAAACTCAGCGTCAGATTTTTCAGTCAATGGGGTCTTGTACAATACAGATAATGTAGAATTTATAAAAGAATCAGCCATAGAGATAAAGTTATCTAATATTTCATTGGTTATAAGGTTTTTATCTATCTGATTGCCAAAGTTAATAAGCTTTCCCCTACCTTCTAGCGTGGGAGTGGTCGCAGAAGTAAGTGTCTGGGCTAATATATTCTGTACTAGTTGTCTACTTGAATAACCCATTAAATTTCCTCTGGTTTAATGCTTCCCTTTTCGATCTTGCGCTTGATTATCTCAGCTTGTGTGAAAAGTCCGCTCACAACAGAGTTCCTAGGAGATATAGACTTAATTACTTTATTTATCTGAAATGGAAGATTGATTGACCGTATTATCTTTTCCACCCTGTTTTCAAATCCCTTGGGCATGCTTGTTCCGCCAGCAACGACTATATCTATTGGATATGAAAATTCAGTCTTCACATCCTTCAGTTTTGCCGCAAAATTACCAAGAACGTACTTGAGCATCGCATCATAATATGCTGAAAGCGCAAACAAAACATCATCGTCATAGTCATCCTTATTCAAGTCAAGAACGGTCTCCTTCTTTGCCATAACTTGAGATATAGGCATGCCCGTCTGCTGGGAGACCTGCTTATCTATCCAATCGCCACTCCTTTGCACAGACATTCCTAGTATCTGCATGCCTTTATATGCAAGAACGCAATTAGCCCTTCCTGCACCAAAACTTATGCCCATTCCAGAGTAAGGTATTTCTTTGCCTTCGGCATCCTTAGTGGTGGGTCTTTCAGAAAGTATTACTGCCAGCCCTTCCTCTATTATCTTTACATTCCATCCCAAACGAGCAAACATTCCCTTGAGTCTTGCGGAATGGAAGGTATTGTCTGCAGTTTCTATATCTATGCATGGAGAGCTTATGCATGTGCACACAACACTCTGATTATCTGGAGCCTTGCCGCACTGATCCTCTATGATCTTTGCCAATATTATGTTCTTCTTCTCTTCGTTTCTATTTAATACTCCATCTTGAAGAGGTCTACGCAATTCAACCTTGCCAGGAAACAATTTGGCGACTTGCAAGGAGTCTTCACCTACCACGAAATAAGACTTCCCATCCTTTACCCATTGCCATGAGTTCCTGGCCAGTATCTCCTCAATGTCTTCGCCTCCTGGAACTTCTACAAAGGCATTGCGAACATTAGTGACCGCAACCTTACCATCAGCGGACTGCTTAGCACACTGACAGAACATAGTCCCAACATCGTATCCAACAGCTTCAGCCATTTTTCACCTCAGAGTAATCCTTCTAGTTCGTCTAGTTTGCTCCCGATGTTTATGTCCACGGAAGTCTTCTGCTCTGGTGGAGACTGACCCTGCACATCCCTGGTCATTCTTTCCACAGCTCTTTGATGTATCACATCAAGAGTCGCGGAGTCCATCTCCGCTTCTACAACCTCGCTTGCCTGCATGCTCTCCGCGCTTGCTGGAGAAGCAGCCTGGACATTCCCTATCCTCGCCGCCACCGCGCTGGCAATCGCATCTATATTCTGATTCTTCGCATCATCAAGCATCTTCTTTATCTGAAAAAGCAATTGAGCATTAACTACCTCGCTCTTGTCCTCGGCCTTTGGCTTCGCATTGCCATCCTTGCGGACTAACTTTATAATACCCTTGCTTATTGCCCCCTTTAATTCAGAGCACCTTTCGGTCTGATGGCGGGCAAACTTTACATCCAAATCTATTCCTTGTTTAGGAGCAAGCATGACTCCCAACGAGCCAAGCGACACATGCCTTCCTGAACAATTTACTACATAGAACATTATCTCTGCGTCCTTATCTTCGGAAATGGCGTTGATCTGAATTCAGTCCACCCCCTCATTACATTCTGCTCTCCGCAAGAAGGGCATGATATCTTTATCTCTTGCTGAATAAAATCGAATATTACAGCTAGCTTACCAAGAGATTGCTCCCTGCAATGCCTGCAAACGCACATGCATTGAACGGGATTTATTACAGCATCATTCTTGCCATCACTTTGATCCATGCCTCGACCTCATTTGCTGTAGCAGTCCTTCCTCCAACAACTGCAGTTTGCGGAGTCGCCCTGAAACTATTCAACTGCTCATACTCTGGATCGCTTATTCTTCCATTTGCAAGCATACCTCTGAGAAAACTGCCAATGCTTGAGTTAAGAGCAGGCGTCATGGAAGTTATTACTTTTTCAGACTTGATCATGCGAGCCGAAATTTCTGCAAGCAAGTTAAAATAGTTCTGAGGTGGAAGAATTCTACGCGCTTCTAGCAATGATTCCATCGTAGGAGAATCAGTCTTATTCAATATGGCTCCAGGAGCGGTAATTTGCCTAGGTATAGAGTCCTTGTCCATCTCCAAAGCTCTTCCTATTCTTTGATAGCTTCCGCTTACTGCTTGCTTGAACACCTTGGCTGCCCTAAGAAAGGAAGACTCATTTGACCTGAATATATTCAATATACCATCTATCCTGTCGTTGAGTGCAACGGGCTGACCTCCTATTGTCGCAGATGAAGAAATATAAGGTTTAAGTTGAGAAAATACTTTTTTATCTTCTTCCGAAGGACCTTGCTGACCTTCGGATATAACATCCTTTAAATCCACTCCTGAAACTACTGGCTCATGCACAGGAACATCAATTAATCTTATCTCATTGCCCACAGGAACAGATATTTTTCTATTTGACATCATCCCCATTGCAGGCTTGAAATCAAGACTTATTGTGGTTCTTATTCCATCTATAGATCTAGTGATGGGAGCATAGTTAAGATGCGATAAATCGCCAGTCTCCAAAGCCTCTTTATCTTTATTCACAAAAATTTCTTGCCACAATTGCTCCTTGCGAGCTGTTTCTACTCGATTATGCCAATGAGGAGAATATCCAGAGTTGGCTTTTTCTGCAAACAAAACACCTTTTAGCCAATTCTGATTGCTTGCTAGAGCTGCATCCAATCTTCCCGATGCAGATGTAAAATACTCTGCTATATTGGCAAATCCAGCCGCGCTTGCTTCAGTCGCAACTTTACTCAATGTAGACTTTATGCTGTTGGTTTTCTTCTCTAAAATTTGAAGAACTTGATTTGCCTGATTTGGGACATAAGAAGTGATGGGATTCTTCGTTGGGTTCGCTTCTCCAACAAACTTGGAAGACCCCATGTCTGATATCTCAGTTTCTTCTCCCTCTTTATTCTTCCTTCCTCCCAACTGACTCATCGCTATAGCTTTGGAAGCAGTTGACTCAGCCAGACTTTCCAATTTTATAAGGACAATGCACAGAGCGCTTTCCTCTGGAGGAGTCTGGTTGAGACCATTCGCCATCTCTTGTGCGATATGCTCAAACATATATTTTCCATCAGGAAGAATGTGCGTGTGCATTCCTCCATCTATATCTGCAAAGTTTTCCTTTATTTCTTGAATGTGTTTATTTTCATTCTTTGTAGAGCCAAGCGGTTGGGTCTGCTTCTTTACTTTGAAAAGCTTGTTAATATAATCATGTGCAGGCCCCTGTATCAAGGCCCTCTGCTCCTTAAGCAATGACTGGGAATGCAAGGCAACATACATGCCCATAAAATCGCTATATCTTTTTACTGCAGATGTATCAGATCCTATAAGATCAGATCGCGAGAATATAGGCTGAGACTTGGCTTGAAGCTGGATAATGGCGCTGACGACCCTAGATCTTAGCCTTTTGTCTGATATTTTTCCTGGACACTTGTCCATAGCCTCATCTATGGACTGATTTTCAGCTATATATCTCAAGGCTTTTACCGCTGCCCCATTGAGCATGCCAAGGGCTGATTCAACCCTATCTTGAGACTGACCAGCAATGTTTCCTATGTCAAGAGTGCCCTTCTCGTATGCTTCCAGTATGTTAATTGCAGATCCATAGAGATCTGGCCTATCATCTTTTATCTTATATTCTATCCATGTGCGAGCATTGTCAACTCCTTCTTCATCTACTATGGCTGATATCTGCTGAGCAAGCTCTGACAGATTGGTGTCTTGATTAGCTTTTTCCTGATGCAGAAGATGAAGATTTGCAGAAGCTGCAAAGAATTCTATTTCCCTCATCAACTTCTTCTTCTCGTTGATGTCAAGTTTCTTTAAAATCTCCTCATTTAATTGAACTTGCGCAGCTCTTGGATCATTCTTATGCTCCATCAGAATCTGCTTTGCACGGCTAAGGGCGTACGGGTAGTCAATTGAAGATGAGGAGACTGCGGACGATCCTCCTGAGACCGAAGTCGAAGCAGGAGATGAAGCACTGGAAGCGGAATCTCCGCCATCATCAGATGGTCTCTCGACCCCTGGGCTTATCATTCTCTTGAGATTCTTTGGATCTTCTTGAGAATATTTTAGTAAATTAAATATAATTTTCATGATTAATGTTACTTTTGCTTACTCTTAGAAACCTTTGTATCTGAATCATTATCTTGCTTATATTTCGAGTCTATCTTCGAAACTAAATGATGGCGCTGGCAACTTTCTGGAGGGAACTCAAAGAATCCTATCCCTTCCAAATCTTTTAGCCGCCTTATTGCGTCTGAAAGACCGCTTTTACCTTTTTCCAAGTCAATCTGAAACTCGTCTCCTGCAATAATTATCTTGGAATCATGACCAAGACGAGTTAGAACAAGATGCATCTGCTCTGGAGTGCTGTTCTGAGCTTCGTCCACTATCACTATTGACTTTTCGAAGGTGAGTCCACGCATGTAAGCCAAAGGCAATATCATAATTTTTTCTGAAGCAAAATACCTTCCCGCGGTAGCCTTTCCTAAAAGCTTATCAGCGATCATCCTCACTGGAGTCACAAAAGGATCGAACTTTTCCTCGAGAGTACCTGGCAAATAACCAAGTTTTTCACCCGCAGTGACATATGGTCTGGTGATGACTATCTTCTCTATCTCGCCAGCAGACATAAGCCTCAATGCGCAGCCAACCGCGACTGTGGTCTTACCGGTTCCCGCAACTCCATAAAGGAAACTTACTGAATTTCCTAGTATTGTTTCGACTGCCTTCCTTTGCCACTCATCGCGTGGCTTGAAGGCGCTATGGACATATTCTCCCTGGGAGATTTCCTTGGTAACCTGCTTTTGCACTTTGCTCTTATGCTTGCTCATTGTTTCCCTTTCTTGTCAATACAACATATTCAGGATCATCTGGATCCTTTATGACTTCTATCCCGCCGACCAAAGGTATCATATATTTTTTTGGTATATGCTTGGTCTCCTCGACCAAGGCATGCCAAAATGCAAAAGGTACTTTGATGTCTTTTCCCTTCAGCACCAAGGCCCTCATACGTATCGGATCCTTGTTAAACATTTTCCTCATCCTATCCGTGCTTGAGGCAATTTCATTACGATAAACGATGGATTCCCATCCATTTACCACAAAATCCCTCCTGAGTTCTCTCTTTTCCTCGACGGACAATGCGTCCATGATCTTTTGCTTGTTTTCCACAGGCAAAGGTCTGGTCAGACGAAGGAACTCCCCGTAGTCTGAAAACAATATAATTACCTCACGGTGTAGGTGTCTCTGAATACCCTGACATTACACAAGTCAAGTATTTTCTTATTTTTTATATCTATCTTTCCATCCATCCAGTCCAGTATCATTTTACTTTCAACAGCCATCGCTTTTCCTTCCAGCAACATTGCAGATGCATCTGCTGGCAATGATGCTATGACTGGGTCAGATCCGTTCATTATAATTTTTTTAAGTTCTTCCGTTGCAAGCACGTATATTAAAGCATTCGGATCTTTCAAAGCATTCCGTATTTGATTTATGTCTTTAGTTTCCATAATATTAAGTATTGCTGCCAGTGAACATGTACCTAAACCATCTGCTTCTGCCTCCAGGCAGAGTATATTCAGGAACTACTATCATCCTAGTTAACCCTGCATATGGTCCAAACTTCTTCTGCTCCAGCATTTTTTGAAGTTCGTCTTCATAGTTTTTCTTCAGAGTATCGAGTTGACCATGAACATTACCTGCTTTTTCGGGACCTCCAAAAACAAAGGCAGGTTCTTGGAGAGAAAGACTTAGCATTATCTCCCTCAAAGCATCTACTGCAGCTCCATATATTGTGGGAAGCACTGCTCTCGTGGGCATGGTAGTAAGATCATAGTTACTGTAAGGAGGATAATAATTAAACCTAGAAAGACCGTTATTCAAGAACCTAACAAGTTGCCTATCATCAAACCACCTGAAATTATAGTCTGCATATACGGTGTCGTACTCGGTTAGAGGCTCAGCGAATGTTACCCTTCCAAGGAAATAATCAACGCCAATGCCAGCTTGGACTATCTCCTTATTAAGGTATATTCTAACACCTGCTCCTTGATTCCATCTTGGAAAAGTAAACTTGAAATTTTGCCTGTCCCTACTTGGTCTTGCTTGCTCAAAATAAACAGGAATATTCATTACTGGTCTAATATGAAATTCCAAAGCCGTTCTGAGATCAGCCACGACTCCATAATACATAGAATTGTCTTCAGGCATCTCCGAGATCACTGCCGATTGCAATGCTGTATACGAAGATCCATCGTATCCATAACTCCATTCTATTGAATAGCTACCAATTAGTGCATCGGAAGCTACATTCCATTCATAAAAATAATAACCATCCGCAACTGTAGTCGTGGAAACTGCATCCACTACCACGGTTGAAGATCCCTCATGAGTAATGGTTATGGTAACACCTTCAGCAGACCTGGCAAAGCCATCGATATCGGTCAGCTTAAGAAAAATATTATTTACGGTACCTTGCGAGAAGTTACCGACTTTATCCGCAACTGATGATATCCATGTCATCTTAATATATATTAAACTGATCTGAATGATATTCCTGTACCTGTAACATTTCTTTCAAAAGAAATATTGGGAACTCCAGGAACTGATGAAACAGATTTATTCTCGGGATTGCCGGCTATGCGAGGGGCTGCATTTGCACCACTAGATAGTCCCAATATAAAGTTTCCATTCATTAGGTATGGAATGCATGCAGAAGAAGGAGAAAATTCTATTTCAAAATTACCAGCATTGTTAGTAACTTTTACTTCTTGTATTATTGTCCTGTTTCCATCGTTTGTCCTCACTGATACGTGAGTGTAATTTACTCCGACAACCGTAGGATAAACAGACATAGATATCAAACACTTGCCAAGTTTCTTAGAAATAAACATTTCAGCAATACCAATCTCTGGATTAGAATTCCCAAGAAATTGACCAGTCATTCTTACCGAATAGCCCCTGGTAGGAAGATTCTGCGTGGATATTATGGTAGATAAATCATCCACATTCGATGGATCGCATTGACCACCCAACGCCTGGGACCATCCAGTATTATCACAAGCGATCAGTTCATCATGAACGGACGGAGATGCTGAAGACATCTTATATATCCGTATGGCATATACGCCGTCGGAAAGATATTGGTCTCCTATCGAACCGTAGAGCCTATTTAGGTTTCCAGAGGAAAGTGTCAGCACTGCATCAGAATAACTCACTGAATCATCTTCTACAAAAGAATTGGATGCGCTTGAGAAAACCATAGATCCCTTTGAAACCACAGCATAATAACTGTCGTTGTCGTCGTCTTTGAAGAATTCAAAATCTATTGGCATGGCGAAATCTCTTTCATTTTTTCAAAAAGCCTTTCCTTCATCATTCCAGATGCAATGTGACTGGCCATGAAGCCAGCCACTATCGCAGATGCCATACTGCTTCCACCCAATTTAATGTATCTTTCATCAGGAGCCAGCGTCCAAGAAGATCTGTGACCTATCTGAACATCGATTCCTCCTTCGGGTCTGGCATTAACACATGTCTTCTCTCCAAAATAACAAGAAATTACTCCAGCACAGTTTCCTGGATACATATGCTTGCTATTCTTCTGACTATTCGATTTACCTGCAGCGACAATGATTATGCCTCTCTGCAGGCATTTTGCCACCACTTCTTCTAGATACCTATCTCTTTCCACAGATCCAGCAGCTACCACTGCTATGTCCACTTCTTTTGCTGCAGACCACAACAGTCCCGATGCTATCTTCTTTATGCTTGTCTTACCGTCACTGTCGATGCATTTCGCGTAGTACATCAGGGCGGAGCTGCATATCCCAGAGAACTTTGCAGTTTTTCCAGCTATGGCTCCAGCTATTGCAGTGGCATGTCCATTCATGTCCCATGGAATACTCTCATGACCAGTCATATCTACATGATTGTTTTGAAAATGGTTTTCATTTAACCTGAGTCCAGAATGCGCTGGACATCCAGTATCAAGCACCGCAACCGATACAGGAATGACACTACTGAGAGAATCTGGAAGCCCAAAGTCAGATGACTTCAGCACTATCGCCGAGCTAGGATTTGAAACAGCTTTTGAAAAATCTATGTCCCTTATCGCTATCAATGCGAATGCTCCGCTATGTCTTGCTCAGTAAATCTTAGTCCTTCATGCATCTTGGGGAGACCATCGCACGGTTTTCTAAGCAGTATGACGGAATTTCCATGGGCATATGATGCCAAAGCGCAGAATGCATCATCAGTTACTAAGGTGGCGCAAGTGCAACTTTCTTGAATTCTCTTCGATACATTCTGCCGTATGGGAACATGCCACAACCTAGAGTTCTCAATAAAAAAAGCGCTTTTTATAAGCATTCTTACTGGGTCGCTCTTCACCGCCACACCCGCATAAGGTTTTGTTCCCTTTATCTGCTCGAATACCCTCATGTTCATGTCTTGGCCAAATATATCGGAATATAGTTTTATAATGGATTCATCCCCATGCCCGTTCCAGCAGCCAGACACAGCCACCCATCTTTCATCAGCTTCGTCTGCGACGCATCCATAAACCTCTATGCCACGCTTTCTTGCGTCCATTTCCGCAATGGGATCAGGAGACATGAAAAGCATGCTCCCATTAATGCTGCTATCATCGCAAGCGTCTAGACCTATGCCAGTTGCCAATATGTTTTCCTGTGCAATTGATCTTGGAAGAAGCCTTACGGAAAATCCATTTTTTTCCAGCGACCTAGCCGCTCCTATGGCAAAGAATATCCCCCAATCCTGAAGAGGACAAACTATGTTCAATTTCTCGTTTTTATTCACAGATTTATCCTCGTTGCATTTCTGGTTCTCCGGTCTCCATCATCCGAGTCGTCGTACGATTCGTCATCGGAATCCAGTTTCCTACCCCCGTTCTTGTGCTTCCTGTTTGACATCTTTATGCTATCGTTTTTCTTTCTTTCGAGTTCTGCTAC
>Ga0075471_10002290_pt1 | contig 12598 bp, 8 predicted proteins | sample DEB19_08_DNA_2_FD_74787 | JGI IMG/M metagenome (GOLD analysis project Ga0075471, IMG submission 74787) | Aqueous microbial communities from the Delaware River and Bay under freshwater to marine salinity gradient to study organic matter... | ecosystem: Environmental > Aquatic > Marine > Coastal ... | reverse complement strand
CCGATGCCCTGCGTCACGGGGCTGCGGCCGAACTCCGTCGACCAGACGAAGAGCGTGTCGTCGAGCATGCCGCGGTCCGCCAGGTCGCGGATCAGCGCGGCCACGGGCCTGTCCATCGTGGCGGCCTGCGCGTCGTGATTCTCGCGCATGTTCTCGTGGCCGTCCCAGTTGATCCGTGGGCTGCCGAAGGCGCCGCCGTTGAAGATCTGCACGAACCGCACGCCCCGCTCGAGCAGCCGCCGCGCCAGGAGGCAGTTGCGGCCGAAGCCCTTGTTCGCCGGGTCGTCGACACCGTAGAGGCTCAACGTGGCCGGCGACTCCTGCTCGATGCCGGTCGCCTCGGGGATGCTGGCCTGCATCCGCGCCGCCAACTCGTAGGACCGCAGCCGTGAGGCGAAGGCCTCGTCGCCGGGGTGTGCGGCGACGAACTCGCGGTTCATCGCCTCGAGCAGCCGCATGTCGGCCTGCCGCGCGCCGGCGGCGACTCCCGGCGGCAGGGCGAGGTCGGCGACCGGCTCCGAGCCGCTCGTGCGGAAGGCGACGCCCTGGTGGTTCGCCGGCAGGAAGCCGCTCGTCCAGTTGATCGAGCCGCCGGCGGGCAGGCCGCGCGGGTCGGGCAGCACGACGAAGGCCGGCAAATCCTCGCTCTCCGTGCCGAGTCCGTAGCTCAGCCACGCGCCCATGCAGGGAAACCCGTTGAGCGTGAAGCCGCTGTTCATCTGGAACGTGGCGGGCGTGTGGTTGTTGCTCTTGGCGACCATCGAGTGGATGAAGCACAGCTCGTCCACGCAGCCGGCCAGGTGCGGCAGCAGGCTGCTCACCCAAGCGCCGCTCTCCCCGTGCCGGCGGAAGTCGTAGACGCTCTTCATGACCCGGCCCGGCTGGCCGAAGAAGCCGAGGTTTTCCCCCTTGCCGTCGAGCGACTTGCCGTCGAGCCGCTCGAGCTCCGGTTTGTGGTCGAACGTGTCGATGTGGCTGACGCCGCCGCAACAGAACACCTGCACCACGCGGGTGGCCCGGGGCCGATGGTGCAGTCCCTCCGCCCGCGATGGATCGGCGGCGACGGCCGTCCGCTCCCGCGCGAGGAGCCACGCCAGCGCCACGCTGCCGAGGCCGCCCGCGGCGGCGGAGAGCAGATGCCGCCGCGGCACGAGCGCCGGCGGATCGATCGGCGTCGGGGCCGGTACGTTCGCGGTCGGCTCACCTGACATAGACGAACTCCGTCGCGTTGAAGAGCGCCCAGCACACCCCCGCCAGTCCGCCCGTTTCCGCCGCAGCCACGGCCCGCGCAACCTCGGCATCCGTCGCCGGTCGTCCGAGCGCGAAGCCGTAGGCAGCCCGCACCGCGCCGGCCGGATCGCCCGGTGCCGCGGCCTCCGCCCGCGTCGCCAGCGCCGCCGCCTGCCGCTGGACGAAGGCGTTGTTCATCAGCGACAGGCTCTGCAGCGGCGTGATCGTCACGCCGCGCCGCGGCGTCTTCACGGAGGGATCGGGACAGTCGAACGCGTCGAGCAGTGGATCCTTCCCGGAGTTGACGTTCATCCGGTAGACGGTCCTGCGGTTGAACTGCGGATCGTCGCCGTCGATCGGCTGGTAGAAGGTGGCATTGAACTTCGTGGTGGTGAAAGGGCGGAAACTGGGCCCGCCCGCCTCGAGGTTCAGCAGGCCGCTGGCGGCGAGCATCGCGTCGCGGACGGCCTCGGCCTCGAGACGCCGCGGGGCGAACCGCCACAGAAGCGCATCGTCGGCGTCGATCTCCTGCGCCCGCGGATTCGCCGCGGAGGATTGCCGGTAGGCCGCCGAGCGGACGATCAGCCGGTGCAGGCTCTTGACGCTCCAGCCGTCGGCGACAAATCGGGCGGCCAGCCAGTCGAGCAACTCGGGATGGGAAGGCAGGCTGCCGGCGGCGCCGAAGTCGCTCGGCGTGGCGACGAGCCCGGTGCCGAAGTGGAACTGCCAGACCCGGTTGGCCATGACGCGAGCCGGCAGCGGATTGCGGGGATCGGCCAGCCAGTCGGCGAACCGACGACGACGCTCCGCCTCGGCCGCGTCGGCCTCGAGGCCGAGGTCGGCAGGCAGCCCCGGCACGGCGGAAAGCCCGCCGGGCGGCACCACGTCGCCGGGCGTGCGGACGTCGCCGCGGGCGAGCACCCGGGCCGGCGGCGGCTGCACGCGGACGCCGGCGTAGGAGACGGGCAGCGCGGTCTTGCCGGCCTCGAGCGCTGATTCGATCGCCCGCGCCCGCTCGACCGCCGCCGTCCGCTCGGCCCGCGCGGCGTCGTCGAGCTGCGCCAGCGTCTCCTCGAGCGGTATCGACGCGCCTCCCGACCGGAAGGACGCGGCCACCTCGTCGGCCGAGAGCGGCCGATCGTAGATCGCGGCGCTGGCGATCGCACCGTCCAGAAATCCGTTGCCAGCCCCCTCGTGTCGCAGGCCGAGGAGCAGCCGCGCCCCGCCGGCCTCGAACACCGCCGGCGGCGCCGCAGGGGTGTAGGGGCTGCCGTAGGGCACCCCGTCGCGGTAGGTGGCGATGCTGCCGTCGACGTCGTAGACGATCGCCACGTGGACGAGCCTGCCGGGCTCGGCTGTCTCGGCGGCGGCCACGAGATCCCGCGTCCGCAGAAACCGGCCGCTGCCCGGCATCCACCGCCGCGGCTGCCGCTCGCCGAAGACGATGGCGTCGAAGTCGCGGTCGGCGATTCGCTCGATCGAGAGCGCCGCCCCGCCCCGCTGATCGAGATCGGCAAGCGCCACCCAGGCCTCGAGCGTTTTTGGGCCGATCGTCCGCGGAAGGACGGCCGACTCGAAGTACGACTTCTTGCCGCGTGCCAGCCAGAGCCGCCCGTCGGCGATCCGCGCGCCGCCATGCAGCGTGCCGGAGGCGATCGCCGGCGACGAAGGCTCGTCGAAGGCGAGGCGGATCAGCGGCGCCGGCCCCGTGGCGACGACGTCGGCGTCCTTTCGCCGGGCGACCACCCGCTCCCGCCCCACTGCCTCGATCCGCGCGATCGTGCCCCGCACCTCCGCCAGGTCCCGCCGCAGTCCCGCCATCCGCGCCTCGTGCGCCTGCACTTCGGCGGGCGTGGCGATCGTTCGCTCGCCGTGCTTCACGCCGTCGAAGACGGCCCGCACCCGGTAGTACTCCTCCTGGGAGATCGGGTCGAACTTGTGGGCGTGGCAGCGGGCGCAGTTGAGCGAGAGCCCCAGGAAGGTCTGCCCCACGACGGAGAGCATGTCCTCCATCTCCTCCTCGCGGGTCGCGGCCCGCTGCGTAGCGTTGGCCTGATTGTTGCCCGCCTGGTCCCAGGCGCCGCAGGTCAGCAGGCTCGCGGCCACGATCCCGTCGCTGGTCACCGGCTCGACCGCGTCGCCGGCGATCTGCGCCTTCATGAACCGGTCGTAGGGCAGGTCGTCGTTGAAGCTCTTGATTACCCAGTCGCGATAGTGCCAGGCGCGGTCCCGGGGATGGTCGTACTCGAAGCCCTGGCTCTCCGTGTAGCGGACGACGTCGAGCCAGTGGCGGCCCCACCGCTCGCCGTAGCGGGGCGACGCGAGGAGCCTGTCGACGAGGTCGTCGTAGGCCCGCGGCGACGCGTCGGCCACGAAGGACTCGACCTCGGCCGGGTCGGGCGGCAGGCCCGTGAGGTCGAAGGAGAGCCGACGGATCAGCGTGCGGCGGTCGGAGGGCGGGGAAGGCGCGAGCCCCGCCTCCGCGAGCCGGCGGCCGAGAAAAGCGTCGATCTCGTTGCCATCTGCGGAGGCCCGCGGCGGCACGGCCGGCACCTGGAGCGGCTGGAGGCTCCACCACTGCCGCCGCCGGGCGACGACCCGCTCCCACGACGTCTCGGCGGCGAGTTGCTCCGCGGTGAGCGGCTCGACTCGTGGGTCCGGGCCGCCCAGTTCGATCCAACGGCGAAAAGCCGCCACGATCCGCGGCGCGGGCTTCGGCCCTCCCTTGGGCATGAGCAGTCCGTCGGCATGCTCCAGCGCCGCGATGATCCTGCTGCCAGCCGGATCGCCGGGCACGACGGCCGGGCCCGACGCGCCGCCGGCCCGCAGTCCCGCCGCCGAGTCGACCGCGAGATCGTCCTCGTGCACTCCGTTGGCTGCGTGGCACTCGTAGCACCGCTCCACGAGATAGGGCTGGACGACCTTCTCGAAGAGATCCTCCCCCTCGCCGGCGCGGGCAGCGCCGCCGCACGCGGCCCCGATCGCCGTCGCCACGACGAGCAGACCGCGTTGGCGCAGACTACGAGGGCTTGTCATTCCTATATAAGATCGTAGTCTCACATACGAATCAAGCCCGCGATCGCCGCGGTGACCTCTGGGGAAACCCCGCATGCCGCTCCCATCCGCCCGCCGCCGGTCCCGCGGCGCACCGGCCCGCGATCTCGACGCGCTCCCCTCGCCCACCTGCGCCAAGACGCTGGCTGTGCTCGACCTGCTCGCGAGGCATCCCCGCGGCGTGACGGCAGCCCGCGCGGCACGCGACTCGGGGATCACCGCGAACCTGGTCTTCCGAATCCTCAAGACGCTCGTCGCGATGGGCTACTGCCGGCAGCACGCCGACACGAAGGCTTACACGCTCTCCGGCCGGCTGCTCGAGCTCTCGGGCCCGAAGACCGGGGACCGCAGCCTCGCCGTCGCGGCGCACGAGACGCTCCGCAGCCTCCGCGACGCCTGCGGCGAGACGGTGCAGCTGGTGATCGAGTCGGCCGGCAAGGGGCTCGTGCTCGAGCAGGTGCGCGGATCGCATCCGCTCCAGGTGTGCGGCGAGGTGGGAATGCGGGTGCCGCTCTATTCCTGCGCGCCCGGCAAGGCGATCCTCGCCTGGTGGCCGCCAGAGCGGCGTGCCGAATGGCTGCGTGGCCGCGCGCTCAAGCGGTTCACGACCGCCACGCTCACCAGCCGCGCGGCGCTTGAGCAGCACCTCGAGACCGTGCGAGCCTGCGGCTACGCCGTCGACCGGGCGGAGGGCATCGACGGCATCCACTGCGTGGCGGCGCCGATCCTCGACATCCACGGCCAGCCGCTCGCCGCCGTGACGATCATGGCGCCGGTGTCGCGGCTCCCCGAGGAGAGGTTCGCCGACCACGGGGGCCTCTGCATCCGCGCCGCCCGCGAGATCGAGGCGGCCCTGCAGGCATGAGCACGACTCGCGGCTGCGGGTGCGACTGCTTCACGACAAACATGGCCCTCCAGGCCATTGTGTCTTGGCGGGCATCCGCCCGCTGGTGCTGCGCTCGGCGTCCTGCCGAGCGGTCCTTCTTGTAGCGCTACCAACGAGGGGCTGCCCGTGTCCCGAGAGCCGGCGTAGCTGGCAAGCGCAGCCCAGGATGGGCGAAGCGTAGCCAGCTTCGAGTGAGCGGAGGCCAGGATGGCCGCAGCGAACGTCCGGCGACGGGGCACGGGCAGCCCCGGCGCGCCGGGATCACGAAAAACATCGCATCGTGCGATTTTTTCTTGGAAACCTCCGGTTTCTGGTGCTGCGATCGGCATCCTGCCGAGCAGTCTTCTCGCAGCGCAACCAACGAGGGGCTGCCCGTGCTCCGGGAGCCGGGCTTGGCGGCAAGCGCAGGCAGGATGCCGAAGCGCTGCCGGCATGCAGTGAGCGGAGCCCAGGATGGGCGCAGCGAGCGTCCGGCGACGGGGCACGGGCAGCCCTGACGCCTGGGAACCTCGCGTCACCGACGACAGGGCGAAACCCGTCAGGCCGCCTCCACGCCCGGGCTCTCGCCGAAGTAATACTTCTTCGCGTCGGGGTTCGAGAGCACCTCCTGCGCGGTGCCGTGGCAGAGCACCTTGCCGGCCCGCACGACGTAGCTGCGGTCGGTGATCGCCAGCGTCTCCCGCTCGCGGTGGTCGGTGATCAGGATCGAGATGCCGTCGTCCCGTAGGCCGCGGATGATCTTCTGGATCGAGTGGATCGTGACGGGGTCGATGCCGGTGAACGGCTCGTCGAGCAGGATGATCCGCGGCTCCGTCACCAGGCAGCGGGCGATCTCGAGCCGCCGCTTCTCGCCTCCCGAGATGTAGTGGGCCTTCGACTTGCGGATCCGCGTGATGTCGAACTGCTCCATCAACTCTTCGCACCGCCGCCGCCGTTCCTTCAGCGTCATGCCGACGAGCTCCATGATCGCCAGAAGGTTCTGCTCGACGGTGAGCTTGCGGAACACGCTCTGCTCCTGGGCCAGGTAGCCCATGCCGCCGTCCCGCGACCGCTTGAACATCGGCCAGTGCGTGATGTCCTCGTCATCGAGCAGCACGCTGCCGGCATCGGGGATGACCAGGCCGCACGTCATGCGGAAGCTCGTCGTCTTGCCGGCGCCGTTGGGGCCGAGCAGCCCCACGATCTCCCCAGACTCGACGTGAAAGTCGACGCCGTCGACGACGCGACGGCGGCCGTAGCTCTTCACGAGACCCGTGACCGACAGCAGCGGCATCTGACTCCCTCCTCCGACCCGATCCTGGCGGCGGCCGCGGCCCCGCCGCGCTCACCGCACGAAGCCCATCCTCCCGAAGTTGGGCCACGAGGGCAATCGCAACTCGGCCCCGCCGACCGGCACCCGAACGCTCCAGCTTGCCGGGACGGCATGAGGCCAGAAGATCGCCAGGGCCTTGCCGATGAGCAGTTTGCGGTCCACGTGATGTCCCTCGAGCCACAGCCGGCTGTCCTTGCTGGCGGCCGAGTTGTCGCCGAGCACGAAAAACTGGTCGGCCTCGAGGGCGTAGTCCTGCCGATCCTCCTCCAGGATCTGGCCGGTCCGCGCGTCCGCCGCGATCGCCCCGATGTAGTAGGTGTCGCGGAGCACCCGCAGACCCTTCACGCGCACTCCCGCCCCTTCGACGGTGATCCCCACGGGCGCGAGATCGCTCTCCTGTGCCAGGCCGGGCTGCGGCGGCGTGCGGTCCGGCTGCCCGAGCGGCACGTCGGCGATCGGCCTCGTCCAGGACGTGGCTCCGTCGAACGTGACGCGCCGACCGTCGACAAAGAGCGAGAGCTCGTCGTCGACGTTGGCGAACAGGATGCGCCAGGCACCCCGACCGCGGATCCTGGTACGGGCCCGGGCGGCCGGCTCGCCCGCCGCAACGCCGGCCGGCTTGAGGACCGCTTCGCCGGTCGACAGGTCGATCTCGCAGCGATGCGCGACGCCCGCCTCCACGAGATCGATCAGCAGGCGGCCGCCGTCGGCCACCTGCGTCTCGCAGTCGAATTGAACAGCCAGATCGCCCACCCAATGCGGATGGGCCCGCGAGTCGATCGCGTTGTACGGCTGGAAGTCGTCGACGAGCGAGACCGGCGCCCGACCGGCGAACGATCTGCCCTGCCGCACCGCCGCCCAATCATCGGGCGTCGGCAGGAAGTGCCGGTAGCGGAGCGTGGCCGGCCCACCCGCCCCGGCGGTGACGCTGAAGGAGCGGCCTTCGTCGGCGGTGGTCCAGCGCGGCGCTTCGTCGGGCCGCGACCAGTCGCTCCAACAGCGGGGCCAGCCGGCGCGTTCGAGCTCCGGCGACACGAAGCGACTGTCGTGCACGCATTGCAGCATCGCCAGCATGCGATCGGGAGGCTTGCGGGCGATGCGGGGCGGCTCGCCGCCCCGGCTCGTCCAGATGTCGCCCCCGACGATATTGATCGTCTCGCCCGGCAGACCGACGAGCCGCTTGATGTAGTTGACCTTTGCCTCTTCCGGGTAATGGAAGACGATGACATCCCATCGCTGCGGTTCGAGGATGTCGTAGACGAATTTGTTGACGAGGATGCGATCCCCGCTGAAGGAAGGATACCGGGGGTCGTAGCTGCGACCCGCGCCGCTGCCACGGGTGAGCGGCATCGGATTGCCGCAATTCGGGCAGCGGGTCTCGCTGACCATTCGTTCCGGGCGAACGCGGTTGGTCGCCTCGTCGAGTTCGGCACTGCAGCCGACCCGGAAGTCGCGGCCGCACGACTCGCACACCAGATCCTTGTGGCGGCCCATCAGCGTCGGCGCCATCGAGCCCGTCGGGATCACGAAGGCCTCGGCCTCGAACGCGCGAAACAACAGCGCCAGCGTGAACGCGATCACGATCGATTCGACCGTCTCACGGCCGCCGCCGAACGGTCCCCGGACGACGTCCCCCTTGCGCGGCCCGGCGGGAGTCGCCGTCGGGGCGGCAGCGGACGACGGTGACACGGGCTGCGGCAGGCGTGCCATAAAGAGCTTCCTCTGCTGACGGGTGTGGACGCGATGCCCGCATTGTAGTGCCGGCGCGGCCGCGGTCCGACCCCGAACCCGAAGCCCACTGGACTCCGCCGCCAGTCCCCCGAGAATGCGGCGATGCCCCGCTTCGAACACCTTCGCCACAAGCCCCCGGAGACTCCGGCCCGCGCCGGCGAGCTCGTCGTGGCCTGCGCGGCGATGCGCAGCCACGTGAATCTTTCCCACATCGTCCGCACCTGCGGCTGCTTCGGCATCCCGCGGGTGATCGCCTGCGGCGCGGCCCGGCTCCACGAGCGGATCGCCCGCGACGGCGCCGACTCCGTCATCCTGGAAGTCCACCGCAGCCTGCCGCCGGTGCTCGACCGCCTGCGGGCCGAGGGCTTCGAGATCGTGGGCCTCGAGCAGGCGACCCACTCCGAGCCGCTGTTCGAGTTCGCGTTTTCACCGCGCACGGTGCTCGTCGTCGGCAACGAGCGGACGGGCCTGGAAGAGGACGTGCTCGCCCGGCTCGATCGTGTCGCCGAGATCCCGATGTATGGCATGCCGCACAGCCTCAACGCCGCCACGTCGGCGTCGATCGCGATCTATGCATACTGCCGCCACGCCTCCGCGGCCCGGCAGGCCTCCCCATGACGCTCGTCATCGGCACCGACGAAGCGGGCTACGGGCCAAACCTCGGGCCGCTCGTGGTGGCGGCGACCGCCTGGAGAACCGCGGCCGGCCCCGACGAGACCGAGGCGGCCGTCGCCCGCGCGGTCGACGCCGCGTCCACAGCGGCCGGCGGAGGACGGCTCTGGCACGATTCGAAGGAGGTGTATCGCGCGGGCGACGGCATGGAAGCCCTCGAACACGGCGTCGTGACAGGGCTGCTGCTGGCGGGGACTGCGTGCCCCGCAGGCTGGCCGGCGCTCGAACGATCGTTCGGCCCGATCTCGCCGGCGGAAGGCGGCGATGGCCACTGGCACGAACTCGCGACGCTCGCGCTGCCCGTGGCCGCAGTGGCCGCCGCCTGCGCGGCCACCGCGGCGGCCGCGCGCGAGCCGCTCGCCCGGCACGGAGTGTCGCTGTGTCGCGTCGCCTGCCGGAGCATCTATCCTCGCGAGTTCAACGCGCTGCTGGCTCGCGGGCTCAACAAGTCCGACATCCTCTCGCAGACCACGCTCGACCTCGCCGCCCTGCTGCGGTCCGAAGCCGCCGACGAGCCGGCGCTGGTCTGGTGCGACAGGCACGGCGGTCGCAAGCGATACGGCGGCCTCGTGGCCCGCCACTTCGACGCGCCGCTCGTGCGGCCGCTCGAGGAGACGCCGGCCCGATCGGCCTACGCCGTACCCGCGACGGGCGGCGGCGCAGCCTGCCGGGTCGAGTTCTGCGTGGGGGGCGAGGCGCGGCCACCGGTGGCGCTGGCAAGCATGGCGGCCAAGTACGTCCGCGAATTGGCGATGCGGGCCTTCAACGCCTTCTGGTCGGCGCGACAGCCCGGCCTCGAGCCAACCGCCGGCTACCCCACCGACGCCATCCGCTGGCGCCGGGACGCGGCCGCAACGATCGCGCGGGAGCGCGTCGCAGACGACGATCTCTGGCGCCGTGCCTGATCTCGCTGCCCGGCGGCCGCGCATCGCCCCCTCCCCGCCGGCCGCTTGCCGTGGCCTGAAGCCGCACGCACAATTCACCGCATGCCACGACTCACGACCCACCTCTACATCGTGCGACACGCCTGGGCCGAGGATCAGGGCCCGGGCATCGACGACCATGCGCGACAGCTCACGAAGAAGGGACGCAAGCGGTTCGCCGTCATGATGGAGAAGCTCCGCAAAGCTGGCATGGAGGTCGACGTCGTGGCCACGAGCCCGCTCATCCGCGCCCGACAGACCGCCGAGATCCTCGCCGACGCGTGCGCCGAGCGGCCGGCCATCGAGGTGGTCGACGCGCTCGCGCCGGCATCGGACTGGCAGGCCCTCGTGGAATGGACGGCCGACCAGGATGCCGCCCGGGTTGCCTGGGTGGGCCACATGCCCTGCGTGGCCCGGCTCGTCGCGCTGACGATCGGCGACGGGTCGGCCTCGATCCGGATGCAGAAGGCGGCAGTCGCGTCGATCCGGCTCGACGACGGCCCCGGCCAGCCGGGGGAGCTGGAGTGGCTCGCCACCGACGAAATCCTCTGACGTCCCGCGGTACACTTCTCCAGGCGCGCCACTATCATGACAGGCGTCCGCCGCCGGCCCGCCGGTCGGACGGTCCGACTCGTTCCCGCCCCGTGACCGCCAGAGGAGCTCCCGCCATGACGATCCGCGCCACGCTGGCCTCGGACCTTGTTCGCGTCGTATCACTTGCGGCCATCGCCATGTGCCTCGGCTGCTCACCATCGGCCCGCCCCGGCTCCAAGGGCGAAGTCGTCGAGATCGAGACGATCGAGACCCTCGAGCCCGCCGCCGACAAGGCCGCGAAGGATGCCCGTACAGCGGCCATCGACGAGGCGGCGGCAGCGTCCAAGAAGACCGTCGACGAGGCGACGGCGGCAGCCGATCGGGCGATCGCCGAGGCCGGTCGCACGATCGACGGCGTCGCCGCGTCGGCGGCACAGCCCGCGCCGAAGATGGAGCAGAAGCCGCAGTCCGCCACGACGGACCTCGCCAAGGCCGAGTCACCCCGGCCGGCGGCGGCACAGCCTGCTCCGGCTGCCGTCCCCGCGAAGCCCGCCCGGGAGCGGGTGATGCTCGGCGACCCGTCGCTCACGGCTGGCGTGCCCGGCAGCGGACCGATCACGCTGGAGCAGATCGACGCCTGGCTCGCCGATCCCAAAAACTCGGTCGAGCTCGAGCCGGTTCTGCCACTGGGGCTGTCGCAGGGGGCCGCCCAGGTCAGCGGCCTCGACGCCAACCCGCTCACCCGCGCCAAGATCGAGCTCGGCCGGCAGCTCTACTTCGACCCGCGGCTCTCGGCCGACTCGACCGTCAGCTGCGCCAGCTGCCACAACCCGGCCGAGGGCTATTCGGCCCATACGAAGACCGGCGTGGGAATCCGCGGGCAGACCGGCGGCCGAAATTCGCCCGTGTCGTTCAATCGCATCCTTTCCGCAGCCCAGTTCTGGGACGGCCGAGCCGCGTCGCTCGAGGCCCAGGCGGTGGGCCCGATCGCGAATCCCATCGAGATGGGCTTCACGCACGAGGGCGTGGTGAAGCGGCTCGGCGAGATGCCTGTCTACCGCCGGCAGTTCGAGAAGGTCTTCGGTGACCTCACGATCGACCGGGTCGGCCAGGCGATCGCCGCCTTCGAGCGGACGCTCGTCACGGCGCCATCGCCCTACGACTACGGCGAGCAGATGCGGTCCTTCGCTTCGCTCGATCCGGACGACATCGCCGACGACCCGGAACTCGCGAAGAAGTTCGCGGCCGCCAAGGCCGGCGCCGAGTCCCGCCCGATGTCGGAGGAGGCGAAGCGGGGCCGCGACATCTTCTTCTCGGAGAAGGGCAACTGCACCGCCTGCCACGTGGGTGCGAACCTCGCCGACGAGAAGTACCACAACATCGGCATCGGCATGGACAAGCCCGAGCCCGACGTCGGCCGGTTCGCCGTCACGAAGGACCCGAAGGATACCGGTGCCTTCAAGACGCCGACCGTCCGCAATGTCGCCCTCTCCGCACCCTACATGCACGACGGGTCGCTGGCGACGCTCGAGGAGGTGGTGGAGTGGTACGACAAGGGCGGCCACGCAAATCCCACCTTGAGCGACAAGATCCGGCCCCTGAAGCTCTCGGCGCAGGAGAAGTCCGACCTGGTGGCGTTCATGAAGGCCTGTACGGGGCCGACGCCGTCGGTCGAGACGAGCCGCCTGCCGGCGGGGGAATGAGCCGTTCCAGCATGACCCGCCCGCTCCTTCCACTCGCGCAGGCGCAGCTGCCGCTGTATGCCGGCGTCGACCTCGGCGGCACGAACATCAAGGCCGCGCTCGTCGACGATGCGGGGCGGATCGTCGCCTTCCACACCGAGCCGACGCACGCCGACCGCGGCCCCGAGGACGCGGCGGCCCGCATGGGCCGCGCGGTGCACACGCTCGCCGGCATGGCGGGTATCGCTACGAGCGACATCGCGGCCGTGGGGCTCGGCACGCCCGGCCCACAGGACCTTCGCACCGGCGTGATCATCCGCGCCGGAAATCTTCCTGGCTGGGACAACTTCCCGATCCGAGACCGCGTCGCCGCGCACTGCGGCCATGCCGTGACCTACGCCAACGACGCCAGCGCCGCCGGCTACGGCGAGTTCTGGGTGGGCTCCGGCCGCGAGTATTCGAGCCTCGTGCTGCTCACGCTTGGCACAGGCATCGGGGCCGGCATCATCATCGGCGAACTGTCACTCGATGGCGCCCACAGCCACGGCTCGGAATGCGGCCACATCATCGTCGA